>Ga0207416_1002314_pt1 | contig 21250 bp, 25 predicted proteins | sample PaiPotPPM11metaG_FD_184107 | JGI IMG/M metagenome (GOLD analysis project Ga0207416, IMG submission 184107) | Iron sulfur acid spring bacterial and archeal communities from Banff, Canada, to study Microbial Dark Matter (Phase II) - Paint Pots PPM... ...
GTGAAGGTGTTAGGCGGTAGGGCCGGCGGGGGAGGTGCGGGCGGCTGGTCGGAGGCATCGTGCACGGTGAAGCTGGCGAGGGCTTGCGGGACGCCGTCCTCTGAGAGTGTGAAGTCCGATTGCTTGAGTCCTTTGACTGGATGGCCTTGCTTGTTGGTGACGACGACGTCAAGGACAACCAGGCGCGTGGTGACCTGGATGGCGGCGATTGGCTGGCGGGGTGCCGATGGAGTTACAGACGCCTGGGTTGCAGCAGTAGAAGGGGCGGGCAGGAGCGGCTGCTGCGGTGCGGCCAGTTGTGGAGCCGCGGTTTGCTGCACCGGTAGAGTCGACTGACGCTGGTCCAAGATGCCATAGCCCGCGGGAGGGCTGAAGTACTTCGGGTCCGAAGCTGCTGTCTTCAGATGCGTGACCAGGAACCGTTCCTCGCCGGATGCGCGACTCGTCACATTGGAGATAAGGTCGATTCCGAGTTGCGGCGAATACCAGAACTCGCGGTCATCGATAATTTGCTGGTTGTTACCGGCACCAGAGCTGTCTGTGATGATGATTCGATAGCCCTGAGTGTCGAGGCCTTCGACACGTTTGCTGCCGAGAGGCTGCGCCGTCTGAACACTTCCGTCCAGCAGCTTTTTGTAGGCTGTCATATCGGGTTTGTAGACTGCGGCGGATGAGCCCCGATATTCCGTCAAAGTACAGATTCGCGCGGTCACGCTGCAATTGAAATAGGAATGGGCCACCGGGTCCGAGATCTGGATGTAGCTCTCCTGCGAAGTTGGGTTGATTGGGACCGGGCCGTAAAAGTCCGCGGACACCGGCAGAGAGCTTTGCACAAACGACCAGCGTTCCTCGTAGACTCGCCCGGCGCTATCCCGCATGATTCTTCGCGAGTTGTGTTCGGGGTTGTTGTTGATCCTTCGGACCATTCCCTGAGGGGGCTTCCAGGTGGTTTCCAGGGTGAGGCTGAACGCAGCGTTCGCTATCGGAGGGACGGCGATGCTCACAAACTCGTGGGGATGCGCCGTGTCGCCACGAGACGCGCCCGTGCCACCATCCTGGGTGTAGAGAACCGGTGGGGTGCCTTGCGCTGGAAGCGGTGTGGCGGGGTTAGACGGGGCGGAATCGGACGGTGCGCTGGTTGTGGTGGCTGGCGGCGACGGATTGGAGATCTGCTGGGCAGGCAGTAAGAGGACGGCTACTTGCAGAAGCGAGATCAGAAGAGCAAGGCGTGTAGGCGGCATAGTAGCTCCGGCATACAGAATCTCTGATGCAAATACGATGATTACGGCATGGGCCCGCATACAGAATTGCGAATAACATTGTGCTTTCTGGAATTGTTCCCCTCACAATCTGCCGATACCGGTTGCCGCTAGTAGGGAGCTTCAAAGCAGTGCCAGAAGGGAAGATCAGCGAGGAATTGAATTTGCCCCCTTGGTGTATCGTCGGCGCGCCTCCTTATTAATGAACAAACAGAAGATACAGACTCATGCCTACTCCGACAAGCGCCAGCACTATCGCTAACGCCACCGCACTCTTTGAAACCTGGCCGGGAATCCATGTGCCGCTCCTCAATTTATGGACCACGGCAATAATGACTGAAAACGGCACTCGCATTAACGATCACCCCCAACGCGACAAGAGCTACTCCCGACCACACGGACAGGCCCGTGGTATGCACTGGCATATGCGTCTGGTCACTCTGCATCTCGCGCAGGAATAGACCAAAGCGCGCAACCGCGAACCCTACGCCCATTAGGCCCAAGCCGGTCCGTATCCACGCAAGAAAAGTTCGCTCGGCAGCGAAGTAGACTCGTGGATCTCGTTCTCCCTCTTCTGGGTTCGCCATTTATCAAGCCTGCTTCATTTCGGGTCACCCAACTGCGGATTGGATGCTAAGAAGTCGCACCCCGGGCGACCGTTACAACAGGGCATTTTGCCTTAACGATGATGGGAAACGCTCCCGAAGTGCGATTGTGCATGCCGAGGTGTGTATTTCGATGTAAACCAAGAATCAGCAGGTCAATCTCTCGTTCTTCAATGTGTTTCAGGATGTCAGCGTGTGGCTTCCCCACACGAACGAATGTATGTGGCTGACAGATTTGGCTAGCGTCATGGGGCAAGATCGCCTCAACAGCGCCATAAAAATGCCGCTGAAGTCGAAGAAGTTGCTCGGGATGGTCGACGTCGCTCGACTGAACGACGTTTAGAACGTCGAGGTCTGAGGAAAATGCCTCTGCGAGAGCGACGGCAACCGGAGCAGCATGGGCGGCTTCGGGCGTGCAGTCGGTGGCGTAGAGAATTCGGCGAATATTCAAAGCCCCAGCATGGAGTATGTTAACGTTCGGACCGATGGTAAGCGTAGATCCGGAGGAATGACGGAGGATTTGTTCCGCGGTGGAACCGAGGATATATCGGTCGATCGAGCCTCTGCCGTGCGTACCCAAAATGATAAGCACCGGCCTCCTGGTTTGCGCAAATGCCGGGATCTCTCGGCACGGATCACCCTGCAGGAGGGCCGTTTCTGTTGTCCCCCTGCCACACTTGAGTTCCTGCGCCGTTAACGTTAGATCAAGCTTGAGATTTGCTCTCTGCATACTTCCGAAAGGCCTCTCAGTTTCGGCTTCCAGCGCGGCTTGGGTCAGGGTGAATGCATGTGCAACGACAAGACTGGTGCCGAGCCGCACCGAGACGGCCGAAGCGTAAAGGCCAGCGTTCTGAGACGCCGGTGAGAAATCCGTGGCAAACACAATAGAGTCTAGTTGGATCGCCAAGCTCTTACCGAAAGTGGGCATTATCGCCCTCCTGAATCAAGCTATAGGTCACGGCTGCATTCCCGTCTGGAAGTTGATGGTTGAAATTGCGAAGTTGTACTGCGATCTCGCATTGGCATTGCTGATAGCGGCTTCCGTCTGTTGCAGTTCAGCCTGGCTCAATTCAACGATTGAGCTGAGTCCCAAATCGTACCGGGTCTTTGCCAGATCCAAGGCGGTGTTTGCCTCTTGAACGAGTTCGGACGTTACGGTCACACGCTGTAAGGCAGTGTTTGCATTGAGCCATGCGGTCCGGACATCGCGAGCAACCTGCTCCCGAAGCGCGCGAGTCTGCTCTGATGCTGCTTGGGCTTGCAGTGCTGCCTCGGAGGCTTGAGCGGTGAGCCGAAAGCCATTGAAGATCGGGATGTTTATGTTTCCTCCAATGGCTCCGTACCAGGTGGTTGTGAAATATTGCGAGGATCCCGTGGGGGTGTCTCCGACCACTCCAAGCGCGCTAATGGTCGGAAGCAATTGCTCATGTTGTGCTTTGCTGAACTTTTGCGCTGCCTGCTCGCTAAACTTCAGGGATTGAAGGTCGGGTCGATTCTGGATGGCTTGGGCGATGAGTGTCTCGGGATCAGGCGCGAGCGGAGGCAACGGGCCTGTATCGTCGACAAGCTGAAAGTTCATTAACTTGTCGTACCCCAGCACTGCGCTCAGCGTCGCCTTCGCAGCATCGAGATCGTTCTGTGCATTCAGTTGTAAAAGTTTTGCCTGCGAGAGGTTGACTTGGGCGAAGCTGAGATCCAGGTCCGACCTCAACTTCGACGATGCAAGTGCGCTCACTTGATCGGTAAGGTCCTGCCGCGCAGAAACGGTCTGCGCCGCGACTTTCAGCGTATCCTGGGCTTCAATAACTGCAAAGAAGACCTGATCGGTGACCAGTACTATGTCTTCGCGGCTAGCTTCTGCATCGGAAAGTCGCGCCTTCTCTTGTAGCTTTGCCCAAGCTACAAGATTCGACGTACGTCCGAAGTCCGTAATTAGCTGGCTGATTTGCACCCCCATGCCCGCATGATTGAGTAGTCGTGAGGCTGCAAGAGACCCGCTGGATATTCTGCTTCCGTCGTTTGCCTCGACGGCGGTCAGGCTACCGTTTAAGTTCGGGAGTTGGTCGGCGCGGCGTTCCCGAACGACTTCTTGCTGAACTCTTGCGATCAACTGGCTGATGTGAATTTGAGGGTTGTTCGCCAGCGCCAGCTTCTCAGCTTCTTGGCGGGTGAGTAAGGTTGGCGTCCCCGGTCCCTCTGCGGATGGGGGAGTCATCGGTGTTGATGGTGGTTGCGACGATGCCACAAGGGGCAATGAAGCTGTGGGGGCGTTTGGCAGCGCCAGCGGCGGACTCTGAGCCAGCAGGGCCGAGCCAAGCACCACGAGCGGAAGGAGTGCGACGTTTATCTTTTGATTCGACTTCATGGCTAAGCCTCCCCTGCTACTGGTGCTTGTTCTTCTTTGCGATGGATCAGCAGGTACGCCGCTGGTACGAGGAAAACGGTGACGATAACCGAGACCGTGAGGCCGCCTAGGATGGCCCGGGCTAGTGGAGCATACTGCTCGCTGCCCGGTTCCAATGCCAACGCCATCGGAATGAGGCCAAGGATTGTCGCGAGACTCGTCATCAGAATTGGCCGCAAGCGCGCTTTGCAAGATTCAGTCAGTGCTGTCTTGATGTCCCTGCCTTGCTTGCGTAGCGTGCCTGTGAATTCGACAATCAGAATGCTGTTGGAAACAGCGATGCCTGCCGTCATCACCAGTCCCATCAGGGACATGACGTTCATGGTTGACCCGGTCACAAAGAGGAAGATCAGTGCCCCGGCAAGTCCTGGTGGAATGGCCAGCAGGATAATGAACGGATCGGAAAATGACGCAAACTGCGCCATCAAGATCAGATAGACAAGAACCACCGCCAGGACCAATCCAATCCCAAAACTCGAGAACGATTGCTGCATGTCACGTATCGTGCCGCGAACCTTTACTGTCACTCCATTTGGAACTTGCATTTGCCCAACAATCGACTCGACCTGTTTGTTCACTTTGCTCAGATCTTCTGACTTCGGCATGACGTAAATGTCGAACACTGGGCGTAGCTGATAATGATCCACCTCGGTCGGCGTGTTTATTTGAGTAATATCAGCGACAGATTGGAGCGGAGTCGTATTCAGGCCATCTGGCGATCGTAGAGGGATCTGCCTGAAGTCGGTCATGGTCTTGATTTGCGTCTCAGGATATTGGACCGTCAACATATAGCTATTGCCGGTCTTCGGATCTACCCAGAAACTCGGTGCGATCATGCCGTCCGACGTAAGCGCAGTGATCACATTGTCGACAACATCCTTCGGAGTGATTCCGAGAAGGCCGGCTTGTGCTCGGTTGATGTTCAACTCCAGCCCCGGATAGTCGAGATCCTGCGGAATCAGGACATCATTTACTGAACTGAGCCCTTTGATTCTGGCTGCTGTCGTCTTGGCAATCCCGTAGGCCTGCTGCAGGTCGGTTCCTCCGATCTGAATATCGATCGGAGCAGGCTTTCCCTGATTGACAACCGAATCCACCAAGCCTCCGGCCTGGAAGTAGGTGGCCACGTCGGGAAAGTCTGCGCTGAGCTTTTCACGGACCTTCTGCATGTAGGCGTAGCTTCCAGTCTTGTGATCCTCCTTTAGACTGACCTGGATGAAGGCGGTGTGCATTCCGGAGTTGGATGTATAGATTGCGGACAAGTCTGGAGTGATCCCGATGTTCGACACGATCATGTTCAGGTCTTCCGGAGAGACCACGCTGCGGATGTCCTGCTCCATTTTCGAAACGTAGTCATCGGTCACCTCGATTCTGGTACCTGCAGGGACCTTGACATTGACCACGAATTGGCCGGGATCAGTTCGCGGAAAGAATGCTTTGCCAATGAACGGATACACCACAAAACTCACAAGAACGACAACGCTGATAACGCCGACAACCATCCAGGCGCCTTCCAGCGCTTCGCCGACTTTTCTCTCGTACCACATCTCGAGTCGGCGGAACGCAAGATTGAATTTGTCCACCACGATGCGAAACACATGTATCTTCCTCTTCTTGCTTGGCTCCGTAACAGCACTCGCTTCTGTCGCAATTTGGTGGTGCTCACTCCCGGGATCGATTGTGATGAACAAGGAGCAAAAGAGCGGCACCACAGTCATCGCGACGAAGTAGGACGCGAAGAGCGCGATAACGACAGCTAGTGCGAGCGCCGTGAACAGATACTTACTGACGCCGTAGAGCATCAGGACGGGGAAAAACACAATGCTGGTGCTGACCGTGGCAGCCAGTACCGCAAGTTGGACTTCCTGTCCGCCCCGCTCGGCCGCGATTGCAGGGGACTCCCCCATCTCCATATGCCGGAAGATGTTTTCAAGGACTACGACCGAGTTATCGATAAGCCGCGACAATGCGAGCGCGAGGCCGCCCAGCACCATCGTATTGATGGAACTTCCTCCAAGGTTGAGTCCGAGGAAGGTGGCGAGGACGGAGATCGGAATCGAAATCAGGACTGCAATCGTCGCCCTGACATTTCCAAGGAAGAGCAGGATCATCAGCGCAGTCAGGCAGAGGCCGATCGTGCCCTCATTGATGACATTTTTGACGGCAATCTTTACAAATGCAGATTGATCGAACACCACACTGGTCTTAAGAACAGATGGAATATCGAGAAGATGCGCAACCGCCTTCTTCACGCCGTCCACGATAGTGATCGTGTTTGAATTGCCGCCTTGTTTCAGAACCGGAATATAAACGGAGTGCTGGCCGTCGACACGGACGATGTTAGTTTGCAGTTGTCCCCCGTCGACGGCGTGGCCGATATCAGCAACCATCACGGAAGCGTTGCCAACAGTCTTGAGTGGCAGATCGTTGATCTGATCTACAACTGGAACCTGGCTATTTGCATAAATGTTGTAGTCCTTCATGCCGATGCGAACATCGCCTGCGGGAAGAATGAGGTTGGATTTGTTAAGAGAGTCCACCACGTCCATCACGCTCATCTGGTGTGCTTCCAGCTTTACCGGATCGACGTACACCATGATCTGCCGGTAGCGGCCGCCATAGGGCTGGGGAACGGATGCTCCAGGAACGTTGGCGACTTGATTGCGAACGGTGAATTGTGCAAGGTCCTTGAGCTGAGTCTCATTCAAACCTTGACCCTTGAGGGTAATCAGGCACACCGGCAGGTTGGCGGCGTCGAACTTCAGAACGACCGGAGGCAGTGTGCCGGGAGGCAGCCGCCGGAGATTGGCCATCGCGAGATTCGAGATATTGCTGACTGCGGCGTTACCGTCGGTGCCGGGCTGGAAATAGATCTTGATCAAACTAACGCCGGGCAGCGAGCGGGACTCAATGTGGTCGATCCCACTGCCAAGAGTAAAGAATCGTTCATAGCTGTTGGTAATGTCCGATTCAATCTGCTGGGGCGGCATCCCGGCATAGAAGGTCGCGACAACCACCACCGGGATATTGACCTCTGGAAAAAGGTCGACGGACATACTCGTGACGGTGGTGACGCCGACGACAATCACGAAGAGACACATCATGAGGATGAAGAAGGGATACTTCAGGGCGAAGGAAGACATTACTGATCTCCCCCCTGTTTCGGCATAGAAATCGTGCTCAATTTTGGCAGAACCGTTTGGCCCGCCTCATAATTTGCCTGTCCGGACACGATGACAGATTGATGATCCGCGAGCCCCTGGGTGATCTCAACCCGATCCGACCCTTGAATCCCAAGCGTCACCGGTACCTTCTGAACTTTATTGTCCGCATCAACGATCAGAACGTATGCCTGGCCGTCCCCTTTCAAAACTGCGCCCGCTGGGACGGTGAGCACGTTCTTCTTCGCCTGCAGCACGACCGTGGTTTCGGCCGTCATCCCGGAGCTAAGCGTGAGATCTGGGTTTGGAACATCGACCTCCGCAAGCATCGTCCGCGTCGACTCAGTCAACTCGCGCGAGAAGCGAATGATCTTGCCGGGGATAACTTTTCCCGTGTCCTGAAGCTTGATCTGGACATCCCCGCCAATTTTGATGAACGGCACATCTTCCTCAGGTACGGGCATGCGAAGTCGCAGCAAGTCACTTTGTGCAACCTTGACGACAGGCATGGACTGCGTGTTCGACGTCGTACCAGCCTGAATGAGAGAGCCGACATCGGCATAACGCATCGTGATGACACCTGTAAATGGGGCAGTCACAACCGAGTAATCCTCCAGTGACTGGACACGTTGGTTGTCCGCCTTCGATACACCCAACTGCTCCTCTGTCGCGTCGAGGGCCGCCTTGGCGACATTTATCTTAGCCTCCGCGTCCTGGTCTTTGGCCCGCGAGTCATCCAGTTCCTGTTCGGCAACTAGCCCTGGACGTCTCTTCGCAGCCTCTGCGAGACGGGTATATGCGGCGTGAATTGCCGCGTGATTGGCCTCAGCCAAGGTCACTTCGCTCTTTGCCCTGGTAATCTCCGATTGGCTGTGTTTCACCTCAGCCTGCGAGCCTGCTACCTGAGCGTTCAACTCGGGCACTTCCAGCGTCGCGATCACCTGGCCGATCTTCACTCGGTCGCCGATGTCAACATTGATCCGGCGGATGTAACCAGAGACCTTCGCGTGTAGTTCAACTTCCTGGTAGGGCTGGAATTCACCCGCAACGGTGAGCGTGCTCGCTAGGTCGCCCCGTGTCACCGGTGCGACCGAAGCTGTTGCGGGTGCCGACTCTGGCTGCTTTTCCTGGCAACCAGTGAAGACAAGGCACGGGAGCGCGACTAGCAGCGCACCCCCAAAAACGATCGATGGAGATCGCATAGACATAATGAAGGCACCTATCGAAGTACGGGTAGATGTATGTGTAGCTTCTGTAAGGCTCTTCCGCAGCGTATCAGCCTCTGCGGAAGGCAGAAGGCGACTCACAAGCCTGGAAGGGAAGGGTCTCATTGGGAAGGGGCGGAGCAGGTGGAGGGCGGGGCAAGAAGCAAAGCGAATTGCCGCAGCTCTGCTGGCGACAATCGACATCTGTGGTCACGGTCCGGATCCAATACGACAGGACGCGGTGCGCACCAAGGGTGAGCGCGGCGATCAGAAATATAGGCAATAGGGTCGACGATTGAGGTTGTATGGATGTGGGCCGCACGGAGGCCATGTCCCTTGACGAGATCGACCGCTCTTTTTGGGACAGAAGCTTGGCCACCGGCCCGGCGGCCCGGGCAGTTTCGACATGATAGAGCGAGATTTTGTAGTGCAATCCCCAAAAACACACGGCGAAAGCCAGCAACAGAACGAACAACAATGCCGGTGCCGTACGTCGAGTTGTCGTGTCAACTGTGAGCAATCTGCCGGCCCTTGGCACTGCGTGTTCAGTAAATCTAAGGGACCCGATGAATGTAATCAATAGGATGCCCTTTGTGACAGTCGGTTTGCCCCTAAAGCCGTCAAAAGGCGTTTGCTCGTGTCCAGGAAGGCCCAAGGATTGAACGAGGGGTCAACGATATCGTCGTAAAGAGGATCGTCAAAATCTGCTTGCAGTCTGCCGAGAAGCAATATCTTCGCTGAAAACCACTGCCGACGGACGTACGCCGCAATCTTGGCTGCTTCGTTCTGGCTGGGAACAAAGCTGATTGCCACCAAACTGAATGAAGCGGACCCCAATAAACCGCACACATCGGAATACCCGGAGGCCTTCTGTATGGGGATCTTGAAGATCGAGAGCAAATGTGCCCAGGACTCGCGAGGTGCGGGGTTTGGTTCCACCAGCAGAATCGGTCCGAGAACTTGGGTTCGTGTTGCCTGATACGAATTGAGTTGTGAAAAATATGAGTTCAGCACAGTACACCGCCGATGGCAGTTGTAGCCTGTAGGAATATTCGCTGCTTATTCATGTTCCGCTCCACAAGACCCAGGGGACGAGTCTGATTAGCACCGTGTTCAGGTGCATTGAACCGAATCACGGCGAGGACCGCCGCACCGAAACGGTTAGGAGAGAACTGGAGGAGGACGTCGCATTAAATCAGGCCCGTGCAGATTGTACCGGCCGGAAATGTGCGGCCCCGGTCCAGGTTGGCTCAGATAGGCAGACGGAACATGATTACCCTGTTGCATAAATGCAACGGCTGCGAAGTGCAGCGATTCCCATGTTAGGCGAGGCTGATCGTGGTTCTCTACTGAAGCGACCGTACGGGCGGAGCCCTCCTCGGTCGACAGCTTTGCCATGGACCTAGTCGAGGCCGTGCCAGAATCGCTGCAATAGCCCGAGAGCTTTGCCTGTAGCCCCCAGCTGAAAACGGACATTGCCAAGAAGAGAAGAGCGCATTCGAAAGCCAGCGGAAGATTCGGGTTGCGCCTTTTAGCTATCATCTTCGCCTCTTACGGAACTGCCCGTTTCCAGAGTTTAGCAAAAAAAGAGGAACCGGGTAGAAAACAGCCCCCTCGGGATTGAAACTGATCGCTGGCCCCTGTCGGCTTCGAAAGCGCCTGAAGCTAGAACCAAGTACACATCCCTCGACGTGTTTGACCGTGGCGCGAGAACGGCGGATCGTAAGAATCACAACACAAGGCGCCGAATCGGAACGAGACAAATCAAGGAGAACAGAATTCAAGCTGACCGACCAGCATGTATGCACGCGCAGGGCGGTCCCTATTGCGGCAAGTAAACCACCGGATTCAGTTCCTCTCTTAATCACGCCGCGGCGAGCAGGCGTTTACGGGCATCCGCGAAAGCCGACGGATCACAGAACGGATTGACTCGATCGTCGTAGAGCGGATCGTCCAAGCTTTCGCAACTCTCACCAAGCAAAAGAATCTTTGCATCAGGCCATCTCTGTCTGACGTAAGCGGCCACATGGGAGACCTCGCTCAATCCTACAGAAAGGTTGATTGCCACCAGGCTATAGTCAGATTCAGGTGTCAACCCGAAAACTTCCGAGGAGCAACCCACCGCTTCCACGGGCAAGTTGAGAGCTGCGAGCAAAAAGCGTCTGGTGTCTCGCAGGTCCGGATCAGGGTCAACAAGCAGAATAGAATGGAGGCCGCTTCCTGGCGCGTCGCTGGACGAGTGATGGATTGAAGAGTGCGCATTTAGCATGACTCACCGACCCTGGTGAGCCCGACAGTGATGGGGGAAAATAGGCAGTACATGAGAAGTCACTCCAAAGAACCCGATTAGATCTGCTCGAAGGGCATTTCGCTCCCGACCCGGAGCGAACAAAGGCTGAGCATAAGTGTGCCGGGAACTACGAGAGCGTTGGAGGAGGCAAGTGCAATCGGTCGGCACCGAGCGAATCATATCTGCAGGGGGTGCAGAGACTCAGCTCGACTTGGCGATAATCCGAAAAATGATAGACGTTTCCCTGGAACAAGACTTCGAACGGAAGCCCAACCGATATGGCGGCGACTGTTCGCCGTGTGGGCCTATTATCGTCCGGGAGAAGTATTTGAGCCGAGCGATCCTCAATCGACAGCTTAGCGGCTCCAGTTGCGGAAGAGCGATCGGCTTTACTAATTGGCAGCCTGGCGTAAAGCCCCAAGCCGAAAACAGCAAACGCCAGGAATAGAAGAGCGCACTTTACAGCGACTGGAAAGATTCGTTTTTTTGTGAGCATAGCTTCTCTCCACCTAATAGACATACATGAAGCCGTTTATGTTAGCGCGCTTCATAGCTCTATTTTCAGTCCCGGCGCGTCTCCAGCTTCTGCACCGATCCGAAACGCAGTGCGATACCCACGGCCTTTACCTCCCCAGAGACTGTCAGCTTCGATGCCGTTTGACGGTGGCGCGCGAACGGCGGATCATACAAGGCACGGTCCAACGTCAAGCACTTGGCTCGACGGGAGAACAACTCATGGCGACGAATCGCAACGAGTCAGATCTGGAAGAACAGAACTCACCGTGGCTTGGAGTTGCGAAGTTCCTGTTCATAGTGTTCTTGGCCGCCATGTTTTTCCTGCTTGTCAGAAGCATGGTACATCACCACTTTTTTAGCGGCGGCCAGATGAACCAGCATGGCGTAAGTGGGCCGTAGCAGAGCTTGAGATCGACGACGGAGGGGCATTCCCTCAATTGGGTAGCGGTGGATCGACCTAAGGCAACAAATCGTGAGTCAGGAAATCCGGAGCTTTCCGAAGATAGGGATCTTGATCAGGTCCAGAAGGACTCCAAAGACGACGCAGCTGTTCACCGCCTATGACCAAAATCGGTAAGGGTGACATAGCGGTACCGAAGGTCGCCAACGTAGAGATGATGAGGACGTCCGCCACCGACTGCGGGATACAATCAATTCCGCCACCCATTGCAACGTTAGCCCGCCGCACCGTGCAATGTTATCAGGTGAACGATAGAGGCAAGACAGACAGCCCGATGCGAGGTAGTTGGATTCAGCAGTGCGCGACTTGAGCTGTCGTGGTGCGGTGCGTCAGGGCGCAGCGTAATAGCCGTTGCGCGTGTAGATGGTCGACCCTGGGTGTTTGTCCGGACCTCAATTTTGTGGAAATGGCCGTAAGAGGATGTGTCCGCGGGGTGATACAGAATTGAATAATATGTAGCACCTCTCGCCATACTCTGTTCCACTTCCTTCTTGACGTCATTTCTGTTGAATACCACGACGCCTCCCGTCTCAAGCGCCAACGCCTCTGAACCTCCTCCGGCGGCGGCACTTCCACCTCCTCTTTCCAGTCTCGTGATGGTGTCAAAGTGCATTCGCGACGTCGAAGATGCTGTTTGGCTGGTATCTCGGGGGCCTGTCTGTCTGACTCCTTTTTCGCCCGCGCAGCAATTCCTGGTTGCAAGAGCGCGAATGGAAACCCAAGGGATCCGGCTGCGGGTATTAGCTGCCTGGGCCTATTTTCTTCAGGAAGGAGTGATTGAACCCAGCGCTCCTCAATCGACTGCTTAGCGGTCCCATTTGGAAAAGAGCCGTTTGCCCTACTCAGAGGCTACCTGGCGTGAAGCCCCATGCCAAACACAGCAAATGCGAGGAATAGAAGAGCGCACTTCACAGCGACCGGAGTAGGCCCTTTGTTCGTGAGCATCGCTTCTCTCCACCCCAATAGACAGACGTGACCGTGTAAAGTTAGCAAAGTTCGTAGCTCTAGTTGGGCTCCGGCAGGCCTTCCATCGCTGCACCATGCCCTTTTGAGCGAGAAGACCGCACAATCTCGCGCGACCGACATGCCTATCTACCGCATTTAAACTCGTCCCCGAAGGAGCCAGGTCCGAGGCGAGCCAGCGGCCGGGCGAAATTTGCCGCGGCATTTGCTTTGCGCACTTCGGGATAAAGGGTTATGATCTGGCTGTTCAGAGCTCGCAAAACCCATGGGTTCTGAAGGTATAGAGGTTTATCTATGCCCCGCGGGCCGGAAGTGAGATCAGTCCGAACTCGACTAAGGTTTGCGCTGGTCCTGCTGTCCACGGCCGTCTTCCTATGGGGCAGTCGCGCGAAGTTGTCTTTGTATGAGACACCTTCACCAGAACGTTCTGCTACCGTCGCGAAAATAGCCGAAGGCAAGAAGATTACAAGCAAGATTGACGTTTCGGCATCCTGCTTCCCGAAGAACCTGCCTGAATCGTTATTCTTTCTGTCCACTGCGGCGCCTTCTCCCGTCGCTCCGCCCGCTATCAAGAGTGACAATCATCAAGTGGGCCATTACGTACGCTGCGCCATTCACTTATATCCAGCCTCCATATTTGTTCGACCTCCACCTCTGACACTTTAGCTCGAACGATCTCGCGGCGCATCACGCCGCTGTGGCATAGTGGTGCGTCTTTTCAACGTGCGACATAGAGTGAGGTTTGTCTGATCGGACATGATCTCTGGAGGTCCAAGATGAATTCAATATGGGTGTTAGGCGCAGTCTACGCTTCATGCGGTGTCGTTGGTGTCCGCAACGCAGCAAAGAATGTCCGGGATACCAGGAATTTAGAAGCAGAGCGAAAGAAGACAGCGATGCGTGACAACAATCGAGTACAAGCGAACTCCAGCACTTTGGTCGGAGCTCTGGTGATCGTCTTAGGAATTGCGATCGCTATTCCAGGAGACTCGTATGCTCAGCAGTCTCTGACCAGCCATCTCCAAATGACCCAGCAGCAGGGTTCTTCTTCTCGCATCGATTCATCACTGCAGAGCTCTCTAATCCCAATCAGCCAGAGCTTCTCCTCTTCCGACCCAGATTCGGCTACTGCCGATCTCGATGCTGTTTCCGGGGCATCCGCCCCTGCGGGCGATAGCTTACAGCCTCCGCCACGGCGCACGTATAACCGACCCACTTATTCCGACAACAGCCACAATAAAGACGGCTCAAACAAATACACCTTTCTGGTCGGCGGCGGCTTCACGCTGCCAACCGGAATCACCCGAAACGACCTGAAAACAAATTTCAATCTCCAGGGCGGCGTAGGGCGCAACTTTAGCAATAACGTCGGACTAATCGCTCAATTCGACTTCGCCAATTTCGGCATCCAGAACAGCACGCTAAATACTCTTCTGGCGACCTACAATAGCATCGGGGCGGTAGATCAGAACGGAAACCCTTTCTCACAACTAGGCGGAAGCAGTCATGTGTGGTCGTTGACCATTAATCCCATTTACTACATTTCGCAGTCAGATAGCTCAGGTATCTATGTTGTTGGTGGATTCGGTTATTACCATAAGACTGCCAACTTCACAATTCCCGCCGTGGGTACCTATTGTGATCCCTACTATGGCTGCGATCAGTATCAGGCCAATCAATCTGTAGACAAGTACACAAGCAACGCATTCGGTGTGAACGCGGGAATCGGCTTTACTCACAGGCTCTCGCCCTTTGCATCGCAGAGGCTGTTTGTGGAGGCACGTTATGTCTTTGTCGACAACCAACCACGCCCCTACTCATTGGGTAGTACGACTAGCTCCTACTTTAATGTCTTCCCTCAAAATAGTGCACGGACGACATTCATTCCAGTCACTGTGGGAATACGCTTTTAAGCGTCCGGAATGGGCCCGCTGGGGGAACAACACATGGAGACGAATCGGCAGGAACTGAATCCAAATGGACAGAACTCACTGTGGCTTGGACTAGGCAAGTTCCTTTTCATAGTGCTCTTGACTGTCATGCTTTTCCTACTTTCCAGAAGCATGTTGCGCCACCACTTTTTTAGCGGAGGCCAGATGAACCAGCATGACGTCACCGACCCATAACAATCTCGAAAGGGCTACGGAATGCGCAGAGTTGCGGGCCACGGCACCGTTCCTGGTAGCGCCGGATCAGGAGGTTGAACCAGGTTGGCCGTACCACGCTCAAATGGCTGGACACAAGCGATTGCAACTGGGCTTCGATCCTGGTCCGGTCCGTCTCACCGTGACGGTCGATCAGAAACGCCATCGGCAGACCGGGGGACTCCACCGTAGAGATCTCCAAGCTTCACATCACCCAACGCGACTGGATAATTCAACTTCAGCTTGCGGCAGGTTTCACGGACAAGAGCCGAGTCGTCATCCATGGAAATCCCAATTACCTGCAGACCGCGGGGCCCATACTTTCGTTGCCAGGCTATGAAGCTTGGCATCTCAACCTAGCAGGGAGCGCACCATGTGGCCCAGAAGTTGAACACCACCATTTTACCCGGTGGGCCTTGAGATCTAGCGTCTTGTGCTCCAGGTCTGGGCGCACAAACAGTGGCGCCATCTTGTGAACAAGCGTTCTCGCCGTGAAAGCTGATTGTGCCATGCTTGCCACGGGGCATACGGCAAGAAATAGAACTGTCAGCGCGACACATTCCCAATCCATAACAGAGCTTGAGATCAACGGCGGGAGTGGCAATCCACGTCGTTTTCGGGCGTTACCTTTGGTTGGGTAGCGGTGGATCGGCCCAAGGCAACAATGTGAGTCAGGCGATCCGGAGCCTGCCGAAGACAGGGATCTTGATCAGGTCCAGAAGTAGTCCAAAGACGATTGCAGCTGCGAATTCGCCGACGACGACCCAAATTGGCAACGGTGACATGGCGATGCCGAGTGTCGCGAGCGTGGAGATGATGAGAACGTCCGCCACCGAAGACGAAACGAGCCACACCGAAGGGCGCAGTCCCCATAGATGCTGCCGATCTCGCAAAGCGTAGATCGTGGCTTGGCTGCCAAAAACAATTGCGACGACAGCAAGCGTTCTGAGTCCCTCGATTCCAAGTCGTAACTCGAACTTGCCGACAGCCAACAGCCCAACACAGAAGCCTAAAAAGCATATTCCGAGAACGACGCCGGCAGCCGTAATCCTGCCGATAGCCCACGAGTTCGGAGACCGGGAGGGTCTCACTCTGTCGGTGGTGAACGACATTGCAAGAAAATCGCCAGTAATCATCACGATGACCATTAGCATGGGCGTGAGCACCGCATGTCCGGTCATCACCAGCCCAATCGCCAGCAACAATACCTGAACGATCTTCTTGATTATCGAATTTAGTGCATAGGAGAGAATCCGCTGGAACGTGATCCTGCCTTCCTTAACTGCACTGACAATGCCGCCAAGGCCGGCTGTTGTCAAAACGACACCCGCGGCTGACTTTGCAACATCGGTGGCGGTCGAAACCGCTATCCCGATCTGTGCCTGGCGCAAAGCCGGTGCGTCGTTGGCTCCATCGCCGCACATTCCGACCGTGTCTCCATTCTTCTGAAAGGCCTTGACCAGGTCATACTTACCCTCGGGAAGGATGCTCGCAAAGACGGCGAAGTCTGCGGGCTTGATTTCGCTCGGCAGAGGCCCGGGAGGGCAGACTGCTCCCTCGATTCCCACCGCGTGCGCCACGATGGCCGCGGTTGCTGGTGCGTCCCCTGTCACCATGACGGTTCGTACTCCCAGCGCATGCAACTCTGAGACCAGCGAGGCCGAATCCTCTCGCGGCGTATCGCTGAGTGCAATGAGCCCGATCATCTGCAAGGAAGCAGGCGGTCCTGCAGCGACAGCAAGCACTCTGAATCCCTGCTTCTCCAGCTCATTGGCTATTCCGTCAGCAGAAGGCGCGGGTGTTGTGAGTCCAACGACGGCTGTAAATGCTCCTTTGACAATGCGTTGTTTGCCGCCGTTCGAATCTGTTGCCGTTGCCTCAGAGAATTTGCTCGCAGGATCGATTGGCACAAAACTGTTCAGTCTTGGCAAGTTGGACGCTGGCTTATGTGAAGCGGCGGAGCGAATCGCCGCGTCAACTGAGTCCTGGCCGCCGTCGGAGCTAGCCAGAGCCGCCATCCCTAGGGTGTGAGCTTCGTCGAACCCGGGCATCGGTCGGACGCTAGTAACCGAAAGTTCGTTGCGAGTTAACGTTCCCGTCTTGTCTACACACAACACGTCAATGCTGGCAGCCTCATCGACCGCAGAGAGCCGCGTCGGAAGCACTCCTACTTTGGTCAGAGCACGAGCGCCCAGTGCTGACGAAAGCGTGAACGTCGCAGGCAACGCTACGGGGATGGAAGCGAGCACCGACGTCAACAACAGGGGAACAATCTCAACCCAAGGCATCGAATGAGTGAAAGCATAGACACCGATCAAAACAATGACTGCACCATTGAAAATGGCCAGGTTGCGGACAATTCGTAAGACTGCCTTCTGCTGAGAGCTGACGACGTGAGCGGTACGAACGAGCTCGGCCGTCCGACCAAACTTGGTGTGAACGCCGGTTGCTGTCACCTCCGCCGTTGCTTCGCCTCGCCGTACAAGGGCACCGGCAAAGGTGTCGGCCCCGGCTCCTGCTTCTATCGACAAGGACTCACCCGTCAACATTGACTGATCGAGCAGGATTGATCCATCCAATAGGTGTACATCGGCGGCAACCACCCCACCAAGGGAGAGCTTCACCAGATCTCCACGCACCAGTTCTTTCGCGGGAATTGTCTTCCAGACACCGTCACGCTTTACAGAGCTGTTGAGGGCAAGCTGCGACTTGAGAGCATGGAGAGTCGCCTGGGTCCGGCCCTCCTGGATTGCAGCCAGTGCCGCGTTGAAGATCAACAGCCCACCAATGACCGCAGCCTCGATGTATTTGTGGAGTACTACCTGAAGCACAATAGCGGCCTCGAGAAGCCATGGAACGGGAGCCCAGAACTTCGCCAAAGCATTTTGGATTGGGTGGATGGATGTATCTGGAACCGTATTCGGGCCGTCCTGTTGAAGACGAACCTGTGCAGTAGCGGTCGTTAGGCCGTTAGATCGGGAACTCGGCGAAGACACTGAGGGAGCAAAAAGAATCGCGATGTTAAGTACCTGATCTTCGGTTATGAGAATTCCTATCTTGTCCCGGACGTGTAAAACTCCGAACCGCAGGGAACAAGAGAAAACGGAGCCCGAAGGCAAGTGCTAAGAGCCGGCGACATGCCGTTTCCGGTTGAACACTAGACTAACGCGCGCAGCTAGCGTCTGCCTCCACCACCGCCACCATGGAATCCGCCCCCACCGCTCCCAAAACCGCCGCCGTGAAGTCCGCCGCCGCTGAAGCCACCACGGGATACGCCTCCGCTGAACCCACGCGACAGCGCTGCCGCCACTGCGCCGCGGTAACCTACTCCCCCGCGGTACGGCCCGTGGAATCCATATCCCCCATGGTAGTAGCCGCCGCCAAAGCCGAAGCCAGGATAGATAAATCCGCCTCCATAGAGGTACCTCGGAGAGTAGAATCCATCCCCAAACGGGCCCCAGAACATCCCGTCGCCTGGCAGCCAGGTATAGCCGTACATACCCGCATTCCAGAACCAACCGGGGCTGAAGCCAGGGCTACCGGCATACTCCTCAGCGAGGTTCAGATTCGACTGGCCTAGGTAATCCGCTCGTAGCTTGCTCCAACTATAGAGCGGATCCTGATCTGCGGCATTCTTCGCGTCGAAGTCTTGCAACTTTGACACCTTGCCGTTGATGGCGAACTCATGGTGACCCTTTACCTTAATCCACTTCTCCGAATCCAGGGAGGGCGAAACCGCCGCCTCGCCGTCGAACACCCGCATATCGCCGTTGGTCGCACTGAACTCATATAGCCCATTCTTGAGCAATACAGTCTGTGCCGAACCCTGATCTACCAGCAGATCGGTTTTGCTTATAAAGCTGATCAACTTCGACCTCGGCGGTCCCGCGATCAACCTGAACCTCGGTTTTCATCAGATCGGGGGAAACCATAGTCACAGCGCTATTATCCCCGAGGCGTAGGAAAACTCCGGGCGTCATCAGTATCTCGACCTTCCCGTTTGTTGTGGAAACCGTTTGGCCTTGCGCAATCTCCGCGCTTCCAACGGATTTTGCTGTCAACATCTGATCATTGATGGTGGCCTGACCTTCAACATAATTGATCGTCCCTGGGCGGGCTGTATTCGTGTTCTGCGCAATTCCAGCAGGCACGAAGATACTCGTCGCCAGGGAAAGCAGAGTGATTGCTCTCAACCTTGGCATTTTCCTTACCTCTGCTTAGTTAGATGGTTGAGGAGGCAAAAGGTATCGTCGCGCAACCGTTCAGGAGATGCCTAAAATTGCGTAAGCATGCGGGCGTAAAACCCAGTTATGGCCCTTTAGTTGCGACCACCACGACTGCGGAGAAGTCACCACAGACACGGACTGTGACCCGTATGAAGGGACGAACCGCTACTGAATCGGTATATCCGTAGCTGTTTTCACAGCTACATCAATTACGGCGACTTCGGATCCCTCCGCCACGTAGAGCGGGTTCTTCGCGGCGTTGACCGTGACATCCTCCGCGGCATATTTGAGGTTGACGGGTCTTCCATTGTGGAGTTGAGCCAAGCACAAACTTGCTCAGATGGAAGCGCAGATATATTTCGCAGCGGCAAAGTATTCCTATCAAGGGTCGCTTTCGGCACATACGTTTTTAAACTGGCCTGTTGACAGTCACGCACCCCAAGTTTGGGGGACGTATAAACTTCAATAGTGTCTCTTCTAAGATCGAAAGTTCGAGCTGGTGGGACGTCATATATCACAGGATCTACAGGTGCAATCTTGGCATGGATGATTCGCCTTCGGATGAGCAAACAGTGGCCAAGCAAAGAAGACAAACCGAGATCGAAAAGGACCTGACGTTCGAGACAGTAACTGTGGCATGTCTAGGAGGGGTTTGCACCCTATTCATGGCGATATTGGTGTATGACGCGGCGACCGACTGGGGAGCGGCAAGTCTGTCATGGCTCCCGCCCTGGAGGGCTCATATGGCCGTCGCTTGTGCGGGAATTACCGGTTATACAGTGAGTCTGTTTTTCCTCGTCAAGCTGGCGAGGAAGTCAAAAGTTTTGGCCTGGAGATCGACGACGCTGTGGCTGCCACTTATTGCGTTGACTCTATTGGCAACTCTCTTTCATTTTCCGGTATACGCTGTGGCGGTAGCCGGCGTAATTGGCAGTGTGTGGGCCTACCGCAGAACAAGAGCTGTTCACTGAATCAGAATCCGCAACTTGGTGCTTCATAACTTTTTATCCCGGCGCACTGACTCGGTGATTTTGCGCTCATGGAGAAACACCCGGCTCGCTGAACCACGTACCTCGCCAACTAACCCGAGGGACTAGCGAAGCGCAAAGGCAAACAAGTCGCTTCCTGCTGCGATCGCGAAGTACTGCTTCCCGCCTACCGCGTAACTCATGGGAGACGCATGGACCATCTGCCCCAGGTTGAAGTGCCATAGGGTCTTCCCCGTGCGTCCATTCAGCACCACAAAGTTCTGCGCATCATCGCCAAACGCTACCAGACCTGTCGTCGTCGACATCACCCCGCCCCAGCCCCGATTCGTGCCCGTCTGCGGATCGCGCCACGCAAAGTCGAGCTTATCCAGATCGAACGCATTGATGTATCCTTGCACAGGCGATTCTGGCAGACACAGGGACCGACATGAGTGCTTGGAGAACGGAAAAGCACTTTGTGTCCTGGCTTGGCCTATGTCCCGATCATCGAATCAGCGGCGGGAAGGTGCTTCAGCGAGGAACACGAAAAGTGATCAGTAGAGCAGCAACAGCGTTCCGGCTTGCGGCGAGCGCATTGCGCCGAAGTCAGAGTGCGTTAGGGGCCAAGTACCGGCGCTTACAGAGCCGTTTGGGGGCACCCAAGGCAATCACCGCAATGGCTCATCACCTCGCGCGATTGTTTTACCGCATGGTCAAGTACGGCTCAGAATATGTCGATCATGGCGCAGCAGCATACGAGGCAAAGTTCAAAGAGCAACAGTTGAGATGGCTTTCGAGAAAAGCCGCTGAACTCCATCTCTGCTTGGCACCCCTTCCGAATTCAGCCGTCTAGTTTCTGGAGAGTGACCGGCGCGATGTGCTGACCGTGGGTTAGGCTGTGAGTTCGCATGGAACCACAGTTCAGAGCCACAAGCGGAAGGAGCCGGTCATGAGAGAGAAGTTACGATTTCTGGGCATGGATGTCCATGCCGAAACGATTGCCGCGGCGATAGCTGAGCCCGATGGCGAGGTGCGAAGCCTTGGCACGA
>Ga0207416_1002316_pt1 | contig 21241 bp, 20 predicted proteins | sample PaiPotPPM11metaG_FD_184107 | JGI IMG/M metagenome (GOLD analysis project Ga0207416, IMG submission 184107) | Iron sulfur acid spring bacterial and archeal communities from Banff, Canada, to study Microbial Dark Matter (Phase II) - Paint Pots PPM... ...
CTCGGTGTTCAACTTCTTGGCCTACTCGACCACCGCGGGCGTGGCGCGCTATCTCGGGGCCGGGGATCGGCGGCGAGCCGCCGAGCTCGGGGTCGACGGGATGTGGCTCGCGCTCGGGATCGGGGTCGTCCTCACCGCGATCGGTCTGGCGTTGTCGTCCGTCATCGTCGACGCGATGGGCGCGTCGGCCCGGGCGCATCCCTATGCGCTCACCTATCTACGGATCGGCCTGCTGGGCGCCCCGCTGCTCCTCGTCACGTTCGCCGGAACCGGCTACCTCCGCGGTCTGCAGGACACTCGAACCACGCTCGTGGTCGCGGTCGCGGCGAACCTGTTGAACCTGGCGCTGGAGGTGTTGTTCGTCTTCGGCTTCGGCTGGGGGATCGCCGGGTCGGCGTGGGGAACCGTGCTCGCACAGGCCGCCGCCGCGGTGGCGTTCGTGATCATCGTGGGCCGCACGGCACGCGCCGCGGGAGCGTCGGTCTCGCCCCGGCGGGCCGGCGTGCGGGCGGTGGCGGTGGTCGGTGGCCGGACCGCTCTGCTTGCGGTCGCCACCTCTCGCGGTCTCTTCAGTGGCCAGATCGGAGGCCAGCTTTCCCAGGTGGCGACCGGTCCAGCCCAGCTGGTACTCGCTCCACCCCGGCCGGGGCAGGCCTGGCTGGCCTTGGTGGGTGGAGAGCTCTGGGCCCGACCTGCGGGAAGGGGCTGGGCCCCAGCCCCCGGGGCGCCTCGCTTCGATCCCCGGACCGATGTCATGGCCGAGCTGTCCGACGGCTCGATCCTGGTCGCCGAACCACGCGGGCTGGTCTGGCGGGGCGCGGGCCGGAGTTGGGTTCCAGCCTTCCAGCTTCTGCCCTACGGAGGGCTGGGCGGAGTGCCTCAGCCGACCTCCCTGGCGGCTGACGGGGAGGGCTCGGCGTACCTGGCAACGGCTGGATACGGCACTCTGCTGACGCCTGATGGTGGCTACTCGTGGTACCGGGCCGCTCCGCCCGAGGGCGGGATCACCGCGCTGGCGACCGTCGGTCCCGTCTTCGGCGCGACCGCTCACGGCTACGTGGTGGCGACCTCGGCGGCGGGACTCTTCGTCCATCGCCTCCAGGCTCTCCCCGAACCGACCGTGTACAGCCCGTCCGGTCAGACCGCCGAGCTGCTGGGGACCGCCGCCGTGACCCTGCTCTCAGCCCTCCTTACCCTGTCCGGGCTCTGGTATTTGAGCCGTAGGGCGCGCCCCCGCTCCGTATGATCGAGTCGCGGGGCCGAGGGGCACGGGAGAGGCCGCGCAGCAACAGGGTGGGTCAGGCAATGCTCGGATGAAAGCGGTCGTGATGGCCGGAGGAGAGGGCAGCCGGCTGCGCCCTCTCACCAGCCGGCGCCCCAAGCCGCTGGTTCCGGTGGTGGGAAGGCCCTGCATGGAGCACGTGCTCCGGCTGCTGCGCCGTCACGGGATCACCGAGGTGATCATCACCTTGCAGTATCTCGGGGCCAGTATCCGCAACTACTTCGGAGATGGCGCCGATCTGGGGATGCACCTGGAGTACGTGGTCGAGGACCGCCCCCTGGGCACAGCCGGCAGCGTGAAGAACGCCGCCAGCCTGCTGGACGAGACCTTCATCGTGATCAGCGGAGACGCGCTCACCGATCTCGATCTCACCCAGGCCGTCGCCTTCCACCGCGACCACTCCTCCCAGGCCACGCTGGTGTTGGCTCGAGTCGCCAATCCCCTCGAGTACGGGGTGGTGATCACGGCCGCCGACGGACGCATCGAGCGCTTCCTGGAGAAGCCATCCTGGGGTGAGGTGTTCAGCGACCAAGTCAACACCGGGATCTATGTGGTGGAGCCCACCGTTCTCGAGTACTGCTCCGAGGGTGAACCCAGCGACTGGTCCCAGGATGTCTTCCCCGAGATGCTTCGGCGTCGCGACTCGCTCTGGGCCACGGTAGGAAGGGGCTACTGGTGCGACATCGGCAGTGTCCAGAGCTACCTGCAGGCCAACTGGGACGCCCTCGAAGGCCGGGTGGCATGCGAGATCGCGGGACAGAGAACCGCGCCCTCGCAGTGGATCAACGAGGGAGCCACGATCGCAGACACCGCCCGAATCGAGGGCCCAGCGTTCATCGGCCGGGACGCGGTGATCGGGCACGCTGCCTTCCTGAACGGGCCGGTGGTTGTCGATCGCTACGCCGTGGTAGATGCAGGTGCCAAGGTCAGCAACAGCGTGATCTGGCCCCAGGTGTACATCGGCGAACGCAGCCGATTGCGCCAGAGCGTGGTCTGCAGCTCGGCAACCCTCAAGCCTGACGTTCTCTTAGAGGATGCCAGTGTCATCGGTGATGACTGCACCATCGGAGCCCGTTCGGTGGTGGAGCAGGGGGTGCGCATCTGGCCGGGCAAGGAGATCGAGGCCGGCTCGGTGGTCCACGAGTCCGTCATCTGGGCTGGGACCTGGCGCAGCAGCCTCTTCAGCAAGTCCGGGATCACCGGAATCATCAATGTGGAGCTGACGCCGGAATGGTGTGCCCGCCTCGGCGCGGCCTGGTCGGCGACCCAGCCGAGGGGCAGCCGGTTGGCCATCTGCCGTGACCGCAGCCCGGGCTCGGGAATGATCAAACGGGCCATGATCTCGGGGATGCTGTCGGCGGGCGCCCAGGTGGTGGACCTAGCCGAACTGCCGGTGCCGGTGACCTGCCACTACACCCGGGAATCGGGCGTGCTGGGATCGGTGCACGTGCTGGCCTCACCGCTCGACGCCAGGTCGGCGGACGTCATGGTGCTGGACGAGAAGGGTGTGGCCCTCGACCGCCGCCAGGAGCGGCGCCTGGAGAACACCTTCTTCCGTGAGGACTTCCGCCGCGTCCTGCCTGGGGAGATCACTGACATCAGCTTCGCGGATGGTGCCCTCCTGGGTTACGGCACCCACGCCGCCGCGGAGTTGAACCTCACCGCGATTAGAGACGCCCATCCCCGGGTGCTGGTGGACTTTGGCTTCAGCAGTGCCTCGATGATCCTTCCCCGCCTGCTCCAAGAGGCTCATGTGGAGGCGATCACCCTGCGGTCCGGATTCGAGGAGGCGGCAGCACTCTGGCCTCAGGCGCGCAACCGCGAGGAGGAGCTGGCGCAGGCCTCGGCTATCACTAAAACCGTGACCGCGCTGCTGGGAGTGCGCTTGGACCCGTCCTCGCAGCGGTTGGTCCTGATCGACGATGAAGGCGGGATTATCGGCTACGAGGAGGCCACCAGCCTGCTGGCGCTGCTGGCGCTCCGGGCCAAGGGCCCGGGCACGGTGGTGGCCCCGGTTTCGGCATCGAGGCGGATGGAACTGGTGGCGGCCAACAACGGTGGCAAGGTCGTTCTCACCCGGGCCGACGCCGCGTCGATCATCAGGGCTGCCACCCGCAGCGAGGCGCTGGTCGCATTCGATGAGACCGGCGGGTTCGTCTGGCCTTCGCATCTGAGCGCCTACGACGCCATGTTCACCCTGCTGACCACCATCGAGATGCTGGTCATGACCCAGAGCCGCCTCTCCGAGCTGCGTCGCGAGCTACCCGCCCCGGGCCATCTCGAGGGGACCGTCGCCTGTCCCTGGGACGTCAAGGGAGAGGTCATGCGGCTGCTGGTTGACAGCCACCGCAGTGAGCGTCTCGACCTCACCGACGGCCTCAAGGTCGCGGTGGCTGGGGGGTGGGTCCTGGTCCTGCCTGACCCGGACCGGCCCAGCTACCGGGTGATCGCCTCCCTCGCAAGTGAGGTGGACGCTCGCCGCGAGCTGGGGATATATGTTCAGGCCGTCACTGAGACCGTGGAGCGTTGCATGAGTGCGGGCCAAACCGTCCCGGCGGTGCCGGTGCCGCCGCTGGTTTCCGAACAACTGCCGAGGTGAGCGGCGACCGCCCAAACTTCGCCGGTGGATCGCGAGTAGTTCAACGCTATACTCGCGGCCGCATGCGGGAGTAGCTCAGTTGGTAGAGCGTCTGCTTCCCAAGCAGAAGGTCGCGGGTTCGAGACCCGTCTCCCGCTCCGCCGCACACCTGCTCTGCCCAACGCCGCGCCCGGAAACGAGGCCGTGACTGTCCGCAACTGAGTAAATCCTCCGGCGGGCTGTGGGTGCTCCAGAAACGCTCGGCGCTTGACCAACACGGGTGCAGAATGTCGTCTGTGCCGAGCCGATGGGGAGTTACGCCCCAACAGAGCGTGGTGGCGGAGTGCGCGCGGCGGGGGAAACCTGCTGTCGTCTCTGGTTGCATCCAGATACTCGAGGGGCGCGGGTTCGACGATGCACTGCTGCTGGCTCTGGCTGGCCCTCACGCTCGTCTGGTGCGCGCGGGGCGGGAGGGCGGAATCGCCGGCTACTGGCCGCGGGTGTGGGCACTGCGCGGCCTGCTCTACGCCTGGGACGACATTGCGATCTCAGCCGTTATCGGCGCCACCAACGACGAGTCCTGGCGCGTGAGGGAGATGGCGGCCAAGGTGTGTCGCCGTCACGCCGTAGAGGGAGCGTTCGATGCAGTCGCTCAACTGCAGGACGACCCGGTGGCGCGAGTGCAAGCGGCCGCAGAACGAGCGATTAGGATGATGGCCCGCTAAGGGCGGCCTTCAGCCTCACGCGCTGACACCGCCGTCGACCAGCATGACCGCGCCATGGACATAGTCAGCGGCGGGAGAGGCGAGAAATGCGACCACGCCGGCGATGTCGTCGGGAACACCGATTCTTTGCGCGGGTACACCCTGTCGCCACTGCTCCAGTGCCTGCGGCCGCGACGTGATCCAATCAGCCATCGGGGTGTCGATCAGACCAGGACATACGCAATTGATCCGCACCCCATCCGCGCCGTGGTCGAGAGCCAGGGAGCGTGTGAACATCACCAGCCCGGCCTTGGACGCGCAATATGCGGCGCGGTCGTGGCCACCGCGAAGTCCGGCCGTCGAAGCCACGTTGATGATGCAGCCGGACTTGGTCTCGACCATGTTGGGAAGCAACGCGCGACAGGTGAGAAAGGGGCCTTTGAGGTTGACATCGATGGTGCGGTCCCAACCGTCCTCATCCAGCTCCGGCACTCGGTGGAGGAAAAAGACGCCGGCGGCGTTTACCAACAACCAGGGCGCACCCAGCTGCCGCTCAACCTGCGTGCGCAGTTCTCCGACCGCCTGTGCATCGCTGACATCGCACACAAATGGATGCGCCTGGGGTAGCGCTCGGGCGGTCTGCTCAACTGCTTGGCCGTCCACATCGACGAGCGCGACCGTGAAGCCGTCCAGCGATAGCCGCTTGGCTATCGCTGCACCTATCCCTCTGCCAGCGCCAGTGACCAGAGCGATCGTCCTCCCGGACTTTCCAATTGCCGAACCCGGTGGTTGCACTCCCATCAGTTCGAGAGCATAGCGGGCACGCTCCCGGTAACCCGGAGCCGTGTCGTCCTGTGTCTCCGCGATAATCTCTTCACATGCTGCTGGTCGCGAGCGCAAACGGTTCGGTCGGGATGGAGGCGGGCTGGCGGATCCTGTCCGCTGGCGGCTCCGCCCTCGACGCCGTCGAGTCGGCGGCGCGTGAAGTCGAGGACAACCCCGCCGACCACTCGGTCGGATACAGCGGGTACCCCAACCTGCTCGGGGTAGTCGAGCTCGACGCCTCGCTCATGGACGGCGCCACCCGGAGGGCAGGTGCCGTGGGTGCCGTTCAGGGTTACCGACACCCGATCTCGATTGCCCGCGCGGTGATGGACCGGCTGCCGCACGTGATGGTTGTCGGCGAGGGCGCAGCTCGGCTGGCAGCCGAAATCGGGATGGATCACGAGGACCTGCTTACCCCCGACTCGGAGTCGGCCTGGCGGAATCTGGTCGAAGGTGACGGTAAGCAGACCGACGAACACTATCTTTTGCTGAGCCGCCTATCCAGTCTGTTCCGCGACCCCGAGCACGTGGCCGGCACCGTGAATTTTCTGGCCATCGACAAGGCCGGGCACGTTGCGTCCGCGGTAAGCACCAGCGGATGGGCTTGGAAGTATCCCGGGCGGCTCGGGGACTCACCCGTGATTGGGGCTGGCAATTACTGTGACGACAGGTATGGGGCTGCTGCCTGCACCGGCTGGGGCGAGCTGGCCATCCGCGGGGTAACTGCTCACACCGTGGTGAGCGGGATGGCGGCCGGTCTCTCCCTTCAGGAGGCCGCGGAGAGGGCGATCCGCGAGTTAGATGGATTGAAGATTCCCGGCGCGGAGCCAACCTTTCAGCTGGTGGCCATCGATATAGCTGGCCATCACACAGGCGTCGGGACCAAAGCCGGCAGCAGCTACATCGTCTGGGAGGAAGGGCGAGACGCGTTCATCACCCTTCCTCGCAAGGTGGTCTCGCTCACCGACTAGCAGTCGGGATGCGCCCCAAAACGGGGGATTGTCAGCCAAGGTTCGGTCTCGAGCTGGTCCTAGTGGTCAGCTTTCGGAGAACGCATAGCCAGTGAAGTACCGCCACCCCGTCCTGCTCGTTCCCACATGTCAACGGTTCACATGGAGGCGGAAGTCCGAGACTAGGCAGATGCAGTTCGCGGACTTGGTGGCATGCTCGGAGGCAATCGCCTCAACTCAATCGCGCAAAGAGAAAGTTGCAGTGATCGCAAACGCACTTCGTCAGACGCAAGCCCTGGAGGTGCCGATTGCGGTCAGCTATTTGGCCGGCGAGCCCCGTCAGAGGCGTCTCGGAATCGCCTGGGTCGACCTTGCACAGGTGTGGCAGCCAGCCGAGGACGCCACGCTGACGTTGACGGCGGTCGACGCGGCACTCGCGAACATGGAGCGGATCGCCGGCGCCGGCTCCGCCCGCGTGCGTCGTGACCAGCTAGGGCAGCTGATGGCCCAGGCGACTAGTGCCGAGCAACTATTCCTCAAGCACTTGGTGAGCGGTGAGCTCCGCCAGGGCGCTCTGCACGGTGTGGTTACCGACGCGGTGGCGGAGGCTGCGGGCGTCAGCGTCGCCAGCCTGCGTCGGGCGGCCATGCTCGCGGGCGATCTGGTCGAGGTGGCGGCGGTAGCTCTCGGTGAGGGTGAGGCCGGCCTGGCTCGCTTCCGACTCCGAGTGGGCACGCCGGTCCTGCCGATGCTGGCGAAGTCCGCATCGTCGCTTGATGCGGCGCTGGAACGAGCGACGCCGGCGGCCGTGGAGTGGAAGCTGGACGGTGTCCGGGTTCAGGTGCACCGGGAAGGAGACGCTGTTGCCCTGTTCACCCGCACTCTGGAGCCCCTAGGGGACCGCATCCCTGAGGTGGTCGAGGTGGTGAGGCATCTCCCAGGGTCGAACTGCATCCTTGATGGCGAGGTCATAGCGCTCCGCGCCGACGGTCGGCCGCGACCGTTCCAAGAGACCTCGGCCCGAGTCGCCTACCGTGGTGACCCCGAGCCGCTTCGCAGGACCGCCCCTCTCACCCCGTTTTTCTTCGACATCCTTCATCTGGATGGCGCAGATCTGATCGACCTTCCCACCCGCGACCGTATTGAGATCGGGGCCAAGGTGCTTCCCGTCGGAGTAACCGTTCCTCGCGTGCTCGATGCCACCCTAGACTCCGGAACTGCATTTATGCGAGATGCCCTGACGCGCGGCCATGAGGGGGTTATGGTCAAGGCACTGGACGCCCCCTACCAAGCCGGCCGGCGCGGAGACGGTTGGATAAAGGTTAAGCCGCGGCACACGCTGGACCTAGTCGTACTGGCGGCGGAGTGGGGCCATGGACGCCGCCAGGGATGGCTCTCCAACCTACATCTCGGTGCCAGGGATGACGCTGGTGAATTCGTGATGCTGGGCAAGACATTCAAGGGCTTGACCGACGAGATGCTGCGGTGGCAGACGCAGGCGTTGCTCGGCCTTGAAGTCGGACGTGAAGGGATCACTGTAACCGTGCTGCCAAGGTTGGTGGTTGAAGTCGCGTTTGACGGGGTCCAGAAATCCCCCCGATACCCCGGCGGCTTGGCCCTCAGGTTCGCGCGGGTGCTGCGCTATCGAGACGACAAATCCTGGGAAGACGCGGACACAATCGAAACGGTCCGCGAGCTTTACCAGGACTAGGTGGTGGAGGGCGGTGAGACTGTGCCTCCCTACGAATCGGTGGCGAGGAGCTCCTCGTAGCCCTTGGCCAGATCGACGCGAATCAGCGCGGCGAGTAGCCGTGGCAGTTCCACCCGGCCCACCCGTTCTGCCAACGCGCGCGTGTCGTCACCCAGATCGAGATGTTTAGCGGCCTTCAACGCCCGCCGGTCGGCAAAAGGGTAGAGCTCCGGCCACAGCGTCTGGACTTCCCGAAAGAAGATGTCGACGCTGACATCGCCCATTCCCTTGAATTGGCGGAGCAGGTGGCGTTCCGCGGAGGGGGCTCGGTCGGCAGCGTCACGCAATCTACGCAGGTCCCCTCGGTACGCCTCCAGAAGAATGTCGGCCATCTCCCCGAGTCGCCGCGAGGTGCTTTCGTCATACCGTGCGTAACCGCTTTGATTGAGTACCTTGGTGCGCTGACTCCAAGTGCTGCCGGCCATAGCTTCGGCCGTGGTCCACCCTGACTCCGCAAGGGCTCTGGACGCAGCAGTGGCGATGCTGGCAGAGATCCGGGCGCCGTAGAGCATTGAGGCGCAGAGCAGGCGGAAGAGAGGGGAGGGCGCGTTGCGCTTTAGATCGATTCCGACCTCCTCCGCAAAGGTCGTCCCGTATTGCTTCAGGAGCTGCTGAATAACCCGGTCCCGACGTGCCACCTCGGGCGTCCCCCTTCTCTCGTGAAGAACGCATCGCCTGCTCTAGGGCCAACGCGGCCCCGAGGGAGGCGTTTCATTGCCTCGAGAGGCCGGTCTTTGGTCGGTGTTGGCAGGCGGCGGATCCCCGTCTCGCGGACATACCTAGGGCTTGCGCCGGTCGATGATACACCGGGTTCAAAGAGGTCGGTGCCGGGATTCCAGATCACGAGCAGGCTTCGCGAGTTGCTGAGGCGGTGTGCTCCCAGGTCTGTGCTACCTTCGCCAGCAACTGGTCTGTGCGCGTCGAGCCGTCCATCCCAGGTTTTTTGTATCGAGACTCGACTTGGGAGCCAAACCATATGGACGGAGACTGCGAGCCCATTCCGGCTGAGCGGGTCCTGAGGGAACTCGCGCGGCTGCACGACGACATCCACGTCCTCTTTCGGCCGGTCGCTGAGGACGGCGCTCTGGAGGGGCCCCGGCTCTCAAGTCGGCAGGCGCACGCGCTGTATGTGATCACCACCGGGACCATTTGGATGAGCGAGCTGGCCAATCGGCTCCGGATGACTCAGGCCGGCACCACCACGGTTGTCGACCGGTTGGTCGAGCTGGAATTGGTTACTCGGGAGCGAGATGCCTCCGACCGGAGGTTGATCTTCCTGAACGCCACGGATGCGGGCCGAGACCTGATCGAGAAGGGAAACGTTTGGGAGCAGACGGCGCTGGCGGCCTTGGGCACCGCCCTCTTGGGTGAGGTTCCCAAGGTCGTCGAGCAGTGCATCGAGGGCCTTGTCAAGACGGTTGAGGCCGCGGTGGAAGAACTTGAAAACCGTCGGGGTAGAGGAGAGGAGAGCGCTGTCGGCGACGGGGACCCAAATGGTTGATAGCTAGCCCAGCGGCGACTGATACATCATCGGCATCTGGGGCCTGCCGTCGAGAGTAACGATCGATCCAGGGCTACGGTGTCCGGATGGTGGCCGCTGGAGGGGTGGAGTTCGAACAACTTCTGCTGGCGGTTGCAATCCACGGCATTGCCGGGGGCGTCGGCGTTGTCGCCTTCGCGCTCATAGCCGAGACTCTCGAGCCCAAGGACTTTGCTGGCATCTTCTCAGCTGCTCCTTCAATCGCGCTGGCCAGCCTCGTGGTCACCGTGATCATGGTCGGGTCGGCCCCGGCTGCACTATCCGCCGAGGGTATGGTGGCTGGTGGATTGGGGATGTTGGTCTTCTGCGCTGTGGCCGTCCGAGCAGTGCGGCGGAACGGAGCGATTCGAGGGACGGCCCTGGTTGTCCCGGCCTGGTTTCTCTGCACTGGAGCAGGACTGCTCTTGGTGATCCAGTGAGTAAGAGGCGCCGGAGCCGCCCTCCCCAACCCGTCCGGGTGAGAGTGGGCGAGCTGCGCGGAAATGCTCCCCGTCAGTACCTGCTTCGCTTTGCCTTCGGCGCCGGAGTGTCCGCTGCAGCAGCGCTGATCACAGCTGCCATCGGATACCGCATCGGAGGCGCCTTTCTGGCGTTTCCCGCGATTCTCCCTGCCAGTCTCACCTGGATCGAAAGGGAACACGGGCGCGGCCAGGCAGCCGCCGAAGCCAAGGGTGGCCAGCTCGGCGCCCTGGGCCTGATCGCCTTCGGGCTAATCGCTGGAGTGACGCTGCCGCGGGTCGCGCCGAGTGCGGCGCTGGTGCTCGCGACCACCGGCTGGTCCGTGGTTGCAATCGGGTCCTACATGTCTCTGCGCACGCTTGTGCCCCATCATTGGGGGCAAGACGAGCCCTAGCCCGAGGGCGGTGGACTTGCAAGCAGCGCCGGGCGCATCCCAAGTCTGGCACGGTGCGCGCAAAAAACTAGAGACTGACCCCGCCGCTCGCAAACAGCGCGACTGCGGCGGCCGCCATGATTACAACCGTCAGCCAGCCAACCACGGTGGCGACCTTCCCGTTCGCATAACCTCTCATGATGTGACGATTACCGGAGATCAACATCACCACCACCAGGAAGGGCGCTGCCGCGACACCGTTGATAACTGCCACCAGCACCAGTAATCGGATGGGATTGACGTGGAGCAGAGTCAGGGCCGTACCTCCGAGCGTTCCGATGCCAACTAGCCCGTAGAAGACGGGAGCTCTGCTCAGGGAGCGCGAGAATCCCCACTGCTTGCCCAGAAGCCCTGCCAGGCCGGCTGAACCGGCGCCCGCCAGGACCGGAACGGCCAGTAGACCGCTACCGATGAACCCCAGCGCGAAGAGGACGCTGGATAAGTGTCCTGCGAAGGGTTGCAGCGCGGCGGCGGCTTGCGCGGCGCTCAGGATGTTGGTCTTGCCGTGCGCGTTGAGAGTCTGGGCAGTTGCGGCGATGATGGCGAACATGACCAGGTTGGATAGGCTCATACCCGTCACCACGTCGAGTCTGCTGGTGCCCTGCTTGCGCCGCGCGGCCACGGAGGAGCGGCGTCGCAGCGGCAGCGCCCTGGTTCCCCCCTGGGGCTCCTCCCGCATCTCCTCGAGCCGATGGGCGCTCTGCCAAAAGAAGAGATAGGGAGAGATGGTGGTGCCCAACGCGGCAACCAGCAGCGCCAGATAGGCTCTGTTCCAGTGCACGTCGGGTATGAACGTGTGAGCCACGACATCGCCCCAGTTGTGGGTAACCACAACTGCAACCACGAGGTAGCTCAGCAGAGCAGCGGCGAGGACCTTGAAGACCAGCGCGATGCGGGCAAATGTCCCCAGGGCCATCAGTATCGTGATCAGGAGACCGGCGATCAGTGCCCAAGCGGCGCTCGGCCCCGCGTGCAGGAGCTGCATGCCACTTCCGATGGCCACGAGGTCGGCAGCGATGTTGAGCGCATTGGCCACGATGAGTGCGATGAGCAGGGCGCCAATGATGGTCCGCCCCATGCGGGCGAACCGTTTATCTGCCAGCTCACCAAGGTTGTAGCCGGTGGCGAGGGCGGTACGGTCGCAGATCTCCTGAATTCCCACCATCAGAGGCAAGGTCAGAAGGGCGGTCCAGAGGAACGCGAGTCCAAAACGAGCTCCGACTTGGGAGTAGGTTGCGATTCCTGAGGGGTCGTCATCCGACGCTCCCGTGATTAGTCCCGGGCCTATCGCAGCCAGGTACTCACGCCATGTGGGACCCACAGGACGCTTGCCAGGCACCGGGCCGGATCTACGACCACTCCGGCCCGCCCTTCTTCGGGCGACCGGCTCTGCCGCACGCTCTGGTTTCTTTACAGGCACAATCTGTCCACCGCTCGAACTCCGCCTCTAGCGCGTACCCGCGCGCTCAATGTTGCCGACGGCGCTGGGTCTTGGATACGGGTGGCTTCGCGAATTGAAGACCACTACAGGCCCAGTTTCCGACTAGCATGAAAAAGCAGGGTTCTGCAGTTCCGAAGACGTAAGACCGCTGCGTCTTGTCAGACCATCTAAATGTTCAGAGGTAGAAGAAATGGGCCAGCGATCTGGGGAATCACGCAACTCTGAGGACATGCCCTGGAACGACTCCCCAGCTGACAGCGATGCCTTGCCGGGATCCGAGGAGCCTGACCCGGCCGAGGTCGTGGGGGATGAGGACAACCCCCGCGATGTTTCTCTGCGCCGGCGTGTGGACCTGGGCGAGGCCGATACGATCGAAGAGCGTCTCAAGGCGGAGGTTCGCGACCGCGTCACCGACAGCGCCCGGGGCGGGATGGAGCTAGCCGAACAGGACGGTGATGACCTAGAGGGGTACACGAGCGGCGACGACGGCGAAGATGACCAGGGGGGCGACCTTCCAGCAGAGGAAGCGGCGGTGAATCCGGAGAGGGAGTGAGCGGAGGACTGTTGCGCCGATTGAGGGCGTGGCTTACCTTGGACTGAGTACCGGTGCGCAGGTCCGTTCCCGCGGTTTCGCTCGTGGAAGCTCGCGTAGCATCGCTTCTATGTGCCGCAACATCACGATGCTCAGAGGACTGCAGCCGGCGGCGACAACCCAGGAGATCGAGGAGGCCGCCCGCCAATTCGTGCGCAAGGTCAGCGGAGTGCACACCACTTCCGCTCGCACGGAAGAGGCGTTCAGCAAGGCTGTTCGCAAAGTGTCGCAAGCGACGGCCGACCTGCTGGCTGAACTCCCGCCGCGGCCTCGCCCCCCACTCACCACCCCGCCGCTTCGACGCTTGAGCCACAAGCCAACCTGACCCGGCGCTGAGGGCCGAGCTGCGCTAAACAGCGGTTGACTTCAGCGCTCCTTCCGAGCGCGACTTGGCGCCACGCGGGTTGGCTCTCCCGGCCGCTTGGCGAACTGGGGCGGCCAAGGGGCGTCGCCCAACCCCGATGCCTCGTCGCGCGCCGCCAACTCCAAGAGAGCGTCAAGGCTGCCCCGCTCTTGATCGATCCCGGCTCCCGGGTCGCCGATTTTCTGAAAGCGGCGCGGCACCGTGGCCAGAGTTAGGTCGCCTGGCTCCACATCGGGTACTTCCTCCCAGTTGAGTGGGCAGGAAACGGGGGCATCGGGCTTGGGTCGGACCGAATATGCGGAGGCTACGGTCCGGTCCCGGGCGTTTTGGTTGTAGTCGACGAGAATTCTCTGGCCGCGCTGCTCCTTCCACCAGGCGGAGGTGGCAAGATCTGGTAGTCGGCGCTGCATCTCTCGTGCGAGAGCAAGTGCCGCCCTTCGAACCTGGTCGAATTCCCAACGGGGCTCGATCGGCACGTTGATGTGGATTCCGCGCGACCCCGACGTCTTGGGGAATCCCACCAGTTGGTGCTCTCCCAGTACCTGCCGCACCTCCATGGCCAGCTTTCGGACCGACTCGAAGGGAACGCCCGGTTGCGGGTCGAGGTCAACCCTCAGCTCGTCGGGGTGATCCACGTCGGCTCGCCTTACCGGCCAAGGGTTCAGCTCCAGACAGCCCAGGTTGACGGCCCAGATCACATGCGCAACGTCGGTGGGACAGAGCTCTTCGGCGCTGCGACCGCTGGGGAAGTGGATGGTCACAGTTTGCAGCCAGTCCGGACGGTTCTCCGGCACTCGCTTCTGAAAGAAGAAAGGCCCCTCGGCACCGTTGGGGAACCGTTTCAGGACAGTGGGCCGCTCCCTCACCCCCTTCATGACGCCCTCCCCCACTGCCAGGTAGTAGCGAACCAGATCCAACTTGGTCTCGCCCCGCGCCGAGAAGAAGACCTTGTCGGGATTCGAGATCTCCAGCAGTCGGCCCTCGACCTCAATCTGGGCAGGTGGAGTCTTGGCTGCCATGGAGGGATGGTGCCAGACGGCGGGGACCGCGTGATGGCGAGTCGCCAGTCGAAGACCTCGGTAGACGACCCTGGGGAGTGCCCACCTTGACACCGCGGCGGCGCGTCGCCAATGGTGGTGGCGATGGAGCCGGCGGAAGCCCTCAACCGAATCGCTTACCTGCTCGAGGCCCAGGGAGCTGAGACCTACCGGGTCAGAGCGTTCCGGCGAGCAGCCCAGGTTGTGGCGGAGACGCCGCTGCAACGCTTGAAGGATCTGCGGTCGAGCGGCCGGGTGACGTCCCTACCCCAGGTCGGAGAGACGACCGCGAGAGTGGTGGTCGAGACCCTGGATCGCGGGACATCCACCTATCTGACCGCCCTCGAGGCCGAGGTTCCCCCGCCTCTGGACGGCCGCGCCGCCGTCATTCGGAGCCAGCTGCAGGGCGACTGCCACACCCACTCCGACTGGTCGGACGGAGGCAGTCCGATCGAGGAGATGGCTAGGGCGGCGATCGCCCTGGGACACCACTACATGGTGCTGACCGACCACAGCCCGCGGCTGACTGTGGCTCGAGGCCTCTCGGCGGACCGGCTGGTGAGCCAGCTCGCCGAGGTGGAGCGTCTGAACCAGGAGCTGCACCCGTTCCGAATCCTGACCGGGATCGAGGTCGACATCCTCGACGACGGGAGCCTGGACCAGGAACCGGAACTCCTTGGTCAGCTCGACCTGGTGGTGGCCAGTGTTCACTCCAAGCTGCGGATGGAGGAGAGGGAGATGACGCGCCGGATGGTGACTGCGGTCAGCGATCCCAACACCGACGTGCTGGGGCACTTGACCGGCCGGCTGAACCAGGGCCGACCGCGGCCGGAATCGACATTCGACGTTGTGGCCGTGCTGGCCGCTTGCGTCAGCTCCAAGACGGCTGTGGAGATCAACTCTCGGCCGGAGCGTCAAGACCCTCCGAATGAGATGCTGAAGTTGGCCGTCGCTAGCGGCTGCATGTTTGCAATCGACACCGATGCCCACGCTCCCGGACAGCTCGAGTGGCTGCGACTCGGTTGCCAGCAGGCGGCTGATGGTGGGGTCCCCGACGGGCGGATCATCAATGCTTGGTCCCCAGACCAGTTGCTGGACTGGACCGGAGCGCCGGTAGTCAGCTAGGCAGCGGCGCGCGTCTGGAGCGGACCTCAGCTGCGCTCGGTCAACCTCGAGGTGGCGTCCACAAAGATCTCCGCCACCTCGGCGGGGACGGTCACCTCCAATTGCCGATAGGTGCAGGAGCGGGGATCCCGGTCTGGCCGCCAGCGAAGGAACGTGGTGCCATGCCGGAAGCGGTCGCCTTGAAGGTGGTCGTAAGCGACCTCGCAAACCAGCTCAGGGCGGAGCGGGACGAAGGAGAGGTCCCGCTTGCCGGTCCAGCGGCTCGGCGTTCCTGGGCGCCGGTCCGAGTTATCGGCTTCGGCCGCGTTGAGCCAAGGATGTTGGTCGGGCTCGCCCAGACCTCGGTATGGCTCCAATTCGGCGACCAGCTCCCGGCGCCGTTGCGCCGTGAATGAAGCGCTGACTCCGACGTGCTGGAGGACGGAGGAGTCGTCGTAGAGGCCGAGAAGCAGCGAGCCCACCGTGTCCTCGTTCGCGTGCCAGCGGAAGCCGCCGACCACGCAGTCAGCGGTGCGTTGATGCTTCACCTTCAGCATGACGCGCTGGCCCTCCAGGTAGGCCAGCGACTCCGACTTCGCCACCACGCCGTCCAGGCCTGCGCCCTCGAAGCGCTGGAACCACTCCTGGGCTCGCTCGGGATCGCGGGTCGCCGGGGTCACCCGGACCTGGGGGTCGGCGGCCAGGGCGGACTCCAAGAGGCGCCGGCGCTCGGCGAACGGGAGAGTCCGGAGGTCGCGTTCGCCCAGAGCGAGCAGGTCGAAGGCGATGAAGGACGCCGGGGTCAGCGAGGCGAGACGGTTGACGCGCGACCCCGCCGGATGGATTCGCTGCAGTAGTGCATCGAAGTCGAGTCCCTCCGGCCCGGCGATCACCACCTCTCCGTCGACCACGCAGCGTGGGGGAAGACTTCGCAGTAGCGGCTCTCTCAACTCCGGGAAGTACCGGGTGAGGGGTCTCTCGTTACGGCTGGTTAGCTCCAGCCGCTCGTCCTCGCGAAAGATCACGCAGCGGAATCCGTCCCACTTAGGCTCGTAGATGAGTTCCTCGCTGACTGGCAAGTCTCGGGCCAGCTTGGCGAGCATCGGTGATACGGGGGGCTCGACCGGCAGTGTCGTAGCAGTACCTCGAGATGCGCGAGCGACAGGATGGCATGGTAGCCGCCGCTACGACGCCACAGACGGTGTTCCTCCGGTTCCAGACCTGGGCTTGCGGATAAGCCCTGGCTCACGAGCTCGCGCTCCTAAGGCCGGTCGGCTCCCAGGGTCAGCAATGGGATGATCTCGGTGTGGAGCCCACTGGGCGAACGCCTGCGAGGACCAAGCGTGGTGGTCCGAGGTTGACCGGAGGTGGCGATTTTCCGTCCTCGCTCTGGCGCCGAGCTACCCGTTGCCTCACTAGCAACCGATGGATCTGCGGCCGGAAGGCCCACGGGGCGTGCCTCGGTTTGGGACAAACGTGAAGGTGACCCTCCGGCACGCCCTCACCGGGGTGCTGGGATTGGTAGTGATCGCTGGGGTGGTCCTCTTCCTGAATCCCGAACGCGTTGGCGCCGCCATGACCCATTTTCGTTTGGTGCTGATCGCTCCCATCCTGGCGCTCTCGCTGCTCGTGTACCTCCTCCAAGGAGTCCGCTGGCATTTCCTGTTGCGGGATGCAGGAACAAAGCTGCGTCTGCGCGACACGATCCTCGTCAACTTGGCCGGCCAGACCATCACCGCGATCTTGCCCTTGGGGGACCTGACCAGAGCCGCCTTCGCGAGCACGGCCGGCGGCACAGACTTTGGGACGGTTGCCGCCACTGTGACTTTTCAAGAGCTGACCTACACACTGGTGCTCATTCTGTGCGGGCTGCCCACCGTGCTGACGCTCGGTTATGGCCTGACCGCGGTGATACTCGTGGTCATGGGGATTGCCGGGATCCTTGTGATACTGACTGTGTCTCCAGTTTTCTGTCGCATTCACAGTTTGGTGGCGCACATACCCATCCTCAGCAAGCTGCTGCCGGTGATCGACGAGTTGCAGGAAGAGACGGTGCGCCTGCTTCATCACCGCGATGCCCGGGCTCTCTGGGTTCTCGACGCGGCTCGCGTCGCCTGCGCCATCACTTCGTTTTGGCTGATTCTGCAGGCGCTCGGCGCTGGGCAGCTCGGTTGGTGGCAGGCCGCCTTTGTGCTTGCGCTTTCGACAATCGGCGGAGCCGTGAGCCTGCTTCCGGGCGGAGTTGGTGCCAACGAGGCCACCGTGGCCGCGACCCTGGTTCTGTTGGGATTGGCTCGCGGGGTCGCTGGGGCCGCAGCCATCATCCAGCGTGTCTTGATCACCGGACTTTCGCTCGGGCTCGGGCTGGCTGCCTACTCCTTAATACACAAGCGACTCCACCTGGGAGGTAGGTTCCAACTGGTGGCACGCGCGCCCACTGCGCCGGCCTCTCAGACGGCCTAAGAGGCCGAACCAGCGTGTGGCGATTGGATGTGGCTTAGAAAACAGCCCGGCCCAGCGAGCCCGCGTCCGCGCCATGCCGAGTACGGTGCCGCCAGGCGTCGGTAGCGAATCCCGCTAGCGCTCATGGATCTCCTAATCTGGGGGTCGGACCAAAACCGACTGCAGCGACGGGACAGCAGAGACGAAGGCTCCTGCCAGCGCGGCGGCCGGCCCTCTAGTGGTGGCTGATAGAAGGAGGAGCTATGGACACCTTGGCCAAGGCGCTATACACGGCGGAGGCGAGCGTGACAGGCGGACGCGCCGGGCATGGCACCTCAAGCGATGGGATCTTGAGTCTCGACCTGAGAGTGCCGGAAGCGATGGGAGGCCCTGGAGGAGGTACCAACCCTGAGCAACTCTTTGCGGTCGGGTACGCCGCGTGCTTCCAGAGTGCCCTGGCGAGTGTCGGCCGGCGACGGTCCATCGATACAAGTGCATCTGCGATCACGGCCAGAGTCAGCATCGGAACGATTGGTAACGGGAGATACGGCCTCGCCGTCGAACTCAAGGTGTCGATCCCGGGCATCGAGCCGGATGTAACTCGAGAACTTGTCGAAGAGGCGCACCAGGTCTGCCCTTACAGCAACGCCACCCGAGGGAACATCGAAGTCAAACTCTCGGTTGATTGACTCAACTGCTAAGTCTGACGCTGAGCGTTCTTTCTGCGGTTCGCCCTGCGATTGCGCCGTTGCCCGCGTCTGACCACGTGGGCGTTCTTCAATTCGTAATGTCGGCGCGCATAGACGTAAGCGATCCCACCGTACACTGTGGCCAGTCCCTTGTCGGCGACTCTTTGCAGGACAGTGGCGGCTACGGCGATCTGGAAGGGAACTCCAACCACTACCAGCATCAGGACCCCGGCCGCCTCGAAGCCACCGAGGCCGCCCGGTCCCAGCGAGAGCGCGCCCGCAACCCCGGCGACTCCGTATGCGAAGGCGGCCGTCCCCCAGCTGACTCGGCCCGGGTCCAGCGCCTGTATCACCAACCAGAACATGGTGATGGTGACAGCCACCTGCAGCGCGCTCACTGGCGACCAGTACAGGGTATCCCAGCGTCGCAGCAGGTCGACCGTCTCTTGCTGCAACTGCATCAGGTCAGGCACGAAGCGACGGAGCATGGGCACCTTGTGCACCGCTGCTGCGATCCTCTCGAACAACTGGCGCACCGTGAGAATGGCCGTGACCGCGAGTATCACCAGCAGTGCCAGCGAGACCCCGATCGCCGCGATCGTGCGTTGGAAGGCTCCGGGGACGGCCGCAGCAATCAGTAGGACGGTGAAAATCAGCTCCTGCACGGTGATGGTTGCCGTCGCCTTTCCCACCTCAACCTTGGCGACCTCGCTCACCAAGACCGCGCGGGTCAGCTCACCGGCGGGAAGGAGGCCCGCCGCCTGGCCAGCGAAGTTGAGGACCAACGTGTCTCGCAGATGCAGGCGGGCTCCGACGGCTCGGAGCAGCGGCTGCCAGCGAATTCCCTGCAGCAAGTAGTAGCTGAAAGAAAGCGCGGCCACCAAAGGTGCGTAGACAGGATTGAAGCGGCTGGCCGCAAACGCGAAGTGGCTGGGATTCACCGCCAGCACCAGCGCGATGATGACGCCCAACCCGAGCAGGTAAGGGAGGCCGGAGCGCAGTTTGGCCCGCCAGCCGGTCATACCTTATCCCGAGGCAGCGGTCTGGGCAGTGACCAAGGCGGGTTGCGCCAGGGTAGGGAGCTTCGCACTTGCTCAGGCTAGTTGGGATCGGTCCCTAGCCGGTCTGGGCATCGAGGGAAGAGGTCGGCGCCCGCCAGGGCCGATCGCCCCCGAAGTCGGTGAGGGAGCCCGCCTTCAACCGGTGTGTTTTCGGTGGCATCGAGGTAGAATGCCCCTGCGGCTCCTCGGGGTTCGACCCCCTTGGGAACCCCTGGGAAGGTGCGACTAGCGACGGCAGAGGCTCCAATCATGCTCGACAGCGGCAACGGGTATGCCGATGGGGGGCAGGGGAACCGGATCTTGGATCGGCTCCCCGCCGAGGATCGGGCGGTCCTGAGGGCGAAGCTGTCCCCGGTCTTCCTGAGAGTGAAGACGGTGCTCTTCGAGCCCGGCGAGGTGGTGGATGCCGTCTACTTCCCCTTGGATGGGGTGATCTCCTTGGTGACGCCCCTAGAGGACGGGACGATCGTCGAGGTGGCCACCATCGGCAATGAAGGCATGGTCGGGGTGCCAAGCATTCCAGGAGGAGCTTTGGCCGTGCGCGCGATATCGCAAGTGGCGGGACGCTGCCTCACCATGTCGGTGGACGCGTTCCGGGACGCGATGAGCACGAACTCCGCGATCGAGCAGCTGGTGCAGACGTACGTGCTTGCGCTCTTCGGCCAGATTTCGCAAGCCGCCGCGTGCAACCGGCTTCATACCAATGAGGAACGACTGAGCCGATGGCTGCTCATGAGCCACGACCGCGTGGGCGCCGACAAGTTCATCATCACTCAGGAGTTTCTTGCTCAGATGCTAGGCTCGCGCCGAGCCACCGTGACACTCTCAGCCGGGGTGCTGCAGAAGGCGGGACTCATCCGTTACCACCGAGGCCATGTTGAGATCATCGACAGGCCGGGATTGGAGAATGTTTCCTGCGAATGTTATCGCGTCATCAAGAGCGAGCTAGATAAAGTTACACGCCCTCCGGTCTTCGCCCCGACGGTGTTTGCCCGGTAAAACGGCACTCGCGTGCCGCGGCCACTGCGAGGGTCGCAATCAGAGCCACTCGCCTCAGCGATTACGTTACCCCGGGGGTGGCGGCTCCCCACAGTGCTGGGACGCGGAACCGCCACACCTTGCCGGGGCTGTCGAAGGGAAGAGATTGCGGAAGCGGAGAGGCGTTCCGCAGCGCGGAAGTTAACAAAGTTGCTAAAGAAGGTCGGTCCGCTTGCGTACCAATACGTGGAGCGGTGGTTGGTACGCAAGCGCACCAATTGCCCGCGATACTGGGTGCTGCCGGCTGCGCCGATAAGTAGTCGCGTCGCGCGACCACACAGCGAAGGTCGTAATCTCAACCATTTCTCAGCTAAAGGGTCGCCCCGGGGGTGGCAGCTCCTCACATCGCTGGGACGAGGAACCGCCACACCTGCCGGGGCTGTCGAAGGGAAGGAGATTGCGGAAGTGGAGACGCCTCCCGCAGCGCGCAAGTTAACGATGGTCGCCAAAATGCGTCGGTCCGCTTCCGTACCATCACGTTCACCGCGATCTCAGATTTTCACAAAAAAGTCAGAACGGGCTGATCTCCATCGCTCTCGCATATGCGAAGGGTTTGGGAGCTCAGTACGGGTCGGGGCGAGACAAATTAGCTCAAGTACTGGTCCATAGGGCATCGATCAGTCGATAGTCCAGAGCTTCGTGTGCGTCAAAATGCCGACCACTCGCGAGGTCCACCTCGACCCGCTCCGCAGGCTGTCTGGTGGCGGCCGCCACCATTTCGATGAACCGATCCAGCTGACGCCGATGCTGCTCGAGGCCAACACTCAGAGCGTCTGCGCTTCCCTCGGCCGCAAAGCCTGGGTCGTGCAGGCGTAGACGCGAGTGCGGTGCTGCCAGCCGACTATTGGCCACCGCCAGCACCCCCAGCGCAGGACCTTCTGCTCGGCCGGTGCAGACCGCCTGCACAGGAACCCCCAACGCGGCGGTGGTGTCCATCAACGTCAGAGCGGCT
>Ga0207416_1002317_pt1 | contig 21233 bp, 20 predicted proteins | sample PaiPotPPM11metaG_FD_184107 | JGI IMG/M metagenome (GOLD analysis project Ga0207416, IMG submission 184107) | Iron sulfur acid spring bacterial and archeal communities from Banff, Canada, to study Microbial Dark Matter (Phase II) - Paint Pots PPM... ...
CGGTGCGGTTCGCGGGGGCCGACGCGGTTCGTTATGCGCTGGCGCGCATGCCACCTGGGCGGACGGGGACCGGGGCACAGGGAAGCGTTCGAAATGTTCTTGATGATCCGTTCTTCGCGGTGCGCTACGGCCACGCTTCCGCGGCCTCGGCGCTGCGGTGGGCCGCCGATCTGGGCGTGGACCGGGGGCCGGCCGGCGCGTTCCGGGCCGGCCTGCTCGGCCATCCCAGCGAGCTCGAATTGCTCGGCGCGCTGTCCTGGCTGCCCGAGCGGGTGGCCGCGGCGGCGCGCCGGCGCCGGCCCGACGCGTTCGTGCGGTACCTCGAAGGCCTGGCCGCGGCGTGGCTCGACTGCCGGGAGCGCCGGCCGGCGCTGCCGCTGCGCGGGCGGGACGCGCCGCGCGGCGAGGACGAGGCGGTCGCGCGGCTGTGGCTGGCCGCCGCGGCGCAGACCGCGCTGGGCACCGGTCTGCGGCTACTCGGCGTGACCGCGCCGGAACGATTGTGAATCACACCGATCCGATGGACTTGTGAGAATCGCCTGGTTGAAGTAGCTTTCGTGGGCATCTGATGCTGCTACGGGCGACGGGGCCGGGGGGATTGGCGACCAGGCGGTTCAATCGCCAGCGAAACGGGTACCGCATGCGATGTAAGCCCCCCTGGATGTCGACAGCCACGGAATGGTCTCCCGTTTCTCCTGCCGGGCCTGCACCCCTGCTCACAGCCGGCAAGAGCGTACCCGGAACCACCCCGGGGGAGCGTTCTCAGGTAACCCTGGGTCGCTCGCGCACGGGCTGCCGGCTCTTTCGCGACAGACGGATAGCACCGAAGGAATGCCGTGGGCGCTCATGGTGTTAGGCTGGATGGCGCACCAGATGCCCCGTCATGGGGACAGGTGCTCGCCTGTTCGCCCCCAGTCCCGGTCCGCATCCAGCGGAGCGCTGCGGCTGCCACGGACATTCACCCATCCCCACACCGCTACACCTGCCAGGCGTGGACGGTGCCGGGCGGAGCTGGGTGCATCTACCGTCGCATCAGCATCGGTACCGGAGATCCGCGGGCCGCGAACAGCGAACCACGTATGGCAGTCGGCCGCGACACGCCGGCAGGATACGGGGAAGCGCGGGGATGGCGGAAGGCACAACAATTGGCCCGGCCGATCGGCCGGAGCGTGACAGCGGGTGGCAGCGGCCGAGTCTGCGGCCGGCCCCCGCGCCCTGGGAAGGACCCCTCGTGAGCAACACCACCGATCTGATGACCGGCTCCTCCGGCCTGCCTGAGGAGCCTCCCGCTGTGTCCACTTTGCCCGGCGAAGTACGGGAATCGGCGGGCAGCGCGGGGACTTCCCCCGAGCCGGCGAGCGCGGTACGCTCCTGGCCGGACGCGGATGCCCGTGCTGGTGAGACCGGTGCGGGCGAGGCTTCGCGTCTGGATCAGGCACCGCGTTCGGATCAGGCACCGCGTTCGGATCAGGCACCGCGTTCCAGCGAGGCACCGTCGGCCGGCAGCAGCCGCCGCGGCAGCGGGCTGTCCGCGATGCTGCTGCCCGAACTGCAGCGGCTGGCCCAGTCGATGGGCATCATGGGCACCGGCCGGATGCGGAAGGGCCAGGTCATCGCCGCGATCGAGGAGCGGCAGCAGGGTGGCGGGGTCGCGCCAGTCGGCGCCGACGGTGGCGCGAGCACCGGCGGCCGGGCCGCCGGACGTGCCGCCCGGGGCAGGCCAGGCGCGGCGGACGAGAAGTCAGTTCAGCGGGGGGCGCCCGCGGGAGCCGGCGCTACCCGCCCCTTTGAGCAGGACGCCATGGAATTTGAGACATCGACGCCGCCCGGACTGGGCAGCACAAGCGCGGGCGGGATCGGCGAAGGTTCGTACCAGGGTGGCGCGGCCGCCCCGGGCATCGGGGGTGGCGACGGCGCCACGAGCGCGGCGACGGCGGTGGCCCCGGCCCCGGCCGTCGCGACCGCCGCTCCGGCCGTGGTGAGCGACACGCCCCGCGGGGGAGCCGACGGCCGCGACGCTGACGGCCGGGGCGAGGTCCGCGAGGCGGACGGCCCGGCCAGCGCGCAGCGGGACGATGTCCAGCAGCAGGGCGAGGGCCAGCGGGACAGCCGGCGCCGTCGGGGGAACAACGGCCGCCGCGACGACCAGGGCTCGGGCTCGGCCCGGCGCGACGACCAGGGCTCGGCCCGCCGCGACGACCAGGGCTCGGCCCGCCGCGACGACCAGGGCTCGGGCTCGGCCCGCCGCGACGACCAGGGCCGCCGCGATGACCAGGGGCGGCGCGATGACCAGGGGCGGCGCGACGACCAGGGGCGGCGCGACGACCAGCCGCGCGCGGCGAGCGATGGCTCCGACCAGCACCGTGACTCCCGTGACGGGCGCGATTCTCGCGACGGGCGCGACTCGGGCGGGCAGCAGGGTGGCCGCGACGACGACCGCGACGGCCAGGGCGGCCGCCGCAGCCGCGACCGGTTCCGCAACCGGAACTCGGGCCGCGGGCGGCGGGAGCGCGGCGCGGACGCCGAGCCGGTGATCTCCGAGGACGACGTGCTGATCCCGATCGCCGGCATCCTGGACGTCCTCGACAACTACGGGTTCGTCCGCACCACCGGTTACCTGCCGGGCTCGGACGACGTCTACGTCTCGCTGTCCCAGGTGCGCCGGTACGCCCTCCGTAAGGGCGACGTGATCGAGGGCGCCGTGCGGCAGCCGCGCGAGGGCGAGCGCCGGGAGAAGTTCAACGCGCTGGTCCGGCTGGACAAGGTCAACGGGCTCGACCCCGAGCAGGCCAAGGCCCGGCCGGAGTTCGGCAAGCTGACCCCGCTCTACCCGCAGGAGAGGCTGCGCCTGGAGACCGACCCGGGCAACATGACCACGCGGATCATCGACCTGATCGCCCCGATCGGCAAGGGCCAGCGCGGCCTGATCGTGGCGCCGCCGAAGGCCGGCAAGACGATGATCATGCAGGCCATCGCGAACGCGATCACCAAGAACAACCCCGAGTGCCACCTGATGGTCGTGCTCGTGGACGAGCGGCCCGAGGAAGTCACCGACATGCAGCGGTCGGTCAAGGGCGAGGTGATCTACTCCACCTTCGACCGCCCGGCCGACGACCACACCACGGTGGCCGAGCTGGCCATCGAGCGGGCCAAGCGGCTGGCCGAGATGGGCCACGACGTCGTGGTGCTGCTGGACAACCTGACCCGGCTGGGCCGCGCCTACAACCTGGCCGCCCCGGCCAGCGGCCGGATCATGTCGGGTGGCGTGGACTCCACCGCGCTCTACCCGCCGAAGCGGTTCTTCGGCGCGGCGCGCAACATCGAGCACGGCGGTTCGATCACGATCCTGGCCACGGCCTTCATCGAGACCGGGTCGCGCGCCGACGAGGTGATCTTCGAGGAGTTCAAGGGCACCGGGAACATGGAGCTCCGGCTGCGCCGCGAGCTGGCTGAGAAGCGGATCTTCCCCGCGGTCGACGTGGACGCCTCGAGCACCCGCAAGGAAGACCTGCTGATGACCCCCGAGGAGCTCAAGATCGTCTGGCAGCTCCGCCGGGTGCTGCACGCGTTGGAGCCGCAGCAGGCGCTCGAGGTGCTGATCGAGCGGATGAAGGGCACCAAGAGCAACGCCGAGTTCCTGCTCCAGGTGCAGAAGACCACGATCGGCAGCTGACCGCGCGACCGCCGGGCCCGCGGGAATCCGCGGGCCCCGGCGAGCGTTACACGTCGCGGCACGGACAATATGGCCGTGCCGGACACCAAGGTGCGGTACCGGTTCACGCCCGTCGTGCCCCCACGGCGCGGCGACCCGGCGACCGCCAGGACCAAGGAGTCTTGACATGAAGCACGACATCCACCCGGACTACGTGGTCACCACGGTGACCTGTACCTGCGGGAACACCTTCACCACGCGGAGCACCGCGCGCAACGGCGAAATTCACGCCGACATCTGCTCGAACTGCCACCCGTTCTACACCGGCAAGCAGAAGATCCTGGACACCGGTGGCCGGGTCGCCCGGTTCGAGCGGCGCTTCGGCAAGAAGCAGCAGGGCGCCAAGTAGATCTCACCGCTAGGTGGTCTCGCATCCGAACCCGGTGGTCGCAGAGGAAGTAGCAGGGAAAATCGTGTTTGACCGGCTCGATGAGCTGGCGGGCGAGTACGCGGACCTGGAACGGGATCTCGCCGATCCGGCGGTCCACGCCGACCCCGACCGGGCCCGGTCCGTCGGCCGCCGGTACGGCGAGCTCGGCCCGGTCGTGCACGCCTACCGCGAGTGGCAGCACGTCTCGGCCGACGAGGCCACCGCGCTCGAGCTAGCGGGCGAGGACGCCTCGTTCGCTGAGGAGGCTAAGCAGCTCGGGCGGCGGCGGGTCGAACTCACCGGCCGGCTCCAGCAGCTCCTGGTGCCCAAGGACGCCAGCGACAGCCGGGACGTGATCCTGGAGGTCAAGGCGGGCGAGGGCGGCGAGGAATCGGCGCTGTTCGCCGGGGACCTGCTGCGCATGTACCTGCGCTACGCCGAGCGGCACGGCTGGAAGACCGAGGTTCTCGCCTCCACCGTGACCGGCCTCGGCGGGTACAAGGACGCCACGGTGGCGATCAAGGCGGCCGGGCGCGGGGTGGCGGCGGGCGACGGCGCGTGGTCGCGGCTGAAGTACGAGGGCGGCGTACACCGGGTGCAGCGCGTTCCGGTCACCGAGTCGCAGGGCCGGATCCACACCTCGGCCGCCGGCGTCCTGGTCATGCCGGAAGCGGACCCCATCGAGGTCACCATCGACCCCGGTGACCTGCGGGTCGACGTGTTCCGCTCCTCGGGTCCCGGCGGCCAGAGCGTGAACACCACGGACTCCGCGGTGCGGATCACCCACCTGCCGACCGGCATCGTGGTGTCCTGCCAGAACGAGAAGAGCCAGCTCCAGAACAAGGAGCAGGCCATGCGCATCCTGCGCGCGCGGCTGCTGGCCCAGGCGCAGGAGGAGGCCGACGCGCACGCCGCGGCCGAGCGCCGCAGCCAGGTCGCGGCCGTCGACCGGTCGCAGCGGGTGCGCACCTACAACTTCCCGGAAAACCGGATCAACGATCACCGGGTCGGCTACAAGGCCTACAACCTGGACCAGGTCATGGACGGGGACCTCGACGCGGTCATCGACGCCCTGGCCGCGGCCGGCCGCGCCGAGAAGATCGCGGCCACCGCCGAGCATGCCTGACCAGGCTGAGCCGGACGAGGCTGAGCGGGCTCGCGCGGGGAACCTGCTGCTGGACGAGGTGGCCGTGGCCGCGTCCCGGCTGGCCGAGGCCGGGGTGGAGTCGCCCCGCGCGGACGCCGAGCTGATCGCCGCGCACGTACACGGCGTGGGCCGGGGGGCCCTGCACACGGTGCCCGACGCCGCGTTCGACCCCCGGTACTGGGACGACGTGGCGCGCCGGGCGGCCCGCGAGCCGCTGCAGCACATCACCGGCCGGGCCTACTTCCGCTATCTGGAGCTCGAGGTGGGCCCGGGCGTGTTCGTGCCGCGCCAGGAGACCGAGGTGGTGACCGGCTGGGCCATCGAGGCGCTGCGCGAGATGGACATCGCCGAGCCGGTGGTGGCCGACCTCGGCACCGGATCGGGCGCGATCGCGCTGGCCATCGCCCAGGAGGTGCCCCGGGCCCGGGTGCACGCGGTCGAGGCCGACCCGCTGGCCCGGCAGTGGGCCGAGCGGAACATCGCGGGCTGCGCCGCGGCCGCCCCGCACACCTCCGGCCGGGTCACACTGCACGGCGAGGACTTCGCCCGGGCCCTGCCGGACCTGAGCGGCGGCGTTGACCTGGTCATCAGCAACCCGCCCTACATCCCGGCCGGGTCCTGGGTGCCGCCCGAGGTCGGCGAGTACGACCCGGCCACCGCGCTCTGGGGCGGCGCGGACGGGCTGGACGCGGTCCGGGTCATCGAGGGCGTGGCCCGGCGGCTGCTGCGCGCCGGGGGGCTGGTCGCGGTCGAGCACGGCGCCCCGCAGGGCGCGGCCGTCTACTGGATCTTCGCCGAGGAGCAGGGCTGGCGCGGGACCCGCAATCACACCGACCTGGCGGGCCGGGACCGGTTCGTCACGGCGGCATGGCAGGATGACCCGACATGAGCGCCAGGTACGACTGCGCGGATCCCGCCGCGCGCGCCGAGGGACTCGCCGCGGCCGCGCTCGCGCTGCGCACCGGCGAGCTGGTCGTGCTGCCCACCGACACCGTGTACGGCGTCGGGGCCGACGCGTTCCACCCGGCCGGGGTGACCTCCCTGCTCGTGGCCAAGGGCCGGGGCCGGGACATGCCGCCGCCGGTGCTGGTGGGCACCATCCGCGCGGCCACCGCGCTGATCGAGGACATGGGGCCGTACGGCGAGAACCTGATCAACGAGTTCTGGCCGGGCGGACTGACCATCGTGTGCCGGGCGAGCCGGACGCTGAACTGGGACCTGGGCGAGACCCGGGGGACCGTGGCCGTCCGGATGCCGCTGCACGCGGTGGCCCTGGACCTGCTCAAGGAGACCGGCCCGCTGGCGGTGAGCAGCGCCAACCGCACCGGCGAGCCGTCCGCGACCACCGCGGCCGGCGCCGAGGAGCAGCTCGGCGAGGCGGTCTCGGTCTACCTGGACGGGGGGCCGTGCCAGGCCAGCGTCCCGTCCACGATCGTGGACCTGACCGGGGACGTGCCGCGGCTGCTGCGGGCGGGCGCGGTCTCGGTCGGGCGGCTGCGCGAAGTGGCGGCCCTGTCCACGGTGTCCGAGTCCGATTCGGGCGGATCCGCGCCCGGGTGATCTCCGGGTGATCTGCCGGGGGATCGCCGGGTGATCTCCCGCAGCCGCTGCCGGGGTGCTCTAGAGTGGCCGTGATGCGGTACATCCCGTCCGGGCCTGGTGGTCGCTGTGCGTGAATACGCCTTGATCGTGCTGGTCACGGCGGCCATGACGTATATGGTGACGCCGCTGGCGCGCCGGGTGGCCATCGCGGGCGGCGCGATGCACGCGGCCCGAGACCGGGACGTCCACGTGGTGCCGATCCCGCTGCTGGGCGGGCTGGCCATGTACGCGGGGGTGGCCGCCGGCCTGCTGGTGGCCGAGCGGGTCTCCCCGCTGCGCGTGCTGTTCCAGGACAGCCCGCATATGGGGCCCGGGCTGCTGCTCGCGGGCGGGCTCATCGCGGCCGTGGGCGTGATCGACGACCGCTGGGGGCTGAGCCCGATCATCAAGCTGATCGGCCAGGTCGGCGCGGGCGGGATCCTGGTCTGGAGCGGCGCCCAGCTCAGCTGGCTGCCCGAGCCCAACGGCGGCACGCTGGGCCTGACCCCGAACCAGTCCACGGCGCTGACCATCCTGGTTGTGGTGGCGACGATCAACGCGGTGAACTTCATCGACGGCCTGGACGGCCTGGCCGCGGGGATTGTCTGCATCGCGGCCATCGCGTTCTTTGTCTACTACTACCGGCTGACCCAGGTCATCCAGCCGCGCCTGCCCGACCTGGGCGACCCGGCCCTGGCCTCCGCGGTGCTGACCGGGGCGTGCCTGGGCTTCCTGCCGCACAACTTCTACCCGGCCCGGATCTTCATGGGTGACACCGGCTCGATGCTGCTCGGGCTGCTGCTGGCCTACGTGCCGATCTCGAGCATCGCGTCCCTCCCGTCGGTGAGCCTGAGCCAGGCGCACGCCGCCAACCGGTTCCCGGAAATCCTGCCGCTGCTGCTGCCCGCGGCGATCCTGGTCATCCCCTACGCGGACCTGCTGCTGGCCGTGGTGCGGCGCACCCGGGCCGGGCAGTCGCCGCTGAGCCCGGACCGCAAGCACCTGCATCACCGGCTGCTCGACATCGGGCACTCGCACCGCTCCAGCGTGATGATCATGTACCTGTGGGCCACGCTGTTCTCCGCCGTCGTGGTCTGGCTGTCGATCGCGAAGACCCCGCTGTTCGTGCTGGCCGTGATCACCCTGGCCGCGGTGCTCGCGCTGCTGCTGATGTCCATGCCCCGGCTGCGGTGGTGGGAACGCGCCCGGCGGGCCCGGGCCGCGGCGGCCCGGACGGTGGTGACCGGTCACGCGACCGACCACGTGGCCGGACAGACGGCCCCGGCGCCCGCGGTGGCCAGCACGGCCTCGCCCAGCGACACCGGCCCGCAGGACGCAGAAGGGGCGATGAGTTACTTTCGTCACGTTAGGTGACCTGCTGAACTCTAGGTCGGAGAGCTTGTGATATCTTTCACGAGCACCCACTCGACGCTGAGTAAAGAGGTCCGTGATAAGTTTCGCTCACCTGGCGACGCAGCGGCGCCGCCGTTGCGGCGACGCGGCATGGTGCCACCCGGGTACCGAAGCGCTCGCGAGGGTCAGGAAGTTTCGGTCGAGCTCTCCCGGAGCCAGCTAGATGGTGGCGAACTATGTCCGGATCGTCCGGCGGTCGGCAGCCGTGGCTGCCGTCGCCGCGGTCGTGATGGTCGCACTCGGCGCCGGGTTCGCGGGCCGCAAGGGCCTGATCGGCGCCGCGATCGGCGTGGGCATCGTGGCCGTGTTCTTCGGGATCAGCGTGCTCGTGGTGGGCCGGGCAGCCAAGGTAAGCCCCCAGGCCATGATGGTGGCCGCGCTCAGCACCTATCTCATCAAGATCGTGATCTTGCTCTTCCTGGTCGGGCAGTTCCAGAACTCCGGCGCGTTCAACCCCCGGATGTTCGGCCTGACCGCGATCGTCTGCATCCTCGTCTACAGCGCGGCGCAAGTGGTCTGGTCCAGACGCCTGAAAGCGCTGTACGTCGAGCCGGACGGAGAACGGTGACTCGTGGCGCACACTCAGGACCTGGACGGCGTACCGCGGCCCACGCGGAACGCTGCGCTCACGGGCCCCGATGAACGTGGCCGAGCGCGGCGCCGGCGGGCCGGACCAGAAGAAGCAGCGAGCGCGGCGCGAGCCCCCGGGCGTGCCGGAGGGTGCGAGCGCCGGCTGGTCCATCCTCAGCTACATGATCACCGGGATGGTCCTCTACGGAGGCATCGGCTGGCTGGTCGGGCGGGGGACGGGGATCAGCGTGCTGTTCCCGGTCGGGATGCTGGTCGGCCTGGGCCTGGCCCTCACCTTGATCATCCTGCGGTACGGAAGGCGCTGAGCGGCCGCGCGGCGGCGGAGCCGACGCGCGCGCTCCAAGAGGTACTCACCGCCCCGCCGCAGCCCCCCACACGAGGAGCACGCGGTGCGTGACAGCTACGCCATCGACGCGATCCAGGCCGCCCACGTATGCACCCAGGCCGGGTCCCACTTTCAATCCAGCTCGCATTGCCCCTACCCCGCGCCGGGGGTCGGTGATTTCTACTTCACGCCGCTGTTCTCCATCGGGGGCTTCCACTTCACCAAGCCGATGCTGCTCGCGCTGGCGGCCGCGGCCGTCGTCGTGTTGTTCTTCTGGTCCGGGTTCCGCGACCCCCAGGTCAAGCCGCGCCGCTGGTGGGGAGCGCAGAACCTCAGTGAGCTCGGCGTCCTGTTCGTGCGGGACCAGATCCTCCGGCCCCAGCTCGGCAGGCGGGGTGACAGCTTTCTCCCGTTCCTGACATCGCTGTTCTTCTTCATCTGGCTGATGAACCTGGGCGAGATCATCCCGGTCATCCTGTTCCCGGCCACGTCGAAGATCGGGATTCCGCTCGTCCTGACCCTCATGGTGTGGATTACCTACCTGGCCATCGGCATCCGGAGCCAGGGGCCGATCGGATACTTCAAGAACATGGCGGTCCCGTCGGGCGCGCCGTGGTGGATCCTGCCGCTGCTGGGCCCGCTCGAACTGCTGTCCAACATCTTCGTGCGGCCGTTCACGCTCTGCATCCGGCTGTTCGCCAACATGCTGGCCGGCCACCTGCTGCTGCTGGTGTTCTACATCGCCACCTGGTACTTGTTCACCCTGTCGATCGGCCTGCTGTTCTCGGTCACGTCGTTCGTGGTCACGCTGCTCGTGACCCTGCTCGAGGTGCTGATCACGGCCCTTCAGGCGTTCATCTTCACCACGCTGACCGCGTTCTACTTCGCGGACTCCATGTCATCGGCCCACTGACGGACCCCGGGCTCACAAAACCCCCGGCGGGAAGAGCCGCCGGACCGAAAGAAGGAAACCCACAGATGAGTCAACTGGCCAACGTAGTAGCCAGCACCAACACCCTCGACATCAAGAACCTCGGCGCGCTCACCTACGGCCTGGCCGCGATCGGCCCGGGCGTCGGCATCGGCCTGGTCTTCGGCCACGCCATCGACGGGATGGCGCGCCAGCCCGAGGCCACTGGCCTGATCACGACCTACATGTGGATCGGTTTCGCGCTGACCGAGGCGCTCGCGCTGATCGGCATCGCGGTCCCGTTCTTCATCAAGTGAGACCCAGGCTGGAGAGGTACTCGCCATGAAGTATCTGGCAGATCAGAACCCGCTGGTCCCTAACCTGACCGAATCGCTCATGGGCCTGATCGCGTTCCTCATCGTGTTCGGCGTGCTGGCCAAGGTGGCCATACCGAGGTTCACCAAGATGCTCCAGGATCGCACCGACGCCATCGAGGGCGGCATCGAGCGCGCCAAGGAAACGCAGGCCGAGGCGGATCAGGTGCTCAAGCAGTACCAGGAGCAGCTGGCCGAGGCCCGGCACGAGGCCGCGCGGCTGCGCGAGGAGGCCCGGGAGCAGGGGGCCCAGATCATCGCGGAGATGAAGGAGAAGGGCCAGGCCGAGTACGCGCGGCTGACGGCTGCGGCGCAGGTGCAGATCGCGGCCGAGCGGCAGCAGGCACTGACCTCGCTGCGGACCGAGGTCGGGTCGCTGTCGGTCCAGCTCGCCAGCCGGATCGTCGGCGAGTCGCTGGAAGACGAGGCGCGGCAGCGCCGGACCGTCGACCGGTTCCTGGCCGACCTCGAGGAGCAGTCCGCGCGCACCGCGGGCGCGGAGGCGGCCCGATGACCGGCCCGACGCCGGGACCGGGGAAACCGTGAACGGGGAAATACCGTGAGGGGAGCCAGCCGGGCCTCGCTGGCCGAGGCCAAGGAGCAGCTCGCCACGGCCATCACCGGCGGTGCCGACCCCGGCTCGCTGGGCGATGAGCTGTTCGCCGTGGCCGGGCTGCTGGACGACCAGCCCGGGCTGCGCCGGACCCTGTCGGACCCGGTGCGCCCGGCCGAGGCCAAGGCGGGCCTGGCCGCGGACCTGCTCGGGTCCCGGGTCGCGGCCGCCACCCTGGAACTGGTCCGCGCCCTGGTCAGGGCGCGCTGGTCGGAGCCGGCGGACCTGGTCGACGCGACCGAGCAGCTCGCCGCGGGAGCGATCATCGAGATCGCCGACCAGCAGCGGAAGCTGGACGACCTCGAGGACGAGCTGTTCCGGTTCGGCCGGGTCGTGAACGCCGAGCCGCAGCTGCGGCAGGTGCTCTCCAGCCCGTTCGTCCCGGCCGAGCGCAAGCAGGAGCTGATCGGCGCGCTACTGGACGGCAAGGTCACCGAGCCCACGCTGCGGCTGGTGACGCAGGCCGCGCTGCAGGGGCGAGGACGTAGCCTGGATAAGAGCCTGGAAGAGTACGCTCGCCTGGCCGCCGACCGGCGGGAGCGGCTGGTGGCTGAGGTGCATGTCGCCGTGGCGCTCAGCGCCGAGCAGCGCCGCAGGCTCGCGGCCGCCCTGACCGCCTCCTACGGCCACGACGTACACCTGAACATCGTGCTCGACCCGCGGGTGATCGGCGGCATGACCGTGCAGATCTCGGGCGAGCTCATTGACGGCAGCATGGCAAGCCGGCTGGCCGGGCTCCGGCGCAGGCTGGCCTCCTGATAGGAAGACGCGAGGACACCATGGCGGAGCTGACAATCCGGCCGGAGGAGATCCGGGACGCGCTGGCGCGTTTCGTTGAGGCGTATGAGCCGGCCGCAGCGGCCACCGAGGAGGTCGGTGTCGTCGCGGAGTGCGGCGACGGGATCGCCCACGTCGAGGGGCTGCCCTCGACCATGGCCAACGAGCTGCTGGAGTTCGAGGACGGGACCCGCGGGATCGCGCTGAACCTCGACGTGCGCGACATCGGCGTGGTCATCCTGGGCGACTACAGCAAGATCGACGAGGGCCAGCGGGTCAAGCGCACCGGCGAGGTGCTGTCGGTCCCGGTGGGCGACGCGTTCCTCGGCCGGGTGGTGGACCCGCTGGGGAGCCCGCTCGACGGCAAGGGCCCGATCGAGAACACCGAGCCGCGCGTGCTCGAGCTGCAGGCGCCGTCGGTGGTCCAGCGGCAGAAGGTCCACGAGCCGCTGCAGACCGGGATCAAGGCCATCGACGCGATCACCCCGATCGGCCGCGGACAGCGCGAGCTGATCATCGGCGACCGGCAGACCGGCAAGACCGCGATCGCCATCGACACGGTCATCAACCAGAAGGACAACTGGGACTCGGGCGACCCGGCCCGCCAGGTCAAGTGCGTGTACGTCGCCGTCGGCCAGAAGGGCTCGACGATCGCCGCGGTCCGTCAGTCGCTCGAGGACGCCGGGGCGCTGCAGTACACCACGATCGTGGCCGCGCCCGCGTCGGACCCGGCCGGCTACAAGTACCTGGCCCCGTTCACCGGCTCGGCCATCGGCCAGCACTGGATGTACAACGGCCAGCACGTGCTGATCATCTTCGACGACCTGTCCAAGCAGGCCGAGGCCTACCGGGCCATCTCGCTGCTGCTGCGCCGCCCGCCGGGCCGCGAGGCCTACCCCGGCGACGTGTTCTACCTGCACTCCCGGCTGCTGGAGCGGTGCGCGAAGCTCTCCGACGAGCTGGGCGCCGGCTCGCTGACCGGGCTGCCGATCGTGGAGACCAAGGCCAACGACATCTCGGCCTACATCCCGACCAACGTGATCTCGATCACCGACGGGCAGATCTTCCTGGAGACCGACCTGTTCAACTCCGGCGTCCGGCCCGCCATCAACGTCGGCCAGTCGGTGTCCCGGGTCGGCGGCGACGCCCAGATCAAGGCCATGAAGACGGTAGCCGGGGGGCTCAAGCTGGCCCTGTCCCAGTTCCGGGACCTGGAGGCGTTCGCGTCGTTCGCCTCGGACCTGGACGCGGTCTCCCGGGCCCAGCTCGACCGGGGCGCGCGCCTGGTCGAGCTGCTCAAGCAGCCGCAGTACAGCCCGATGCCGGTGGAGCGGCAGGTGGTCGCGGTCTGGGCCGGCACCTCGGGGTTCCTCGACGACGTGCCGGTCGGTGACATCAGCCGGTTCCAGTCCGAGTTCCTCGACTACCTGCAGCGGTCGCACGCCGGCATCTACGACGCGATCCGGGAGACCGGCCAGCTCTCCGACGACACCACGACCGCGCTCAAGGACGCGATCGACGAGTTCCGGCGCGGCTTCGAGGTCACCGGCGGCCAGATGCTGGTCGCGACCGACGAGCCCGTCGAGCCGGCCACGGACGACGAGGTCGGCCAGGAGCAGGTCAAACGGCGCGTGCACGCCACGCCGGACAATAAGCAGCAGGGCGGTAGCTAGGTGGGAGCGCAGCTTCGGCTGGTCCGGCGGCGGATCAGGACGGTCAAGTCCACCGCCAAGATCACCCGCGCCCAGGAGCTGATCGCGTCCTCGCGGATCATCAAGGCGCAGCAGCGGCTGCGCGCGGCGCAGCCGTACGCGGACGAGATCACCCGGGCGGTGGAGGCCGTGGTCAGCCGGTCGTCGAACATCGACCATCCGCTCACCGTCGAGCCGGAGAACCCGGCCCGCGCGGCCATGCTGATCCTGACCAGCGACCGGGGGTTCGCCGGCGGCTACAACACCAGCATCCTGCGCGAGGCCGAGAGCCTGCAGGGGATGCTGGACGAGCGCGGCATCGAGACCGAGCGCTTCGTGTCCGGGCGCAAGGGCATCGTCTGGCACCGGTTCCGCGAGCGCCCGCTGACCGGGGAGTGGAGCGGCTTCTCCGACACCCCGGTGCCGGCGAACGCCAGCGAGATCACGGCCGCGCTGCTGGAGGCGTACCAGAAGCCGGCCAGCGAGGGCGGCGTGGACGAGATCCACCTCGTGCACACCGAGTTCGTGTCCATGCTGACCCAGCGTCCCGCGATCACGCGGATCCTGCCGCTGGAGATCGTGGAGACCACGGAGGAGGCCCCGAGCGGGCCCGTGCCGCTGTATGAGTTCGAGCCATCCCCGGAAAAGGTCCTGGACGCGCTGCTTCCGTGGTACGTCGAGAGCCGGATCTTCCACGCGCTGCTCGACGCGGCCGCCGCGGAGATCGCCGCGCGGCGGCGGGCCATGCAGTCGGCCACGGACAACGCCAACGAGCTACTCGACCAGCTGAACCTCGAAGCCAACAAGGCGCGGCAGGCCGAGATCACCCAGGAAATCAGCGAGATCGTCGGCGGTGCCAACGCGCTGGCCGAGACGACCTCAAGGAGTTGAGCATCACCATGACCGCAAACCCGTCAACCGACGCCCCCGAGAGCGCCCCGGCCCCGGCCGGCCCCGGCTCCGGCCGGGTCGTGCAGGTCATCGGCCCCGTCGTCGACGTGGAGTTCCCGGCCGAGCAGATCCCGGGCATCTACAACGCACTGCACGTGGACGTGTCGCTGGGCGGCGAGGAGCGGACCCTGACCCTCGAGGTCGCCCAGGACATCGGCGACAACGTGGTCCGGGCGATCTCCATGCAGCCGACCGATGGCCTGGTCCGCGACGCCCCGGTGACCGACACCGGCGCGCCCATCTCGGTGCCCGTGGGCGACGTGACCAAGGGTCACGTGTTCAACGTGCTCGGCGACACCCTGGACGTGCCGGTGGCCTCGCTGAAGGTCACCGAGCGCTGGGGGATCCACCGGCAGCCGCCGCCGTTCGACCAGCTCGAGCCCAGGACCGAGATCCTGGAGACCGGGATCAAGGTGCTCGACCTGCTGACCCCGTACGTCCGGGGCGGCAAGATCGGGTTGTTCGGCGGGGCCGGCGTGGGCAAGACCGTGCTGATCCAGGAGATGATCACGCGGGTGGCCAAGAACTTCGGCGGCGTGTCGGTGTTCGCGGGCGTCGGCGAGCGGACCCGCGAGGGTAACGACCTGTTCGTCGAGATGACCGAGTCCGGCGTGATCAAGGACACCGCGCTGGTCTTCGGCCAGATGGACGAGCCGCCCGGCACCCGGCTGCGGGTCGGCCTGTCCGCGCTGACGATGGCGGAGTACTTCCGCGACGTGCAGGGCCAGGACGTGCTGCTGTTCATCGACAACATCTTCCGGTTCACCCAGGCCGGCTCCGAGGTGTCCACGCTGCTCGGCCGGATGCCATCCGCCGTGGGCTACCAGCCGACGCTGGCCGACGAGATGGGCGAGCTGCAGGAGCGGATCACCTCGACCCGCGGCCACTCGATCACCTCGATGCAGGCCATCTACGTGCCCGCCGACGACTACACCGACCCGGCGCCGTCCACCACGTTCGCCCACTTGGACGCCACAACCGCGCTGTCCCGGGAGATCACCCAGAAGGGCATCTTCCCGGCGGTGGACCCGCTGGCCTCGACCTCGCGGATCCTGAGCGCGGCCTACGTGGGGGAGGAGCACTACAACGTCGCGCGCGAGGTGCAGCGGATCTTGCAGCGCTACACCGAGCTGCAGGACATCATCGCGATCCTGGGCATCGACGAGCTGTCCGAGGACGACCGGGTCACCGTGCAGCGCGCCCGACGGATCGAGCGGTTCTTGTCCCACCCGATGTTCGTGGCCCAGCAGTTCACCGGGCAGCCGGGGGTGTTCGTGCCGCTCGAGGAGACGATCGCGTCGTTCAAGGCCATCACCGAGGGCAAGTACGACCAGTACCCCGAGCAGGCGTTCTTCATGGTCGGCGGGATCGAGGACGTGGAAGCAAAGGCCAAGGAGCTGGAGAAGAAGTCATGACCCTCCAGGTCGAGCTGGTCGTACCGGAGGGCGAGGTCTGGTCGGGCCCTGCCGAGCTGGTCATCGCCAAGACGCTGGACGGCGACATCGGCGTGCTGACCGGCCACACGCCCGTGCTCGGCATCCTGGTCGAGGGCAGCGTGGTCACGATCAGGCCGGAGAGCGGCGAGGACGGCGGGGCCGCGGGCGGCGACCTCAAGGCCGCGGTGGGCGGCGGGTTCTTCGCCATCGCGGACGACCGGGTGTCGATCCTGGCCCATCACGCGCAGCTCGGCCGGGAGGTCGACGCGAGCGGGGCCCGCGCCGCGCTCGACAAGGCGCTGCAGGACGCGCAGGCCTCGCCCGGCAGGGACGGGGGGGCCGGGGAAGATGGGGAGCCCGCGGACGTCCGGTACTACCGCGCACTGCTCAGGGCCGCCGGCGAGCCCGACGACCGGGCCTGACCAGGGCCAGCGCGGAGAGGGCCGGGATTGGCAGGGGGGCGGCTCGCGCTTGACGCCGGCTGGCTCCTCGTCGTCATCCTGGTCATCGCCCTGGCCTGCGCCACGGTCATCGCGGGCCGCCGGACCCTGATCGAACGCGGCGGCGGCCGGGTCGACTGCGGCCTGCGGCACAGCCCCGAGCGGCGCTGGCGGCTCGGCCTGGCCGCCTACCGGCCCGAGGAGCTGCGCTGGTACCCGGTCTTCGGCGTCCGGCTGCGGCCGGAGAAGGTCTTCGCCCGGCGCGCGCTCAGCGTGGTGTCCCGGCGGCCCGCCGACCCGGTGGAGGTGACGAGCCTCGGGCCGGGCACCGTGGTCGTCGAGTGCGACACCGGCGCGGCCTCCGGGCGCATCGAGCTGGCCCTGGGAGAGGACGCGCTGACCGGCTTCCTGGCCTGGCTGGAAGCCGTGCCGCCCGGCCCGGTGTCCGAGTTGGGGTGATACGCGCGAGCCGGGCTAACGCTCCCCGCCCGGGGTCCACAGCACGTCGCCGTCCGGCCCGCTCGCCCGCCGGGCCAGGATGAACAGCAGGTCGGAGAGCCGGTTCAGGTACCGGGCCGGCAGCAGGCTCACCGTGTCCCCGTGCGCCTCGCGGGCCGCCCAGGCGCTGCGCTCGGCCCGCCGGACGGTGGCCCGGGCCGTGTGCAGCAGCGCGGCGCCGGGGCGGCCGCCCGGCAGCACGAAGCTGCGCAGCACCGGCAGCCCCTCGTTGTACCGGTCGCAGGCCTGCTCGAGCCGGGTGATGTAGTCCTCGTCGATCCGGAGCGGGGGATAGGCGGGTGACTCGGTGACCGGATTGCACAGGTCGGCACCCACATCGAACAGTTCGTTCTGCAGCCGGCCCAGCAGCCCGGCGATGTCGCCCGGCAGCCCGCCCAGGGTCACCGCGACGCCGATCGCGCAGTTGGCCTCGTCGACGTCCGCGTAGGCCGCGAGCCGGGGATCGGTCTTGGGGGTACGGCTTCCGTCGCCGAGGGCCGTGGTTCCGTCGTCCCCGACGCGGGTGTAGATCCGGGAGAGCACCACCGGGGTTTCCCGTCGGTCATGTGGCATGCAGTCCACCGTAGCGGGCAGGATCCGGCCCGGTGAGCGTGCCCTAATACATGAAAACCTAGGCCGAAACGACTGCGGCGTACCGGGTTCAGGCCACCTCGGGTCATCAGATCCGGAAGGATCGCGAATCAGGGTTTAGCCTTCTGACCTGGGGTATTCACATAGACACCACGATGTGGCATCGTAGAAGTACGAAGGGTGATCGCCGGAGGGGGCCGGCCACTATCACCGAAGAGGTGGTTTCGGTCACCCACGTCGATGTCCCTGACCAGGCCGAAACGGGGGGACGAGGCCTGGAGGCGGGCCGGTCGCATGGCCCGCAGGCCAGCTTTCGTGCCCGGCGGATCTCGGGGGCCCGCCGGAGCCGGAGCCGGCCGTCACTGTGGGGGGAGCGCGTCCCCGGCCCGATCGGGCCGGGGACGCGCTTACATCTGCTACCGGTGCGACCGGGCCCCGCCCAGGCGACGGAATCCGTGGGCGCCGACGACGGAATCCGCAGGCCCGGCCCGCGCGCCCGAAGCGATCCGGCCAACGCCGGGATGCGCCGGGTATGCATATGGTATCTATGCATACGTCCGGAACTGCGCGCCGGAGGTGGGCCGTGTATGACTACGTCATCGTCGGTGCGGGCAGCGCCGGCTGTGTGCTGGCCGCGCGGCTGACCGAGAACCCGGACACCCGGGTGCTACTGCTCGAGGCGGGCCCGCCCGACGACGCGGCCGAGATCCACCTGCCCGCGGCCGCGGGCCGGCTGCTGCAGAGCACCTTCGACTGGAACTACCAGACGGTGCCGCAGGAGCGCGCGGGCGGGCGCTCGGTCTACTGGCCCCGGGGCCGCACGCTGGGCGGGTCGTCGTCCATCGATGCGATGATCTACATCCGCGGCAGCCGCTACGACTACGACACCTGGCGCGACGAGTACGGCTGCGACGGGTGGGGGTACACCGACCTGCTGCCGTACTTCCTGCGCGCCGAGGGCAACTCCCGGGGCGCGTCGGCCTTCCACGCCGCCTCCGGCCCGCTCACCGTGCAGGACCTGCGGTACAGGTCGCCGCTGACCACGGCGTTCGTCGACGCGGCCCGGCAGGCCGGGCTGGCGGCCAACGACGACTTCAACGGCCCCCGGCAGGACGGGGTCGGCTTCTACCAGGTCACCCAGCGCGGCGGGCGGCGCTGGTCGGCGGCCGACGCCTACCTGCACCCGGCCGCCGGGCGGCCCAACCTGACCGTGCACACCGACGCGCTGGTCACTGGCCTGGCCATGGCGGGCGGGCGCGCCTCCGGCGTGCATTACCTGCGGCGCGGGGTGGCGGAGACGGCGCGCGCCGAGGGCGAGGTGATCCTGGCCGCCGGCGCGATCGGCAGCCCGCAGATCCTCATGCTGTCCGGCATCGGGCCCGCCGACCACCTGCGAGCCCAGGACATCGCGGTCCTGGCCGACAGCCCCGGGGTCGGCGCGAACCTGTCCGACCACCCCGTGGTCACGGCCATCTGGCCGACGCCCAAGTCGCGCGGGATCTGGGAGCAGGAGGGGCGCAGGAACCTGGCCCGGTGGCAGCTCCGGCATTCCGGGCCGCTGACCACGAACCTGGCCGAGTCGGGTGGTTTCAGCCGGACCGACGCGGCGCTGCCCGCCGCCGACCTGCAGTGGCACGCGCTGCCCGCGCCCTACCAGAACGGCGGCCTGACCGACCCGGCCATCCGGGCGCTGTCGCTGCTGGTGGGCCTGGCCGCGGTGGGCAGCCGGGGCCAGGTCCGGCTGCGCAGCGCCGACCCGCGGCACAAGCCGCTGATCGACCCGGCCTACCTGTCCGCCGGGGCCGACATCGAGCCGCTGGTGACCGGGATCCGGCTGGCCCGGGAGTTCGCGGCCGCGCGGCCGATGGCCAAGATCTGCTCGGCCGAGCTCGCCCCGGGCGACGACGTCCGCACCGACGCCGAGATCAGGGAGTTCGTCCGCCGCGACCTCACGAGCCGCTACGACCCGGCCGGCACCTGCGCGATGGGCGGTGACTCCATGGTCGCCGCGAGCCGGCTGACCAGCGTGGTCGACCCGGAGCTACGGGTGCGCGGGGTCGAAGGCCTCCGGGTGGTGGACGCCTCGGTCATGCCGGCCGTGCCCCGGGGCCACACCAACGCGGCGACGATCGCCATCGCCGAGCGGGCGGCCGACCTGATCTGCGGGCGCGCCCCGCTCGCCGCCGTCGAGCCCGTCGAGCTGGACCTGGCCGCCGCCCCCGGCCGGTAACGTCTCCCCGGCGGCGGCCCGGCCGGCCGTCAGGCACAGGAAGGCCGCGGCGCGCCCGAAGATCTCGCCCATCGTGCGCCCGGCGAGCTGGGCCTGGTAGGCCCGGTAGCGTGCCATCTCCCACTCCTGGCCCCGCGCGGGGAGCGAGGCGAGGGCGGGCTCGGGCAGCGGCTTCCACAGCCAGCCCGCGATGAGCCCGGCGCCGCGCGCCGAGCGGCCGCGCCGGGCCTGGATGAAGTCCCCCGGGTCGGCGTGGTAGCCCATCCGGTTGCGCACGAACCGCAGCCCGGTCAGCGTCCCCTCGGTCAGCCGCCGCTCGGCCGCGCCCTGCCCGGCCAGGACCGCGTTGTAGGTGTCGGGGTGGTAGCGCACCAGGGTGGCGTCGACGATCGTGACCCACCACACGGCCTCGCTGATCATCACGAAGCCCTGCGGCCGGTCGGCGGCCCGGCGGCGGCCGACCCGCTCGGTCGCGTCGCTCATCGCGACGACGGACCAGTCCAGCGCGCTCGCCTCGGTGGCCTGCCGGTCACCGGTGTGCTGGCGGTTCCAGGCCACCCGGCAGCGGGCCGAGCAGAACCGCGCGTGCTCGCGGCGCGGCGCGAACGCCGTGCCGCACTGCTCGCAGGTCCGGGTCTCAGGCACCGCATTCAGGTTACGCGTAACGTGGTCTCAGCCCGGCGGCGCCATGCCGTCAGCCAGGCGCACCGGCGCCCCGGTGTGCCGGCTGCGCTCGGCCGCGAAGGCCATCAGGTGGCTGTCCAGCGACTCGCGCGGCCCGGTCCGGATCAGCGACCGGTCGCCGGACGCGATGGCCCCGACGAACGCGCTGATCACGCCCATGTCCCCGCCGCCGTGGCCGCCGGCCACGGCCGGCCTCGGGCCGGCCAGGTCGACCGGCTCAGCCTGGCCGGTGACGAAGTCGGTCACCGCGGCCTGCCGGCCGTCGCCCTCCAGGAAGCCGCGGGTTCCCATGATCCGCGTGCGGCGCCGGCCGAACGGCGTGAACGCGCTCATCGTCAGCGTGGCGGTGACCCCGCCGTCGAACTCGATGGTCACGACCTGGTGGTCGGCCACGTCGTTGTCGCACGCGTAGACGCAGCGGCCGTACGGGCCGTCGCGCAGCGCCCGCCGCACGCCGCTCTCGGTCAGGTCGGTGGTGAGCACCGACAGCGGCCACGTCTCGCGCTTCGGGTCGCCCAGGAAGCCCAGGTAGAGGCGGGAGGCCGAGTACGGGCAGGCCGGCTCCACGGCGCAGTCCAGGCAGCGGTCGGCCGCGCCGGGCGGCTGGTTCGCCGCGGTGAAGTGCCGCAGTGCGCCGTGGCTGGACACCGTGACCGCGGGCCCGCCCACCAGATGGCGCAGCCAGTCCAGGTCGTGGCAGCACTTGGTCAGCACGCTCGGCCCGGACTGGCCCGCCCGCCGCCAGTTGCCGCGCACGTACGCGTGGGCGAAATGCCACCAGCCGACCGGCTCCAAGTGCTCGATCCCGATGACCTGGCCCAGCCGGCCCTGGTCCACCGCCCGGTGGATCGCCTCGGTGTAGGGCGTGTACCGCATCACGTGGCAGACCGCGAGCACAC
>Ga0207416_1002318_pt1 | contig 21222 bp, 23 predicted proteins | sample PaiPotPPM11metaG_FD_184107 | JGI IMG/M metagenome (GOLD analysis project Ga0207416, IMG submission 184107) | Iron sulfur acid spring bacterial and archeal communities from Banff, Canada, to study Microbial Dark Matter (Phase II) - Paint Pots PPM... ...
CGCCCCCTCCACCGTCTGCCGCACCGCCGCCGCGTCGAACGCCCCGCCTAACACCACCCGCACCTGGTCACGAAACCGGAACTTGGCCGGCATTCGCACCAGCGCCGTCACCTGATGCCCTGCCTTCAGGCACCGCTCAGTCAGCAGCGACCCCGTCCGCCCGCTCGCCCCAAAGATCGCCACTTTCATAACCACCTCCACACCGCAGTGAATCCTCGAACCACCCTGCCGTCATTCTGCGCGCACCCCAACGAAAGATTGTCATTCTGCCCCTGTATTTGTTTTGTCTTCATCCCCCAGCAAAACTGTCATCCTGGAGCGAAGGCGTCGCAGACGCCACAGTCGAAGAGCCTGTCCTGAGCTTGGCGAAGGAACCCGCCACAACTCGTACGAGCCGCAGTCGCTCAACCCTTTCTGCCGCCCGCAGCCACTCCCCACCGCTCTCGCCTTTCACGCACGCGAGTGCGTCGAGAACGGCACGAAGCGCCTTTTCCTCTTACCCTCCTTTCCCCCTGTTCAAAACCCGCTCCATCCATCCTGCTGAAACCGAACCCTTTGTCCGATTTCCCACGCAACCTCACCCACCTCTGCGAGCGGCTTCGCTCCGCCCCTGTGGAGAAATACAATAACCGGGTCCCCATTGCAATTGCATGCACACGTCCTCCTTCTTGTTCGCAAAATCGAATCCTGTTTTCTAAATTGAAGCAGCACGGTAAACCACCACCTCACCGCAACATCGCCTCGTATTCCACATTTCCCACCCCTACTACTACTGCTACTAGTATTCCTCTTTCCTTATTAAGTCTTTTTAGTAGCAGTACTCGCACCCCGGTCTGCACTCGACCTCCCAGCAACTTGCCATCCTGAGCGAAGGCGTCGCAGAACCCGTGGTGCATCTGACAGCACCACAGCTTCCCAAACCTTTCTGCCAATGATCCGCCGCCGTCTTCACCCAGACCCTCTGTGCCTCCCATTTGCCTTTTCACGCGCGAGCGCGTCCAGGACCGCACGAAGTGCCGCGAAGTGCTAGCTTTCCACAGTTAACACGTCCCCACGCACAGCCTCGCCCTCAATAGAATCAGGAAGCCAGCACCGTCAGGTGTACCCTTACACCAGCTTTCGGTGTAAAGTTTGGCCAAGCGTCCGTTTGCACCCCGGACGCCACTACGGAGAACCACCATGACCCCCACCGCCCAGGATGCAGCGCCCGCCAGGACCCAGGAGCCCTCAATGACCACCGCCGCGCCAACCGGAAACCTCGAAATCACCGTCTCCCGCGCCGAACTCCTCCGCGAGCTGACGGCGGCGCAGTCCGTAGTCGAGCGCAAAACCACCATCCCCATCCTGTCGAACTTCCTCTTCGAAGCCGTGGACGACAAGCTCACCATCACCGCCACTGACCTCGACCAGTCCGTGCGCACCTCCTGCGCCGCCAAGGTCAAAAAGCCCGGTGCCTGCACCATCCCCGCCCGCAAACTCTTCGACTACATCAAGCTCCTCCCCGACGGCGACATCTCCATCAAGCTGATGGACAACCACTGGGTCCAGATCCGCGCCGGCCGCTCCAACACCAAGATGGTCGGCATGGCCCGCGCCAACTTCCCCGCCGTGGCCGAATTCCCCGCCACCGGCGCCTTCAAGATCGCCGTCTCGTCCCTGCGCAACATGATCGCGAAGACTATCTTCGCCATCTCGAACGAAGAGTCCCGCTACACCCTCAACGGCGCGCTCCTGGTGCTTAAGGCCGAATCCATGGCCATGGTCGCGACCGACGGTCACCGCCTCGCCCACATCGAGAAGCTCGGCGAAGCCATCGAAGGCGTCACCGGCGAGAAGAAAACCCTCATTCCGCGCAAGGCGCTCAGCGAGCTCAACTCGCTGCTCAACAACACCGAAGCCGAACACCTCGAGTTCGCCGACGACGAGCAGACCCTCTTCTTCCGCATCGGCGGCCGCGTCCTCACCAGCCGCAAGCTCACCGGGCAGTTCCCGAACTACGAAGCCGTGCTCCCGCGCGATAACAACAAGTTCGTCATCGTCCGCAGCGAAGACCTGATGGGCTCCATCCAGCGCGTTGCCCAGTTCGCCGACGAGCGCTCCGGCGCCATCAAGATCCGCCTGGAGCAGAACGAGCTCAAGCTCTCCAGCTCTTCCACCGACACCGGCGAATCGGAAGACACCATCGAAACGCCGTACAATTACGACCCGCTGGTCGTCGGCTTCAACAGCCAGTACCTCATCGACTTCCTCAAGGCCATCGGCACTACCGGCGAAGTCCGCTTGGAGTTCAAGGACGCCCAATCCGCCGGCCAGATGCGCCCCGAAGATGCCAACGAAGACGTCAAGTACCGCTACATCCTCATGCCCATGCGCATCTGAGGTCCTTCGCGGACGGCGAAAGGCGCTTCGCGCAAAGACAAAGGCCCGGCTCAATGCCGGGCTTTTGTTTTACCATCACACCTTAACTTAGTGGCTCTTTTGCCAAAACGAGAGTTGATACTCGATCAGATCATCCTCGTCCTCAGGGATTTGAAACACGACGTTGCATGGGCGATCCGGCCATTGTTTGGAAAGTTTCGCTTGATAAATTTCTTTCAAAACATTGCCCAGCAAAGCGAACTTGTCTTTCGAGCCATCCTCGCAGCTACCTGAATGGACGTCAGCAATGTGCAGGTGGTTCATCACCCATTCAACCGATTGGCGAGTGGCGCCTTGTTGTCTCTCAAACCCTCTAAGCGATGTTTCAGAAAATCCTTCTCGTAAGAGGTAGCCGTCAAACAGAACAAATTCAGGCCAGAAGAGCGAGATGTAACCGACGGCTAATGAGAAATTCCCCATGCAGCCGACCCATGATTCGATATCGATTCCAGCGCCATTGTTCCAAGTGGCGAGCTCTTCCTTCATGCTCTCAGGGGTTTTCATGCATCCCTTTCTAACAGACGCTGCAGAATATTGGCGGGCGACCGGAACCGTCCGGCCCTACAAGGGTGGGCGCGCATCATCCAAGGCCTGATGAGCGTGCTTACTCCCGCAATCGGCGTGCGTGGGTGCTGTCGGTTTCGATGACCTCAATACACCGCAAAAGCCCCGTATCGCTGGTCAGAATGGTCCATCCATAGTGCAGCGCCGCGGCACACAGCAGCATGTCGACTTCGCCGCACTGCACGCCCTTCGCACGGCAGAGATTATCCAGCCGGGCGGCCTCCACATGGATCGCCGTTGTCATCGGTTCGTCCGGAAATGCTTCCAGAATGGCCCGCAGGCTCTCAAACTGCTTCGCATCGGGGACGCCGGATAGAAGTTCCTGTCGCACTGCGCCAACCATCACCACCCGTCCATCGCGGATGCCCTCTGAGAGTGCGGTAACCAGGTGGAGTTCCTTGCTGCTCAATCCCGCTGTGCCTTTGCGCCGCCACAGCGACAGGGACCACACACAGGTATCGACCAGAACCTTCATCGGTCCTTGCCAATGCGGTCGAGCTGCCGGCTGCGCCGGTAATCATAGCCGCTATCGAAATCGATCGTCCCGAACAGTTCCAACACGGCCAGCTGCTTCCGCCGGGCAACGTATTCTTCCAGCGCGACCGTCACCGCCTGTTTCTTGGTGGTATGGCCTCCAACGCGCCTTGCCTCGTCGATCAACTCATCGTCAATTGCCAGATTCGTTGCCACAGGCCACCTCCATGTGTGTATTTTATCACACATACAAATGTGTGAACAGGCTCGTGGTTGACCGCCACAGCAGTCGTCTACCTGGCTGAAGCAACCCACGCTACCGGCGGGCTGCTGCACGTGGACCACGGCGCGCACGCGGGCCGTGGGTGATCCGGAAAAGGGGACGCCCCCGCCACCTGCACCTTCGTCTTCTGCATCATCTCCTGCCACAGCGACCCTGGATCGGCACGGAACACCGCCGCGTCCTCTCCCGGCAGAATCGACCACGCGCCCAGTTGCACCTCGCGTCGCAGTTGGGCCGCGGTCCAGCCCGTATATCCCAGGTACACGCGAAACGCGCTCTGTGCTGGATGCGCCGCCAGCGTCTGGTCGAACAGCGTCTTGTCGGAGATCAGGTAGACCCGGCCAAAAACGTTCTCCGCCTTCTCCACCTTGGCCGGCGACTTGAACAGCGCAAACACCTGCCGCAGCTCCACCGGTCCCCCGGCGTACACCGGGTCCGAGCGTCCCTTCGCCGACTTCAGGTCAATCACCTCGGAAATGGGCACATCGGTGCGCCGGTTCAGCACCAGTCCCTGCACGCCACGCTCCGCGTCGAACCGCACCAGCAGGATCACCGTTCCGGCAAAGCTGTCATCGCCCATCCCGCGACTCGCCACCAGCAGCTTCCCCACGGCTAGATCGTCGGGGTTCCGAAACTGCACCGGCACCGGCAGTCCCCCGCCGACACAGACCGCCCCGGCCGCCATCCAACCAACGGCCGCGAACAGCATGGCCCGCGCCAATCGTTTCCGCAGCGGCATCGCCGTACCCTTGCCCTTTCTCCACCCGGAGCAAACGAACCCACGCAAACACACTACACCGCGAGGCAGTCCCTCTGCCCCGCGCGCAATCCGCAGACACTGGCAGGGCCGGGTGCGTACCATTAGCTCCATGCCCAAGCGTAGTGCAGGCCTGTTGCTGTATCGCCGCACCGGAAACGCGCCGGAGGTGTTCCTGGTCCACCCCGGCGGTCCTTTCTTTGCGAAGAAGGACCGCGGCGCATGGGGGATTCCCAAGGGCGAGTACGAGGCGGACGAAGATCCGCTCGACGCGGCCCGGCGCGAGTTCACCGAAGAAACCGGCTTTCTCGCCGAGGGCGATTTCCTGCCACTCGGCGAGATTCGCCAGAAGAGCGGCAAGCTGACCTGCGCGTGGGCCGTCGAAGGCGACTGCGACCCCACGCAACTCGTGAGCAATACCTGCGAGATTGAGTGGCCGCCGCGCTCCCGCCGCATGCTCACCATCCCCGAAGTCGATGCCGGGCGGTGGTTCACGCTGCCCGTAGCGCGCCAGTTCCTGCGGGAAGACCAGCACCCCTTCCTCGAGCAGTTGGAAGCAATGTCATATCGCTTCCGAGGAAAATTGGAATATAAACCGTTTTGATTTAGTGCATATGTCGCCATTGTGGCAACCCTTGCCATTATGGAATAGTATGGATCTCCAGGAGGAAGCCATGCCCACCCGAAACGTCAGCCTGACCGATGAACTCGACCGTTACGTTGAGCAGAGCGTTCAAAGCGGCCACTACGACAACGCCAGCGAGGTGATCCGCGCCGCCATCCGTGCGCTGAAGCAGGCTGACCTGGAAGACCAGGCCAAGGTGGAGGCACTCAAGGTTGCGATTGCCGAAGGCCTGGAAGGGCCGTTTTACGACGGCCCCACCGTGATGGCCGAGATGCGCGAACTCATCCGTCGCAGAGCTGAGGCCAACCGGCAGAAGATAGCTTGAAGACCTACCGGCTAGGACCAAAAGCTATCTCCGATCTCGCGGAAATATTCGATTACACAGTCGACACCTGGGGCGAACGCCAGGCCGAAAACTACATTGAAGAGTTGGAAAGATGCTTCCATCTGCTGGCTGATTCGCCAGGCCTGGGCCGACCCTGCGATCTGATTTTTCCTGGTATCCGCCGCCTTGAGCAGGGCAGGCACGTCATCGTCTATAAACGGGACAGAAACGGCATTCTCATCAGCAGGATTCTTCATCAAGACAGGCTGCCCACCCAGCCCCACTTCATGGATGCAGAGTAAGTCCCCGTCCAAGTGGGAATCCCATCCCCCGAAATATCCATTCTCGGACCCCCGCCGCAGGCGTATAAAGGACACGTCTCAAAGGGGCCCTGAATTGAAGAACGTGATTGCTTTCCTCCTCTGCCTGTTAATTCCTTCCACCGGTTTCGCCGCCAGCGCCAACAGTTACAAAGTCATGTACGACGGCGGATCCCTGCAAAACGCCAAAGCCGGCGCCGACGTCCAGCTCATCATTGACCCGGACAAGGTCCGCATCGTGCGCGGCAAGGAAGAGCTCGCCAGCATCCCCGCCGCGTCCATCACCGAAATCTCCTACGGCCAGGACGTCCATCGCCGTGTCGGCGCCGCCATCGGCTTGGCCGTCGTCTCGCTCGGCATCGGCGCCCTGATGCTCCTCGCCAAGTCCAAGAAGCACTACATCGGCCTCACCTGGGCTGACGGCGACAAGAAGGGCGGCTTCGCCATGCAGTGCGACAAGAACGACTATCGCGGCGAACTCCAGGCCCTCGAAGGCATCACCGGCAAGAAAGCCGTCGACTCCGACGCAATGACAGTCAAGAACTAACCCACCAACCTGGGTGCCCCACGCTCGACGCGAGCCTCTCGGCGAGCGTCGATCGTGGGGTTAGCCTGTCCGATTCGTTGCCGCCGCTTACTGCTGCGGCATCGGCAGCTTCTGCCGCGGCGAAGGCTGCGGATTCCCATTGGTTGTCGTCTGCGCCTGGCCCGTCCCGCTCTGATCCTGCCCCGCTGTCGCATTCGCATTTGCCATCGACGCCAGCTCCGACTGGCGATACTTCGGCGCGCTCACGTACCCATGGATGTGGTCCTTGCCAATGCTGTTGATCACCACCTCCACCGGCTGCGGGCTGTCGGGCGTGTAGAACATCACCGGCTGGTAAAGGTTGGCGTGCTTCTGCGACAGGTTGCGATCGTCCACCATCAGGTCCATGTCCGCGTACTGGTGCTTATCGTTCGCTTTCCTCAAGCGGATTTCGACCGCCCCCGCGCGCTGGAACTGCTTCGACTTCGACACGTCGAACTCCGCGTAGTTCCGCTCGCCCCGTTTCTGCAGCAGCACCAGCTCGTCGTGCGTGTGCGCAATCGAGCCGGTCAGCTCCGTGCGCGTGTTGCTCAAATCGCCCTGCGTGCCGGCCAGGTCGCTCTGCGCCTGCGCAATCGCCTTGCCCTGCTCATCGAGTTGCGATTGCAGCTTCTTGAAGTGCGGATCCTCTGCCCGCGCCCGCGATGTCCCCGGTCGACCGCTCGCAGCTGTCCTTGCGGCCGCTTCCTGGGCCGCCTGCGCCCGGGCCTGCTCCTCCTGCTCCTCGCTGCGCGTCGCCAGCTGGTTCACTTTCGCCGAGAGGTCGCCGACCTGATGCTCGGTCGCGTTCAGCGCCGCGGTCGTCTGCACATTGTCGGCCGCGAGGCTCTGCGCCGTGTTGTGCTCATGAATCGCGTATCCGCCAAGTACCCCCGCAACCACCACGGCAGCCGCGTACAAGGCCACCCGCTTGTGATCCGCCGCCTCGGGCGGAGTCGTGAAATCAGGCATAGTACCTCCCTAAGAGAGCGACGTCAGGCCGCACTCCTGTTCTGATCAATAGGAGGAGAGAAGCAAGTTCCATGCCAGCCCACAAATGCCCTAAGTCGTTGAATCTGTGCAGCAATCGCATTCCATCCTGCAGCCCGGCGCAGAAAGAATTCCCCGAATCGCCGAGCAATTCTTTCCAACCGCAGCCTTTCCGACCGCAACCTGGACCACCATGCCTCTGCGCCCTGCCCAGTCCAGGTTTTGTCTTTCACGCGCGCGAGCGCGTCCAGAGCCGCACGAAGTGCCGTCGAGAGCGGCTCGAAGTGCTGCTTATCCCGCGAAGGGGTTTTCGATGCGCACCCCGGCGATCTTCTGGCCGGAGTTCATGTCTTCGGAGAGAAGGACTGTGGCTCCGGCCTTCAGTGCCGAGGCGCAGATCAGTGCATCCCAGAAACTGATCCTGGCCTCATCCTCAATTCGGAAAGCCGTCGCAACTTCAACCGCAGTTGTTGCGATGCACCAAACGCTGTAGTCCTCGACAATATCCCGAGCGGCCCGTTTCGACAAAGGCTTCGCGATCTTGCGCGTGACCGTGACGTAGAACTCCTGCAGCACTTGTGGACTCAGGGCCCCGCTTCGATTCGACATCAACTCGATCAGAATCCTTCGCGCGATCAGGTGTTTCTCTGCCTGGTCCACATCGTGAGCGTAGACCAGTATATTCGTGTCGACGAAGGTCTTAGCGCTCATGCAACTCGTCTCGGTTCACCATCGGCCCACCGCCCAGATGATAGCCGCGCTTCAGCCGGGCGATGGCGGAAGCGGCGGCTCGTTCATACGCTTCATCGTCGCTGACCAGCGCCTCGATCTGTTGGGCAACCAGGCCGCTGATCGACGTGGAACGCTTCACCGCGAGAATTCTGGCCTTCTGAATCACCTGGGGACTGAGGCTGATGGTTACGTTTCGTTTCAGAATCTGAGCCATATACTTCCTCCACACGCAAATTACGTGCTGCACGTAGTATACGTGCGAACGGGTTCCCATCGCATCGCGCGGTTTGGGAGCAGCAGCGGGCTTCAGCCCGCGGTAAGTCGCGTCAAATCAGTCGGGGGTTTCGACCCCGGGTCTTCGTTTCAGCACTCATTAACTCCCCTCCTCATACGCAGTCACCCGCGGCAGGAACACCCGAACAGTAGTCCCATGTCCATCCTGGTCCTGGCTGCTCTCAATCGTGATCTGTCCCCCGTGCCCTTCCACAAACTGCTTCGCTACGAACAGTCCAATCCCGGTCCCCACCGTCATTCGCGTCGTGAAGAACGCGTCGAACACCTTGGGCAGGTCTTTCGCCGCTATACCCACTCCATCGTCTGCAATCGTCAGGACCACGCCGCCTTCCGCATCGCTCACCGAAACCGACAGCGTCCCTCCGCTCGGCATGGCGTAGATCGAGTTCACAATCAGGTTCGAAATCACCTGCATCATCTCGCCCCGGCGCAGCACCACCTTGGTCGAACTGGCGAGCGACTTCCGCACCTCGATGCGCGCAGCAATACAGCGCGGTTCGTAGATCGTGAGCGCATGTTCCGCAATCTCACTCAGCGACGCCGGGCTCGCCGCCGCGGACTCGCGATAGTATCCCAGCGTCTGCTTGGCGATATGCGACACCCGCCCCAATTCGTCTTCCGCCGCCGCCAGGTAGCCCAACCCTTCGTCATCCGTTATCTTCCTCCGCAGCAGATACAGCAGGTTCGTCACCGCTTCCAGCGGGTTGTTGATCTCATGCGCAATCGTCGCCGCCATCCGCCCCGTCGCCGCGATCTTCTCCGCCTGCAACAGCGATTGTTCAATCCGCCGGCGGCCGGAGATGTCGCGAAGAATCTTCGACGCTCCAATCACCCGCCCATCCTGGTCTTTGATCGGAGAGACCGTCAGCGAAACGTCGATGAGTTGCCCGCTCTTCGTCAACCGCACCGTTTCGAAGTGTTCCACCGGCCGCCCCGCGCGAATGCTGGAGAGGATCGTCTTCTCGTCCGAGTAAAGATGCTCCGGAATCAGTTTCAGAATCGAAGCCCCGATCATCTCCTCCGCCGAATATCCGAACACCCGCGTCGCCGCGGCGTTCCAACTGGTGATGATGCCGTCCAGGCTCTTGCTCAAAATCACATCGTCGGACGACTCAACGATCGCCGCAAGCTGCCCCACCCGCTTGGCGCTCGTCCGCAACTCCTCCTCGGCCTTTCGCAGTTCCGTGATGTCGCGAACCGTACCCAGAATTCTGTGTCTCGACCCATCCATCCCGGGTTGAAGATTTCCGTTGACCTCGATCTGTCGAACGGCCCCGCCGGAACAATACATCAAGCCTTCGAAGTGGAGCGGCTCGTCGTGTTGCAACGTCTTTTCCACGGCCTGGCGAAACACCTCGCGATACTCGGGAAGCACAATCTCGTTTACAAACGCAGCGCCGTTCACCGGACCCTGCTCGCGCGTTCGCCCGAAGATCTCGTACATGCGGTCGTTTTCCCAGCTCCCGCGATCTTCCCTGGTGTCCCAGACAAACACGCCCAGCCGCGCCACCTCGGTCGCAAGCTGCAACCGCGCCTCGCTGTCGCGCAGCCGCTGGGCTCCCACCACCGTCTCGGTCATGTTGCGGAAGGCGTCGTAGATGCCTTTCACCCTGCCGTTCTCATACACGGGAATTAAGGAGTAACTCCAATAGTGGTCCTCCAGCACCCCGTTCAACAGGATCGGGATCAGCATGTTGTCCCGCACCGCCGTCTTGCCCTCGTACAGGCAGCCCTCCAGATCGGCGCTCACCAGGTCCCACGCTTCCGGGAAAACCTCCCGGTAGTTGCCGCCCAGCGCGCCCGGATGTTTCGCCGTCAGCGTCGAAATCGCCGCATCGTTGTACAGAAACACCATCTCCGGCCCCCACGACAGGATCGTCGGAAACGGAGAATGCAGCATCAGGTTCACGGTGGCCAGCAGGGTTTCCGACCAGCCTTCAATCGGACCCAGCGGCGTCTCCGACCAGCGGTGCGCACGAATGCGCGCCGCCATTTCACTCTGTCCGGAAATCAGGAAGTTCGCTCGGGGTGTAAGAGTAGCTTCAGTCATGGCCCTGCAGGGACATACGCGAGCTACTATCCTACGCGATCAAAAGGAGTGGCACCCATATTTGGTGGGGTCTTCGACCGTCGTTGCATTTCCTCGAACCTCGAACCTAGTACCTAGTACCTAGTACCTAGCGCCTGGCACCTAGGCAGCTACCCATCCTGCCCTTCGCTCTTGATCACTTCCAGCACCAGCGCCGTCAGATCGCTGGATAACTGCGCCAGTTCCAGCAGCGCCTGCATCCGATCCGCCGACGAGGTCAGGTCAGACCCAATCACCGCGCGCAGTTCCTGGTCCTGCCGCTCGCTCGCGTCGAGGAAGGCCAGCAGGTCCGGCAGCCGGAGATTGCGATTAGTGGTCATGTCTCGCCCGCCGCTCAAGATAGAGCATAACGATCAGGGCAGCAAGCGGGATCCCAAGAGCCGCAAGCATAACTGCCAGAATGTACATGTCTCGGAGGTTAATCCCACGCCCCGCCATGCCAGCGTGATGGGCATCACATTAAAACCAGCCACCAGCATTCCACAGGCTTTACGGCCAGTAGAATGCATCGGATCTGGTGCAAACGGAATCCCCCTGCGCCGGCCTGAACCGGGGCGCAGACGGGTTGGCCGGGTCACCCATCTGCCCCTGCAGTCCGCCCCCGCTTGCCCAACCGGCGTCCAGCCCCGCCGCTACTCCCACCCGCGAAAGCCTTCTAGAATAACCCTATGTCCTTCGCCGCCGCCGTCGATCACCTGCACGCCCTGGGGCAGGAGCTATCCCCTTCCGCCCCGCGACGCAAGTTCGACCTCGACCACATGCGCGTCCTCGCCCGTGCTCTCGGGGATCCGCAAACCCGTTTCCCCTCCGTCCTCATCGCCGGCACCAACGGCAAGGGCTCGACGGCAGCCACGCTCGCCAGCATCCTCGCCGCCTCGGGCCTGCGCAGCGGCCTATACACCTCGCCGCACCTCTCGCGCGTCACTGAACGCATCCGCGTCGCCGGCCAACCAGCAACCAGCAACCAGCAACCAGCAACTTTCGCCGAAATTCCCGAAGAGACCTTCGCCCGCCTCTACTTCCAGGTCGACGACGCCGCCAACCGCCTCGTCACCGCGGGCGAGCTCCCGCACCACCCCAGCTTCTTCGAGACCCTCACTGCCCTCGCCTTCCTCCACTTCGCCGAGGCCCAGGTCGACATCGCCGTCCTCGAAGTCGGCCTCGGCGGCCGCCTTGACGCCACCAACATCGTCGAGCCCATCCTCTCCGTCATCACCGACATCGCCCTCGACCACCAGGACTACCTCGGCAACACCATCGCCGAAATCGCCCGCGAAAAAGCCGGCATCCTCCGCCCCAACGGCACCCTGATCACCCTCCCCCAGCATCCCGAAGCCAACCAGGCCATCGGCGAAGCCGCCATCGCCCTCAACGTCCGCGCCCTCAACGCCGCCGCCTACCTCCCCAACCGCAACGCCCTCGAACCTCGCACCTCGAACCTCGAACCTGGACCTCTCCACCCCAACCACTACAACCTGACCCTCAACGGCGAACTCCTTCGCGTCCGTTCCCCCCTCGCCGGCTCTCACCAGCAACGCAACATCGCCCTCGCCATCGCCGCCGCCATCGAATTACGTAACCACATCCGTTACACACCAACCAGCCCCACCATCATTCGTAACCAAAGCAGTAACGAATCCCCCAACGTGTTGTCATTCCGTAGCGCAGCGGAGGAATCTGCTTCTCCCTCGAACCTCGAACCCAGCACCTCGAACCTCGAAGCCGGCATCGCCGCCACCACCTGGCCCGGCCGCCTCGAATTCCTTCCCCCCAACCTCCTGCTGGACGTCGCCCACAACCCCGCCGGCGCCTGGGCTCTCCGCGCCGCTGTCTCTTCTCTGCCCGAAGACCAGCCCCGCACTCTCCTCTTCAGCTGTCTCCGCGACAAAGACCTCACCGAGATGGCCCGCATCCTCTTTCCCCTCTTCGACGCCAGCGGCCCCTTGCACCTAGCGCCTGGCGCCTTGAACCTGGTTCTGACCCCCATTGACAACCCCCGCGCCGCCTCCCTCGACGACCTCGTCGCCGCGGCCCGCGCTCTCGACATCCCGGCCCACCCGGCCCGCGACTACGCGGAAGCCCTCGCCCTGGCTCGCTCGCTCACGCCCCCCAACGGCCTCATCATCGCCACCGGTTCCATCTACCTCATCGGTGCCATCCGCGAAGCCGCCCTGATCCCATAACCACCAGTTCGCCCCTGCCCTCACCGCCGAAAGCCGCGCCCAAAAGCTGACCGCTGAAAGCCGAAAGCTGAAAAGCTGGTTCCCAACAGTCGAAGGAACCTGTCATTGCTCGGCTGTTCGCTCACCCCTCGAGGTTCGCTGGCCATCTACAATATCCCCATACCCGCGCGCCTCATGACTACCACCCCTCAAACCCCGCCCGTACCCCTCGAACCACAAACCTCGACGCCCGCAATTCCCCTTCGCCTCAAACTTCTCACCAATCTCTTCTCCATCCCGCTGATGGCGCTTGCCACCGGCTTCTTCGGCTCGCTTTCCCTCATCTGCGGCCTGTGGGATCGATCCGGCCGCCAGCAGCACGCGATCGCCCGCCTCTGGGGACGCGTCATGCTGGCGCTCTCCTTCTCGCCCGTCCGCGTCCTCGGCGCCGACATCCTGAAGAAAGCCCCGGTCGCCGTCTACGCCTCCAACCACCTCAGCTACATGGACACGCCGACGCTCTTCGCCAACCTGCCCTTCCAGTTCCGCATCCTGGCCAAGGCCGGCCTCTGGAAGATTCCCTTCGTCGGCTGGTATCTCAACCGTTCCGGCCAGGTTCCCATCGACTCGGACAGCCCCCGTTCCGCCATCGCCGGCCTGCTCCGCGGAGTCGCCGCCCTCAAATCCGGGATGCCCCTCTTCGTCTTCCCCGAAGGAGCGCGCAGCCCCGACGGCCACCTCCACTCACCCGCGTCCGGCTGTGCCTTCATGGCCATCCGTGCCGGCGTTCCGCTCGTCCCGCTCACCCTGGTCGGCACGTACGAACTGCTCCCCATCCACGTCTATACTCTCCGCCCGCGCCCGCTGATGCTCATCGCCGGCGACCCCATCCCGACCACCGGCCTCACCACCAAAGACGCCGACGCCCTCGCCGCCCGGCTCTACGCCGAAATCAGCAAAACCTACTACGCCCACTCCGACCTCACCCGCTAATTCATCGCGCGCTTCTGAGCGACCCTAAGGCGCATCCCCCCGCACGTACAGCACCGGCCCACCCTTCGGCATCTCTTTCGCCAGCTGATCCGCCTCCTGCTCGCTCACCGGCACGACCGAAATCGGCGCAGCCAGATAAAAATCCATCTGCGACTCCGCCGGCAGGTTCAGCTTCGGCCCCGGCGTCACCACCGACACCAGCGTCCCCACGCCCGCACCCACCGCCGCGCCCCCACCTATATCCGCGGCCTTCCCCGACGCGGTCGTCTCGCCGTTCTTCGCGCTGACCACCGCGCCTGCCAGCGCTCCCACCTCTGCGCTGCCCACAATCGCCGGCGCCGGATTCTTCTTGCTCCCACCTTCCACGCTCAACTGGTACGTATACACCCGATATCGCCGCCCACCCAGGTTCAGCGACACCAGCTCCAGGATCAGGTCGGCAGCTCCCTTCAACCGCCCCGCCTTCTTCGACCGCATCACCTCGCCTTCGAGCGTTGCGCCCCGCGGCAGGATCAGCACATTGCCCACCACCACATCCTCGTTGAGCAGGAAGGCGACCGGCGTCCCCACCCGCGACTTGCCCGACCGCAGCGGAGCATTGCTGATCACGCGCAGCCGCGTATTCTCCATCACCGTCACCTGCGCATTCGGATCGCTGCTCTTCCAGAACGCAGGCCGCGCCCCCGCCTCAGGCGTAGAAGCGGAAGGCGAAGAAGAGGATGATGATGATGAGGAAGAAGAAGCTTGCGTCGGAGCCGGGGCAGCCGTTGGAAGTCCTTGCTGACCAGCCGCCACCGAGCAGAGCAGGACGCCAATCGCCGCCGCTCCCTTCGATCCCCGCGTGAAACAAAGGTAAAGCAGTGCGCCCATGAGGTTCGGCCTCCTCATCCCACGCAGCGGGCCATTAGAGCGTCTTCAGTGTGGCCCGCCGTTTCTCAGCTTTCCTCCACTCTACTCCCAGCCCTCAAAGCTGGCCCATCCCAAACAATCAAAATCCACCGGAGACCCTTTCTGCCACACATCCGTGAATCACTCCGCGCGTCCTCTTCTTCGCACCCCGTTTGCATCCCCGGAGTGGAACTTAATTCTCTTTCTGATATGCAAATCGCTGCAGATACCGTGGAAGAGCTTTTCTCTCGTTCTTGAAAAACGTTGACACGATTGGACCTTCGTCTTCGGACTTTCCATCCTTTGTGGCATTCGGATTGCACCTTGCCTCGCCGAATGAGTCCGTTCGCAAAATGGACCCTTCTTCCGGCCCCAGTGCTCTCTCCAGCTATCGACACGAATCGACTAGTCCCAGGGGTGCCACGTGAAAACTCTCTATTTTGCCGCTTTAGCCGCCGCTCTCATAGCCTCCACCGCCCACGCAGACAGCATCGTGTATTACGGGCCCGTCGCTCTCAGCGGCCAGGGGTTCGGATCGGCCCCGCGTGACTTAACCGTCCAGTCGCACGGGCCGTCCAGCATGTCCGAACAGGGCTGCATCGCGCCCGATGGATCCGGTGGACTCATTCAAGGAAGCTCAGCCTGCGCCCCGGCCGACAGCCTGACGGGAGGAAATGAAGCGCCTCCGCTCGGCTTCCCCAAGCAGGCAGCTCCGACTTTGAGTTCCCTGGGCATCACCAGCGCGGACGAGATCGGCATTCTCTTCGACGCCGTCCAGCCGCAGAATTCCAACAGTAACGTCGTCACCATCGACGACCTCACCTTCAAGCTGTACAACGGCGCGAGCCTCGTCTACTCCGTCTCGGGAACCTTCTCGCCTCTCGCCACCAACCCTGGCAATGGGACAAGCGACTACCTGTTCACCCTCGACGCCGCCGCTCAGGCCTCCATCAACGCGCTGCTGATCTCGAACATTGACTATACGATGGCGCTCGATTCCCAAATCAGCTTCCCGAACGGGGGTTCGGGACCTGACAGCTACGCCATTGTGATGGTCACTCCCGAGCCGTCCTCACTCCTGCTTCTGGGAACCGGAATCGTCGTGGCGGCAGGTCTCATCCGCCGTCGCCAAGGGTCCGGCGACCTCGACTAGTCAGCTGTGATCCTTTCGCTCAAGAAATAAGGGGGCTCGCTCCCGAATCTCCGGAAGCGAGCCCATCTGTTTTTGCGCTGGCCTGAGCGTAGCCGAAAGGTCGACCCGCGTCTACCATGGGGTTACGCCCTACCGTCGGCCACGGAATCCGCCAAACCCGCCGCGGAAGCCACCAAACCCACCGTAATAGCCAAAGCCCAGCCCGACCCCATACGGATAACCCCAACCATATCCCCACGGATAGCCGTAGCCATACGCCAGGTAAGGATATGGGTAGGGATAGCCGTAGAATCCATCGCCATACGGCCCGTACCCGTAGGCCGGGGCGGCGTAGCCTTCGCTCCCGCGAGCGTCGCCGTTGCTGCCCGGCAGATAATCCGCCATCAGGTCACCCGGAGAAACCTCGGCCGCGCGGTTGTCCTTCCCGAACGCAAGCTGATGCTCTTCCTTCACCTTGATGCCATCCACCGCGCTGCCCGGGTAAGCATCCGCCTCGCCCTTCAGCACGCGCACGATGTTCGTGTCCGCATTCAACGTGTACATCCCATCCTTCAGCAGCGCCACCTGCCCGCCGGGGAGATCGACCAGGATGCGCGCGTCATGCTCCGGGTGGTGCACGCTGACATTGGCAATCCCATGCGTCACCCGCAGCTCGGTGCCCTTGGCATCGGCAGAAACGGTCTGCACCGCGCTGTTCGCATCGGTGCGCAGCCACACTCCGGGGATGGGCTGCGAACTGGTAATCGTGCGCGCGGGCTGCATCGGCGCATTCGCCGGCGGGTACGCAGGATTGGCCTGCGGATTCGCGTACGCAGGAGCGGCACTGTTCTGGGCCGGGTAGGCGCGCTCAATCGGCGCAGCCTGGGCCTGAGTGTCATTCGAAGAGCCGGCTCCGTCCGGGGACTGAGCGTGCACTCCCACAGAAAGAGTCGCCAGGGTAAGCAGAAGAATCATAGACCGTGGCATAACCAAAACCTCTGCAATATTAGACGTCAATTCTCCGCCGAGGTCGCACCCCCCAACGCGCCGGTGCGACATAGCTCCTAGCTCCTAGCTCCTAGCTCATACCTCATACCTCAAGCCGAAAGCCGAAAGCCGAGAGCCGAGAGCCGACAGCCGAAAGCCGAAAGCCGAGCCTTCGAACGTCCCCGTTCCTGACCGCGACGCCCAACCAATACTTTGGTATGGGTCGATACGTTCGTCCAATGGATTCGTCGTCGCGCTTCTGCGAGTCTTGGCCAGTCGATATTCGGATTTCCGCAGCCATAATCCACATCAAGCGCGACGGGCCGCCCCAGTCTTAGTTCCGATTTCAGAGAGGAGAACAAAATGGCAACAAAAGGAAAAGTCCTGGTATTGGTCTCGAGCGGTCGCGGTTTTCCCTTGAAGGATGGCAAGATTTATACCGGCGCCGGCTACTACCTCAACGAACTGACGGTTCCGGTTCGCGCCCTGATGAAGGAGGGCTACGAAATCACCTTCGCCACCCCCACAGGCAACACACCCCAGGTGGATGTCCATTCAGAGGTCGTCGATTTCTTCGGCGGGGACGCGGCCAAGCTTCAGGACTATTTAGTATTCCGTGACGGCCTGACTGGGCTCAGAGATCCAAGCCGCATCAGGGATGTCATCGCCTCGGGCCTGGATCAATATGACGCTGTCTTCGTTCCCGGCGGCCATGGCCCGATGATCGATCTTCTCGATGATCCCAACGCTGGCATCGTGATGAGACACTTTCACGAAACATCCAAGCCTACGGCAGTGCTCTGCCATGGCCCGATTTCACTTCTCTCGGCGCTTCCCAATTCGTGGGAGTTCGTCGCGGCGCTGGCAGCGGGCGATACCGCTGGAGCGCACGCAAAGGCGCAAGGCTGGATCTACGCCGGATATAAGATGACGATCTTTTCGACAGCGGAAGAACAGCAGCGGGAACCGCTTGAGATTGGTGGTAAGGTTCTTTTCTACCCGGACTTCGCCCTGAGTACTGCCGGCGGTGACGTAAGTGTGCTCGCTCCATGGAAGAGCTACGTCCTTCAGGATCGCGAGTTGATCTCAGGTCAGAATCCGTTCTCGGATGAAGCGCTTCTGAAACTTCTTCTATCGGCACTCAACGCGAAGAAAAAGTGATTTAACACCTGGTCAGGATGGTCCGCCTTTTTTGGAAACCGCCTGGATGATGCAGGTGGATCGGGAGATTACTTCAGAGAGGAAGATGGATATGGCAGCGGTCCGGCATTCCACCTTGAAAGTCGGTCCTGTTACCGTGTTCTACCGGGAAGCCGGGCTTGAGGGGCGTCCGGTTCTCTTGTTGTTGCATGGCTTCGCAAATTCATCGCACTACTTTCGCCACCTTATGCCGCTGCTCGCGAGCCGCTTTCATCTGATTGCTCCTGACCTGCCTTCGTTTGGCTTTACCAAAGTGGAGGGTGAAGAGTATCACTACACCTTCGCTCAGTTGACCGAAACCACTCAGGGATTCGTGGACGCGCTTGGATTACAGCGCTTCGCCATGTACGTTTTCGATTATGGTGCACCTGTCGGATTCAACCTTGCAGTCGCCGACCCGGGCCGCATTACCGCGATCATCTCGCAGAATGGCAACGCATATGAAGAAGGCCTGGGTGAGGGTCCGTGGGCCCCTTTGCGTGCCTATTGGAAGCAGCCATCGGTGGCGATTCGCAACCAGATCAAGGAACGCATGTCGATGGATGGCGTTAGCGAGGCGTACTTCCAGGGAGTTCCGGACGTCTCCCGGATCGAACCCGAAGCCTACTGGCTTGATGCTGCACTCCTCGCGCAACCGGGCATGATGGAGCTACAGGTTGATCTGAAGCTTGATTACAAAGCCAACCTCGAACGGTATCCGCTATACCAGCAGTACCTCCGGCTGCACCAGCCTCCGTTGCTCGCCATATGGGGCAAGAACGACAGCTTCTTCATTCCGCCAGGCGCGGAAGCATTCAGGCGCGACGTGCCCGACGCGGCGGTGAAATTCCTGGACGCTGGGCACTTTGCACTGGAAACCAATGTTGAGGAGATTGCGTCGGCAATTCTGGAAATGCCTATGTGAAGGTAACCGTCGGTGGCCGCGGCAATCAGGCACCCGCATCAACCCGAGGCAGAATCATCATCCACGCTGGCCGCCGAATCGTCGACCGCTACTGCCGCATCGTCGACCGCGCCTTCATCCACCAGGGGAGCGTCTTCCGTAACCTCCGACGACGGATCCGTCTCGGCCAGCTCCGCGCCGTACTCGCCCTCGACGCCCGCGCTGTCCGCATTCTCCTGCGCCGTCTCCGCGGCATCGCCATACACCTCGGCGCCGTCCGCATCGCCGGCCGCGGCGTAGCTGTCCGCCGTCTGCGCGTTCTCGTCCGCGGTCTCCTGGTCCCAGTTCGCCCAGCCCTCGTTCTGAGCCTCGTCATACGCCGTGCCCGAGTGGTCCGTGCCGCCGGCCGTCGAATCCGCATCGTACGTCGTCGACTCCGCCGCCTGCGCATCCGTCTGCGCCGTCGCGTAATCGCCGGAAGCCGCCGCCTGTCCCTCGGCCTGCTCATCCGCGGCCGCCGTCTGCTGTTGGTCGGCCGCCGCGCCTAGCTCCGTCGAGTCGGAGCCGTCGAGCATACTCGTGTCACCCGCCTGGCCGGCCTCCGTCTCCGCCTGCGCGCGATCCTGCTCCGCCGTCGCGTAGTCGCCATCCGCAACTGCCTGGTCCGCAGCCGCCTGGTCCGTCGTCGCCGCATCGGTCGCGGCCTGCACATCCGGATCGACCACAAACTCATCCCCCACACCGTCGGTCGAAGCATCGCTCCCCACCGGATCCAGGGTGGCGTCGTACACGTCATTGCTGTTATCGCTTGCCATGGCTCAACCTCTCCTTCGCAGACTGGGATAATTTTTCAACCGGCGCTGGCCGGCAACGGTGCAACTGTTTTTAGTTCCGAATTTGTAACCGATTTTGTTTCTCCTGCGGCCTTCGGCGTCGCCACCGGTTTTGCCCGCAGCGTCATGACGTTCGCGCACTGCGGACAGCGCACATTCAGCGACGTCTTTCCTTTCAACACCGCCAGCGGAACCCGCATCGCCGCCTGGCACTTCTCGCACACCACGCGAATCGAGTCCGCCGGCGCATCCGTCTTTGCCAACGCCTGCTTCGCCGCCGCCACTACCGGAGAAACCGGAGCCGGCTTCGTCACCACCGCCAACTTCTTCCGAATCGGTTGAACGCTCGCACTCCAGCGCATCAGCTCCGGCTCCTTCGCCGCCTGCCCCAGCAGCCGCAACCGCCGCGTTGTGTACATCGAAGACGAAGTCGCCATCTCCGAGATCCGCGTCATGTGATCGTCGCTGCTCTCTTCCTGCTTCATCCACTCCTCGATATTCACTTCCTTCAGCAGCCGCGCCGACCGGATCGACCACGCCAGCAGCACCCGCCGCGCCAGCGCCTCATCCCCCACCGCCAGCAGCCCTGCGCGATCCGCCGTGATGTCCGACTGCCGCGACCACGCCATCAGCGGCATCTCCGCCGCGCCCTCAATCAGCTTCGACGGACTGATCACGCCCAGCAGTCCGCCCGACAGCAGCCCGCTGTGAATCCCCACATCGCCCGCAATAAAGCGCACCACCGTCTTCCACAGCGCATGCCCCGCGCAGCAATGTCCCATCTCGCGCGCCAGCATGAACAGCAGCTCGTCGTCCTTGAAGTTCGTCAGGATCGCCGTGCCCAGCACAATAAACGAGCTGGTGTCCGTCCCGAACGTGTACGTGTTCCACATCTGGTCGCCCGCAACATACACATCCGGCATCTTCGGCAGACCAAGAATCCGCGCCGCCAGCACCGCCTGGGTCCACACATTGGGCAACTGCTTCGGCCCCAGCCGTATCCCGTTGAACGTCGACTCAATCCACGGCCGCCCCACTTTGTCCGACACCGACCGCGCCACCGCATTCAGCGGCCCGATCCCGTGCAGCCGCGTCATCGCCTGCCCATCCTGTGCCCACAGGAAGACCGCGCGATCCAGTGCGTAACCTGGAAACAAAGGCCGCAGCCATGTGCACTGCGGACACACATTCTCCGCCGCATCCAGATCCGCCCCATCGCCGCCGCAGTGCCCGCACTTCGCCGCAACCTGCGCTGCAGCAACTGGCGCTGCAGCCGGAGCAACCAGCCGCGTCCCACACGCAGTGCAGAACACCGAGCCCGGCTTTCCCGGCCCATGTCCTTGCGGGCAAATCAGCGGAAGTGCGGCGCTGTCCAGAGGAGCCTCCTCGTTCGGTTGCACGCAGAACCAGCGTCGGCCAGCCGAAACGTTTTCAGAAATCCAGCAGGGAGGTGAGTGGCAGTATACACGCCCCCATGCGCTCCCCGGTCAACGCCGGGTGTCCAGCCCGGGTGCCCCATGCAGTGGTCCTCGGTATCGCTCACAGCTCACCGCTCAAAGCTCACAGCTGAACCCGAAACTGAAGAGCTGACAGCCGAAAGCCGTAAGCCTAAAATCAACCTCCGCCACCCCAGCCGCACCCCCGGCAGGGAAGCGAAAGTTAACTCTCACTCCCCGGCCCGTCCGCCCTGCTCCAAACCGAGTCCACC
>Ga0207416_1002320_pt1 | contig 21210 bp, 19 predicted proteins | sample PaiPotPPM11metaG_FD_184107 | JGI IMG/M metagenome (GOLD analysis project Ga0207416, IMG submission 184107) | Iron sulfur acid spring bacterial and archeal communities from Banff, Canada, to study Microbial Dark Matter (Phase II) - Paint Pots PPM... ...
GCCCAGCGGGCGATCGTCGGATCGCCCGCTGGGCCGACCACGTCGAGCATCTCATCGAGATCGCCGGGATCGAACACGTCGCGATCGGCGCCGACTTCTATCGGTATGAGCGGGAAATCCACGCTGCGCAGGGGATGGCGGAGACGGACGGCGCGCCGTTTCCGGGGACGGCCCGGTTCGTGTTCGCCGGCATGGAGAACTCCGAGCAGCTGCCCGGCCTCACCGCCGAGCTGACCAAGCGCGGCCTCGCCGAGGCGGACCTCCGCAAGATCTATCGCGACAATTTTCTGCGCGTGATGGCGGCGGTCGTCGACGAGGGCGCAGCCCACCCGGCTCGTCCGTGAAAACCTACGACGTCATGCTCGTCAATCTGACCGCCACCCGTGCCGGGGCGCAGCCGGCCGACGAGATCGCGGTCGCGATCCTGAGGCACCTGTAATGCCGGAACGGCGTCGCTGCGGGTGGGCGGCCGGCGATCCCCTGATGACGGCCTACCACGATACGGAGTGGGGGAGGCCGCACCACGACGATCGCGCGCTCTTTGAGTTGTTGATCCTGGAAGGGGCGCAGGCCGGCCTAAGCTGGATGACCATTCTCCGCAAGCGCCCGCACTACCGCGCCGCGTTCGAGCACTTCGATCCCGAGGCGGTGGCCCGGTTCGACGCCGCGCGGCGCCGGCGGCTGCTGGTCAATCCCGGGCTGGTGCGCAACAGGCTGAAGATCGACGCCGCGGTGACAAACGCGCGGGCCGTGCTCGCGGTGCGCGAGGAGTTCGGCAGCTTTGACGCCTATCTGTGGCGGTTCGTCGACGGTACGCCGATCCGCCGGGTCCGGCGGACCATGCGCGACGTCCCGGCCGAAACGGCGGAGTCGCAGGCGATGAGCAAGGAGCTGCGACGGCGGGGTTTCGCCTTCGTGGGGCCGACGATCTGTTACGCGTTCATGCAGGCGGCCGGATTCGTCGACGACCACCTCGTCACGTGCTTCCGGCACTACTCCGGGCGCGCGGCGGCACGGTGACGGTCCGGCCGCTCTCCCGGGAGCGGCACCCCCTTGAGCGAGGTCTGGGCCGCGTCCATCGACGGGAAGACCGGAATCATTTGGAAGAAGTTCAGGGCGCCGATGACGTGCTGGACCCGGTCGCGAGGGCTGACCAGCACCATGAGCCGGTCGTTTTCGCGGCAGACCCGGCGGTGAATGAGGAACTCCCGAAAGCCGGTACTGTCGATGAAGGTGACGTCCGAGAGATCGACGATCACGTGGCGGCCGAGGGAGACCGCCTCTTGCAGCGCGCCCCGAAGAATCGGCACGGTCGAGAGGTCGATCTCGCCGTGCGGATGAACGATGTTGGCGAAGGACGCTTCATTGACTTGACAGTCCAGGAGAGGGTGTTCCATCTGAGCCACGCCCCCAGCACAGCGGTTGGCGGCACCCCGGACCGCCGGAAAGCACGTACGCGCCTGAAATTTACCCGGCTCTGCTCCGGCGGAAACGCGGCGGCGCGTGGCGACTGAGCGGCTGGATCTCCTGGATTGGAAGCGGCAGGTGTCGGCGCTGTACCAGGCGGTCCGGACGTCCCCGGAGCCGGCCGCGGCCTGGACCTCGTGGCGCGCGGCGAGAGACGACCTGTTCCGGAATCATGCGCAATCCCCGGTGCCCGTGCCCGACCGCGGGCGTCTCGCCGTCTCGTATTATTCCTACGATCCCGCCGCGCGGGTCCTCGCGGAGGTGGCCGCCGTCGCGCCGGTCTCGCGCGACGTCACCGCGAGCGACGGGGGGACCTACCGGTTCACGCGGTTCGCCGACGCCCGGTTCACGCTGTCCGGCCACTCGTGCGCGCTCGGCCTGTACTGGCTGGAGGGATACGGCGGCGGCCTGTTCCTTCCGTTTCGCGACGCGACGAGCGGCACCGAGACGTACGGCGGCGGCCGCTACCTCCTCGATACGGTCAAGGGCGCGGATCTCGGCGACCGGGAGGGCCGCCTCATCCTGGATTTCAATTTCGCCTATAATCCATCATGCGCGTACGATGTTCGCTGGAGCTGTCCGCTCGCGCCGCCGGAAAACCGGCTCACGATCGCGGTGCGGGCCGGCGAGCGCGTTCCGGAACCACCTGCCGAGGAGGCGACCGATGTCAGAGGCAAGCCGCGCGGCGACCGTGCTGGACGTCATCCGGGGACGGCGCAGCGTGCCCAAACTGAAGCCCGATCCCGTGCCCCACGAGCTCGTGGCGCGCCTTTTGGACGCCGCGGTGTGGGCGCCCAATCACCGGGTCACCGAGCCGTGGCAGTTCTTCGTGCTCGAGGGCGAGTCCAAGCGCCGCTTCGCCGAGATCCGCCGCGACGCGCGTCGCAGGGCCATGCCCAACCCCGACGCCCCCGAGGTGCAGGCGGCGCTCGACAAAGTGTACCGCGACACGGTCGAGACGCCGTTGATCATCGCCGCGACCTCGAACATGCCGGACGATCCGGAGGCGCGGGAAGACGACATCTGGGCGACGTACGGCGCGGCCTACGCGTTCATGCTCGGCGCCTGGGCCGAGGGCCTCGGGACGTACTTCCGGACGGGCGCCATCCGTGACGACGCGGCGCTGCGGCGCCTGCTCGGCCTGCCGGACAATCGCCGCGTCATCGGCCTCATATACGCGGGCTATCCCGCGGAGGTGCCCACCCGCCGCCGGACGCCGGCCGCGGACAAGACGGTTTGGCTTCGCTAGTCCGAATGCTTACGGATTAGGCCAGGCCTGCCACGACAGCGCCCACGTCGATCCTTGGTCGTCGTAGCCGCTGTAGCCGCGTGAGCAGTCGGTGACGTCGTAGTTGTAAATCCGCCAGTCGACGATGACGGTTTCAGCGCCGGATTGGTCACCGTTGCCGCCCAAATACGTATACGAACGGCGCACGCCCCGCCGCCCGACCGGACTGCACGACATGATCTCTTCGGCGACGTCGTGTTTCTTTGTGTTTTCAACCAGGCGAGTATCTCCGAGTTTGGCATCAATGCCGACCAGTCCGCCCGGCGATTCCGCGTACACCACGTCCGCCACCACACGGGTCGGGGTCGTTCGTTCTCGCCCCTTCGCGCCGGTGCGTATTTCGGCGAGCGTCAGGGTCGCCTTCGAGGCGCCGGGCTTCCACTTGAGGCGGTAGGCGCCTTTTGCGATTCCCCTCGCGAGTGACTTGGGGTTGAAGATGTGGAGCGTGCTCTCGGCCTTTTGGTAATACGCGACAATGTGCTTTGCCTCGGCGACTGTGATGCGCACGGGCAGCCGAAGCCGGACCGCCGGGCGGACGGTCCGCTTAGAGTGACCTCGCGTGCGTGCCGCCTTACGCCGGCGCTCCATAGAGTACATCACCCCCCAATCGGCGGTTCATCGAATCGACCGGCCCGACGTGGCTCAGCGGCCGCCGTCCACGTACGGCAGCACCTCGTCGATCACGCGGCGCAGCTGGCCCATCTGGTCCCAGCCGGTGCAGCGCAGCCCGATCGTGTCGATGCCCATTCGCGCGTAAACGTTGAGATGCTCGATGCACTGCTTCGGCGGTCCCGCGGCGGTCCAGCTCGCCACCCGCGCCGGCGGAAAATCGACCATGTAATAGGTGTCCAGAAAGCGCTTCGACTCGTCGAGGGCCGCGTCGCGATCTTCGTTCACGTTGATGTTGTGGTAGAGGCTCGTCTCGAGCTCGTCGGGGTTCCGCCCGAGCTCGCGCGCCTTCTGCCGGACGTCCTCGAGCCGCCACTGCACGTCTTCCGGATCCGACAGCGAGGTCTGCCAGCCGTCGGCGTGGCGGGCGACGCGGCGGTGGGTGCGCTCGATCCGCTCGCGCGGGCCCGAGGCGTTGTTGGCGATCCAGATCGGCGGCCGGGGCTTCGCGGCCGGCTTGGGCTCGATCGTGATGCCCTGCAGGCGGTAATGCTTGCCCTCGAAGTTCACCTCGTCCTCGGTCCACAGGCGCTTTAGGATCGTGATCCACTCCACGAGCCGCTCGACGCGCGCCTTGTTGTCGACTCCGTAGTGCGCGGCCTCGATCGCGCCGCCGGCCTGCGGCACGATGCCGGTGCAGGCGATGAGCAGCGTCCGGCCTCCGGCGAGCAGGTCGAGGCTCGCCCACTGGTACGCCAGCAGCACCGGATCCCGGAGCGGGAAGCTGGCCATGCAGGCGGGCGCGATCCGGAGGCGCTTCGTGCGCGCGGCGATGCCGGCCATGAGCGTGATCGATTCCATCCGCGGCTTGCCGAGGAGGCTGTCGCCCACCCACGCGTCGTTGAACCCGCTCGACCGGTCGGCGATCTCCGTCATCTGCATCATCTGCTCCGGGGTGGTGACGCCGTAGAGCACGCCGCGGTTCGGCAGCGTCAGCGCGAACTTCATTTGTCCGTTCACCTCATTCCATAAATGACTGCGCGTCCAGGGGTATCGCCGGCCCGACGATGATTTTGGGAGGGGGATTCGATTACCCTTTTGTCGCCGCCCAAGGAAGTCGAGGAGTGAATCTTGGCTTGAGCCTGCCGAATCGTGGAGTGCTGTTCGGAGCCATTTCCGTGGACGAGATCTTGGGGTTGAGTCGGGCGCGGTTTGTTCAAGCCGCAGCGCTAGGCGATGGTGAGCGCGCCGCCGGGCGTGTCCAGCTCGACGGCCGCGACCCCGCTCGTCTGGGCGCGCTCGAACGCGACGGTGAGATCGTCGCCGAAGAGCGTCCGGAAGCGCGCCTCCGCGGCCCCAGGGTCCGGGTCGCCGAGGCGGACGGTCCGAATGCCCCGCGCCTTGGAGGGATGATCGGCCGCCGCCCGGCCGGGGTGCTGGCCCGGCGGCGCCTGCCATTCGATCGCGAACGGCAGGACGCTCGGGTCGCCCGGGGTGACGAGCATCTGGCTGCGCCAGCGGAGGGTGACCCCATCGGGACGCTCGCGCGCGCCGGCGACGGGCGGGTCGAGTTTCAGGCCGTGCGCCAGCAGATGCTCGCGCAGCGCGTCGAGGTTGTCGGTGCGCACCGCCCACGTCGCAAAGGTCCGGCCGTCCTCGACCGCCCGTGTGATGCGGCGGGTGGTGGGCGACCGCCGGCCTTCCTCCGGGTCGACGACGGCGATGAGCTCGAGGTACGTGTCCCCCAACGGGACGATCATGTTCGCGGTGCCGACGCCGGGATGCCGCCCGCCCGTGAGCGCGCGCAGCCCGTACGCGGTTTCGAACTTTTGAGCCGCCTCGGCGAGATCCCGCACCGCGACCAGGACGTGATCCGTGGAGACGCGTGGACGTTCGGCCATCGTGTCACGGCGTTCTCGTCCTGATAACAGGAGTCCTCCGGCTGGAACTGAATCAGTCAGGACGCCCGGCAGGACGTGTTTGCGGAGAAGGGGAGCGTGCGGATGTCCAAGATCGCGTTTTTCGGCGTGGGGCTCATGGGCGAGCCCATGGTGAACCACCTGTTGGGCGCGGGACACGAGGTCGTCGTCGTGCCGCACCGCTCGCGGGCGCCGATCGACCGCGTGGTCGCGCGCGGCGCGGCGGAGGCCAAGAGCGCCGCGGATGCCATCCGGCGCGCGCAGATCACGATTACGGTGCTGCCGACCGCGGACGACGTCGAAGCCACCGTGTTCGCCGGGCAGGGGACCTCGTTGATCGGCGCCGGCCAGACGCTCATCGACATGGGGACGAGCTTCCCGCCGCAGACACGGCGTCTCGCGGCGCGCGTGGCGGCCGCCGGAGGCCGCTTTCTTGACGCGCCGGTCACCGGCGGCCCGAAAGGCGCGCAGGACGGCGCGTTGACCATCATAGTCGGCGGCGACGCCGCCACGCTGGCGGACGTGCGCCCGGTGCTGGAGCCGATGAGCGCCCACATCTACCATTTCGGCCCGGTCGGGGCCGGACACACGGCGAAGCTCATTCAAAATATGATCGGCATTATCACGAGCGCCGGGATCGCCGAGGGGTTCGCGTTCGCCGCGGCCGCCGGCCTCGACGTCGAGCAGTTCTTTCAGATGCTCGCGTCCTCGACGTCGAACAGCCCCGCGCTGCAGGGGATGGTGCCGAAGGTCTTCGCCGGAGAGTTCGAGCGCGTCAACTTTCGCCTGGACCTCGCCTACAAAGATATACGGCAGGCCACGGCGCTCGCGCGCGAGATGACGGTCCCGCTGCCGGTGGCCAACGGCGCGGTGGAGCTGATGCAGCTCGCCCGGGCGTTCGGGTACGGATCTCAGGACAGCACGGCGATGATCCGCGGGCTCGAGTCGATACTGCGCGTCGAAGTCCGGCCGCGCAAGAAAGCCTGACAGGGGGAGTCACCGAATGGGGCGTCGTGTTGGCGCGGTGGTACTGGCGGTCCTGCTGGCCGCGGGGATGGGGGTCCTGCCCGCGCGCGGCCAGGGTCCGGCGCAGGCGGTCATTGCGATCTGGGGCCTGCCGATCCGCATCCTCGGCAGCAGCGAAGCGGTCACGGGCTATGTCAGCCTGCTGCTCAACGATTCGCTCACCGCGGTGGACCCGCAGGGCAACGTGGTCGGCCGTCTGGCCGCCCAGTATCCGGTGTCGCCCGACGGGAAAACGTACCTCGTCACGCTGCGCGAGGCGAAGTTTTCGGACGGCACGCCGGTCACCGCGCAGGACGTCAAGGCCAGCTACGAGCTGTACCTTCATCCCAAGTACCCGACGACTCCGCCCGCGCTGCTCGAAATCGCGGGCGGCCCGGAGTATAAGGCGGGAAAGGGCTCGTCTGTCACCGGCATCACCGTGGTCAACCCGCGGACGATCCGCTTCATCCTGAACCGGCCGTATCCGTTCTTCTACGAGCAGATCGGCACGGCGCCGATCCTGCCGGCGAAGGCGCTGGCGGGCATCGACGTCGCGCGCCTTCAGGAAGCGCCGTTCACGCGAAAGCCGATCGGCGCCGGTCCCTACCGCCTGACCGACTGGCGGGAGCGCGAGAGCATCACGTTCGACGCCTCCCCGGGCTATTGGGGCGGCGCGCCGGCGCTGCCGCGCGTCGTGTTGAAGCTGATCCCCGAGGACGCGACGGTGCTCGCGGAGCTGCGGGCCGGCAACATCGACGCGGGGCGCATCCTCCCTGAAGCCTACCGGAGCTTCCAGCGGGACGCGCAGGTCAACGTCCTGCGGGTGCCGGGCGACACGTTCTACTGGTTCGCGCCGAACTTCCGCCTGCCGATGTTCCAGGACGTGCGCGTGCGGCAGGCGATGGCGTACGCGATCAACCGCCAGGAGATGCTGCGCGCGCTGTACCTGGGCCTCGGCACGGTGCCGCAGAGCCCGATCCACCCGAGCCTCTGGCAGTTCGACAAGAGCATCAAGGGCTACACGTATGACCCCGCCAAGGCCAAGCAGCTGCTGGCGGAGGCCGGCTGGACCCTGGGTCCGGACGGCATCCTCCAGAAGGGCGGGCAGCGGTTCAAGTTCAAGTACGGCTTCCTCGCCGGCAAGGAGTATCAGAATCAGGCGCTCCTGGTCCAGCAGTATCTCCGCGCGATCGGCATGGACGTCGACGTGGAGGCACACGAGCGGGGCGACTTCTTCGGCCGGTACTTCTCGCCGACCGGCAACATCGAAGTGGTCGGCATCGCGTGGTTCAATCTGCTCTTCCCGCCGCAGACCGAGCTCGAGGACAACTTCAAGAGCACGGGGAGCGGCGCCCGGGTCATCGGGTACAGCAATCCGGAGCTGGACAAGCTGCTCGACGAGGCGATCCTGACGCGCGACCGCGCGCGCCAGAAGGCGCTCTACTCGCAGATTCAGCACCTCATCATTCAGGACGTCCCGCACGTGCTGACGATCCGGCCCGACGTCATCTGGGGCGTGCGGAAGCGCTTCGCGCTGCCGAGCGGCATCGACTCGCTGCGCGGCTTCTTCGGGTCCGTGCCGCGCTGGGCGGTGCGGTAGGGGAGACCGGGGGCCCGCCCAGGCGCTCCGTGGCCGGCTTTCTCGTCCGGCGGCTGCTCGCGCTCGTTCCGCTGATCTTTGGCATCACCGCGATCACTTTCGCGCTGCTGGTGCTGGCGCCCGGGGATCCGGTGCTGTTTCTGATCCCGCCGGAGCAGCGGGGGTCGGCCGACATCGCCCAATTCCGGCACGAGCTCGGCATGGACCGTCCGGTCCCGGTGCAGTACGTCTCGATGATGGCGGACCTCTTCACGGGGCGCCTTCGCAGCTTCGGCGACCGCCGGCCGACGACGCGTCAGGTCGCCGAGGCGCTGCCGACGACCCTCATTCTGACCGCGACGTCTCTTGCGCTGACCGGGGCGCTGGCGATCCCGATCGCGTTCGTCTCAGCGGTCCGCCCCTACAGCATCGTCGACCACGCGGCGACGCTGTTTTCACTGCTCGGGATCTCGCTGCCGACGTTCTGGTTCGGCCTCTTGCTGATCTTCTTCTTTACCGAGCAGCTCGGCCTCTTGCCGGCGAGCGGCATCCGCCCGACCGGCGCCACGGGGTACTCGCCGCTCGTCATCTGGCGGTTTCTCATCATGCCGACGATCGTGCAGGCGCTCGGCATCCTGCCGGTCCTGGTCCGGTACGCTCGGTCCTCGCTGCTCGACGCGCTGAGCCAGGACTACGTCCAGGTCGCCCGCAGCAAGGGCCTCGCGGAGCGCACCGTTCTATTGAAGCACGTGGCGCGCAACTCGCTGCTGCCGGTGCTGACGATCATGGCGCTGCTGCTGCCGTTTCTCTTGAGCGGCTCCGTGATCGTGGAGTCCATCTTCGCCCTGCCCGGCCTGGGCCGCCTCGCGGTGAACGCGGCCCTGTCGCGGGATTATCCGACGGTGCTGACGACGACGACCATCGCGGGGATGCTGGTCGTCGTCAGCAACCTGCTCGCGGACCTGGGCTACCTTTACCTGGATCCGCGGATCCGGCACGGATGAGCGCGGTCGCCGCCTCGGCGGCACCGGCGCGCTCCGCCCGGGCGGGACCACGGCGGGGTCCCTGGCAGCGGTTTGTCCGTAATCCGCGCGCGATCGCCGGGGCCGCGATCATGCTGTTCTTCCTGCTGGTGGCGCTCGGCGGGCGGTGGCTCGCGCCGTATCCACCGTCGGCCCCGCACGTGCTCGACATCCTCCACCCGCCGGGCGGCCGGTACCTCTTGGGCACGGACGATCTCGGGCGCGATATCCTGAGCCGCGTCCTGGTCGCGTCGCGCGTGTCGCTGGCGATCGGGGTCCTGTCGATGCTGGTCTCGATCGTGGCCGGCGTGCTCGTCGGGACGCTGGCCGGCTTTCTCGGCGGCTACGTCGACGGCGTCCTGATGCGCGTCACCGACGTGGTGCTGGCGATCCCCGTATTCTTCCTGACCGTCGCCTTTCTCGCGCTGTTCGGTCCGAGCGTCGGCCGGCTGATCTGGATCATCGGTCTGACCGCGTGGCCGCCCACGGCGCGGCTCGTCCGGGTGGAGGTGCTCGCGCTGCGCGCGCGGGATTTCGTCACGGCCGTCCGCGCGACCGGCGCGTCCAACACCCGCATCATCGTGCGGCACCTGCTGCCGAACGTCGTGCCGGTGATCGTGATCTCGGCGACCCTGCGGGTCGGGCTCGCGATCTTGACGGAGGCCGGCCTGAGCTTCCTGGGGCTCGGGGTGCAGCCGCCGCAGCCCAGCTGGGGCAACATCATCGCCGACGGCCGGGAGTATCTGGGTGTGGCCTGGTGGGTATCGTTCTTCCCCGGTCTTTCCGTGTTTCTCGCGGTGATGGCGTTCAATCTGGTGGGCGACGGCCTCCGGGACGCGTTCGATCCCCGGCTGCAGATCTAACCGCTAATTCCGGATCAAGGGTTCTTCGCGAAACCTATGACGGCGAGCGGATCGACGAAACGATAGCCGAGGGCCTCGATGCCCTCCACGACTTGTTTCACGACGCCGAGCTGGACGGTCGTGGGGTGCAGGAACGCGGCCGGGATGCAGTCGCGGCAGACCGTGAACGCCTGCGCGCGCTCAAGCATCAACGGCAAGGTCATCTGCGGATCGCTGCCGTTGGCGATGTATCCGAGGTTCTCCGGCAGGAGCGCCGATCCGTATTCGTCGTGCTCGACCGCCCAGGGCGCGAACGCCACGGGGGCCCGCCGCTCCCACGAGATCGGGAAATAGGTCCTGACGACCCGGTAATCGAGCGGCGACGCCGAGTAGTGCGGCGTTTCCCACATGACCGGGCGCAGGCCGAGGCCGCGCTCGATCGCCAGCCCCGCGTCGATTTTCGAGCGCATCCAGGGGGCCGAATCTTCCGCCAAAGGAGTGTTGTGCGCGTGATCCCAAAACTCGAAATCTTCGGCCGAGTTGAAGCTGTGGTGGAGTCCGTGCAGGATGATGCGGGCGCCGTGGGCCTGCGCGAAGAGGAGAACCTTGACCAGATCGGGATCCTGTTTGAGGCTGACGAGCGTCTTGCCTTTGATCCATTGATCGGGGATAACCCCGATGCCGTACGGCACGTGATGCTGGGCCAGGTACTCGACGATCGCCTGCAAGAATGGGGGCGGGACCTGGACGGACACGTCTTCGAGGCGGAGGAGCGCGATGCGCGGCTGCGCCGGCGCGGATAGGGCGATCCGTAGAATATCGCAGGCCGCGAGCAGCGAGCCCTGCCGGGACGGATCGCGTAGATCGGTCCCGAAGGAGAGCGGCGCGGTAATGAAGGTATCGCTCCCGTCGATGATCGCAAACGGGCTGGGCGGCGTTCCGCTGATCGAGCCGAGGACCGTCGCGCCGCGCGAAGCGGTGATGCGCGTGTATACCGGCGCGTCCACGCCGAAGCGCCGCTCGCCGTACAGCATCGTGGTGGATGGGAGCACGCGTGTCGAGACCGCGGAGACGACGTGCGGGAACAGCCCGACGTTATGCAGCTGCGCGAGGTGCTCAAACACCACGACGAGCCGCCGGGCGCCGAACAACGCCGAGAACCCCGCCGGCGGCGGGGCCTCGTGCAACCCGAGGTAGACTACGCCGTCGGCGCCGCGGACGGCGCCGGCGCTCAGCGCGTCAACGTACGCCCAGTCGACGTGCCGCGCGAAGTGGTCGAGCTGGATCGCGACGCCTCGAGCGAGGGTCTCTTCGTAGCGTGGATTGCCGGTGCGGTCGACGGCGACGATCAAGCGGTTGAAGCGCGGCGACGCGACGAGCGGAACCGGCGGCGGCGGCGCAGCCGGCGACGCGGCGGCAGGCGGCGACGGCCGGCCCGCCAGCAGTAGGCCGGCCAGCAGCAGAACGAGACCGATCGGCCGATGTTTTCCCGGAAAGCTGTTGCAGCTCGTGTGGTTCACGGCTCTCCCCTCGGCATCTGCGCCGTCGTGCCCGGCCCCACGTCCAGAGTGTCACATCAGCCATGGTCCTGTCGAGAGCGCGCCGTCTCCCGGGAAGAAGGTCGGATCGTAGGAGGGCTGCTCAGCGTCGTTCACGTTTTCATAATCCCGCGTTTCATAAATTCGCCAACCCCTAATACTACAACGAGACATTGAGGCGGGAGCTCCTGGCAGCGGACATTCTGGCACCGATCACCATACAATTGTACGGTACTTGGCCCATTCCGAGCGCGGTTTCTGGCACTGTTGAGGCCAGATTCCTGGTATCGGGAGGGCGGGACCTGATCAAGCGCGCCAATGTCTCGTTGTAGTACTAAATTTGGCCGTCTCCGAGACATACGACCCTGCGTGTTCCTTCTATACTACGTGTGACTGGAAGCATAGATTGTCCGTAGCGGACAGCTTATGCTTCCATTTTGGCCCGGACATTTTATGCTTCCAGTCCGACGCTCCGTCACGTCAACCCGAGCTGGGTTGCCCTTTGTGTGATCGTATTGCCTGATTGCCGACGAATTGGTGAAACCGCGAGATTGACGGCGATGACGATCGAGGTGGAACCGGCGCGAAAAGGCACCCGAAATTACGCTTGATAGGTTGGTTGTTACCCTTGCGCCATTGAGACGTCTCGCGACCCTCTACAATCGAATCTGTGTCAAGATGAACTACTGGCGAGATTTCACGCCCAGTTGTTTGAGGGTCTCCCGCCAGTATCTCGCCACCGTCTTATCGGTATGCGGGTACCCGAGCTTGCCAGCGACTCGGTTGCGGCTCGGATACACTCCCGAGGCCGTCAGGGCTCTTACCGCTTCCGGCACTGACGTACGAATGTGCTGTACCTTTCGCTCGTAGGCTCGGTATTGCTGGTCGCGGTGCCTTTTGACCAATGCCCGTGTTAGTTTCGGATACTTGCGGCTCACGCCTACTCGGCTATATCCGTAGGATGCGGCAATCTTAGTCAACGATGGACACGGCATGCTAGGATCAGCCAAGGCGCTCTCCATCGCATGGCGAAGGCGCAATGCCTGATGATGCTGCGAGAGGCTTCCAAGACGGAGCCCTGACTCCTCACATAATGAGCGAACTGCGCTCGTGGTCGGTATGTTCAGGTCCTGCGTGCATGAAGCATCGTTCAGGAGGTCGGTAGCGGAGATACCAAGGGCATAACCAACGTCCAATGCGGTTCGAAGCGAGACCACGCGCGACAGGTGGCGGCGATGCAATGCGTGGTACGGAAGGCCGAAGGCTCGCGACAAGGCAGAAAGACTCTCGCGGGGATCCTGGCACTCCCGAAACCGATTGCAGAACACGCCGAGGATCGATTGGAACTTCCCGGGCTGTGGCCGACTGCGTCCCCCCGTCACTGCCGCAAGGGCATCTCCGAGTGTCTTGCTCCGCCATCGCTGCCGCTTCTCGTCGTGACTTTCGTCGATGAACTCGAGCGCCGCTGTCGCAGGAGGTAAGTCACCGAACCACTGACGGCATCGATAGCACCGCCCCGGTTGACTGTTTAGTCTAAGGGAGAGTTGCCGTCGGCCGCACTTCGGACACTGGAGACATAGCATGCGGTTGTGCCGAGGGCACATGGTCACGACATCAAATGCCCACAATAGCGGTTCATGCACCGATTGTCCTTTTAGCCGCTGCTCCTCCAAGCAGGCCGGGCACCAGGCACGGCCGGATCGAAGTAAGCCCCGCGCGCTGAGGACCGTGCCCCATGGCAGCGTCGTGAGCCACACCAAGTCACGGCGAAGAGTCAGGTGTTCCAGTCCGGTGACAAGGCGACGTGACATGCGCCCGAACCCGTTGGCCGTTTGGAAGCCGGCCCACCACTTGTCGTGCACGCCGATTGCCGGCAAGATGACCCGTGCGGCCAAGTGGTAGACATTAACATCATGCGCCTCGGCAAGGCGCATGATGTAGCTGGTCAAGCTCTCGACCATCGGCGTCCCGAGTCCGATTGGAGCTAACGAGTACAGCCGGCTTCGTGCGGGCAGGCCCTGAATTTGCAGCATCTCGTCTTTTATGGGCGGCCGGTGTATGGCCCCACCGGATCACGCATGGGATGCCGCTGCCCAGGACGTGCTGTGCCGCGTCCGGCTTTTTCCTGAATGGAGTGATGCCCCGAGTGCTCGCCATCAGTTGAGAGCCCGACTGCGCGGCGTACGGCGTCCCGATCGCCGGCCTCGCCCGCAAGGCGCTTTTCCTCTTCATCGATCTCTTTCGCCATCTTGGCCAACTTTCGCATCTCGATTCGCGTACTGCGCAAGTCGTCCAGCGTGATCGTGGCCCTGTCTTCTTCGAGCGTGCGGCCCAGCGCTTGGTCGAGCCACACTTTCAGGATCCCTACACAGCCCAGCGATCCTTCGAAGAGCAGGTCATAGTGAGACACCAAATCCGTGTCGCCCGAAAGTGGCACGCAGTTCTGGAATGTGTACAGCGTACTAACGAAGGCCTCGATATCGTCCTTCTCGTCGGCGCTGTACGGCGCGAAGGGTACTTCAATACATCGCCGACAAATCTGTCCGCTGAGGTCCATCAGAAGGCCAAGGTCATACGTGCCGCACAAGATCAACGGCCGAGTCGCGAGTGAACGCAAGGATTTCACCACGTCCATGTTGTCCGTCAGTCGTTTGTTGCTGGCCATTTTCGCTATGTGCTGCGCTTCATCAACGCAGACTGCGACCGGGTGGCGGTGTTTGAGTGCGCTTTCGACCGCCGTGCGCAGATTACGCGTCACCATACCGGGCCGATAATATGGTCGGCCTTGATCATCGCATACGAAGGGATCCCGGAACGCCACGAGGATGCGGGTGTAGAATTCTTTCCAGTCAAATGTGCCAAATTCAGGCGCCGACGCTTCGATATTCAGAAACGGCACGAAGCCCGGATCCACCAGCATCGCTTCCTGCGCCTGCGCCACGACATGGTCCTGGAGTTTTTTGATGAAGGTGGTCTTCCCCACCCCCGTCGGGCCGATGACGACCAGGATCGTGTCCCTCGGCGGTTGATTGACGTACCGAAGAGCGTGTCCATAACAGGCGAGTAACCGCGGATGTTCGATCGTTTTGTTGCGGAAATAGTGGAGCCGCGCCTCCCGCGGGCGCATGAGTAGATCCGGCGCATCGGGATCGTTGAACATGACGAAGCTCCTCCTAATTTGGTTTCTGATTCCCTTTCATATGGGTGGCCTTTCCAACACTGTTGGCGCCCAGGCTGCGCAGCCACAGCAACGGATACTCGATCGCCGTACCTGGCACAGTCGGGTGCCCGCGGATTCCCGCTCCGTGTACCGAGGTCCGGCTGGCTGACGGAATCACTCGACATGCTTCAGGTCCCTGAAGATCCGCGGCGTAATATTTGCCACCGGACCTTGCGGGGCCGATCCATTGCTCGGCGTAGTTCCGTCGGCTGTCATTGCTGGTTCGTCGGATGTCAGCGGCGACTCTCCCCGTACCACGGCGATGATCGGTTTGGTTGCCGCATCGCACTCGCGCTGGTGCCGCAGACGCTTGGCCGCCTCCTCGGACCGCAAGAATTGCGCGAGTCGCCGCGAGGTCGTCTCAAAGCGCCGACCCGATCCGCGATGCTGTTGCCGCAGGATGGCGCTTGCGAGCATGAGTTCGCGCTCGGTATGTCCGGCGAGCGTCTCAACGTAGCTTGACGTGCATCTGATCCATCGACCCTCGACGTACACGTAGGTCACGCTGATATCGTACGGATCATACCGGACCGGTACGGACTGACCGAGTAGTCTGCGCAGCGCGTTATGCCAATACCAGATGCCGTGAACTTTGATTCCTTGCGGGTGGACCTTGGTCGTGCCTTTGTCTGTCGAAGGTAGCGCGATGATCCGGAGTACGTCGTCGTACGGGATCAAGCGCCGCGGGCGGGTCCCCGACGTCCTGATGCCCTGTTCGTAGGCCTCGCGAGGCGATTGGCCGCCGAGCGCTGAATGCTCGATCGTATCGTATTCGTCGTAGGCCCAGCGGCACATGGTGCCGTGGAGTTCCTCGAGTGTCCAGTCTGCGTGCCGGCGTGGATCGACCTCCTTCGTCATCTGCCGCGGCTTTTTGCTGGCCTTGGTGTTACCGGCCAGATTGTGGATCAGATCTTTCAACAGGGTCTCGATGAAGCGCTCAAGGACCGAACCGAAGCGGGGTTTCGCAGCCGGCCGAATCTCGAGGCGCACGCGCGTGAACGCCATCAAGGTTTCCCAGTAGGTGCTTTGGAACTCTTTCCCGCCGTCGACCACGAGACAGTCCGGCAAGCGATTGAACCGGCGCACGCACTCAAGCGCGACCATCATGCATGCGCGATAGCTTGGCGGATTAAAATCAAGCCAGATGGCCAAGATCCGCCGTGTGGAAGCATCGATCATGGCGGTGAACCACGGTCGTCCCAGCACCTTTCCCGTTCGGGACGAGACGAGTTGAATGTCTAGCAGCGTGTGGTCGATATGCGCTCGTTCACAAGGGCGATCTCCATGGGGTGGCGTGCCGCCACCGGCACCGCGGACAGGGCCCGTCAATGCGTAGGCCGCCCGCCTCCCTTCCCGCTTTTCCACTTGCTCCCGCTCATCGCGCTTTTGGATGTGGCTCGTGAACGTCTTGTAGGCCGGAACGGGCAGGCCGTCCTTGGCGCACGCCTCCGCGAACTGACCGTAAACAAGCTTCTTGCTTGGCTGCGTCACCGTTTCGTACACGGTCGCGATGAAAGTCTCCATTAATTCGACGACCCTGTCGACAAGCCGAGGGGTCCGATTCCCGCGTTCTTTCCCGCGTGGTAACAATCCGATGTATCCATTGCCATAGCGGCGTTCGGCGTCACGATACAGCCGCTTGTAGCGCCGTTTCGTCCGAGCTGACACTCCGTTCATCGCAGGCGCGCCTCCATTGAGCTCAGATTCGATCGCGTGGTAGCGTCTGTTGGCCACCTCCATCCCCTCGGGACCCGCCTCGTGCATAAGCCTCAAGACCTCCTTGAGTGTCTCGTCGGCTCCCACTGGCAGACCCTTAATGTGGCCTGCCCTGACGAAGGCTTCGAAATGTTCGTTTTGTAGCATGATTGGCGCCGCATTTTTCTCGTCGAGCGGTAATAGGATGGTCGTCGTATCGCCGACAAGCATGATCTGGCAGCGCTTGCCATCCAACATCACGATCTCGTCCCGCAGCTGCGAGACCGGACGTGGCACGATCGGTCGTTCGGCCGCCGGTCGCTCGCCGACGATCGCATACGCTTCCGCCGTCGTTCGATCGGCGAAGACGCGCACACGATCGGGATTGGCCAGTGGCACGGCTTTGAGATCGACGTAGAGAGCCTCTCGCGCGATCATTGAATAGACGGCGTCCGCCGTCACGTCAGGCATCGCAAGTAATTCCGTTAACGATAGCCCCGGCTTCACGGCCACGCGCGTGCGGATCGCCGCCAACATTTCTGCCGTGATTGCCGTGCGGCTCATTCCTGATCATCCACCGACTCGAGCAGATAGTCTCCGAGGAACACGAGGTTGCGATAATAGATCGGGCCGATCTCAGCCGTCGTCCGGAGAGCGTAGTAGAGGCCGTGCTTTGCGGTGTGGGCCTCGGTCGGCGGACAGCTCCACCGTCCGCCCTCGCCGCGGACGTAGCGATGCGGCATCCGCTCGGCGAGCTTGACTAGCGAGTTCTCGTCTTTCCATTCTTCGTAGCCGGCCCGATCATGGCGGAGGACGAAAAAATCCGCTGTATGCAAAAATCCGTGCCGGCGTCCCTCGCGGTCCGGGTACACGAGCTTGAACGCGAGCGGCTGGTCGTAATACTCGAGCACGTCGTCGTCATGCTCCATGATCTGGATCGCCGCGCCCTCCACAGTTCGGCTCTCGAACTGGATGCTCACGCCCATTTTGTTGCTTGGGTAGCGCCCGGACACGTTGTGGGTGCCGCTTCGGACCGGACGCGACGGCTGGGACTCGCGGATCTGTTCAACGAGTCGTCGGCCCTCTGAGGGCAGTCCGATTCGGCGGCACCAGTCGGAAAACTCCGCAGAACTAAGCATCGGCCGGTTCCTTCTGATCTTGATCCATCGACCTGTCCGTCATTCCCGCCCCCCCTTGAACGTAATGGAAACAAGGTGCACAATCTGGGTGGTTCCTCGCTTGACCTCATACCGTCAGATTGTCGGGCAGATTGTAGGACAGGTCATTTTGTAGTAGGGAAAAAGTTGGCAAAAACGCAGCCCTGTTTGCGCTAGGGGCGATGCATAGGGCCCTTTGGTACTCGAGAAAGGGGCGGCGCTGGGTCTGGGGCACGGCCGCTCGGTATCACCTAAACCGGTTAAGGAGCAGCTACGCCGTGTCGGAGGCGGTCCGCGGCCGCGCCACGGTGGCGTGGTGGATCGTGCACTCTGCGAAGCCGGCTAAAATTGCGAAATTGGTTGGCTGGAAACCCGGACGAGTGTACCGGCTCCAGGCGGCCATGAAATCTGCGCGCGACGCCCTGCCTCTGGTGATGAATTACACGCGCGGGCGTTGGCGGAAATACTCTGCGGAACAGCTGCGCGAGGTCGAGGAGCTACTGCGCGAGCGCCAAGGGAGTTACAGTCCCACGAACCTAGACGCCGCACAGTACGCCGTTCTGGCGGGGAAGCGCATCAAAGAATGGGGGGGAATCGTACCGACAATCACTCAGATCGCGGCACGCACCGGGGTGGATATCTCAACCGTAAAGAAGCTCCGAGCGAAACGCCGGCTGCCATTGCCGAGTTTGAAATATCGTCGGCGGTTTAAGGCGACGCTGCGGCTGCTGGAGCTGTATCATGATCCAAATTCCCAGGTAGACCCCGACTCGATCAAAGCCCCGTCCGGTCGGCGCAAGATATAGCCGCGCTTGTAACCACTCGTCCTCGATCCGCGCTTCCGGTCGATCTCGCCAAGGACGAGATTGGGATGCCTTCTGTGAAGCCATGGTCCCCGGTAAACTCTCAGCATGCGAAAGTCAATCCCACTTCGGATGCCGCGATCGCTGTGGCTCCAGTTCTCGCTCCTGCTGAGGCGCGAGGGGAATAGCGTTCAAAAGTGGATCGAATGCACCATTGACGAGGCAATCACGAGTGGTGGGAAGCGGGGCCTGACAACTAAGCGGAGGGTCGCCCCGGGTGCGAGGCGCCGTCCGGCGGCACTTAAGCGCCTCGGCGCCCTCGTCGACGACACGAGGCTCCAGCGGCTCCACCGGCTGCTTCATACGGTAGATCTGTCGCGGGAGCAATGGTTGTTGCAGAAGATCGGGCAGTTCGTAGCAGACAATCCGCTCAGTACGACCGACCTGCTCCCCGTCCGGGTCGGCGCAGCGGTGACAAAGTGGTTCCCCGACAACCCGGACGCCCGGCGGGAAATCGTGCTGGCCCTTGTGGATTGGGACGAGGCCGTTATTCTGGAGGCGGTGGCCGATCCGGAGTACGGCCTTCGCGAGGCTATCCGGAATCGAGATCTCGACCAGCTCTCTGCCATCCTGGCCGTTGCCGCGACGGGCGTGGCGTTCACGCGGGAGCGGGAGGCGCTGGCCACCGGACGCAGACGTCGCTGAACCCGCATGCCGCTCTATCGGGAGAGAGAGGGAATACGTTCGATCCGCAGAATTGCCGGTCCTGAAGGCGTCTGAGGCGCTCAAGGCTATCGACGGCTATTTTGGAGGAGGTATGCGCGTTTCGCCCCATCGTGATCGCCCGTTTCGGAGCATCGTGATCACCTGTTTCGGTCCATCGTGATCACGCGTTTCGGCATCATGATCACCTGTTTCGGAGCATCGTGATCACACCGAACGCCTGATCGGGGCTTGGCCTTCCGGTTCGGTATCGTGAGCCGGGGGCGGCAAGGACCGACAGTCCGCAGACGCTGGGGAGTCGGACACAGTCACGCCCCGAGGAGGGGCGATGGCGACCAAGCGGCTATCCATGCGGCAGACGCGCGAAATTCTCCGCCAGAAGTTCTTACTGGGACGCAGTCACCGGGACATCGCCAGCAGTGTGGGGCTCAGCGTAGGGGCCGTCGGGATGGCGGTGGCACGGGCCCGCGCAGCGGGCTTGGACTGGCCACAGATCGAGCCCTTGGCCGATGACGTCTTGGACGCCCGCCTCTACCGGCGTGCCCCGCTGCCCACCGGCGAGCGTCCCGTGCCGGACTGCGCCTACCTCGATACCGAACTCCGCAAGCCGGGCGTCACGCTGCAGCTGTTGCACGAGGAGTATTTGCAACTGCATCCTGCCGCCGGCTACCGCTACACTCAGTTTTGCGGGATCTACAACCGCTGGCTGGACCGGCATCGCCTCACGATGCGGCAGCTCCACCGGGCCGGCGAGAAATTCTTCGTCGACTATTCAGGCCAGAAGCCCCACTACATCGATCCCGTGACCGGCGAGGTCGTCGAGGTCGAGCTGTTCGTCGGGGTCATGGGCGCCTCCAACTACACCTACGCGGAAGCGACCCGCACGCAGCGAGGGCCGGATTGGATCGCGAGCCACCAGCGGGCCTTCGCCTTCTTGGGCGGGGGGCCCGAGGCGGTGGTGTGCGATTGCTTGAAGACCGGCGTCGTCGTGCCTTGCCGGTATGAGCCGGGGCTGCAGCGGACGTACGAGGACCTCATCCGCCATTACGGTGCCGTGATCTTGCCGACGCGCCCGCACGCACCCCGGGACAAGGCGAAGATCGAGGTCGGCGTACTCGTCGCGCAGCGCTGGATCCTGGCCCGACTCCGGCACGAGACCTTCTTCTCCTTGGACGCGCTCAATGCGCGGATCGCCGAACTCGTTGACGACCTCAACCGCCGGACCATGCGCCTCTATCAAGCGAGCCGCCGCGCGCTCTTCGAGCGCCTCGATCAGCCCGTCCTGCGGCCGCTGCCGACGACGGCCTTTGTGTACGGCGAATGGAAAGTCGCCCGCGTCAACATTGACTACCATCTGGAACTGCACGGCCACTATTACTCTGTGCCGTTTTCACTCGTCCATGAGGCGGTCGACGTGCGCTTCACGGCGACGACGGTCGAGCTCTTCCACCGAGGCCAGCGCGTCGCCGCGCACCGGCGCAGCGACGTGCGCGGCGGCCACACCACGATCGCCGCCCACATGCCGAAGGCTCACCAAGCGCATGCGGAGTGGACGCCGTCCCGGATTCTTGATTGGGCACGTGACGTCGGGGCGCAGACATACGCACTCGTCGACGCGATCCTGAAGGACCGGCCGCATCCCGAGCAGGGGTATCGGTCCTGCTTGGGGCTGTTTCGCCTCGGGCAGCGGTACGGGGCGGCGCGGCTCGAGGCCGCCTGCGCGCGGGCGCTGGCGGTGGGCGCGCGCTCGTACCGCCAGGTCGATGCCATGCTCAAGCGCGGGCTCGATCGCACCCCGCTGCCGGTGCAGACCACGCTCGCCCAGGTACCAGCGATCTCGCACGACCACGTGCGGGGTCCGGAGTATTACCAATAACGCCCAGAGGAGACCGCCATGCTGACCAGCCCCACGGTGGAGAAACTGCGCGCCCTCCGGCTTCCCGCCATGGTCGCCGCGTGGGACGCGCAGCAGCAGGACCCGAGTATCGCCTCGCTGGCCTTCGATGAGCGGCTGGCGCTGCTCGTCGATGCGGAGTGGCTCGCCCGGGAGAACCGGCGGCTCGCGCGGGCGTTGCAAGAGGCCAAGCTGCGTCCGAGCCACGCCTGTCTTGAGGCCGTGGACTACGCCGCCCGGCGTGGGCTTGAGCGCAGCCAGATCCGTCAACTCGCCAACTGCCGGTGGGTCACTGAACATCAGGCCGTGATCATTGTCGGGGCGACCGACCCCACGACATAATGCTCCACCTCGCTACAAAGCTTGTAGATCAAGCATTTCCTGATCTGGATGTACGCGCAGCGGACGATACTGTCGCTCCTTGAGCGCAACGGCGGCGCGCTGGACCT
>Ga0207416_1002321_pt1 | contig 21207 bp, 19 predicted proteins | sample PaiPotPPM11metaG_FD_184107 | JGI IMG/M metagenome (GOLD analysis project Ga0207416, IMG submission 184107) | Iron sulfur acid spring bacterial and archeal communities from Banff, Canada, to study Microbial Dark Matter (Phase II) - Paint Pots PPM... ...
GGCGGGATAAATATCAGCCACGCGTCCGATCGGCGCTTGTGCCGTCATTGTCGCTCCGCAGTGGTAGCCACAGGGTGAAGGTAGAACCCGCGCCCTCCACGCTCCGCACCGTGACGCGGCCGCCGTGCGCGGCCGTCACGTGCTTCACGATGGCGAGTCCGAGTCCCGTGCCGCCGGTGGCCCGCGAGCGGGCCGGGTCGACGCGGTAAAAGCGCTCGAAAATCCGCTCAAGGTCCCGCTCGGGGATGCCGATACCCTGGTCGGTCACGCTGATCTCAACGCCTCCGTCGCCCGGCTTCTTTACGCACACCACGACCCTGGTGCGCTCCGGGCTGTACACGACGGCGTTCTCTAGGAGGTTACGCACCGCGGTCACCAGCAGGTCTTCCTCACCGAGGACGCTGAGCCCGCGGACGCCGATCGACGCGAGCGTGATGCCGCGCGCGTTCGCCTTCATCCGGCACCGGTCCAGCGCCTCGGCCACCACCGCGTCGATGGCCACCGGGGCGGGATCGGGCACCGGCTCGGCGGCCTGGATCCTCGACAGGGTGATGAGGTCCTGCACGAGGAACGTCAGCCTGGCCGCTTCCTGCCGCATCCGGCCCGCGAACCTGCGGACCGCCTCCTCGTCGTCGGCCGCGTCTTCGATCGTCTCCGCGAGCAGCGCGAGCGCGCCGACCGGGGTCTTGAGCTCGTGGCTCACGTTGGCGACGAAGTCCCGGCGGACCTCCTCGACGCGGTGCCGGTCCGTCTGGTCTTCCGCGAGCACGAGCACGAGCCCGCCGCCGCCCACGGTGCCGGACAGCGGTGCGACCCTGACCGCGAAGGTCGTGGTCCGGCCGCCGAAGCGCGGCACGGGCACCTCAAATTCGGCCTCGCGGATCTCGCCGTCCCTGCGGACCTGCCGCGCGAGCGCGGCGAGCTCGCTCACCATCAGCCGGTCGCCCTTGACGATCCCGAAAGCGCGGGCGGCGGCGCTTGCGCGCAGCACGCGGTCCTCGCTGTCGACCACGACGGCGGAGGACGAAAGCACGGAGAGGACGGACGCGATTCCCGGGGGCAGCTTCGCCGGCTGCTGCGCGGACCTGAGCCGCGCGCTCCTCGGCTGCCGCATGCCCTTACCCGCGCGCGTCCTCACCGCCATGCCGCGTCCCTCACCTGGGAAGACTTACGCCTTCTCCGCAGGGCACGCGGCCGTGACCAGTCCATACTCACATATCTGATGGTATGCGCAGCTTCCGGGGCGTCCACAATCGGAAGGTTGCCCCAAAATTCACTCTTTTCCGGATGTTCACCTTCTGGCAAATGCCAGGTCACCATTTACGCCCTACCCATTCACCAACCGCTCACGTAAGCGGCCCTGGTTCTTGACGGCCTCGGCCGCCGCGACGGCCGCCTCCGGGTCCAGGTAGCGTCCGCCGCGCACCGTGGGCCTGAACGCGTCGTCCAGCTCGTAGAACAGCGGTATGCCCGTTGGGATGTTGAGTTCGGCGATCGCCTCGTCGCTGATCCCGTCCAGGTGCTTGACCAGCCCGCGCAACGAGTTGCCGTGCGCCACCACGAACACGGACCGGCCCGCCGCCAGGTCGGGAACGATCGCGTCGTACCAGTAAGGAAGCATCCGGGCCACGACGTCGCGCAGGCACTCGGTGCGCGGCATCAGCTCGGGCGGCAGCGTGGCGTACCGCGCGTCGCCGACCTGCGAGAGCGGGTCATCGTCGGCCAGCGGCGGCGGCGGCACGTCATAGGAGCGGCGCCAGATCATGAACTGCTCGTCGCCGAACTCCTCGCGCGTCTGCGCCTTGTCCTTTCCCTGCAGCGCGCCGTAGTGCCGCTCGTTGAGCCGCCAGGAGCGGCTGACGGGCAGCCAGCTGAGACCGGCTGCCTCAAGCGCGACGTTGGCGGTGCCGATGGCCCGCGTGAGAACCGATGTGTGCACCACATCGGGGCGGAGTCCGGCGTCGACGAGCATCCGCCCGGCCGCCGCCGCCTCCTGGCGGCCCTTCTCGGCCAAGCCGACGTCCACCCAGCCGGTGAACAGTCCCTTGGAGTTCCATTCGCTTTCACCGTGCCTCAGCAGCACAAGGGTTCCCATGTCGGCCAGCCTAGCTGGCGGCATGATCGCCGCGCATAGCGGCATTGGTCACTGGCGCGTAAAGGCACGGGAACACGAACAACCCTGGCGCGGTTGGTTACAGCTGTGTCCTGCCTCCCCGATGGCCTTCCGCGACGGATCGCCACGCTCAGCGTCCACACGTCACCGCTCGACCAGCCGGGCACTGGCGACGCTGGCGGGCTGAACGTCTACGTCGTCCAGGTCGCGAAGCGGCTGGCGGCCCGCGGTACCGAGGTGGAGATCTTCACCCGAGCGGTGTGCCGGGACACGCCGCCGCTCGCCGAGATCGCACCGGGTGTGCTGGTCCGCAGCGTCGTGGCGGGCCCGTTCGAGGAGCTCGACAAGCAGGACTTGCCTGCGCAGGTGTGCCAGTTCACGCTTGAGGTGCTGCGCGCGGAGGCAGCGGCTGAGCCCGGCCGGTACGACCTGGTGCACGCGCATTACTGGCTGTCCGGCAAGGTTGGCGCGGCGGTCAAGGAGCGCTGGGGCGTTCCCCTCGTTCAGTCGATGCACACGCTCGGCATGGTGAAGAACGCGGCGCTCGCGATGGGCGACGCCGCCGAGCCCGACGAGCGGATCCGCGGCGAACTCGAGGTGGTGGCCGCCGCCGACCGGCTGATCGCCAACACAGCCGAGGAGGCGCTGCAGCTGACGGGCCTGTACGGCGCGGACCCCGCCAAGGTGCAGACCGTCAACCCCGGCGCCGACCTGAGCGTCTTCCAGCCGGGCGGCCCGCGGGCCGGGGCAGAGGCGCGGCGCAGGCTCGGTGTCGCGCCCGACGCGGTGGTGCTGCTCTTCGTGGGCCGGGTGCAGCCGCTCAAGGGACCCGACGTCGTGCTTAAGGCGGCCGCGCGGCTGCTCGAGATCGATCCTGCCCTGCGGGACACCCTGCAGGTGGTCATTGTCGGGGGGCCGAGCGGCAGCCAGGAGCGCGCCGATCCGGACCGGATGCGCGAGCTTGCCGCGCACCTGGGGATCGCCGACATCGTCAGGTTCGAGCCGCCGTGCCCGCAGGCGGAACTCGCGCAGTGGTACCGGGCGGCGACCGTGATGCTCACACCGTCCCACTCCGAGTCGTTCGGCCTGGTGGCGCTCGAGGCGCAGGCCTGCGGGACGCCGGTGGTGGCGGCGAGCGTCGGCGGCCTGCGCACGGTGGTGAAGGACGGCGACTCCGGCGTGCTCGTGGACGGCCACGACGCGGCCGACTGGGCGCGGGTTATCAGGCATCTCGTGCGGGCGCCAAGGCGGCTCCAGGCGCTTTCCGCGGGCGCGAGGCGTCACGCGTCCGCTTTTGGCTGGTCCGCGACGGTGGACCGGCTGGCCAGGGTGTATACCGGTGCTATGGATGAGGTAGCAGCACGGGTCGGGGCGTAACCCCTCATGCCCGCCGACAACGCCTCCGCCTGCGCCGCGATCGAGGCCGCGCTCGACGCCCTCGGCCTCCCCTACGAGCAGCCGGAGCCGGGCGCTTACCTGGTGCGCCTCGCGGGTGAACATAAGCTCGCCACTCTGACCTGGCTGGTCGTCGGCGAGCACAGCCTGCAGGTGGAGGCCTTCTTCTGCCGCCAGCCGGACGAGAACCACGCCGCCTTCTACCGCTTCCTGCTTGAGCGCAATGCGAGAATGTACGGGGTGCACTTCGCCCTGGACCGAACGGGTGACGTCTACCTGGCCGGCCGCCTGCCGCTGTCCGCGACTTCCGAGCCGGAAATCGACACCCTGCTCGGCTGCGTTCTCACTTACTCTGACGAAACGTTCAACGAGGCGCTCAGGATTGGTTTCGCGGCTGCCATCCTGAGGGAATGGGCATGGCGCGAGAAGCGGGGGGAGAGCTTGGCTAACCTGCGCCCGTTCGCCGATCTCGCTAACTCCAGAGCGAAGAGAGACGAGCAGAAGAAGAGCCAGGCGTGACCGTAGACGAGGCCAGCATCCACGTGCACCTGCACTTGCATACCATCGGGGTGCACACGCTGCTCTGCGTCCTGTTCGCGCTGCTCACCGCCGGAAGCAACGCCTGCGCCGCGGTCCTGCAGCGCAAGGCGGCGGCCCAGGTACCGACCGAGCGGTCCATGCACATCTCGCTGATCGCCGATCTGATCAAGCGGCGAGTGTGGCTTGCAGGCATCGGCATGGTCATCGTGGCGGCGGTGGCTCAGGCCGCCGCGCTCGCGACCGGCCCGATCGCGCTCGTACAGCCGATCTTCATCATCGAACTGCCGGTCACGCTTGTGCTCGCCGCGCTCGCTAACCACAACCGGGCTGCGCTCAGGCAACTGCCGTGGAACGCCATCCTGCTCACCACGATCGCCCTCGGCGCGGGGCTCGCGGTTGCCCAGCCGACCGGCGCCATCGACTCCGCGCAGAACACGAGCTGGGTCATCGCCCTGATCGCCACCGCGATCTTCGAGGCGGTGCTGATCAGCGCGGCCATGGGCACCAAGGGCGAGCCGCGGGCCGCCCTGCTCGGGCTCGCCGCCGCCTGCGGCTACGCGCTGACCGCGGCGCTGATGAAGAACGCGGTGGCCGACCTTAGCGACGGCGCGGTCGCGTTCTTCACCAACTGGCATATCTACGGCGTCGCGGTGGCGGGCGTCGGATCGCTGTTCCTGCTGCAGAACGCGCTGCAGGCCGGCAGCCTGGTGGCGTCGCAGCCGATGCTCACCGTCGGGGACGCCCTGATCAGCATCAGCTACGGAGTGACGCTCTTCAGCGAGACCCTGCGCGACGGCTGGTGGCTGGTGCCGCAGATCATCGCGCTCGCGGCGATCATCGTGGGCTGCGTGCAGATCGCAAAATCCCCACTAGCCGCAGAGACCACAGGTCTGGCCACGAAACCCGCTTCGACGGTACTCTTATCTCCGTGAACAGGCTGGGCGACCTCGAACGTGACATTATGGAAGTCCTCTGGCAGACCGATTCGGCGCTGACCGTCAGACAAGTTAGCAACGGGCTCTCCCAGAATCTGGCTCACACCACAGTGATGACTGTGCTTGACCGGCTGGCGAAGAAAGGGTTCGCGCGCAGGGAACGGGACGGCCGCGCCTGGCGGTACCGCCCGGCCGCGACCCGTGAGGCCTACGTGACCGAACTGATGCTGACGGCGCTAGCACAGACCGGCGACCGGGACGCGGCTCTCGCAAGGTTCGCGCAGAGCGTGTCGGGCGCCGAGGCAGAGGTGCTTCGCGAGGCCCTTTCCGGCCTTGAGTGGGAGCACCAGGAGGACGAGACGCAGGGAGACAGCGGAGTCGGATTATGGGGGCACTGGCCGACGCGGTACTTCTCGCCGCGGTCGCCGTGGGGAGCGTGCGATGCGCGCATTCGATGCTGCGCGTCACTTGGCCGCGGAGGTCCCCGGCGGCCGCGATTTTGCTGTGGCAGGCGCTTGGCCTAGCCGGAGGTCTCGCTGCGGTCGGTGCGCTACTCGCGATCGGGGTCAGCGGCCCGGGAACGCAGGCGGGAGTGCTCGGCGGTCTCACCGTGGTCGCGGGGCGGCTGGCGGTCGGCGAGCTGATCGCCCCGCATCAGCCCGCGGTGCTCACGGTCGCCCGGCTGATCGCGCTGATGGCCGGGCTTGCCCTGTTCACCCTGCTGTGCTGGATGCTTGTCATGGCGTTCGCCGACGCGGTCGGCGCGCGGCGCAGGCAGCGGGAACTTCTAGCGCTGCTCGCGCACGGCGACCCGAAGGTGCCAGGCGCGCTCGTCATCGACTACCCGGCGGCCGCGGCCTACTGCCTGCCGGGCATTCGCTCCCAGATCGTGGTCAGCGTCGGCACGCTCGACCTGCTGGCGCCGGCCGAGCTCACCGCCGTGCTCGCCCATGAGCGCGCTCACCTGCGCGCCCGGCACGACCTGGTCCTGATCCCGTTTACCTCGCTGCGCCGCGTGTTCCCACGGTCCCGTGGAATCGCCCAGACCTACCGGACGGTCGCGCTGCTGGTCGAGATGATGGCCGACGACCGCGCGCTGCGGGTCCGCGGCCTGCTGGCCAGGGAACTGGCCATGGCCCTACTTCGCTTCGGCACCGCGGCGAACGTCTGCGCGCCGGCGGGTGCGCTCGGGGCGGCCGAGGGCGAGCTGACCGCGCGGGTCAACCGCATACTCGCTCCGCAGCCGCCGCTGCCGCGGGCTACCCAGGCGGCCGTCGTCCTCGCGGCGGCCGCGCTGGTAACCCTGCCGCTGGTCCTGATGGTGGTGTTACCAGGGACCGTACGGGCCAGCGTGGGTGTTCTTGCGGAATTCCTTGACCTTCGGCCGCACGTCGGACAGGTAGATCGCCGCGGCGACGAAGGCGATGACAGAAAGGAACCCGGTGACGCCGCCGTACGCGGCCGAGTAGAGGCCGAGCACGAACGCGACGCCAAGGATTAGCAGCCACTTCATCTTGGTCAGCTTGCCCGCCGCGAGATACGCCTGCGGGGGCCTGGTGATGGCGTCGACGAATGCCCAGGCCTCGAAGCCGAACGCCGCGACCGCGAGCGCCAGGAAGAAGTAGTTGAGCGGGCCATAGGCCCCGCCAATGACATTGACCACAGAACTAAGGTACCTCTCCGGCGCAACTACGCCTGGCCGTCGGTGTCGGACGGCTCACTTGGCTCGGCCGGCGGCGCGTCGTCCGGGGCCGGCCGGTCGCGCACGACGGCGACGACCTCGGCCGTTGGCGGCTTCTGGCTTTCCCGGCGGAACGACTCGTAGATCTCGACGAGCACCTGCTTCTGCCGCTCGGTGAGCTGCGGGTCGGTCAGCAGGGCAGCACGGACCCCCGAGTCGCCCGGACGGTCCTCAAGGATGCCCGCCTGCACGTAGAGCGCCTCGGCCGAGATGCGCAGCCCCTTGGCGATCTGCTGGAGGATCTCCGCGCTCGGCTTGCGCAGCCCGCGCTCGATCTGGCTGAGGTAGGGGTTTGACACGCCCGCTTGGTCAGCCAGCTGACGCAGCGAGATCTTCGCCTGTTCCCGCTGCTGCCTGATGTAGTCCCCGATGCTGTTCATGTTCGCCACGATTCCATGCTAGCTCGCGCGCTTGCTATTGCAAATGTCCAGCAAGCGAGCTCAAGTGACGGGCACGGAAGCCAGGTGCTTCCGGGCGAACGCCAGCGTCTCCGCCAGGTCGGCCAGCCGGTCGTCCCTGGTCGGGGCCCGGCGCGTGTTCACCTCGGCCACCACCATGCCCCGGTAGCCGGTGGCGGCCAGGCCGCGCAGCAGCTCCGCGCACGGCTGCTTGCCGCGGCCGGGAACCAGGTGCTCGTCGGGTACCGGGCCGTTGGACACGCCCGTGCCGTCGGCCAGGTGAATATGCGCGAGCCGCGCCCCGAGGTCGTTGGCCATGGCCATGGCGTCGGACGCGGACGCCGCCGTGTGCGATAGGTCGAGCGTGACGTTCGGCACGTCGAGCTTGGTGGGGTCCCAGTGCGGCGTGTAACCGGACACCTCGTTGGCGCCCGCGCGGATCGGGAACATGTTCTCCACCGCGAAGACGACGTCGGTCTCTTCCGACATTCGCTGTATGCCCTGCTCGAACCCGCGGGTGTACTCGCGCTGCCAGCGGAACGGCGGGTGTACCACGACGGTCTTCGCGCCGACCCGTTCGGCGAGTTCCTTGGCCCGCACCAGCTTCGACCACGGCTCGCGGCCCCAGACGAGCTGGGTAAGCAGGAGGCCAGGCGCGTGCACCGCGAGCACAGGCACCTGGTGGTAGTCGACGAGCCTGGCCAGGGCGTCACCGGACTGGCTGACCGGGTCGGTGTAGACCATCACCTCGAGCCCGTCATAGCCGAGGCGCGCGGCGGCATCGAAGGCGTCGGTGGTGCGCTCCGGATAGACGGACGAAGTGGACAGTACGACGGGTATCGCGGGTAGCACGGACAAGGTCGGTCGTCCTCCTCCGCCGCTCGGTAGTCCTCAAACCAGCTTATGCCCAAGCGCGGAGCCATTCTCCCGCTGTACTGAGCGCGAGCGGGAAGTCCGAGCGCGGGAGGATTGTCGGGGGCTGCCGATATGGTGCGGTCATGGCGAAGTCGACGGCAGCCTATAGGTGCACCGAGTGCGGCTGGCAGGCGGCGAAGTGGGTCGGCCGGTGCGGTGAGTGCCAGGCGTGGGGCACCGTGGAGGAGAGCGCGGTTCCCCGGCTCGTGCGCGCCGGGATCAGGGCGGCGGGCTATGGGGGCGCGGGAGGCGCGCGGCTCGGCGGCGGGCCGGTGTCGACCGCCGCGATGCCCATCGGGGAGGTCGACGCGGCGCACGCCTCGGCGCGGCCGACCGGCCTCGACGAACTCGACCGCGTGCTCGGCGGCGGTCTCGTCCCCGGCGCGGTGCTGCTGATCGCCGGCGAGCCTGGCGTGGGGAAGTCCACGCTGCTACTCGAGGCCGGGGCCCTGGTGGCGACCTCGGGCCCCGTGCTCTACATCACCGGCGAGGAATCCGCCGCCCAGGTCCGGCTGCGCGCTGACCGGATCGGCGCCGTGCACGAGAACCTCTACCTGGCCGCGGAGACCGACCTCGACGCGATCATCACGCACGTGTCCGCCGTCGGGCCCCGGCTGCTGATCATCGACTCCGTGCAGACCATCTCGGCGGGCGAGGTCGACGGCGTGCCCGGCGGAGTGACCCAGGTCCGTGAGGTGGCCGCGGCGCTCACGGCGGTCGCGAAGGACAAGGCGATGTCCACCATCCTCGTCGGGCACGTCACCAAGGACGGCTCGGTCGCGGGTCCGCGCACGCTTGAGCACCTCGTCGACGTGGTCCTGCACTTCGAGGGCGACCGGCACTCGCGGCTGCGGATGGTCCGCGCGGTCAAGAACCGGTACGGGCCGACCGACGAGGTCGGCTGCTTCGACCTCGGCGAGTACGGCCTGATCGGACTCGCCGACCCGAGCGGCTTGTTCCTGTCCAGGCACAGCGAGCCGGTGCCGGGCACCTGCGTCACGGTCACCCTGGAGGGCAGGCGTCCGCTGCTCGCCGAGGTTCAGGCGCTCGTGGGCCACTCGGTGCTCGAGGTGCCGCGCCGCGTCACCTCGGGGCTCGACGCCTCACGGATCGGCATGGTGCTCGCGGTGCTGCAGCGGCGGGCGGACGTCAAGGTGGGTAAGTCCGACGTGTACGTGGCGACGGTAGGCGGCGTCCGGCTCACCGAGCCGTCCGTCGACCTGGCGGTGGCACTCGCGATCGCCAGTTCCGTGGCTAACCTGTCACTGCCGCAGGGCGTCATCGCCGTCGGCGAGGTCGGCCTGGCCGGCGAGGTACGCAACGTCGCCGGCGTCCCGCGGCGGATCGCCGAGGCCGAGCGGATGGGCTTCCGGCAGGCGATCGTCCCCGTCGGCTCGACCGGCGGTCCCGGCACCGATTCCGCGATGGAGGTCGTCGAGGTGGAGGACGTCCGCGAGGCCCTGAAGGCCGCTTTCCGCGGCTAGCTCCCGAGCTTGAAGGCGCGGACGGGACTGGACTGGCCGTCGCTCATCGCGACCGCGTCAAGGGTGCCGGAGGCGCGAGCGGGCAGCGAGCCCGCGCAGCCCGCGGGCTCGGCGGCCCTCGGGTTCCACGCCATCGCCAGCACCTGCGGCACGCCGAGCGTGAACCGCACCGGCTTCGCCGGCGAAGGCTTGCACGCCGCCGAGTCCCACACCACCTGACCGTGCCACGTGACGACCACCTGGACCGAGCCGGGGCCGTACGGCAGCGTGCAGGCGGTGGAAGAGGTCGAGACGGCGTAGATGCTGAACCGCGGCCGCGCGCCCCGCGGGTAGCTCGGCTCGCCGGTGAACAGGCTGAGCACGATGTCGGCAGGCGCGCACGCCCCACCCGACGGCGACGCGGCCGCGCTCGGGTGGTGGGCGGCGCCGGCCTTCTTCTTCGCGTTCCTGGCCGCGCTTGGCTTCGCCGACGCGGTGGGCGTAGCTGTAGCCGGGGCCGGCTCAACCGTCGGCATGGTGACCGCCTTGGGAGCGGGCCACGTGTTACCGTACGCCGCGGTCGGCAGTGCCTGATGGCGTGCGAGCGCGGCCATGGACGCGCGCGTCGCGGCCACCGTCCGGGCCGACGGCTGGTGCGCGCCGGGGAACATCCAAGCGCAGACCCCTAGCGCGACGACACCGCCACAGAGAATGAGGAACCGCCGCCGCCAGAACGCACGGTCCCGGTCCAGGTCCCATGCGTGGTCTTGTGGTCCGTCGTAGCCGTCTTCGGACGCCCCTTCGTGACTGTCCGTATCCATCTGCATGCGAAAAGTATGCGACTCGTTACCTTCCGCACCCAGTCGCCGCGCCGGCCCCGTGCTTTACAACGGTTTCCCCTGGTCATCGGCTTCGGTTGCCGGTCGTCGGCAGGTCAGGCAGGGAGGGCGAAACGGCCGTCTGGGAGCGGGTCTACCAAGCCGTCGGCTACCAGGCCGTCCAAGGCGCGGGCGCGTTGGATGTGGTCGGGCCAGACGGCGTCCAGGCGGGACTGCGGTACGGGCTCCCTGGAGTCTCTGAGGACCGCTAGGAGGCGACCACGGCATTGCCTGTCCGTGCCCTCGTACGTCTGCCCTACGGGCCTTATTTCGGCCGCCGGGCGCCCTGCAGCGACCCACTTGCATTGCTGCGCGATCGGGCAGTCCTCACAACGTGGGGCAGCGGCTGTGCACGTGAGGGCGCCCAGCTCCATTACGGCGACCGACCAGCGGGCCGCGACCGCGTCGTCGTCGGGCAGCAGGGATTCGGCTAGGCGGTACTCCGCCACCGAAGGCTGCTGTCCAGGGAACTCATTTCCGGATTCCACGCGGGCCAAGACTCGGCGGACGTTCGTGTCGAGGACGGCGTGTTTGCGCCCGAAGGCGAAGACTGCGACGGCGGCGGCGGTGTAGGCGCCGATTCCCGGTAGTGCCAGCAGTTCGTCGCGCGTGGCGGGCAATTCGCCCGCGTACTTCTCCGTGACGATCGTGGCGGTCTCGTGGAGCCGCAGTGCCCGCCGTGGATACCCAAGCCGACCCCACTGGCGCACAGCTTCGCCGGCCGGATCGGCAGCGAGCGCCGCGGGCGTAGGCCACCGGCCGAGCCACGCCTGATAAGCGGGCAGCACCCGGCTGACGGGCGTCTGCTGCAACATGATCTCGCTGACAAGAACGGCCCAGGGCGACACTCCAGGCGCCCGCCAAGGAAGATCACGCGCGTGAGCCGCATACCACCCGAGCACCGCATCGGCATAAGGCGAAGCCATGAGGAGAATTATGCGCGACGCAAGACCCCACCCGGGACGCCTTCCACGCGAGTAAGAACCGACAAAGCGGGCCGGGAACCAAGTTGGTTCCCGGCCCGCTAAGGTCGGTGGCGCGTTAGCCGAGTGCCTGGGCGGTGCCGGGGCCCTCGCTGGACGGCTCGACTCTGGGGTTCGTGCCGCTAGCCGGCTCGCTGGCCGTCGCGGCGACGAGGGCCGCCGCGTCGGGGACCGAGTCGGGCTTGGGCCGGCTGCTGAAGGTGAACTTCGCCTCCTCGCCGGTGCCCTCGGTGCCGACCATCACGATCGTCCCCGGCCGGAGCTCACCGAACAGGATCTTCTCGGACAGCATGTCCTCGATCTCCCGCTGGATCGTCCGGCGGAGCGGCCGCGCGCCGAGCACCGGGTCGTAGCCGCGCTCGGAGAGCAGCTCCTTGGCCTCGAGGTTGATCTCCATGCCCATGTCCCGGTCCTTGAGCCGCTCGTCGACCTTCGCGATCATCAGGTCGACGATCTCGAAGATCTCCTCGCGCTCCAGCTGGTGGAACACGATGATGTCGTCGACACGGTTCAGGAACTCGGGCCGGAAGTGCTGCTTGAGCTCCTCGCCGACCTTCGCCTTCATCCGGTCGTAGGAACCGCGCGCCTCGCCCTGCCGGGCGAAGCCGACCGACACGCCCTTGGAGATGTCTCGCGTCCCCAGGTTCGTGGTCATGATGATCACGGTGTTCTTGAAGTCGACCATGCGGCCCTGCGCGTCGGTGAGGCGCCCGTCCTCAAGGATCTGCAGCAGCGAGTTGAAGATGTCCGGGTGGGCCTTCTCGATCTCGTCGAACAGGACCACGGAGAACGGCCTGCGGCGGACCTTCTCGGTGAGCTGGCCGCCCTCCTCGTACCCGACGTAGCCGGGCGGGGAGCCGAACAGCCGGGAGACCGTGTGCTTCTCCATGTACTCGGACATGTCCAGCTGGATCAGCGAGTCCTCGTCACCGAACAGGAACTCCGCGAGCGTCTTGGACAGCTCCGTCTTACCGACACCCGACGGGCCGGCGAAGATGAACGAGCCGCCGGGCCGCTTCGGGTCCTTGAGCCCGGCCCTGGTGCGCCTGATGGCCTGGGACAGCGCCCTGATCGCGTCGTTCTGGCCGATGACCCGCTTGTGCAGCTCATCCTCCATGCGGAGCAGCCGCTGCGACTCCTCCTCGGTGAGCTTGAAGACGGGGATGCCGGTCGCGGTGGCGAGGACCTCGGCGATGAGCTCCTCGTTGACCTCGGCGACGACGTCCATGTCGCCGGCCTTCCACTCCTTCTCCCTGGTGGCCTTCTTCGCGAGCAGCTGCTTCTCGTTGTCGCGGAGGGCAGCGGCCTTCTCGAAGTCCTGGGAGTCGATGGCCGACTCCTTCTCCTTGCGGACCTGGGCGATCTTCTCGTCGTACTCGCGGAGGTCCGGCGGCGCCGTCATGCGGCGGATCCGCATGCGGGACCCGGCCTCGTCGATCAGGTCGATCGCCTTGTCCGGCAGGAACCGGTCGCTGATGTAGCGGTCGGCGAGCTGCGCGGAGGCCACCAGGGCACCGTCGGTGATGGACACCCGGTGGTGCGCCTCGTAGCGGTCGCGCAGGCCCTTCAGGATCTCGATGGTGTGCGCGATCGTGGGCTCCGCCACCTGGATGGGCTGGAAGCGGCGCTCGAGGGCGGCGTCCTTCTCCAGGTACTTGCGGTACTCGTCCAGCGTCGTGGCACCGATCGTCTGCAGTTCGCCGCGGGCCAGCATCGGCTTGAGTATCGACGCGGCGTCGATCGCGCCCTCCGCGGCACCCGCGCCGACGAGCGTGTGGATCTCGTCGATGAACAGGATGATGTCGCCGCGCGTGCGGATCTCCTTGAGCACCTTCTTCAGGCGCTCCTCGAAGTCACCGCGGTACCGCGAGCCGGCCACCAGCGCGCCCAGGTCAAGCGTGTACAGCTGCTTGTCCTTGATCGTCTCGGGCACCTCGCCCTTGACGATCTTCTGCGCCAGCCCCTCGACCACCGCGGTCTTGCCGACGCCAGGGGCGCCGACCAGGACCGGGTTGTTCTTGGTGCGGCGCGACAGCACCTGCATGACCCGCTCGATTTCCTTTTCACGGCCGATCACCGGGTCGAGCTTGCCCTCGCGGGCGCCCTGGGTGAGGTTTCGGCCGAACTGGTCAAGCACGAGCGACGTCGACGGCGCGGCCTCGGAGGAGCCGCTCGCGGCCCCCGACGTCGGCTCCTTGCCCTGGTACCCATGGAGCAACTGGATGACCTGCTGGCGGACCCGGTTGAGGTCGGCGCCGAGCTTGACCAGGACCTGGGCGGCAACGCCGTCACCCTCCCTGATCAAGCCAAGCAGGATGTGCTCGGTACCGATGTAGTTGTGGCCGAGCTGCAGCGCCTCACGCAGCGAAAGCTCAAGCACTTTCTTCGCACGGGGGGTGAATGGGATGTGCCCAGACGGCGCCTGCTGGCCCTGGCCGATGATCTCCTCGACCTGTTGCCGCACCGCCTCAAGGCTTATCCCAAGCGACTCGAGCGCCTTGGCCGCCACACCCTCGCCCTCATGAATGAGGCCAAGCAGGATGTGCTCCGTGCCAATGTAGTTGTGATTGAGCATCCTGGCTTCTTCTTGCGCCAGGACAACAACCCGCCGCGCCCGGTCGGTGAACCTCTCGAACATGTCGTCGCTCTCCTCACAGCGGGATCCGGCAGGTTTCGGCGTGCCTGCCTGCTCCGCATGGTAGCCGCGTGCCCGACCCTGTACGTAACGCGATATGCGCCAACTAACAGGAGACGTTCCCCGGACTACGCGCCTTCACCCCATCCAACAGTGCTAATTGGCGGCATAGTTCCAAGTACGCCACCAGCGAACGCGCTGGCTACGCCGCGAGCGAACACGGCCAGGGGGACCGGCGGCGGAGGGCAGCCGCCGGATGTCGGCCACTGACCCGCCTAGTGCGCCGCCTCGTACTCGGCGACGATGTTCGCCGGGATCCGACCGCGCTCATTTACCTTGTGGCCATGAGACCTGGCCCACTCGCGGATTCGCGCGCTCTGCTCGCGGCCAGCCCCGTTGCGCTGGCGGCGACGGCGAACCTGAGCGCCGCCTGATTTACGCGCATGGTCAACGTACTGAGCAAGCTCGGTACGTAGCTGTCCGGCGTTGCCTGAACTCAGATCGATCTCATAGGCGAGGCCGTCGAGTCCAAAGCTCACGGTCTCAGTTGCCTCACTACCGTCGATGTCGTCGACCAGTAGCACCTGTACCTTCTGCGCCACGGAGATTCTGCCCTTCTGCGGAGTAAGTATTTCGGATGCTAAACATATACCCACGTCTTGACGCACACAATTGTGGGGCGTGTATCTTGTAGCAACGAGATTGCGGCGCGGTCCGATACCACCTGCGGCGTCAAGCGAGTGAAGGTTCACGTTTTGTATCGGCCGAGTGACGTATCGAACAATGTGCGCACTCTTGGCATATCACCCACACGCGGCGCGGGATGTGTGCCGAAACTCACGGCACACCGTATACGTTCAACGACCCGACTCGATAAATCGCAGATGTTGCGAAATGTCAGCTTGCGCCGTGCTCGCGATCCCCGTGCTCGCGCTCTCGTTCGTCCTCGGCCCCGGCCTCTTGTGGATCAGCTTCTTGCGGATCAGCCTCTTGTGGATCAGCCTCTTGTGCGTCGACTGCGCGCGCGTCCGCGGCTTGTGCGCGCGCCCGGCGCTTTGGCGCGAGTTCTCTGCGCACGAGTGCCCACGCGCCGATCACAAAGGCGACGCAGACAATCGCCGGCGGGGCGAGCGCGGCGAGATCCTGCAGCATGGACGTTACCTCGACCTATTGGCCAGTCGCGGTCAGCCGGTTGCCATGACCGCGATAGCACTCTACCCGCAGGGCACTGCCGCCCGACGCGGCACGTTCAGCAGTACGGGCGGCAGTGGGGCGGCAGCACGAACGGCAGGCGGGACGCGACCCGCCGCGCGACCCGGCGTCCGCACCGGACACCGGCGGCAAAGAAGGGGCAAAGAAAAACGCTTACAGGCGAAGCAGCATGCGGGTGTTTCCTAGCGTGTTCGGCTTAACCCGGTCCAGGTCGAGGAACTCAGCGACACCATCGTCGTAAGAGCGGAGCAACTCGGCGTAGACTTCCGGCGCGACGGGCGTCCCGCTGATTTCGGTGAAACCGTGGCTGGCGAAGAAGGCGACGGCGAAGGTCAGCACGAAAACCCGCGATACGCCGAGCGCCCGGGCGCGGTCAAGCAACTCATCCACGATGAGGTGCCCGATGCCCGCGCCCCGCCTGCGCTCATCAACCGCGACGGTGCGAAGCTCCGCTAGGTCCTCCCACATAACATGCAGCGCCCCGCATCCCGCAACGACGCCATCGGTGGACGCCTCGGCAACGGTGAACTCAAGGATGTCTTCGTAAAGGTTCACCGTGTGCTTCTCGAGCAACCGCCGAGATCCAACGTTCTGATCGATCAGTCCGCGGATTTCCGGCACGTCCCTCGTGCGCGCATGCCTCACTATGTACTCCATCGCGGCACTACTGTATCGCTTAATTAGAATCGGACGACCACGCCGAGTATCGCCCGCGACGGCCAGAAAGCTTCGAGTCGCTACCATCTCGTCACTATCCGACGTCAAGGAGGCTGTGCATTACCACAATCCGGACAATCCACGCGAGCGAACGATCAGAACGTCATAAAGTGAAAACTTCATCTGAGTTGGTTGGCAGCGGCATGGCTATCTAATATCGTGCATCGACGTGCGTACAGTCATCCGACGAGTCGTGCCGCTCGCCGCGGCCGCGGTCACCGTGGCCGTCTTGTTTCAAGGCGCGAGCCAGGCGCAGACAGTCACTTCGCAGCCGTCCCTGAAAGACCTGGTCGCGGAGGCAACCCAGCTGTCCAACGAAGTCGACTCGCTCGGCCAGCAGTACGACGGGCTGAAGATTCAGCTTTCGCACGCCAATTCAGAGGTGAAGATCGCCAAGCAGGCGGCCGCACGGGCCGATGAGGCCATGAACGGCAGCCAGCAGGCCGTGGCCCAGCTCGCCGCCCTGGGTTACATGAACGGCGGAATGGACCCGACGCTGCAGATGCTCACCAGCGGCAATCCGGACCGGTCGCTCAGCCAGGCGTCCACCATGCAGCAACTCGACAACGAGGCAGGCATGCGGCTGAGCACCCTGCAGCGCGAGCAGATCGCGGCCCAGCGGGCCCAGACGACCGCCACGGAAGAGATCGCCACCGCCAACCAGCTCCAGACGCAGATCAACGGCAAGGTCAAGACCATCAATGGCAAGCTGGCCATCTTGAACAGCTCGGCGATGTCCCAGGCGATGGCCGTCTTCGACAAGACGGGCTCCTACCCGAATATCGTGCTGCCCGAGGCCACGAACGTCGGCACGACGGCCCTGCGCGCCGCGCTGACCCAGCGGGGCAAGCCGTACGTCTGGGGCGCGGCGGGTCCGGATTCGTACGACTGCTCCGGCCTGGTCATGTGGGCGTTTGCCCAGGAGGGCATCTCGCTGCCGCACTACACCGGGGACCAGTGGAATGCCGGCATGCACGTGTCAAGGGCCGACCTTGAGCCGGGCGACCTGGTGTTCTTCTTCGCCGACATCAGCCACGTCGGCATCTACATCGGCAACGGGCTGATGGTCGACGCGCCGAGCACCGGCCAGGTCGTCCAAGTGCAGCCGGTCTTCTGGGACTCCTACGTCGGCGCCGTCCGCATCGCCTGACCCGCTCACCGCGCCCGCGGCGCGGGGAGCGCCGCCTAAGCGCCGGGGCGAACAAAGGGGAACAGGATCGTCTCCCTGATGTTCTCCCCGGTCAGCATGATCATGAGGCGGTCGATGCCCATGCCCATGCCGCCCGATGGCGGCATGGCGTGCTCGAGCGCGAGCAGGAAGTCCTCGTCGATCTCCATCGCCTCGGGGTCGCCGCCCGCCGCGAGCAGCGACTGCACGGTGAGGCGTTCGCGCTGCACCACCGGGTCGACCAGCTCCGAGTAGCCGGTGCCCAGTTCCGTGCCGAACGTCACGAGGTCCCATCGCTCGGCGAGCCGCGGGTCTGACCGGTGCTGCCTCGTGAGCGGCGACACCTCGACGGGGAAGTCCCGGTAGAACGTCGGCTCGACGGTCTGCTTCTCCACGAGCCGCTCGTACATCTCGAGGATCACCTGTCCCCGGTTCCACGACGGCTGCAGCGGCACGTCCAGCTTCTCGCACAGCCGGATAAGCGCGGGCAGTTCGGTGTCCGGCGTGACCTCCTCGCCCGCGGCGAGCGAGATCGCCTCGTGCACGCCAAGCGACCGCCACTCGCCGCCGATGTCCCACTCCGACCCGTCGGCCCGCTTGATCACCGTGGATCCGAAGGCGGCGACGGCGGCGTTCTGCACCAGCGTCTGGGTCAGCTCGCCGATCCCGTTGTAGTCCGAGTAGGTCTGGTAGGCCTCGAGCATCGTGAACTCGGGGTTGTGCGTGGTGTCCACGCCCTCGTTCCTGAAGATCCTGCCGATTTCGAATACCGACTCAATCCCGCCGACAACCAGCCGCTTGAGGTAAAGCTCGAGGGCGATGCGCAGGTAGAGCTTTGAGTCGTAAGCGTTGCCGTGGGTGATGAAGGGCCGCGCGTTCGCGCCGCCGTGCAGCCCCGTGAGTACGGGCGTCTCCACCTCGAGGAATCCCCGCGCGATGAGCGTGGACCGCACCGAGTGGACCACCGCGGAGCGCATCTCCGCGAGCCGCCGCGCCTGCGGGTTGACGATCAGGTCCACGTACCGCTGCCTGACCCGCGACTCCGGGTCGGTCAGGCCCGCGTGCTTCTCCGGCAGCGGCCGCAGCGACTTGGCGGTGATCGCGAACGAGTCGGCGAGCACGGAAAGCTCGCCGGACCGCGAGGTGATCACTTCGCCGGTCACGCCGACGTGGTCGCCGAGGTCGACGTCGCGCTTCCACGCGGCGAGCGCGTCTTCGCCCACGCGGGCCAGCGAGATCATCACCTGGATGTCCCCCGTGCCGTCGCGCAGCGTCGCGAAGCAGAGCTTCCCGCCGATCCGCGAGAGGATCACCCGCCCCGCGACCCCTACGATCTCGCCCGTGGCCGTGTCCGGCGCCAGTGACCCGTGCTTGGCCCGCACGTCGGCAATGGTCGCGGTCCGCGGGTAGCCCACGGGATAGGGGTCAATGCCGGATTCAAGCATCCGGGAGCGCTTCTCCAGCCGGACGCGTACCTGCTCCGGAACCGCAGGCCCGATATCCTCCGGTCGATAACTGTCGTCAGCCACGACCGAAGGCTACCGGGAATCGCCCCCAGGAAGCGCATCAGTTTCCGCGGCGGCGACGCCGACGCCGGCGTGCGGCGGAACGTCCGGCCGGGGTCCGCCGCCCATGTTGCGTTCCCACACCAGGCGCAGGCCGATCAGCGTCAGCCACGGCTCGTGCGCGTCAATGATCGGCACCTCGTCGATCACGAGCGGCGCGAGCCCGCCGGTCGCGATCACCGTCACCGCGCCGGGGTCCTCCGGCGACAGTTCGACCGCCATCCGCCGCGCGATCCCCTCCACCTGCCCGGCGAAGCCGTACACGATCCCCGACTGCAGCGCCTCCACGGTGTTCTTGCCGATCACCCGCGGCGGCCTGGTCAGCTCCACTTTCAGCAGCTGGGCGGCGCGCCGCGATAGCGCGTCCACCGAGATCTCGATGCCCGGGGCGAGCGCCCCGCCGACGAACTCACCCTTCGCGCTGACCGCGTCGAAGTTCGTCGACGTGCCGAAGTCGACCACGATCGCGGGCCCGCCGTATAGGTGCACCGCGGCGAGCGAGTTCATGATGCGGTCGCTGCCGACTTCCTTGGGGTTGTCCATCCTGATGGGCACCCCCGTCTTCACGCCCGGTTGCACGATCACCGCGGGGACGTCCTCGTAGTACCGGCGGACCATCTCGCGCATCTCGTGCAGCACGGAAGGGACCGTGGAACACAGCGAGATCCCGGCGATGTCCGGCTCCTTGACGACGGTGGACCGCGCGAGCAGCCCGTGCAGCAGGGCCGCGATCTCGTCCGCGGTCCGGTCAGGAACCGTCGCGATCCGCCAGTGCTCGACGATCGTGTCTCCGTCGAACACCCCGAGCACCATGTTGGTGTTCCCGATGTCAATCGTCAGCAGCATGCCCAAGCTCCCATGAACATCCTTGTCCCGTCCTTCGCCTGCGCACTTAACCTGACCCCGTCATCGGGACAAGGAAATTCAACTATGACGTTGTCGATGAGGCGGGTGGTACCCACCCGGGCGGCGACCGCGAGGATGGCCGTCCCGCGAAAATCAAGATCGTCATTCCGAACGGGTTCGTAGCTTCGCCCGTCCACCAGCGCGAGATAGTCGAGGCGGGGCGACGCCCCGGCGGAGGCTCCGCTTCGCCCCGCGGCGTCGAGCACCGCCTGCGCGGCCGCGGTGACCGCGTCAGGGCCGCCCGGCGCGGCCGCCGCGCCGGCGGCGAGCGCACGGTAGAGGACGGGCGCGACGGCCCGCTCGCCCGGCGACAAGTACTTGTTCCTGCTCGACAAGGCCAGCCCGTCGTCGGCCCGCACCGTGGGGACCGACTCGACCTCGATGCCGAGCCCGAAGTCGGCGGACATCCTCCGCACGAGCACCAGCTGCTGCGCGTCCTTCTGCCCGAAGACCGCGGTGTCCGGGCGCACCAGGCTGAACAGCTTGAGTACGACGGTCAGCACGCCGTGGAAGAATCCAGGCCGGAACGCTCCCTCGAGGATCTCCCCCGTCGGCCCCGGGTCGACCGTGACGAGTTGCTCCTGCGGGTACATCTCGGGGACGGAAGGCGCGAATACGAGGTCCACGCCCTCGGCCTCGCAGGCGACTAGGTCCGCGTCCAGGGTCCGCGGGTACTTGTCCAGGTCCTCGTTCGGCCCGAACTGCAGCGGATTGACGAAGATGGAGACCGCGACCGTGCCGTGCCTGTCCGATACACTCGCGCTTTCTGATCGGACAGGCCCTCGGGGGGTACGGGGGGTCGCCCCCCCGGGAGACGACTGCCCCGCCAGTTCGCGGGCCCGGCGCAGCAGCGCGCGGTGCCCGTCGTGCAGCGCCCCCATCGTGGGCACGAGTACGAGTGGAGCGGCTACTTTCTCGCGCGCAGCCGCAAGCTCGGCGCGGGTGCGAGCGATGATCATCGGTGGTCTCCAAGCACGTCGAGCAGCCGTTCCGCGTCGTCGGCGCTGAGCAGTCCCGCGGCGAGTGCGCGGTCGGCGGTGAGCCGGGCGAGCGCGCGGTAAGCGGGGAGCGCGGCGGGGTCATGGGCGGCGATGGCGGCGACGTGGGCCGCCACGGTGCCTTCGTCGCCCCGCGCCACCGGCCCGGTGAGGCCGGCGTCGCCGAACCGCAGCGCGTTGTCGAGCGCCGCGCCGAGCAGCGGGCCAAGCATGCGGTTCGGGTTGTCCGCGCCCGCCTCGCGCAGCAGGCTCGCGGCCTGAGAGACGAGCGTGACCAGGTGGTTGGCGGCAAAGGAGAGCGCCGCGTGATAAAGCGCCCGGTTCTCCTCGGCGATGAACACCGGCTCGCCGCCCATCTCGATCACGAGGGCCTCGGCGGCCGGGCGGAGTTGCTCGGGCGCGGTCACGCCGAAGCTGACGCCCTTCATCCGGTCCACGTCGTCCTCGCGCCCGGTGAACGTCATCACCGGGTGCAGCGCGAGCGGCAGCGCGCCCGCCCGGGTCGCCGGGTCAAGCACCCGGACGCCGTGGGCGCCGCTCGCGTGCGCGATGAGCCGCCCCACGTAAGGCGCGCCGGTCGCGGCGAGCCCCTCGACGAGTCCGGGCAGCACGTCGTCGGGAACGGTGAGCAGCACCAGGTCCGCG
>Ga0207416_1002322_pt1 | contig 21205 bp, 18 predicted proteins | sample PaiPotPPM11metaG_FD_184107 | JGI IMG/M metagenome (GOLD analysis project Ga0207416, IMG submission 184107) | Iron sulfur acid spring bacterial and archeal communities from Banff, Canada, to study Microbial Dark Matter (Phase II) - Paint Pots PPM... ...
GCCGTGGCCGCGATCGAGACGGCCGATCTGCCGCGGCTCGGCGCCTTGTTCGACGCCTCCCACGCCTCGCAGCGCGACGACTACGAGGTTTCGCTGCCGCAAATCGACCGCCTGGCGGCGCTGGCCCGCGCGGCGCCCGGCGTCTACGGAGCGCGGCTCACGGGCGGCGGTTGGGGCGGCGCCGTGCTGCTGCTGGCGGAAGCCGGTGCGGCGCGGCGCGCGGCGACGCAGGCCGCTGCCGAATTCGCACAGGAAACCGGCCGCAGCGCGACCGTGCTGGTGCCGCCGCTGTCCTGAAGCGGCTTCCTCTGCTTCCGTCGCGGGCGCGGTGGTTACGGCTCGCCGGCCGCCGGCCCAAGCGCGGCGCTGCGCCCGCCCAGTCGCAGCGCGGCGTCGCGCGGCGTGAGAATCGTGCCAGCGCCGAGTGCCCGCAGGCGCGCCGCGGCGTCGTTCTGCCAGAAGATCTCGTCGCGGGTCACATAGATATCGCCGGCATGCTCGATGTGCGCCCAGACCGAAAGCACCGTGAGGCGGGCGTTGCGCCAGCGGGCATAAAGCACGTCGCGGTCTGCACCGGGGCCGGCCGCGTCAGCGCAATCGCTCCAGCGGAAGGGCGAATCGGGGAACAGCGCCCGGTGGACGCGGCGCTCCAGGCGCTCGGCGAGCGGCGTGGGCCACTGCGCCCACTCGGCGAAGCTCAAGCCCCAGCGAAACAACGGGCGCAGCGAGCGGGCGTCGCCCAGATCCAGCATCGTCATACGTTCGCGGAAGGTGGGCAGGTCGGCCGCGTAGACGCCGTCGGGCTGGCGCTCGCTGGCGCCGAGCACGACGACGCCGAGGCGCAGGGCGCCGGCGCACTGCAGGCCGATCAGGCGGCCCAGGGGGCGTGCCGCCGGCCGGCCCTCTTCGAGGTCGAGCAGGCTGTTGGTGTCGAGGGTGACGTTCGGCCGGCCATACCTGTTCACGCGGCGACACTCCTGTGCAGCCCGTCTCACACTGCGGCCCTTGCAGGAGTATAGCCTTTATGCGCAGTTTTTGTGAAGTAACAGTCTCTGCGGCGCGGCGTTTGGACACGGACGCAGCCTGCCCGAACCGGTGGTCTGCCGACCCGCCGCGTGTCCCGTCGGCTATCATCTCGATGGAGCATCAGCGCGCCGAGCATCACTGCCGGACGCCGCTGCCGAACATGAAGCAGTCCCGCCGCGTTCGACTCCCCGCAACGGAGCAGAAGCTATGCAGATCGCAGTCGCCGGCGCCGGCAACATCGGCGCCACGCTCGGCCGCCTCTGGCAACAGAAGGGCCACGCGGTGACGCTCACGTTCACCCGCGACGAGGCGGCGCTGGCGAAGACGGCCGCGGAGATCGGCGCCCGCAGCGCCGCGCCCGCCGAGGCCGCGCGTGGCGCCGAGGCTGTACTGCTGGCCGTGCCGGCCGCGGCCGCGGAAGCCGCGGTACAGGCGCTCGGCCCGCTCGACGGCAAGCTGCTGATCGACGCGACCAACTTCAGCGGCACGCCCGGCGGCCAGTCGGGCGCGGAGAAGATCGCCGTGCTGGCGCCCGGCGCGCGCGTGGTCAAGGCGGTCAACACGGTCTTCGCCGGCCAGTATCCGCTCGCCGCGGCGCGCCCCGGCCGCGCCAGCATGGTGATCTGCGGTGACGACGCGGCGGCGAAAGCCGCGGCCGCCTCGCTGATGGCCGACCTCGGCTTCGAGCCGATCGACGCCGGCGAACTGAAGGTGGCGTCCGACATCGAGGCCTTCGCCCGGCTGGTTATCGGCATCGCCTATCAGCAGAAGCGCGGCCCCTTCGCCTACCGCTTCGCCCCGGCGGACCAGCTCTAGAACAGCGCCGCGCGCCTGCTCTTCACCAGCGACTGTGCTACCGTATGCCCGGTGCGGCCACGAGCGAGCAGCGCGCCTCAGCCGGCTGGACCGGCAGTGAAAGCAACGCGGCCGCAGGCCGCAACACATTCGGGGGTGACCAAGGGGACCCTGGCGCGCAGCCCAGGGACAACCGTCGGAGACGTGAAACGACGCGTGCCCCCTACGACCAACGGAGTTCTCAAAGGAGCCCCACATGCCCGAGATGACCGGCGGTGAAGCGCTCGTCCAATCGCTGAAGAGCGAGGGCGTACAAACGATCTTCGGCCTGCCCGGCGTGCAGCTCGACTGGGCGTTCGACGCGCTCTGGCGCGCCCGCGACGACGTGCGCGTGCTCAATACACGCCACGAGCAGGCCACCGCCTACATGGCCGACGGCTTCGCCCGCACCACGGGCAAAGTCGGCACGGCGCTGGTCGTGCCCGGGCCGGGGCTGCTCAACGCCAGCGGCGCCCTCTCGACGGCGTACGCCTGCAATTCGCCGGTGCTGATGGTGTCCGGACAGATCCAGTCGGACCTGATCGAGGCGGGCCGCGGCCTGCTGCACGAGATTCCCAACCAACTCGGCATGGTGCGCAGCGTGACCAAGTGGGCCGGCCGCGCGATGACACCGCAAGAGGTGCCCGGCCTCGTGCATCACGCTTTCCGCGAGCTGCAGAGCGGCCGCCGCCGGCCGGTCGAGATCGAAGTGCCGCCCGACGTGCTGCAAAAGACGGGCGACGTCACGCTGCTGGAGCCGTATCAGCCCGACCGCGAGCAGCCCGATCCGGATCTGATCGAGCAGGCGGCGCGGGCACTGGGCCAGGCCGAACGGCCGCTGATCTTCGCCGGCGGCGGCATTCTGGGCAGCGGCGCCTGGGAGGAGCTGCAGCGGCTGGCCGAAATGCTCGGCGCACCCGTGATCATGACGGAGAACGGCCGCGGCGCCCTTTCGGACCGCCATCCGCTGGGCATGACGCCGCTGGTCTCGCCCGTGCTGACGCCGCAGGCCGACGTGATTCTCGCCGCGGGCACGCGCTTCCTGCAGCCGCTGACCATGCCCTGGGGGCCGAAGCCGGGCCAGACGGTCATCCGCCTCGATGTCGATTCCGAAGAGATCACACGCGTCTCGAAGCCGGACATCGCCATCGTCGCCGACGCGAAGGCCGGGCTGACGCAGCTTGCCGAGCGCGTGCAGAAGCATAACCGCAGCCGCGCCGCGCGCAGCGACGAGTATGCGGCGCTGAAGGCCGAGGCGACGGCGCAGTTGAACGGCATCGAGCCGCAGGCTGGCTACGCGCTGGCGATCCGCGCGGAGTTGCCGGAGGACGGCATCTTCGTCAGCGAGATGACGCAGATGGGCTACTGGAGCCGCCAGGGTTTCCCGGTCTACCAGCCGCGCACGTTCGTGGGTGCGGGCTATCAGGGCACGCTGGGCTTCGGTTTCGGCACGGCGCTGGGCGTGGCCGTGGGCAATCCCGACAAGAAGGTCGTCTCGATCAGTGGCGACGGCGGCTTCGGCTACCAGATGCAGGAGCTGGCCACGCTGATGAAGCACGGCATCACCAATTTGGTGACGATCGTCTTCAACGACAACGCCTACGGCAACGTGCGGCGCATCCAGCGGCAGCAGTTCAACGAGCAGATCCTCGGCTCCGAGCTGCTCAATCCGGACTTCGTCAAGCTGGCCGAGGCCTTCGGTCTAAGCGGCGTCCGGGCCACCAGCCATGAGGAGCTGCGCCACCACCTGCACGCCGCGCTGGCCGACAGTCAGCCGACGCTGATCGAGGTACCGCTGGGCGAGGTGCCGAGCATCTGGGGGATCGCGCTGAAGCGGGCGTAGGGTATAGGGCGCGGGTTCGTGGACGCACAAAAGGCGTTGCCCGCGCGGGGCACCTAACCCTGACCTCGCTGAAGCGATGTCTGTCCCTTCCCGACACAGGAAGGGTGGGGTTCGAGGACCACGGACGAGTTGGAGACGAACCTTCCGCGAGCCCCGCGAGGACACCCCTGCCCGCTGCCGTGGCACGGTGGTTGGAACGCTCCAGAAGTCCCTTTCCCGCCTCGGGAAGGGACAGCCTTCGCCTGCGAAGGCAGGGTTAGGTGCCCCGCCGAGTGCGTGCCAAGCCGCGCCGGCCGGCCATCCGCTTGACAATATTGCTTTTGTAAAGTTACCGTACGTTTCATAGCCACTGCCGGGTGGCCGCTTATTGGTGCAGCCGATCGAGGAGGCCGCGGCATGAAGCTCGGGACTTCGCTGCGGTTTCTCTTTCCCGCCGGGCCGCAGACCTACGCGCAGTTCAAGCAGACGCTGGCCGCCATGCCGCCCGGCAGCTTCGTCGAACGGCCGCTGGGAGCCTTCGACACGGCCGAACAGGCGCACAACCTGCTGGAAGTCGCGGCCGCCGCGCGGGCCGCCGGGCTCGACGGTCTGCTCGTGGGCGACAATCACGCCGTCCCGGCCGGCTATGCCAACTGCTTCTCGCCGCTGCCGACGCTGGCGCGCCTGCTGGCCGAAATGGGCGCGATGCCCGCCGGTGTGGTGCTGCTGGCGCCGTTCTACCATCCGGTGCTGCTCGCCGAGCAGATCGGCACGCTCGCCGCGTTCGCGCGCGGACCGCTGATCGTGACGCTCGCCAACGGCGGCAACGAGCGGGCGTTTTCCGCCTTCGGCATGGACCTGCGCAGCCGTGCCCGCCGCCTGGAGGAGCTGGCGACGGTGCTGCGCCCGCTGCTGGCGGGCGAGCGCGTGAGCTTGCAAGGGCGCTACTTCACGCTCAACGGCGTGCGCATCAGCCCGTTGCCGCGTGTGCCGGTGGAGATCTGGATCGCCGGCACCGTACCGGCCGCGGCGGCCCGCGCGGGCACGCTGGGCGACGCGTGGCTCACAGGCCAGAATGCGACGGACGCCGAGGTTGTGCAGCAACTCGCGATCTACCGCGAGGCGGCCGCGGCAGCCGGACGCCCGCCCCGCGCGGTGTTGCGCCGCGACATCTTCGTGGCCGAGAGCGACGCCGAGGCGCACGCCGAGGTGGACCGCGTGCTGGCCGAGGGCTACCGCGGTACGGGCAAGGGCGAACTGCTCGTGGGCAGCCCGCGGAGCGTGATCGAGCGGCTGCGCAGTTACCGCGCCCTGGGCTTTGAGGAGGTCATGGTGCGGCACATCACCGGCGATCATCGGCTGATGCTGCGCTCGTTCGAACTGATCGGCACGCACGTCATGCCGGCGATTCGCGATCTCTGAGCGCCGCTGCAGCCGCCAGCGTTGAGCGGGCATGGGCGCTGCTGAGCTGCGCGATGGCGAGCCTGGTGTCGCGTGCGAGCAGTGCCCGGCGGTCGCGGAACTCCGCCGTCGACGCGGGCGGCAGGGGCATGGCTTCGAGCCGCTGCAACGAGAGCCGCAGGTCGCGGATCAGCGCGGCCCGTACCCACGGATCGATCGGCGCCTTTCTACCAGACATCGCCCGCCCCTTCGAGCACGCGGGCGGCCTCTGCGCAGCCGCCATGCCTGGGTATTCGCACGCGCGCCGTGCATGGATCACTCGAACAGGCAGCGCAGGCGATCGGGCAAGCGGAAGGAGCCGGCGGCAGGCTGCCGGCGGACCAACTTCACACCGCCGATTTTCCCGACGCCCAGAGCACCTCGAACTTATTGGTCAGCAGCGCCGCCAGCTCGCGGTCCCAGACGCAGACCGAGATGATGTACTCGTCGGGTTCCAGCGGATCTTTGACGTTGAGCAGTACACGCTTGCCGTCGAGCACGGTGAACGGCGCGTGGACCTTGCCCACGACGCGGATGTGCGGGAACTTTTGCAGGAAGGCGTTGATTTCGAAGTTTGGGTCGTAGGTCTGCTGCACGAGCGTCAGGTGCTCGGGGCTGATCAGCGTGCGTGTACGGACGCCGTTGCGGTTGGCGGTCGCGTAGGCGCGCAGGATCTCCGGGTCGTACGGATCGGGCCGGCCTTCGGGAATCACGTAGTCGTCCACCGACTGCTTCGCCTCGCGGATGAGCTGCGCCAGATAGGCGTGGAACTCGGCGTTGCCCAGCCGCACCTCGGCCAGTGCGCCGCGCACCACGCCCATACCGTCGAGCTTCGTCGCGGCGTCCCCGGTCAGCGGCAGCGTCTCGGCCAGCGGCGTCATGGTCGTCATCGCGGTCCTCCAACTTGTGCCCGGTGTCACAAATCGAGTATCGCGGTCCGTCCGTAGCAGGACAAGGCGGGGCGTACGCCGATCTGCGGGTTTGTCGCACAAAGCTCGGCAAAGCCGGCAGCGCCGCTCGGCGCCAGAGCCAAGGCCATCGGCGGCAGTTCTCGGTGGCAGGCGGTGACCGGGTATCCGGCGCTTGCAGCCCGCGGTCATATATGCCGGTCAAAGACACCGGCGTAGCGGACGTACCGCTTATACGGACAGCGCGGCGGCTTCCGCCCGCAGATCTTTGCGGACGCGGCCGTGCTTGACCACGACATGAACGTTCGCCGGGTCGGTGAGGCGCTCGATCGCCACGGTTGGGTCGCCGTCGACCACGATCACGTCGGCGCGCTTGCCCGCTTCGACCGTGCCGATCTCGTGCTCCAGCCGGAAGAGTTGCGCGTTCGTGCGCGTGGTGGCGATCAGCGCGGCCATCGCGCCCAGGACTTTCGCTTTGAGCAGCGGCTCGCGCGTTTTCATCGGCTGCATCGGGCCGAGCAGATCCGAGCCTGAAGCGATCGTGACGCCGTGGCGCACGGCGATCTCCAGCGCGGTGAAGGCGCCTTCGAGCCCCTGGCGAATTTTGCGCATCTGGTTTTCCGGTACACCTTCCGCCTCGCCGTAGGCCGCGATCTGTTCGTAGGTGACGATTGTCGGCACAAGAAACGTGCCGCTCTGCTTGATCAGTGCGGCCGTCGCTTCGTCCAAAAAGTTGCCGTGCTCCAGTGAGCGCACGCCCGCCTCGATGCAGTTCTGCATCGATTGCGGTGTGTAGGTATGCGCCATGACGTAGGTGCCGGCGGCCTTCGCCTCGTAGACCGCGGCGGCCAGCTCGGCCACGGTGAACTGCGGCGAGGTCATTTCGTCCGTGGGCGACATGGCGCCGCCGTTGGCCATCACTTTGATCTGGTCGCTGCCGCGGCGCAGCGCCTCGCGCGCGGCCTTGCGCACCTCGTCCGGACCATCGACGATGTACGACTGCGCACGAATCTGGCTGTCGTTGTGCGAAAGCCCAAAATCGCTGCGCGCGCGGCTGTCGCCGTGACCGCCGGTCTGCGAGAGCACGCCGCCGGCGATCAGCAGATCCGGTCCGTCGATCAGGCCGAGCCGTACCGCCTCTTTGAAGCCCCAGGGCAGCCCGCCCGCGTCGCGCACGGTTGTGAAGCCCATCTGCAACGTCTCTTCGATCAGGGCGGCGATGCGCAGCGCGACCACGGGCGCCGGCTCGTTCGTGCGGCCGGCGAGGCTGAGATCCACGGCGGACAGATGCACGTGCGCATCGGTGAGCCCGGGCATCAGCGTGCGGCCCTGGCAGTCGATCAGCTCGGCGCCGCGCGGCAGGGCGAAGCTGCCGCTGGGGCCGATCCGCCCGATGCGGTCATCCTCGACCACCACGGCCATGTCGGCACGTGGGTCGCTGCCGGTGCAGTCGAGCAGGCGCGCGTGTTCGAAAACGAGCATGGCAAGGCGCTCCAGACTGAGAAGAATGTCCGTAGCCTAGCACAGCGCCGTCGGCAGAACCCGCGGCCAACCGGGCGACTGGGCCGGCTATACTCAAAGAGAAAGCGGCAGATGGACCGAGTCTTTGGAGGGGCAGATGACTGTCCGTGAAGAGCTCCACCAGCTAGTCGAGCAGTTCACCGACGACGATCTCGATGAGGTTCTTGACTACATCCAGTGGCTCCTTCGCCCCGAAGACACTCTGACGGAGAGGGAATTGGCGCGCGTACACCGTGGAGAAGATGAGATCGAACGGGGCGATGTCGTTCGTCTGGACGATCTCGACAACCCGGCACACGGATGAGCTTCGAGTTCCAACTCTCGCGCCAGGCCGCATCGTATTATCGACGGCTGGATGGCCGCACAAAGTCCCGCATCCGCGAGCGCCTGAAAGAGTTCCGGCGCGATCCGTACGATCCGCACCATACCAGGCCGCTGACCAACGCGGCTGGAAGGCGCTCCGCACGCGTCGGCGGCTGGCGCATTGTCTCCTCCGTGGACGACGCGAAACGGATGGTCAACATCAGCGATATTGGCCCACGCGGCGAGATCTACCGCGGATTGTAGCTGATGTCGTGAGCCGCGCGGGGCGGCAGCCAGGTGTGATAGCCGAGCGCCTCGCGGTAGCCCATGCGGCGGTAGACGGGTTCGCCCAGCGTGCTCGCCTGCAGGGCGCTGGCGATGCAGCCTTCGGCCAGCCCGTCGAGCGCGGCGCGCCAGGTGAGCGCCGCGCCGATGCCGCGCCGGCGGAAGGTCGGCAGCGTGCTGACGTTGTAGACGCCGGCGATCCGATGGCTGGTAAACCGCATCGCCGTGGCCACGGGTTCGCCATCCATGAAGCCGGTGTAGTGCGTCAGGTCCGGCGCGTCGATCAGGGCGCGGCTGTCCAGAATCTCGCCCAGCGCCCAGGCGTTGCCGAAGCCCGCCGTCATCGTGTCGTTGTACAGGCGCAGGCCGGCGATGTCGTTCACGACCTGCACCGTAAGCCCGGGCACGGCGGCCGGCTCGCCCACCAGCGGCGCGAGAATCATGCCCGGCGAGCAGTCGTCTTCGCGACCGCCGGCGGCGAGGGCCGGCGCCAGCGCATCGGCCGCCGCGCCGCTGGCGATCACGGCGAAGCGCTGTTCGTACGCTGCGAAGAACGCCGCCGCGCTGGCCAGCGCGCCCTCAGGGTCGGCAGGAACGGTTTTGACGATCGCGGCGTTCTTCAGCGGCAGCAACGGCCCGGAGCGGACCAGCAGCAGTTCAGCGTCCTCGTGCACGACGCCGTGCGGGCTCAGTCGCGCCAGCGCGCGGAACAGTTCGTGGAAGTTCGCGTCGGCTCGCGCGACGATGGCTGAATCAACCGACCCTACGCTCATTCCTGTTCCCTGTTCCCTACCCATCCATCGCCCGCTGATACATGCCGACCACGGCGGCGACCTCCGGCTCGGCCAGCCAGGCGGCGATCGCCGGCTCGGCGCGGCGCTCGGGCAGCGCCTTCAGCATGTCGGCCACGTGAATGACATCGTGGCGCGACCAGCCCTGCAGATAGCGGCCAAGCGGAATGTCGCTGGGCGGGCGCTTGCTGTCGCCCCCGAAATGGATGGTGCCGGCCAGTTGCGCGGCGGTCAGCCGGCCCAGCGCTGCCACGAGCGCCGCACGCTCCCGCGCGGCCTCCGCGAAGATCTCGTCCAGCGAACGCGCCCGGCGCTCGGCTGCCTTCGCATCGTTGAAGCGGTCCACGTCCCAGACCTCGCCGTGCTCGCCACGTCCGCCCAGGCCCGCCGACGTCCCGTCAGCGATGCTGCCGAACCAGGCGCTGATCGGCGCGTCGATCGTCGCGAGATGGCTGATGAAGTCCTTGACCACCCAGGTGCTGTCCGGCACGGGCCGTTGCAGTTCCTCAGTGCTGAGCGAGCGGCTGAACTGTTCGAAGCGGGCGCGCTCGGCGGCGATGCGCAGCGCGATCGTCTCGACCTCTGGAATCATGTCTTGCTTCCCCCTTGCCCAATCGGCCGGTTGGCCGTAGCTTCCCGCGCTGCGCGCCCGGCTATCGGCCACCATGAAACGGCTGTGTGTTGGCGGTGCGGTCAGTCCGTCGGCTGCGCCTGCGCGCCCGGCGCCAGCGAGACGATGCTGAGCCGCACGCTGCCCAGCGGATCGTCGGCATTGTCCGGCAAGCAGAGCAAGACGACGTTGTCCACGCCGATGTCGCGCAGGGCTTGCAGGCGGGCCGCGCAGTCATCGCTCGGGCCGACGACGGTGTGATCGCGCAGAAACTCGGGGGTGAGCGCGGCCAGCGCCTGCTCGCGCTTGCCCGCGGCCCAGAGTTCGTTCACCCGATCGCAGACGGCGCCGTAGCCGTCGGCCGTGAAGACGCGGCGGTAGACGGGCGCCAGCACGTACTGCAGCAACTCACGCTCATACCGCTGGCGCAGGAAGGCGGAGTCCGGCGTATCGGTCACGGTCGTGCGCACGAAGGCGGCGATCGTCACGCTGGCCGGGTCGCGGCCGGCGTCCTCGGCGCTGCGGCGCACCAGCTCAAGCGCACGCCGGGCATAGCTGAGCGTGGGAAAGTTCAAGATCACGCCATCGGCGATCGCCCCGGCCAGGGCTAACATCCCGTCGTTCAGCGCGCCGAAGTAGATCGGCGGCACGCCCGCGGCGGGCACGACGAGCTGGACGCCGTTCAGCGCGTACAGTCCGTCGCTTTTCACGCGCTCGCCGGCCAGCAGGCGCCGCACCAGCTCCGCGTAGGCGCGCATGTGGCCCAGCGGCTTGCTCCAGGCCAGCCCGTGCCAGCGCTCGACGATCACCGGCGTGCTGGTGCCCAGGCCGAGCAGCAGGCGGCCGCCGGAGAACTCGTTCACGGCGTTCGCGGACATCGCCATCAGCAGCGGGCTGCGCAGGTAGACGCCGGCAATGCCTGTACCGAGCCGGATGCTGGCGGTGCTCGCCGCCATCGCGGTGAGCAGCGAGACGACATCGTAGCCCGCCGTTTCCGCGACCCAGGCGCTCTCGTAGCCGAGCCGCTCACCCTCGGCCGCGAGCGCCGCGATCTCGCGCACGCTGCCGACGGTGGCGACGAAGCCGCTGCGTGGTGCTTGCATAGCCGCTAGGTTACAGGGAACGGGTGACAGGTTACAGTAGGAGGGACGGAGGCGGGCACCGCCGTTCGGAGCATTCATCCGTCCTTCTGTCACCTGTAACCCGTCACCTGAAACCGTACGATGAGCGATGTCTTCCTCTTCCTGTCGGCCGGTCTTGCGAGCGCGGTGGAGTTCGTCGAGGCGCTGACGATCGTGCTGGCCGTCGGCCTCACCCGACAGTGGCGCAGCACGCTGATCGGCGTGGCGGCGGCGGCGGCGGCGTTGGGCGTGGGTGTGGCGATCTTCGGCGCCGCGCTCGTGGCCTTCGTGCCGCTCGATGCGCTGCGGCTCGTGGTCGGCGGCTTCCTGCTCGTGTTCGGCCTGCAGTGGGTGCGCAAAGCCGTACTGCGTGCCGCCGGCCGCAAGGCGTTGCACGACGAAGACGCGATCTTCGCCCGCGAGCGGGATGAGGCCGCGCAGCACGCGGTCGTGGCGCAGGGCATGGACTGGTATGCCTTCACCGTGTCGTTCAAAGGCGTCTTTTTGGAAGGTGCGGAGGTCGCGTTCATCGTGGTCACCTTCGGCACGAACGCGAAGAACATTCCGCTGGCCGCGCTCGGCTCGCTCGTCGCCGCGGTGCTGGTGATCGGCGCCGGCGTGCTGCTGCACAAGCCGCTCGCGGCGGTGCCGGAGAATACGCTCAAGTTCGCCGTGGGGCTGATGTTGACGACGTTCGGCGCCTTCTGGGCGGGCGAGGGGCTCGGTGTCTCCTGGCCGGGCGAGGATCTGGCGATCCTCGGCCTGCTCGCTGTCTTCGTCGTCGCCGCGTGGCTGGCGGTCTGGGCGGTGCGTCCGCGGCCTTCCATACGGCCCACGCCGACGCGGCTGCGCCCCGAAGCGGGAGATTAGGCGCATGCGCTACGCGGAAGCGTTCTTCCACTTCTGGTACGACTTCTTGATCGGCGACGAGTGGCGCATCGCCGCCGGCATCGTGATCGTGCTGCTGCTCACGGCCGCGGCCGTCCACGGCGTCTCGGCGCGCGCCGCGGGCGGCGTGGTGTTGGCCGGCGTGCTGCTGGTCGAAGCCTACGCGCTCTGGAAGGCGGTCGGCGGCAAGGGGTAGGCGGCGTTTCTCGGCGTCTCGGCAAAGACGGCCGCGGGCGGCTGCGCGGGGCACCTAACCCTGGTTCCGCTGAAGCGAAACCTGTCCCTTCCCGAGCCGGGAAGGGACTTCCGGAGCGCTCCCGGCGGCGCCGGACGGCGGCGGGGCCGAGAGTCCTTGCGGGACGGGCGATGGGATCGTCTCCCACGGGCCCTGTTTGTCCTTGAACCAAACCCTTCCCGGCTCGGGAAGGGACAGCTTTGGCTGAAGCCGAAGCAGGGTTAGGTGCCCCGCGCGGCCGCCGCGATCAGGCGGCGCACCACCAGATCGCCGACGCGCTGAGCCTCGGCGCGGTAGGGTGTGTCGGACAGGATGAAGTGCGTCACGCCAAGCGCGATGTAGTCCCGCAGCGAGGCCACAACCTCATCGGCTGAGCCGACCAGCCAGGTCGAGGCTGCACCGGTGCCGACCCTTGCCGGCGCGGTCCAGAGGCAGCGGTCGAGCACCGCGCCGGCGTCGAGCAGCTCCCGCAGCCGCTGCTGGCCGACGGAGCCGGCGCCGGTCACGTTCTTCTCCACACGGCGATCGAGCTGCCCTTCCCAGCCGCCCAGCTTCGCCTCGGCCTCGCGCCAGGCCGCTTCAGCCGTCTCGCGCACGACGACGGTGATGCGCAGGCCGAACTCGAGCGGCGCCTGCCGTGCGCATGACGCGCTCAGCCGCCGCAGCCGTTCGATGCGCTCCGCGGCCATCGCCAGCGGTTCGCCCCACATCAGTTGCACGTCCGCCTCGGCCGCGGCCACCTGCTCCGCCGCCTCAGACGCGCCGCCGAAGTAGAGCGGCGGGTGCGGCATGCGAAACGGCCGCGGCAGGCAGGTCGAGTGCTCCACGCGGTAGAAGCGGCCGCTGAACGACACGTCCTCTTCCGTCCACAGCCGCCGCACGAGCTGCATGAACTCGCGCGTGCGGGCGTAGCGGCTGGTGTCGTCGTCGTCGAAGTCGCCGTAGGCGCGATGCGCGTCTTTGCCGGTGACGATGTTGACCAGCAGCCGGCCGCCGCTGAGCTGGTCCAGCGTGGCGCCGGCGCAGGCGAACTGCGCCGGCTGCCAGTAGCCGGGCCGGATGGCGGCCAGCGGACGGAAGCGCCGCGTGCGTGCCGCCAGCGCGGTGCTGAGCGTAAACGTGTCCGTCCGGCCCCAGCCTGCGCCGATCAGCGCCCCGTCGAAGCCGTGCGCTTCCGCCGTCTGCGCGATCTCGGCGCTGAAGTCGGGCGTGCCCCAGCCCTCGGCGGTGTCGTCGCCGCGGTGGCCGCTCTCGACCGTGTTCGGCACATACCAGAGAAACTCCAGCGGCGCTGATCCCATCGCGGCACCATCTTTTTAGACGCGGTTTCAAAACCGGCTGTTTGACCAGAGTCCGTCCACAGCTAGCGACCATCGGCCGCTTTTGCACCCATCTGCCGCAGGCGGTCACGGCTCGATTGTACGCCCCGTTTTGGGTGACGATGTATCGCCCGTGGCGTGTACCCTGTGCAGAAGAGGCCGCCGCTCAGGCCGCCGGAGGCGCATGCGATGTCCGCTTCGCACCGTTTCACCAACCGCCTCGCGCAGGAGACCAGCCCATATCTCTTGCAGCACGCGCACAACCCCGTCGATTGGTATCCCTGGGGCGATGAGGCGTTCGCCCGCGCCCGCGCCGAGGAGAAGCCGGTGCTGCTCAGCGTCGGCTACTCGGCCTGCCACTGGTGCCATGTGATGGAGCGCGAGTCCTTCGAGAACGAGCAGATCGCCGGGCTGATGAACCAACGCTTCGTCAGCATCAAGGTGGACCGCGAGGAACGGCCCGACGTGGACCAGATCTACATGGGCGCGGTGCAGGCGCTGACCGGCCGCGGCGGCTGGCCGATGACCGTCTTTCTGACGCCCAACGGTGAGCCGTTCTACGGCGGCACGTACTATCCGCCCGAAGACCGCCAGGGCATGCCCGGCTTCCCGCGCGTCTTGCAGGCCGTGGCCGACGCCTACCAGAACCGCCGCGGCGAGCTGGCCGGCCAGGCGAGCCGGCTGCTGGAACACGTACGCGAGAACGCCAGTATTCCGCGGGCGGCGGGCGAGCCGTCGGCGGCGTTGCTCGACGCGGCGGCGCAGCAGCTCAAGCAGCAGTACGACGCCGAGTTCGGCGGCTTCGGCGGCGCGCCTAAGTTTCCGCCGGCGATGACGCTCGAGTTCCTGCTGCGTTACTGGCGGCGACGCGACGATGCACAGGCGCTGGCGATGGTTGAGCACACGCTGCGGCAGATGGCGGCCGGCGGCATGTACGACCAGCTCGGCGGCGGCTTCCATCGCTACTCGGTCGACCGCTACTGGCTGGTGCCGCACTTCGAGAAGATGCTCTATGACAACGCCCTGCTCGCCCGCATCTATCTGCTCGCGTATCAGGCGACGGGCAAGCACGCGTACCGCCGCGTTTGCGAAGAGACGCTCGACTGGGTGCTGCGTGAGATGACGGACGCGCGCGGCGGCTTCTACTCCACGCTCGACGCCGACAGCGAGGGCGTTGAGGGCAAGTTCTACGTCTGGGCGCCGGACGAACTGCGCGCCGCGCTCGGCCCGGAGGCGGCGCACCGCTTCATGTCGATCTACGATGCCACGCCCGGCGGCAACTTCGAGAGCAAGAACATCCTGCACCTCGCGCGTGACCTTGCCGAAGCGGCGCGTGGCTACGGCATGTCCGAGGCGGAGCTGGCTGAGGATCTGCGCGCCAGCCGCGAGCGGCTGCTGGCCGCACGGGCACGGCGGGTGCGGCCGGGCATGGATGACAAGGTGCTGACGGCCTGGAACGGACTGCTGCTGCGGGCGCTGGCCGAGGCGGCACGGGTGCTGGCGCGCGACGACTACCGCGCCGCTGCCGAGCGCAACGCCGAGTTTGTGCTGGTGGAGCTGCGCCGCGGCGGGCGGCTGCTGCGCTCGTGGAAGGATGGCCGGGCCAGGCTCGACGCCTATCTGGAAGACTACGCGGCCTGCGCCGACGGCCTGCTCGCGCTCTACCAGGCGACCTTCGAGCCGCGCTGGCTCACAGAAGCGCGCGGCCTCGCCGACCAGATCCTCGATCGCTTCTGGGACGCTGAGCAGGGAGCATTTTTTGATACGGCCGTGGACCACGAGCGCCTGATCGTGCGCCCGCGTGACGCCTTCGACAACGCCACGCCCGCCGGCAACTCGCTTGCGGCGGACGTGCTGCTGCGTTTGGCCCTGTTCACCGGCGAGACCCGCTATGCCGAGCGGGCGCGGCAGGCGATCACGCCGCTGGCCGAGATCGCCTCGCGTTATCCCAACGGCTTCGGCAGGCTGCTCTGTGCGCTCGACTTCGCGCTCGCACAGCCCAAAGAGGTCGTGATCGTCGGCTATCCCGGCGATCCCGGCACGCGTGAGCTGCTGGAGATGACCTTCCGCACGTATCGGCCGCATATCGTCGTGGCGGGGGCGGCGCCCGACGATCCGGAAGCCGCCGCCGCGACCCCGCTGCTGGAAGGGCGCGGACTGGTTGGCGGACGTGCCGCGGCGTACGTCTGCGAGGGCTTTGTCTGCCAGGCGCCGACCACCGACAGCGACGAGTTGCGCCGTCAGCTCGATGTGGCGTAAGCGGCTAATCCCTGCTACTGTAATGCGCGTGCAACCACTTCGGCCGGCGGGGAGCGCATGCAGGTAGGTTGTGGCATTCGGTCAAGCGCACGCCGGTCCTGCCGTCACGAGCAGGTCGTCTGTGATAGCATAACAGCGCTCGGCCTGAGCCCGGTCGAGCGCAGCGCAGCGGAGGCGCGCGTTCATCGATGAAACGGCTTGCATTCGCCGTCGCGGCGCTGCTGCTCCTACTGCTTTTGGCCGGCCGCGCGGCGCCCACGCACGCCGACCCCACCGCCTTCGCCATCACCGCGATCGACTGCACCAGCATCCCCGGCCATATCCGCATCGCCAACGCCACCGCCGCCCCCGCCACGCTCAACGGCGCCGCCACCGTGCTCACCGTCGTGATCACCTCGCCCGCCGCCGTGCCCACGCCGCTGCCCGTCAACAGCGTGATCGTGCCGGCGGCAAGCTACTCGGTCGCCGCCGGCGCCACGCTCGACCTGCAGGTCGGCCCCGGCGCCACCCAGAGCCCGATCGCCGCATCCAACCCGCTGACCGACGGCAGCAGCCTGGCGCTCAGCCCCTTGCAGTTGCTCCTCCCCGGCGCCACCGTGCAGCTCTCCGACGGCACCAGCGTCTTCGGCGCCCTGCAAACCTGCCCTGCGGCCACCGTGCTCTCGCGCACGCTCACCGTCTCGACGCTGGGCTTCGACTTCATCTCCTCGGGCGTGCCCAACTCGGTCTGCGGGCCGGATCTGCCCACCGGCACGCTGCCCTCGGCGGCGCTGCCTGGTCCCTGCCGCACGATCGCCAATGCGCTGTTCTACGCCCGCGACGGCGACACGGTGATCGTCGAGGCCGGCATCTACGAGGTCTGCAACACGATCGAGCTCAGCAAGCTGGTCAAGGTCACCGCCAACGGCAACAAGGTGATCCTGCACTCGCTGCTGGGCACCAGCGTCTTCCACGTGACCGCGGTCGGCGCCGCGGTGGGGCCGGCGAGCATCGCCAACCACGCGGCGATCGACGGCTTTGCCATCGGCGGCGCCTTCCAGCCGGCGGCGGCGGCGATCCTGCTGGACGGCGACGCCTTCACCGATGTGACCAACAACGTGCTCGGCGGCGAGACGCTCAACAACCCGGCCTTCACCGGCGTGCCCTGCCCGCCCGCGGGCCAGCCGCTGCCCACCGGCTTCAAGGCGCCGGCGCCCGTGGCCAAAGCTGAGCTGTTCGGCAACGCCGCCGGCATCATTCTTGCGAACAGCGACCACCCCAATATCTCCAACAACGCGATTCTGGGCTCGGCGATCTTCCAGTTCTCGCCGGTGCTGGCCACGGGCGACGTGCTGACCGGCTTCGGCATCGTCACGGCGGAGTGCCTGGGGTTGGGCTCCGACGCCTCCGATGCGCTGACGCTGGGCTCGAACCTGATCGACCGCAACGTCAACGCCGCGGTCTGGCTGTGCTCCGACGGCGGCGGGCTGCACCAGCTACGCTCCAACACGGTGCGCAACAACGGCCGCGGCATCGTGCTGCGCGGCATCGCCGACAGCCTGCTCGACAGCAACGTGATCTCCGACGACTATCAGGACGCGGTCGTGCTCTACGACGCCTCGGAGAACAACACGATCTCCAACAACACGATCGAGTCGAGCCGTACGCCAGGGGCGGCGGGCATCAGATTAGGCGGCTTCGGTGCGGGGCTGCAGCCGCTGGCGACGACGGTCACGGGCAACAAGCTGCTGCGCAACTGGAACGGACTGGTCATCGCCGGGGCGCGCAACACGGTGGCGACCAACAACACGATCACGGCGGAGGACATCCGCACGGCGGTGCTGCTGCAGGTGGGCAGCGTGGGCGCGGTGGCCACGACGCAGCCCGCGGGCACGCAGCTGCATCAGAATCAGATCGTCTCCAACGGCGCCTGCGGCCCGACGCAGGGCTGTGCCATCCGGCTGGACAGTTACGTCACCGTCAACGTGGACGCCAGCAGCAACAGCTTCGGGCTGCCGCCCGACGCCGATGTGAACAGCGTGCTCTGGCACAAACCCAACGACCCTTCCCTCGGCTTCATCAAGGCCGATCAGTCGCTTCCGGCGATCAGCGCCACGCCGTTCGCCGCCACTCCCACACCGTTCCCGACTCCGGGCGCGGCGAACACGCCCGTCGTCGGCCCGACCGCCCCGGCATGTCTGGCCACGAACTACCCGCCCGGCTGCATAACGACGCCGACGCCGACGCCAAGTCCGACCCCGGTGACGGGGCCGTCGCAGTAGCGCGGGGCGCCTAACCCTGCTTCGGCTGAAGCCGAACCTGTCCCTTCCCGAGGCGGGAAGGGACTTCTGGAGCGCTCCCAACAGCACCGGACGGCGGCGGGGCGGTTGACCGACCTCTCCCTCGCGCGAGCGCTCGGATTTGCCCGGGAAGTCTCTGTCTGACATGGGCGCCCATGTACACATGAACCCATCTGGCACCGTCGCGCTGCGCTCTGACCCGATACGGGAAGGGTTTGATTCGAGGGCAGCCGGATGTCGGAAGACGACGCTATCGTTCGTCCCACGAGGGCTCCCCAGCCCCGCCGCCGTCCGGCGCCGCCGGGAACGCTCCAGAAGTCCCTTCCCGCCTCGGGAAGGGACAGATTTCGCTGAAGCGAAATCAGGGTTAGGCGCCCCGCGCGGCGACCGTGTTGGCCCGTGCAGAGAGCTCGGTTCGCCGTTATGCAGCAGCCGATCCGCCGCGTAATGCACGTTTTCTGAAAGCGAAACTAAACCGCAACGGCGCGGGGCGGTTTCACTGTTGACGATGTAATTCTATAACAGGTACATTCGTTACGCCCTCGCGGAAGTCCGCCAGCCGGGCTGAACAGCATCGCGTTTTTATGTTACAGTCCCGTCGCTTCTGCGGAGAGAGTAAGCGGAGTCGCCAGCGCCATGAAGAAACGCCTGTCCGCCGCCATCGCCCTGCTGCTCGTGGTGTGCATCTCAGGACGCGCGGTCTTCCGGGTACGCGCGGCGCCGACCGACTTCACCATCCAGTCGCTGAACTGCGCCCAGCCGCTTGGCGACATCTTTATCACGACCTCGGCCGCCGGCAATCCACCACTCGGCAGCCTGGCGGTGATAATCACCCCCCCCGGCGGGACGCCCACCTCCCCTATTTCGGTCAACAATGCGATTGTGCCGCCGGGATCCTATGCTGTGACGACCGGCGCAACCATCGATCTTCAGGTTGGCACCGGTGCGACACAGACGCCGGCCACCGCCGTCAGCCCTCTGGTCAGCGGCAATACGGTCGCTCTCAGCACCACGACACTGCTCGTCTCTGGCGCGAAAGTTGATCTCGTCGATTCGACCAATCCTGCAACGATCATTTCGACGCAGACCTGCGGCGGTGCAGCCGGCACGAACGTCGTGCTGACCGTCTCAACCAACGGCTTTGACTTCCTTGACGCCGCCCAGACGATCCCAAACAGCGTCTGCGGCCCCGACCTCGGTGCCGGCGGGATACCGTCGATATCGAACCCAGGCCCCTGCCTGTCGATCGAGAACGCCGTTAAGTACCTGCCCCCGGGTGGGATCATCTTCGTCGAATCCGGCTTTTACGAGGTCTGTCGCACGATCGAGATCACGAAGCCGGTGAGGATCAGTTCCCGGATCAAGGCGCAAAAGGGGACGGACTTCTTCCCCACGCCGGGCTCTGACGTGTTCGGGATTCCGGTGCTGCATTCCTTTTACGGTCAGACAATCTTCCACGTGACTTCGATCGGGTATCCGGACGGTACGAACCCGACAAACCCCGGAAACTCGGTCAACAACAACGAGCCGCCACAATCGCACCTCGATACATTCGGGCATACAATCATCGACGGCCTGGATATGGGCGGCGCATTCCAGCCGGGTAACGCGGCGATCTCCCTCGATAACGACGCCTATACCGCGGTCAGCAACAACATCCTGGGTGGGGATGTCTTCAACAATCCCGGATTCACCGGCGCCCCCTGCACACAGCCTCCGGCGTTCCCGCCGGCCACGTTCAACCCGCTGCCGGTCCAGAAGAGCGAAACCATGGGAAATTCGGTTGGCGTCCTGTTCTCGAGCAGTGACCACCCCAATATCTTCGGCAACAACATTCAGGGCAACGCGCAGTTCAAGTTCTCGCCCACCCTGGCCTCAGGCGATGTCAAGTCCGGCTTCGGCATTACCTCAACCGAGTGCCTCGGCGCCGGCTCGGACGCCACCAACGCGGCCACCATTGCCGCGAATTCGATCGGCCGCAACGTCAACGCCGGCATCTGGCTCTGCTCGGACGGCGGCGGCGGACATCTGATCTCGAACAACGTTGTGCAGAGCAACGGACGCGGCATTGTGCTGCGCGCGATCACGGGCTCGCTGCTCGACTCAAACATCGTCAGCGACGACTACGAGGACGGCATCGTCGTCTACGACGCCGCCTCGAATAACACGATCCAAAAGAACGTGGTCGAGTCGCACCGCACGCCGGGTGCGGCCGGTATCCGCCTGGGCGGCTTCGGCGGCAGCCTCTTCCCCTTGCAGACCGCCATCTACAACAACACGCTGCGCCGCAACTACACCGACCTGATCGTCGCCGGGGCGCGCAATACGATCGGCAGCGGCAACGTGATCACGGCCGAAGACGTGCGCACCGCCGTCTTCATCCAGGTCGGCAGTATCGGCTCGCCGAACATCACCCAGCCAACGGGCACGCAGCTCAATCTGAACCAGATCGTCTCCAACGGCCCCTGTGCGGCCGCGCAGGGCTGCGCGATCCGGCTCGACCAGTTCGTCACCGCGAATGTGGACGCGACCAACAACAACTTCGGCCTGCCGCCGGGCGCGGATGTCAACTCTGTCCTCTGGCACAAGCCGAACGACCCCGCGCTGGGCTACGTCAACGCCAATCAGTCAACCACGGGCAGCCTGCCGCCCGGCGCGCTGCCGAGCGCGACGGCGGTCGGCGCTCCCGGCGCCGTCGGCTTCGGCCTGGTCGGCACGCCCGCCACGAGTCCGGCGGCCGGCACACCCACGAGCGGCGCCACGGCCGCGCCCGGCGCCGTGAGCACGGCCGCGGCCGCGTCGCCGACGCCGTTCGTGCTGCCGCCTGGCGCCTCGGCCACGCCGGCGATCGCCGGAACCTCGCCCGTACTGACATCAGGGCCGGCCGGCGGCACGACGCAGTATGCCCCGCCCTGCGCCTACATCACCGTGCCGGCGAGCATCGGCGGGTCGCTCGATTCCGGGCGCTTCCTCTCGCTGTTCCAGCCGGTGAGCAACATCTTCTCGGCCTTCCGCATCGACAACGCCACGCACGCGTTCCAGGCGCTGTACTTCAGCAACTCGCAGGCGCCGGTGGACGTCACCACCGTGCGGCCCGGCGACATCGTCGCGCTCTGTCTCACCGATACGGTGACGGGGCCGCCCTGATCGCCGTCGTCTGTCGGGCAGACCTTACGGGCATGGGCGCAGCGGCCCGCCGGCCCACCAGGTGCAGAGGAGTTCCCCGATGCGGCGCAGACTCTTCCGAGCCAAAGCAATCACCGCGTTGGCGCTCGCGGTCGCCGCGCTCAGCCTTGCGGTGCCGGCAGTGCGTCACGCGGACGCCGCACTGCAGACGCAGCAGTCCTGCGGCACCACGGGCAGCAAGAGCCTGACGGACCCCACGATGACCACCGCTGTCGCGGTCGGCACGCAGTTCGAGTGCGACTTCGTCATTACGGCCGCGATCGGGGCGCTCACGGTGAGTCCCACCTCACCGGCGACGTTGCGCATCGACATTACCGCACCTCCGAACACCTTTTTCTTCGGTCCGGGTGTGGCCGGAACACTGCCGAACGGCTGTAC
>Ga0207416_1002324_pt1 | contig 21202 bp, 19 predicted proteins | sample PaiPotPPM11metaG_FD_184107 | JGI IMG/M metagenome (GOLD analysis project Ga0207416, IMG submission 184107) | Iron sulfur acid spring bacterial and archeal communities from Banff, Canada, to study Microbial Dark Matter (Phase II) - Paint Pots PPM... ...
TGCCGAGGGTAAAAGTGTGTATGCACTCAATGCGACGACTGGTACAAAGATTTGGGCTCGGTTCCTGGGAGTTGCCATCGGCACGGCGGGAACGGTAGCGGCTTCTAATGGGCTTGTGTATACAGGGGCATCTAATGGTACGTTGTATGCTTTGAGCCAAAGTAGTAGTACTGGGAAGGTCGTCTGGAGTTATGGGACGGGAGGGCCGGTTGATGATGAGCCGGTGGTTGCTTAGCTAAAGTGTTAATGTCAGGATCAGATTGGTTCTTCCGCGTAATGCATCTACGTCTGTCTACGTAGAAGATCTCACCATCATCACCTCACTGCTCGACACAGATACGTATCACAATACGTACTTCTCACGATGTGTTCTGGACGCTAGCCACGTACACTTTGATCAGCGGTTCTCACTCAAAGAGTGGAAACGGCAGAGCACCTTGAAGGATGCAAGAAAAGGAGAAAGGAAGGTGGTGTATGACCATAGCAATGTACAGTAAGCCGGAACAAGTGTTGAGTGTCTCCATCCTTGTCGCGCAGTGCCAACAAGAAATCCAGGCATACCGTCGGGGAGAACCATCCAATGAAACGTACGGTCTCGAATTGTTGCACCGCGCGATTGTGCTAGGCGACCACAACGCCTGGGCAGGTTTGCAGCAGTGTCTGAGTGCATTGGTGCGGACCTGGCTGCGGACCTATCCTCGCAGAGAGGAGGCCTGCCGTTGGGAGAGCGAAGAGACCTATGTGGCGCTGGCCTTTGAGCGCTTCTGGCAGGCCACGGCTCAGCAACAGCTAGCATTCAAGTCGCTCGCCGGAGCCTTAGTCTACTTGCGCGCGAGCCTGCATGGGGCCATCCTGGATACGCTGCGGGTCTACACAAGACCGAAAGAAGTCCCCTTGCCAGAGCCTGGTGAACCTGATGAGCCATACGGTGAAGATCAGAGCAACAGCAGCGAGGTGTGGGAGTTTCTCCAAACGATACTGCCGAGTGCGCACGAGCAGCGGCTGGCTTACCTCCTCTATCATTGTGGTCTTAAACCGAGAGAAATTGTGCGTTTCTGTCCACAGGAGTGGAGTGATGTGCAGGAGATCTACCGTCTGCGGCGCAACATCGTGGAGCGAGTACTGCGCCATGCGGACCAACTCCGCTGGCATCTCAATGAAGAGGAAGAAAACTACGGCCTTTCCTAATCTCTCTCCGTATCATGTGCGGGAACTCCTCACGTCGGGATAGTATTGCGGCGCCTCGCGTCGGTCAAACATGCTGTAGTCGCGCACCACACGAACGCGGCGAAGTCTTGCGCCATCCTGCAATGAGGCTGTACCCTCGAAGGCAGAAGCCTTAGCCTGATCACGCCAGGACACGAGTAGGATGATATCGCCGGGCGTCAGAACGGCGTCGAAAACATCCCAGGAGATGAGTCCCGAGGCATTGGGTACGAGGCCCAACCATGTAGCAACATCATCAGGACTTGCCTCCTTCACCCATTCGGGCGGCTGTTTGGCGTCGATCAGCGTTACCGTGGTACCCTCGCCCACCTCCGTCTCGTCCAGTCTTTGTTCGTGCAGCGCATAGCCGTTCGGTAGCCTGGTGTCCTGCGTCAACTGGCCGACCCGCAGATGGTAATCGAGAAAGACATCGCCGCGGCCTTTCTCCTGGATCTCGTGATGCCGCCTGCGCGTGCGCCAGCGGACGACCGACTTCTCATCCCGCCAGTTCGACAGCGACAGGAGCCATCCCTCGCGGGTCAGGCTCTTGTAGCGGATGTTGTCGACGAAGCCGTCTATCTGCTCCAGTTCCGGCCTGAGCATCTTAGCGTAGCCCAGGTAGGCGTCCCATTGATCTGGCTTGGGGTGGACCTCAAACATGACTGAGAACATGATGTGCCTCCTTATTGGAAGGGTGTAGTAATCGGATCAGAACGCCGCGCTTCTGTCGGCAAACATCGAGAGTTCAATTTCTCAGAAGCATGTGATATAATCAATGTAACAGAATTTTCTGATATATGCAAGCAGAGGCATAGCAATGGATGAGCAAACCCCAATCGTTGGGCTGGCGCAGGCGCTGGCCGACCCATTACGACTGAACATCCTCCAGCATCTGATGGAGAGTCCGGCCACCGTGTCAGAATTAATGTCGCTCACCGGAGCAACGCAGTCCAAAGTCTCGAACCACCTGGCACTGCTTCGTGAGCGGAACCTGGTGTGTGCGACACGCGACCGACGGCAGGTCGTCTACACCTTGCGCGATGCGTCAGTCGGGCAACTCATAGAATCTTTGTCTCTCGTGGCTGGGGCGATACCCAATAAGCAGTGGAAGTCGCTGCAAATGATCGAAGCCCGTACCTGCTATGATCATCTCGCAGGCCGCTATGGGGTTGCGCTCTTCGATGCCTTACTCCACCAGCGAGCCATTACCGCCCCAACCGCGCGACGTGGCGACATTGAATTGGGTCTGCGAGGGGAAGAAGTCTTTGGAACGTTCGGACTGGATCTGGGAGCGGTGCGAAGCCTTCGTCGCCGTTTCGCCTTCGCCTGTCCCGATTGGACCGAGCGTCGTCCTCATCTGGGAGGGGCGTTGGGTGCCGCCTTGTGGGCGCAATTGGTCGAACGTGGCTGGGTAGTGAGGCAGCAGGGTACACGCGCTACTGTTGTGACTGACGAGGGCAAGCAGCAGTTCCAAATGCACTTTGGTATCCAGATGAACGAGAGATGACCGAGAGGACGCGATCTCGTTCTTTGAGGTCCTGACGAAGTCCTGACGAAGTCCTGACGGCGTTCCCTCTGAAACAACTTGCAGACGACTTCTGGCTGACGATTACCGGCTTGTCGCGCGCCGGACGCATACCTCCCTACAAGACAAGAACAGGTCACGCGATGGAATAATGACTATAAGAATTACAAACGGCAAATCTCTCAGCGCGAGCAACTCTCCTACTCTGTTTGACTTTTCTACACGAGAGGCTTAGAATGATGGACACCGGCAGAACCATAAGAATCGGTTATAATGCCCCTATCGCACCAGATATTGGAGGAGATCCGAAATGCCTGTCATTTGCCCTGAATGCGCATACGCCAATCCCGATAACTCAACCTTTTGCGTCAAGTGTGGGAGCCGCTTGCCGCCAGTGAATCCGATCGGCCAGTATAATACCGGGGCGACCAGCTCCCCGACGTATCTTTCCGCGCCACAAAACACGCCTGCTTCTCCCTATAACCCGCAGTCACCGGGTGCGCCGTCTTATCTTATGCCTCCTGCCGCATCCTATCCTCCCATGACGGCAACGGGCGGAACACAATGGGCTCAGACCATTGCGCCGCCGCCGCCTACGACCCAGATGGGAACGGCGCAGGGACTTGCTTCCATTCGGCGCGCTTTTGCCGGCAGAGGCACGCTCATCACGCACTTTTCCTGGCTCCTGACCGGCAACAACGCCTATACTCAATCAGGCGCGATCAACGCGAGTGTCGTCAATCTTTTGCGCCAGCGCGCTATTGCTGGGACGGTTATCACTCAGGAAAAGCTGATGGAACGCGGCATTGCAATGGAGGAGCGTGAGTATATCGTGGCGCGGCGCGGCATCACCACCGTCTTTACCTATGTCGCGCCCGCCGGTCCTGAATTGTACATCTCTCGTGCAACAACCGCTCTTCCCCCCGTCAGCTATATCCGGGCGGGCATCCTGGCTTTGCTCGCGGCTTTGATGATCATTGGTTTTTTACAGCCTGTGTTTGCTGGTCCTTATGGCATTATCGCCATGAGTCCCTTTGCCATTCTGCTCTATGCGCTCAGCTATCCTATCGCCATCTTTCTGGTCATCATGCTCATTGCTTCGTTCATCTACTGGCTGGTCGAGAACGATTTCCTGACCTACCTGCGCGCGAACTCTCTGAACGATTTCCAGCTTGACGATATCGCTATGCTGGAGAAAATGATTGATGATACCGTGCGCGAAGCTGTGAAACAGGTTGGTCTCGACGAGAGCAAAATCACCTTACCCCAGATGGTGCTGAGCTTCCGCCCCCGAACCCGTATCCGCCGTTTTTAGTCGTTCGTAGCGAGGACACACATGAGCAAGTGGTCATATACAAAGGGACTGCATGATCTCGGCAACTCCGTCTATGCCTATCTACAACCGGACGGTTCCTGGGGATGGAGCAACGCCGGCCTTATCACCAACGGCGAGGCTTCGCTGTTGATCGATACCCTCTACGATCTCAAACTCACCCAGGCGATGCTCGAGACGATGCGGCAGTCGATCGCGGCGGCGCACCATATCGACACCGTCGTCAATACCCATGCCAACGGCGATCACTGCTACGGGAACCAGCTCGTGGCCGATGCAGAGATCATCGCCTCCAAAAATACCGCCGCGGAGATGGCGGAAGTCTCGCCGCAGCAAATGGCGATGATGTTGCAGAACGCGCCGCAGTTGGGCCTGATTGGAGCATTTGTGATCCACGCCTTCGGCGCGTTCGACTTCGAAGGCATCACGGTGACGCTGCCCAAAACAACCTTCGAGGGGTCGCTGGCCGTGCGGGTGGGCGACAAAACGGTGAACCTGTACGAAGTCGGCCCGGCGCACACGCGCGGCGATACCCTCGTCCACATTCCAGGCGACAAAACCATCTTTACCGGCGATATCCTCTTTATCGGTGGCCACCCTATTATGTGGGCAGGCCCGACACGCAACTGGCTGCGCGCGCTCGACCTGATCCTCGCTCTGGACGTGGAAACCATCGTTCCCGGTCACGGCCCGATCACCGACAAACAGGGCGTTGTCGAACTCAAGGGCTACTTCGAGTACGTCTACGACGAAGCCCGCAAACGCTACGAAGCCGGTATGTCCGCGCACGATGCCGCCAGGGATATTCCGCTGGACAAGTACGCCTCCTGGTTGGACGGCGAGCGCATTGTCGTCAACGTCCTGTCGATCTATCGCGAACTAAGCGGCGAAACAGAACAGCCGCCTGCGCCAGCCTTGTTCGCCCAGATGGCCCCGTTCGCGCTGGAACGACTGTCATAAAAATATTTCCCAACACCACAACGTGGAGAGACTTCGTGTGACGCTGCGGATAGAGATAGTCGTAGAGGGCTCGGCGCGCCATATTGTGCAAGTCAAGCGTCCTTGTCTTTCCCCCGGGGCAATGCTGCCTGCTCGTTGATTGATGATGCACTGATCCAGTCGCAGCGTCGCGATCTCGCTGATGCGCAGCCCTGCGAAGTCGGCCAAGGGTAAAGATGGCGGCAAAACGGGATGTGGCGTGCTGCTCCACCATGGTTTTGAGGACAAAGCGCTGCTGTATATCCGCGCACGGCTGTTTCTGTCACAAGGCCGAGATGGAACGGCATTCCTCCAGGTTGCGAGGCCCTCCATGCCACAAAATCGCGCACGGTGGTCAGATAGGCTGCAACGGTTTTGGAGAAACTTAGCCAAGAATGGTACTTCTCCGACGAGTTGGGTAGAGGCTCAGTACTCATTTTTGAAAAGTCTCTCCGCGAGCGCAATTACGAGCGGATCTCAGAGCAGGAGACCTTGACAACGAACGAGAGATACTATAAAATAGAGTTACTATAGTTTATATTCAGCGTGCGTTCTCAAGTCGCCTTGTGCAGCGCACCTTAGTTGTTCCGGATGGAAAAGAGAGCATATGTCACAGGCTCGCCCTACACAGCAAGAGTGGCGGCACGGTGTGGCCGAACGACGGCAGGAGCAGTCGCGCGCACGCATCCTGAAGGCAGCGCGGGAACTCTTTGCGTCCGATGGCTATCCGTCCGTGACGGTGGAACGGATCGCCCACGCAGCCGGTGTCGGGTCGGCCACTGTCTATAACCGCTTTGGCAGCAAAGCGACCATTGCGGCATACCTGTTCATACCGGCGTTTAAGGAGGTGCAGCAGCTCACCGAGGCTGACATTGTCGCGCATCTGCCCCTGGAACCGGCCGTGCGAACCTATTTCGAGCGACTGGCTCACCTGGCTCTGACCGATCCGTTGTTTGTCGATGCCTTTCTCCGGGGGGTGTTTGAGAGCGGGTTACTCGCAGGACAACCTGTGAGCGACAGCGATCCCCGCCGTGTCGTACCCTTGCCGGCACCGCTCGCCGCCATCTTCCGGGCAGGCATCAGACAGGGAGAGCTTCTGTCGGCTGTCGATGCAGACCATATCGCCGCACTCGCTCTCGGGGCGTTCATGGTCGCGCTGGCCCGGGGCGATGAACCGCTCAGAGCCGCACACCTGATCACCGGACTCTTCTTGTACGGGATAGATGGGCAAGCGTACGGCAGTGTCCGTTGAAAGGGACGGAGAATTATGATCCATGCGCGAGGTCGTTGGACAATCATCGCGGTTGCGTTCTTCCTGGTGGTCGCAACGGGGCTGTTAGCAGCATGTGGGGGAACCGCCTCGACAGCGGGACCGGCAACACCGCGGGTCTCCGCTCAGTCGCCCACATCCACGAAGAGTATCGCGTCGTTCCAGGTGACGTTTCACGAACAGGATGCTCCCTTCACATGCCCACCTGGACAACCGCCTCCCTTCGCGTGCCTGACCTTCACCGGCCAGGGACAGGCAACGGAACTCGGCGCGATCACGCTGGTACGGCAGGCTCTTGTCGCCGCCGCGACCGAGAGTACCGGCTGCCATCTCGTCACCAGCTCCGGTCATCTCACCGCGGCCAATCACGATCGCCTGACCTTCACGGCCCCCGGCGACTACTGCGCTGCGACCGATACCGCCTCGTATACCTATACCATCACCGGGGGGTCCGGCCTCTATACAGGGGCAAGCGGAACAGGCACAATTACAGTGCAGGCGGCTACTTCCAGCGCAAACGGCGTTGAGACGCGCACAGAGATATGGAGTGGGACGCTGATCTATCCAGGCATATCGTGACGGCCTTTCACCGCACGGTTGAGTCACCTGGATGCTGAGAGAACAAGGTCTCGAACTGGTCTTTGAGGTGGATGATTGCCGCGCTCCCTCTGCCCAGTTGCAGGCGCGTGGCGTACAGCTTCTCTTGGCTCCAAAGGAAACATTCTACGGCGTGGAAGCCGTGGCGCAAGACCTCTATGGAAACCCTCGGGTGCTGCTTGAGTTCAACGCCCGCTCACCTGATGGACATGGTGGAGCAACGGGGTTTGCAGGAGGTGCTGGACTGTAAGGCTCTCGTGAACATAAGACATCTATCGAACAGAAAGGATATAGCTATGTCTGAGGCGCAAGCTACTTCCAACCCTTTGATGGGTCGCGGGCCCAATATTCGCAATCTGATCATCACGATGGTCGTAGACGCGGCCATCTCTATCAGTTGCTCACGCCGGTGAGGTGAGCTATGCATAATTCTAGAATCTCCTTTGCATTGATGAGAAGAGGGGGGCTGCTGCTGCTCATACTCTGGCTCTCCGCCTGTGGAGCAACTCCGGCCCGGGCCGTTCCTACCATAACACCTACTCATGTTCTGCCTACATCAACGCCGACGAGCATCACGCCTTTCGCTACCTACAATGTCGGGAACCTGGATGGATTCGGTGGGGTGACGTTTAGCCCCGACAAGCATGTCCTGACTACTGGTGGGCGGGACGACAACATTTACCTGTGGGATGCGACCAGCGGGAAGCTACTTCATACTCTGACAGGCCACACGGGCGTGGTAAGCGCTCTCGCCTTCAGCCCGGATGGGCATCTCCTGCTCTCAGGTTCGCTCGATGGAACGCTCAGACTGTGGGACATCTCATCTGGGAAAGAACTGCATACCATCGCCACCTCCCAAGGGGAGATCACAGCAGTCGCCTTCAATGCAGATAGACATACCCTGGCTTCGGCGGCAACTGATGATGTGATCAGGTTATGGAATTTGACAACCGGCAAACAGGTTCGCACCCTCTCCGGCCATACGAACGATATCTACACACTCGCCTTCAGCCCGGATGGACGCCTCCTGGCTTCCGGCTCCAATGATGAAACCATCAAACTCTGGGATGTGGCGAGTGGAAACCTCTTGCATACCCTCGCTGGGCGGACATTTTACCTACCTGGAAGAACCAGAAGTCTTTCGCGAAGCCGTTCAACGTTTCGCGGAGGAGCATCGCTTCGACCTGCGAGTATAACGCCAGCCCTGGATTACCCTTGTACAGAGGAGAGCATATCATGCGTCTTTTGATGTTCCACGGGAGGCTGACATATCGGTTGCGCAGCATCCTATTGTTCCTCTTGACGACCATCTCAGTGACAGTACGCCGGTGGCGTCGTGGCCCCCGGCTCAGTACATGGACCTGGGCGTTCGAGACAGCCACGACCTTTCTCCAGCGACAGGAGCGCGTTGCTTTCGATCTGCCAACGCTTGCTGAGCAACGCGAATATACCGACGCGCTCGTGTTTCGTTCTCCGGCATACTCCCGCGTCCGGATCGAAGCCATCCAGGAAGCTGCGGTGAAGGGCCGGTGGTTTGTTCCCCAAACGGTTCTGTCGCAGCAGACGATCCTGTATTTTCACGGCGGAGGGTATGCTTTTTCGGCTCTGGCACATGACGACTTAATTGCGCTGGTAGCGCTGGCCGCCCAGGCCAGGACCTTCGCTCTTGACTACCGTTTAGCCCCAGAATACCCTTTTCCGGCTCAACTCGAAGACGCGCAGGCGGCTTACCAGTGGCTCCTGAACAGGGGCATCCCTCACGAGCGCCTCGTGATTGCTGGGGATTCGGCGGGAGGAAACCTCGTGTTGGCTCTCTTGCTTGCGCTGCGCGATGCGCGGCAACCGCTTCCGGCGCTAGCAATATGCCTCTGTCCCTGGACCGACATGGGCACCTCCTCTGAGAGCCTGAGCAGCAATGAACCGTACGATTGGATCGAGCGATGCATGGTCATCCAATGGGGCCAATGGTTTTGCCAGGGCGCTGATCTCCACAACCCGTTGATCTCGCCTGTTCATGCCGACCTTCGAGGGCTTCCGCCGATGTACATCCAGGCAGGTGATGCGGAGCTTCTGATTGATATGATCCGAGCGTTTGCCCAAAAGGCTCAGGAACAGGGAGCTGCCGTCTCCTTAGAGGTCTGGGAACAGATGAACCACGACTTCCAGTTTTATGGATCAGCTCTTCGGCAAAGCAGGGAGGCCTTGCAGCGCATAGGAGAAGTAATCCAGCAGGTGATAGCTACGTAGCGGAGGAGGAAGACTCTTGATCATCTCCACATCTCGCCGATCGACCGGCGCGCGCGGCCTAACCAGCCCGGAAACGACGCCGCCCAGGCCAGGCGTTCCATGAGGTCGTCGATCGGAGTATCATCGATGCCGCGCGGATTGAAGAAGAGGTCTTCGAGGGGGCCGTTGATGGTGGCGATGGGGGCAACCAGCGCCAGCGCGTCGCCCAGAATGGCGGCCTCGTTGGCAATGGGCGGCTCGATCGCGCCGTAGGCGGTCAGGAAGTGGCGGGCGCGTTCGGGATCAAGGCCGCGTTTGACGAGCGGGCGCGTCGCCGGGCTATCAGCGAACCATTCCAGCGCGCTGAAATAGAACAGCGCGTATGCCAGTTCGATGACGCGCTTCTCCCAGCGCGAGGCATCCCAGTTGAGAACCGCCGTCACGCCGCGCGGGCCAAAGCGCAGGTTGAGGGCGTGATAATCGCCATGAATGTGCAACTCCGGCAGGCCGCGTACAGACCCAATCGCCATCATCGCCGAGGGCAGCACTGCTTCCCACTGGTCGCACCAGTGCGAGAGTGCGGCGGCAATGGCGGCGATCTCGATATTCTCAGCTTCGCCGCGCGCGAGGTTGAGATATCCCTGTACCACGCCGCCGATGTGCGCCTCCGAAGGCCAGCGATGCTGTGGGCCAGGGAAATGGCGCGCTGCTTGATGGATACGCGCGAGTATCTCCCCGGCGGCGCTGACCCACGCGAGACTGCGCGTATCCGCTGTGCTGAAACGCTCTCCGCCGGCCTCGCGCTCCATTTCGAAGATGGTCTCTCCAATAGTTACGGTTGCTGCTCCGCCCGGCGTCAACCACAGGGCTGGGATAGGAATGCCAGCCCCGGCAAGGTATTGGCGAAAAGCGCAGCGGTGATTGCTATCGTCTTCGATCAATCCCTCGGAACGCTCGAGCAGGATGTAACGTTGACCAGCGATTTCTACCAGCCATTGCAGGGCGTCGGGCGATAACGTGGCGATCTGCCCCAGGTTTGTCCATGCGCTGACGCCGAAGGCTTGCATGATCTCGCCGAGGTTAAACAGGTCTTCTCTATCTCCAGGCTGGACATCATCATTTATCATCCTGACAACCTCTAACGTGCCGGAAGCTCTGTCCCTTTGGATTGTGCTGGGGGCGGGAGATACGTGGCGAGGCTATCGAGTAGCTCGGCTGGATGCTCCCTGTGCAGCAGCAAGTTGGTTTGAGCAGGTTTGATAAATCCCTCATCCATTGTATGAGCGATCAGCGCCAGCAGCGGGTCGAAATATCCGACAACGTTGAGCAATCCGATGGGCTTCTGGTGAATGCCCAACTGCGCCCACGTGATCATCTCGAACAATTCGTCATACGTCCCAAAACCGCCGGGCATAGCAATGAAGGCGTCGGCCAGGTCTGCCATCAGCGCCTTGCGTTCGTGCATACTGTCCACTTCGTATAAGGCGGTGAGGTTCTGGTGAGCAACCTCTTTGGGAAAGAGTACGCGCGGCATCACGCCGATTACTTCGCCGCCTCCAGCCAATACGGCATCAGCAATCACTCCCATGAGTCCGACCTGCCCGCCGCCGTAGATAAGTCCATAACCACGGGCTACAAATTCGCTGCCCAATGCCCGCGCGGCTTGCTGGTACTGCGGGCGCGCACCCAGGTTTGAGCCGGTATAGACGCAAATATGGCGCATGAAGCAACCCTTTCTTTGGTGTCGCGCTTATACTTCGGTTGGCAGGTCGGCGCGTTTGCCCCACTCGTTCCACGAGCCATCGTAGTTGGTCAACTGTGGATAGCCGAGCATAGCCAGGCTGAACAGAATCGTCGTCGCGGCCACCCCTCCGTTGCAGTAGGCGATCACATGCTGCTGCGGCGTCACTCCGGCGGCGGAGAAAACCTGCTGCAATTCCTCGCTGTCGCGGAACGTGCCATTGTCGGGATCGATCAGTTCCTCGCGCGGGATGTTGATCGCGCCGGGGATATGGCCGGGGCGTCCGTGGCCGCGCACAATCGCGCCAGTATATTGTCCCTGCTCGCGCGCATCGACGATCAGCGTGTGCGCCTGGTTGATGGAGGCCAGCACATCCTGGGCGTTCGCGCGCAGCCGCGGCTGCGCCAGAGGCGTGAAAGTGGCAGGCGGATAGGATGGCGTCGTGTTGTCGAGGGCATAGCCATCATGCAGCCACTTGAGCAGCCCGCCATTCAGCACAACCACGCGCTCGTGTCCGTAATAGCGCAGCGCCCACCAGAGACGGGTTGCGAACTGCGAAGCAGGATGGGAGTCATAGGCCACCACCAGGTGTTGATCGCCAATGCCAACCTGCTCCATTGCCTGCTTGAAGCGCCCGGCAGGCGCGATCTGCGCTTCGACCGGATCATCAGGATCGACGATGTCTCTGCTCCAGTCGATATAGGCCGCGCCGGGGATGTGGCCTTGCTCGTATTCTTCGCGCGCGCCGACGTACTGCGCATCTTGCACTCCGTCACGCAGCACGGTTTTCACATAACCACGCATATCGACAACGCGCAGTTGTGGATCATGGAGATGTTCCGCCAGCCACGACGTTTCCACGAGATAGTTGTTGCGCTCCATCTCTTGTATCCTTTCACTTGTATTGCTCATGCAAACAGGTCGGCGGCATCGGGATTATCAGTACTGACAAAATGCGCTGGCGTGCCGAAGAAGTTCAAGGACGTGATTTTTTCAATCACCATCGAGTTGTTCGGCGTCTGCGTTGTAATGTAACGCTGTACAGCGAGACCAAGCGGACGTGAAAGGATAATCGCGGCGGTCGAGGCCAGGATCACGTTATTCAGCGTGCCGTAGGGTTTGCGCATCCTGGCAACCGTCATCGCGGCCAGTCCGGTAAGCATCCCCGTGACCGCCAGGTTTGTGCCGCAGCGCTCATGAATCGCCAGTTCAGGCTGCGTGGTGCGTAAGAGATGCAGGGCATCCTGCGCGGCGGGCAGGATCTCTCCCGTTGGCACGTCGCCGAAGACAAAGAAGCCGGCAGCGAACGAGATGCCCGCGAAGCGCACATCAGGAAACTGCCTGCTCAGCAGGACGATAGTCGCGTGTTCAAGCGCGTGATTCTGTTTGACCGCGCCTCCCAGCAGCATTTGCTGCGCGATTTGTACGAGAGGATTGATAGAACTCATGAAATGGTCCTTCCTAGAATGAGTACCCAGAATTAGTATGTCGTGTTAAACACAACCACCTCGTCACCAAAATTGACCACGTCGCCGTCTTTCAACACGACAGGTTGATTAAGCAAAGCGTTATTGACGCGCGTGCCGTTGGCACTGTGCAAATCTTCTAATATCCAGCGCCCGCTATCGAACCACAGACGCGCGTGTTGGCGTGATACAGTGCGACCAGAAATCACCAGGTCATTCCCACTGGTTCTCCCGATGGTGGTGATATCCTGGTGAAAACGGTACGAGCGGCTATTCATCGCGTTGTCGCGAATGGTGAGGCGGGCCAGCACAGGCCGTCCATTCGGCCCCAGGAAATGGTCAGCGACTGCGCGCCGATCGGCCAGCTCGTAGCCGCACGTCGTACAAAACAGGCGCGTACTCGGATTAGAGGCGCCGCAGCGGAAGCAGGAGATCGTCACTGCCGACTGCTGATTCGGGTTAAAGACCGGCTGCGGATAGGACGGCGCCGGCAGCATCGGGCCGGAAATGTTGGGAGCCGGAGCATCTATCTTCTGCATCGGAGCGGATGAGTTGGGCCGCCATCGCTGCGGCAGCGCAATTTGCGCCGTGGCGAGTGCGGCAGCCAGAGCCTCGATCAGCTCGTTCGTGGTTTGATAGCGATCTTCAGCACGCTTCGCCGTCATTTTGAGGATCACCTGCTCAATAGGGGCAGGAACTCCCTTCGCGCGCAGCATCTCAACGGGCAGAGGCTCGTTCAGGTGTTTCAGCGTAATCGATAACGGCGTGTCGCCGGTAAACGGAACCCGGCCCGCCAGGCAATGGAAAAAGACGATGCCGAGCGAATAGATGTCGCTGCGTGGGTCTACCGTTGATCCTGTCCCTTGTTCCGGTGACATGTATTGCGGGGTGCCGATGCCAACACCCGCGCGCGTGAGGTTGGCCGTACCTTCGAGAATCTTCGCGATGCCAAAGTCGGAAAGCAAGAGGAAATTCCCCTTGCGCAGCAGCATGTTGGCAGGTTTCACGTCACGGTGAACAATGACTTTTTCCTGAGTGTGAGCGCAGCCCAACCCTTCGGCGGCCTGGATCATGAAGTCCGCCGCTTCGCTGGTAGACAGGGGGCGGGCGAGACGTTCTTTGAGCGTTCCTCCCTCCACGTATTCCATCACGATGTACGTAATGTTATCCTGTTCGCCAAAATCGTAGATAGGGAGAATATTCGGATGAACCAACTGCGCTACAATGTGGGCCTCCTGCTTAAAACGTTTCACGAAGTTGGGTTCCCGTGCATAGCGCGATGGCAGCACCTTGATAGCGACATAGCGTCCCAGGGTAAGCTGAAGCGCTTTGAAGACTGTTGCCATGCCGCCTGACCCAATGGGTTCATCAATGCGAAAATTCCCCAGCGTTTTGCCAGCCAGGGCATTCAGTTCGTCATCGTTCTGCTTGGGATTGGGCGCTTGCATACAACAAGAACTCCTCTACATATGCCAGATGTTTTGCCGTTTATTACCACTGCATTATACAGACAATCCTCTGCCCTGTCGAGAGGGGAGATCATCCCTCTAACAATAGCGTCTCCGGGTCCTCTACCAACTCTTTCACGCGTACCAGGAACTGCACAGCTTCCTGACCATCGACGATGCGATGATCGTAGGATAAAGCGACATACATCATCGGACGCGCGAGGATTTCCCCTTTGACTACGACCGGGCGCTGCTCGATCTTGTGCATTCCCAGGATGCCGACCTGCGGCCCATTGAGAATCGGCGTTGAGAGCAGCGAGCCGTAGACGCCGCCGTTCGTAATAGTAAACGTGCCGCCCTGCAATTCTGCCAGGGAAAGCGAGTTATCTCTGGCCTTTTTTGCCAGTTCAGCAATCTCGCGCTCGATCTCGGCGAAGCTCTTGCGATCCGCGTCCCGCAGCACCGGTACGACCAGGCCCTCCTCGACGCCCACGGCAATACCGATGTCGTAGTAATGTTTGAGAACCATTTCATTGCCCTGAATTTCGGCATTCAGACGCGGAAACGCCTTGAGCGCGCCAATCGTCGCCCTGGTGAAAAACGACATGAAGCCGAGCGAGACGTTATGCCGCTCCTTAAAAGCATCTTTGCGCCTGCTCCTGATCTCCATGACGGCGCTCATATCTATTTCATTAAACGTGGTGAGCATGGCCGCCGCGTGCTGCGTCTCGACCAATCGCTGCGCGATGGTCTGGCGGCGGCGCGACAGGCGCACCCGCTCCTCGCGTTTCGGCGCTGCCGCCGGCGGAGCAGGTATCAGCGGGGGTGCTGGCTGTGCTGCCGCGTCTGACTGTGCCGGCGTCGTCGCTACTTGCTGCGTCATGTAGCCAAACACGTCTTCTTTGGTCACGCGACCATGCGGGCTGGCCGGCTTCACTTGCGAGATGTCGATGTTATGCTCGGAGGCAATGCGCCGCGCCAGTGGAGAAGGCGGACGCTGTCCATCGCTCGTGGCGGACGCCACTTGTAGCTGGCCGGTCGGGACGCGCTGCCCGTCTGCCGCCGCTGGGGTCGGTTGCGCAGGCGCGAGGCTGCTGCCGGGCGAAGGCGCAGCGCCCTCGCCGATCATGCCGATTACCTCGCCAACGGTCACAGTATCGCCCTCCTGCTTCATGATCTTCTGGAGAACGCCTCCCTGCTCTGCCGTCACCTCGAGATTGATCTTATCGGTTTCCAGTTCCGCCACCGCTTCTCCCTGGTTCACGCTCTCGCCTTCATGCTTGAGCCACGTGGCGATAGTGGCATCGACGATGGACTCGCCCAACGTGGGGATACGTATTTCAACGGACATGCTTCCCTCCGTGTTCTGCAACCGCTGGCTGCAAGGCCGCGGCCAGTATCTCTTCCTGTTCGGCCTGGAACAAATCCATAAAACCGGAGGCAGGACTGGCGCGATCCAGCCTGCTGATCACCCGCGGTTCCGCGGGAGCGACCAGGGGCGCGAGGCGCGGCGCGATATAACTCCACGCGCCCATATTGCGCGGCTCTTCCTGTACCCATATGACAGCGCGCGCGTTCGGATAGCGGGCAAGTACCCGTTTGATGGCTTGCTCAGGGAAGGGATAGAGCATCTCCACGCGGATAATAGCCGTATCCCCGGCCTGCTCGCGCTTCGCGTTTGCGAGCAGATCGATAGCCATCTTGCCGGTGCAGAGCAGCACCCTCCTGATGTCACTGGCGCGTGCCAGCGCGCTGTTGTCATCAATGACCGGCTGGAACGCACCTTCTGCTAATTCTGTCAGCGTCGCCGCCGCCAGCGTATTGCGCAACAGGCTCTTCGGTGTCATGATCACCAGCGGGCATGGGCTGTGGCTCAGGTTATATGCTTGCTGCCGCAGCAGGTGAAAGTACTGCGCGGCGGTCGAGCAGTTGGCAACGCGCCAGTTCATCTGGGCTGAGAGTTGCAGGTAGCGTTCCAGGCGCGCGCTTGAGTGTTCTGGCCCCTGGCCTTCGTAGCCGTGAGGGAGCAGGAGTACCAGCGGCGAGTGCTGCTTCCATTTGGCCTGGCCCGACGAGATAAACTGATCGATGATGACCTGGCCGGCGTTGGCGAAATCTCCATACTGCGCTTCCCAAAGGACAAGTGCATCCGGAGCATGAACGCCATAGCCATATTCAAAGCCCAGCGCGGAGGTTTCGCTCAGGGGGCTATTGTAGATAGCGAACGAGGCGCGCGCCTGGGAAAGATGTTGCAGTGGAATGTACGTCTCGCCGTCCTGGTCGTGCAGCACAGCGTGGCGCTGGCTGAACGTGCCGCGCTCGCTGTCCTGGCCAGTCAGGCGTATCGGGATGCCCTGGGCCAGGATCGAGGCGAAAGCCAGCGCTTCTGCCTGTCCCCAATCGATGCCGCCATCCGGGCCAGTCGTCGTCGCCCGGCGTTGCAGTAAGCGCGCCAATTTGTTGTTGGGCGAGAAGCCTTGCGGCCACGTCAGAAGTTCGTTGTTGAGTGCCGTCAGTTGCCCGGCGGAAACGGGTGGCAGGCTCTCGTTCTCGTCGTGCTCCACGTGGCCGTTTCCGTTCAGTCCTTCGAGCGCGTCCTCTTCAACATACGCGCCGCTGTCGGCTTCCCGTTTGGCCTCTTCCAGCGCGGCAAAGGCATCCTTGACCATCGTGTCGGCGTCCGCCTCCGCAATGGCTCCTTGCTCAATCAGGCGCTGAGCGTACAGTGCGCGCACGGTCGGATGCGAGCGGATGCTCTCGTACATTTTTGGCTGGGTAAACGCTGGCTCGTCGCCCTCGTTATGCCCCCAGCGGCGATAGCCGACGAGTTCGATCAGCACATCCTTGTGAAACTGGTCGCGGAACGCCTGCGCTAAACGCGTGGCCGTCAAGCAGGCATCGGGATCATCGGCATTGACATGAATGATGGGTATCTCGAAGCCCTTAGCCAGGTCGCTGGCGAAATGCGTCGAGCGACTGTCCTGCGGCTCGGTGGTAAAACCAAGCTGGTTATTGAGAATGATATGAATGGTGCCGCCGACCCAGTAGCCCTTGAGCCGCCACAGGTTCATCGTTTCCGCGACGACGCCTTCGCCGGGGAATGCCGCGTCGCCGTGAATGACGACCGGCAGCACGCGATCAACGTCCTGCAGCGGCCCGCCGGAGGTATAGCGGTCTTCCTGCGCCGCGCGTGCCATGCCGTCAATAACAGGATTGACGAATTCCAGGTGGCTCGGATTGGGCGAGAGGATGATTTTGAGTTCGACGGTATGCCTCTTGCCGAGGATATGTTCCGCGCCCAGGTGGTATTTGACGTCGCCCGTCCAGCCGAAGCCGAAGGTATCGGTCAGTGGGATGCCTTCCTCATGCTTCGCGTGTCCAAATTCGGTCAGAATGGCCGCGTAGGATTTGCCGAAGATATGCGCCAGCACGTTGAGTCGCCCGCGGTGCGCCATCCCAATAATTACCTCTTTCGTTTCGGTCTCAATTGCGCCCAGGACGATCTCGTCGAGCATGGGGACGAGCAGATCCGTCCCTTCGAGCGAGAAGCGTTTTTGCCCAGGGTAGGTCTGGTGCAGGTAGCGTTCAAAAACTTCTACCTGTGTCAGCCGCTGCAGCAATTTCTTACGCGCCGCCGGGTTCTCTTTCTCTTTATAGAGGTGCAGGCCGACGGCGTCACGCAGCCAACTGCGCTCGATGGGGCTTTTCACCTGGTCGAACTCGTAGCTGATCGTGCCGGAGTACAGAGCGCGCAGAGCCGTGATCGCTTCCAGCGCGTTGCGCGCGCCCTCGGCGGAATGACCGCCAACGACATCCGGCGGCAACAGTTCCAGGTCGGCCTCGCTGATGCCATGCGCTTCGGGCGACAATGCCGGATCGCCCAGCGGCTCGGTCCCCAGCGGGTCGAGGCGCGCGCCCAGGTGTCCGCGCTCGCGGATCGAGTGGGCCAGCGCGGAAGCCGCGACGATCTGGGAAACCGAAAATGGAGGTGATTGCTCCCCGCCCGCCGCGGCCGCGGATGCTGTTTCGCCCTCCTGCTCCGGCGACCATTGTTCAAACATGGCCCGCGTGGCGGCGTCAACTGAGGCGGGGTTTTTGAGGTAGCGATCATATAACTCCAGGACATACCCCGCGTTCGGCCCATAGAATGTCTCTAAATTGTGTATCATAGGTATATCATAGGTTCCTTGACTAACGTGGATGAACGTGCATCAAGATAGCAATGCATAGTTGCAGTTGCCAGCGTCTGCCAGCGCTGGTGGGAAAAGCTTGCCTTTCTCGTGAAGGGTGTTCATAAATCTCTCCCTGACTATAATATTTTATCACATGACGTCTTTCTTTTTTTTCGCAACTATGGTAGAATACAGGCAGAAGCAAAGGCGACGAAGGAACGAGTAGGACACGCGCTTTGTCATAGAGAGTCCGAGGTTGGTGCAATCGGATCGAGAGCGTGTCGCGAAAATCACTCCTGAGCTGCTAAACCGAAGCCATCAGTAGGGTTAGCCGGAACCTTCCCGTTATCGCAAGGAACTGTAATCTCTGTTTGTGCCATTTTGTAGGGTTACAGTACAATGAAGTGAGCCGCATCGGATAGAGGTGCGTGGCTAACAAGGGTGGTAACACGGGAATTCTACCTCTCGCCCCTTCGGTGGGTGAGGGGCTTTTTTATTACTGTCGTGCGTAAGGAGGGCGCTGCTTATGAAGACGAAACTGCTCTATCACGAGAACAGCTATATGTACGAATGTACAGCGAAGATCGTCGCCGTCGAAGGGGATGAGGTCGCGCTGGATGCCACCGTGTTTTATGCAGGCGGCGGCGGGCAGATGCCGGATAAAGGTATCATCACCTGGGATCATTATCCCGATCAATACGAGGCTAGCGTGATAGCAGTGAGTAAGCGCGACGACGTGGTATGGCACTTGCTCAGTTGCGCGCCGCCGCCGGTAGGTACGGAGGTGGTGGGTTCGATTGAGTGGGATTTTCGCTATAAGATGATGCGCACTCACACCGCGCTGCATATTCTCTGTGGCATCATCTGGAAAGAGTTCGGCGTCCAGGTCACAGGCGGGCAAATGTATCCTGACAAGGCGCGCATGGACTTTGCTATGGAAAATCTGAACAAAGATCGTATTGCTCATATCGAACAGAAGATTAACGAGGCGGTAGCAGCCGATTATCCCATCCGGGTCTACACGCTCCCTCGTGAGAAAGCGTTCGCTATACCCGACCTGGTACGCACCAGGATCAACCTGCTGCCGCCCAACATCGAAGTCGTGCGTATCGTTGAAATCGTCGGGCTTGACCTGCAGGCCGACGGCGGGACGCATGTCCATCATACGCAAGAAGTCGGTGGCATCAAAATCGTCAAGGCCGAGAACAAAGGGAAAATCAATAAGCGACTGGAAATTGTACTGACGGATCAGGTCAATTTAGATCAGAATTTGCAACCATAAACAGAATTTGGCCCCTACGGGACGGACAATTGAGGAGGCAATAGTGCCAGTGAAATCAAGCGTGTTTAAACAGGTAATGGCGGCGGATCGCGTCGATTACCCGAAACTGGAGGGCGCGATCCAGCAGTGGTGGGATGATCAGGGCATCCTTCAGCTTTACCTGCGACGTAATGAGCAGAGCGATAAGCAATACTCGTTCCTGGATGGCCCCATCACGGCGAACAATCCCATGGGCGTGCATCATGCCTGGGGCCGCACCTACAAAGACCTGTACCAGCGTTTCAAGACCATGCAGGGCTTCCGGCAGCGTTACCAGAATGGGTTCGACTGCCAGGGTCTGTGGGTCGAGGTTGAAGTCGAGAAAGAGCTTGGCTTCAAGAATAAACGCGACATCGAAGCCTACGGCATCGCCGAATTCGTTGAGCGCTGCAAAGAGCGCGTCTTCACCTTCGCGAAACGCCAATCTGAGCAGTCGATCCGCCTGGGCTACTGGATGGATTGGGGCAACGATTACTATACGCTCTCGGACGAGAACAACTACACCATCTGGTCATTCTTGAAACGGTGCAACGAACGCGGCCTGATCTACAAGGGCCGTGACGTCATGCCGTGGTGTCCGCGCTGCGCCACCGGTATCTCGAATATGGAGATGGAGTCCGAGGGCTATAAGGAAGTCGAGCATCTCAGCCTGTACGTGCGCTTCCCGCTCGTGGATCGCCCGGACGAGTACCTGCTGGCCTGGACGACGACACCCTGGACCCTGGCAGCCAATGTTGCCGCTGCCGTACATCCTGATCTGCCCTACGTTAAAGTCGCTCAGGACGGCGCATACTATTACCTCGCCGAGGATCTGTTGCCCATTCTCAAGATGCTGAAGGGGCGCGACAAAGGCGATTACCATGTCGTCGAAACGCTCAAGGGCAGCGACATGGTCGGCTGGCAGTATAACGGGCCATTTGATGAACTCCCCGCTGCGCGTGGTATCGTGCATACCGTTGTACCCTGGAAAGACGTCAGCGCGGCGGAGGGTACGGGCATTGTGCATATCGCGCCGGGCTGTGGCCGCGAAGACTTCGGACTGGCGAAAGAGTTCAATCTGGCAGTTCTCGCGCCGGTGAACGAGTTCGGCATCTATAGCGAAGGCTATGATTGGCTGAGCGGGCGAAGGGCAGCGGATCTCGGTCAGTATAGCGAAGGCTATGATTGGCTGGCCGGGCAGAGTGAGAGTACGACGGGTGTCGCAGAGCAGGTGAAGGAGAACCTGGAGCAGAAGGGTCTTTTGTATCGCTCGCAGAAATATAAACACCGCTATCCGACGTGCTGGCGCTGCAAAACTGAACTAATCTTCCGTTTAGTGGATGAATGGTTCATCTCGATGCAGGAACTGCGCTACGAGATCATGGACGTGGTGAAGCAGATCACCTGGATCCCGGCTTTTGGCCTGGAGCGAGAGCTTGATTGGCTCAAAAACATGGACGATTGGATGATCTCGAAAAAGAGGTATTGGGGGCTTGCGCTGCCCATCTACGACTGCCCCCAATGCGGCAATTTCCAGATCGTCGGTAGCAAAGATGAGTTGGAAGAGCTGGCCGTCTCCGGTTGGGAAGAGTTCGAGGGACACACGCCGCATCGCCCCTGGGTAGACGCGGTCAAGATTCGCTGCCTGCACTGCGGCTCGCCGCTTTCACGTATCGCCGATGTGGGCAACCCCTGGCTCGACGCCGGTATCGTACCCTACTCGACGCTGCACTATCGCACCGATCACGAGTACTGGCAGCAGTGGTTCCCGGCGGACTTCGTGACGGAGTCCTTCCCTGGCCAGTTCCGCAACTGGTTCTACTCTATGCTGGTCATGAGTACGGTTCTGGAGAATGCGCCGCCGTTTCAGACGCTCTTTGGCTACGCGACGCTGCTGGCTGAGGACGGCTCCTCAATGCACAAGTCGAAAGGCAATATGG
>Ga0207416_1002325_pt1 | contig 21200 bp, 26 predicted proteins | sample PaiPotPPM11metaG_FD_184107 | JGI IMG/M metagenome (GOLD analysis project Ga0207416, IMG submission 184107) | Iron sulfur acid spring bacterial and archeal communities from Banff, Canada, to study Microbial Dark Matter (Phase II) - Paint Pots PPM... ...
GGTGCGGAGCTGGGCGTTCCAGTCGGGGTCGGCGGGGTCGATCTTGAGCTGAGCCAGGATGGTCTCGGTGACGCCGTCCAGGACGGCGGCTTTGTTGGCGGCGTGCCGGTAGAGGATCATCGGGTCCCGGTTCAGGGCTGCGGCGAGGCGGCGCATCGACAGCGCGTCCGCCCCGTCGCGGTCGATGATTTCCAGCGCGGCGGCCAGCACCATGTCGCGGGTGAGTTTGCCGCCCTGGTTCGCAGCGGGGCCACTGGCGGCGGGGCCGGGTGCGGGCGAGTTCATTAGCGGTAGCGCCTCTTTTCGTCCTGGCGGGGCCTGCAAGTCACGGTAACACCATCTGTTAGCGCCGTAGGTTAATGACGTTGACAGTACTCTCATCCCGTGTTTAACTGTAGGTCTACAGCGTAGTTTCTTCGGAGAGCGTCTCGTGATCATTTTGCCGGGCTCGTCATCCTGATCCCGGCCGGTGTGCTCGCTGTGGCGGCATGGCCCGCGAGCGGCAGCCAGCTGTAAGCATCCCCGGAACGTCTCACCCGCGTCGCCTCACCGGAGGCGTCCGGTCCCGCCAGCGAAAAGAGGCAGCACGATGAGTGCAGACGACAAAGTCAAGAACACTGCCGAGACGGCCAAGGGCAAAGTCAAGGAAGGCCTCGGCAAAGCCACCGGCAATGAGTCCCTCGAAGCCGAGGGTCATGGCGATCAGGCCAAGGGCGACCTCAAGCAGGCCGGCGAGAAAGTCAAGGACGCCTTCAGGAAGTAGCTAGCGCGCCTGATCGCCCAGCGCTCCGCGAGCCACTCAGGCCGCTATCCCCGGGCGCTCCCCCGCGCCTTCCCATCCGGCTTTAGCAGCTCGTCCCGCGAGACGGGCATGTGAGGAAACCCCCATGTTTATCGGCATTGGAACCATCGTCGTGATCGTGATCATCGTGCTCGTCGTCTTGATGCTGCGGCGGCGCTGACCTGGTCGCTGGTCTCTCCTCGCTCGGCGCCCAAGCGTTCACAGCGCCGGGCGAAGGGGCCCTTCATAGCGGAACGCCACGTGCGAAGGACGCCGCCAGGCTTGCGCAGATCGGATCGGCAGTTTCTCCCGTGTAGCCACCCGCCGGCCGGGTAGCCGGAGACGGATGGTGACTGAGATGCGGATTCCGCTGTTCGTTCTGCGGCGTGTCGTCATGATTCCGGCTCTCGCCGCCGCGACCGTGATAGGCGTCGTGCTGCTTGTCGCGGTCACCGCCGTCACCGGGCCGGCGTCGCTGGGCCGGCGCGGGCGCTGGCGGGCGACACGGCTGGGCGCCTTCCTGGTCACCTATCTCGCGCTCGAGTTCGTCGCCCTGGCCAGCGCGTTCGCCATCTGGGTCCGGTGCGGCCCGGCCGCGCGGCGCGACGTCGCCCGTTATCAGGAGCTGAATTTCAGGATCATAGAGAAGCTGCTCGCGCGCCTGTACGGCGCGGCCCGGCGGCTGTTTCGGCTTCGCGTGGAAATTCTGGCCGACCTTCAAGCGCGGCAGCAGGCGGATGCTGTCGCGTCAGGCGGGCCCGTCATCGTCCTGGCCCGGCACGCCGGGCCGGGAGACAGCTTCCTGCTCGTTTATGGTCTGCTGGCGTACGCGGGTCGGCGACCCCTGCTCGTTCTCAAGCGCGCGCTCGTCCTGGATCCATGGATAGACGTGCTGCTGGGCAGGGTTCCGCACAGCTATATCGAACCGCACGACCACGGCGACCGTGCGATCGCGCTGATCAGCGACCTCGCCGCAGGCCTGGCGGCCCGGGACGCGCTGGTCATCTTCCCCGAGGGTGGCAACTTCACCCCTGGCCGTCACCAGCGGGCAATCGACGACCTGCAGCGCCGTGGCCACCGTCGCCGGGCTGCGCAGGCGGCCCGGCAGCACCACGTGCTGCCGCCGCGCCCGTCCGGCACCCTGAACGCGATTGACGCCGCACCCCAAGCCGATCTGGTGATTGTGGCTCACACCGGCCTGGACCAGCTGGACTCGGCCGCCGCCGTCTGGAAAGGTATCCCGCTTGAGCTCCCGCTGCGGGTCACCTGGTGGCGGATCCCCGCCAGAGACCTGCCCTCCGGCAGGGATGCCCGCACGGAATGGCTCAACGCCCAGTGGGCGCGGGTGGACGACTGGATAGCCAGCTACGCAGCGAGCGACCTCCCGAAGAGCGAGCCGAGCGCGGTCGAGCGGCACCGCTGAGACAGCTGCGGCCGATCATTCGTCATGGCCCCGGCCCGGGGCAGGCTCCCGTCAATCGACAGTCCTCGCCGCAGCAATAAGGAGCAGACATGGCCGAACCAGAACCAGGCCTTCCCGTCGACCGTTCGCGGTCGGCGGGAAGCCAGCTACTGTCCGGCGTGGACCGATGGGCGTCGCGTCCGCTGACCGCCTTGACCGTGCTCACCGCGGCCGCGGCCTGGGTTGTCCTCAGCATCGCGGCCGGTTTCCCGGGACGCTGGGAGACCGTCTTCCAGTCCCTCGTCGCTGCGATGACCCTGGCCATGGTCTTCGTGATCCAGCACACACAGGCTCGTCAGCAGGCAGCCACCCACCGCAAGCTCGACGAGGTCATGCATGCGCTGCCCGGGGCGGATGACTCCCTGCTCACGCTGGAGCAGGGGTCCGACGACGAACTGCGCGCCGCTCGCCACGCACACCGCGAAATCCGCCGGGCGGCGCTGGACGAGCAATCCGGCCCCGCCGATCCAGGGGCCTGAGTAGCCGCCAGGCCGGGATCCAACGGCGCGGTCCTGCCGCGACGACGGAGTTGACCCGGACCCCGCTTAGTCGTCCTTGTGCGGCAGGAACTCCTGGACCTTGGTCTTGATGCCTTCCTTGATGACGCCCCATCGGTCCTCGTCGCCGTCGAGCAGCGCCTTGGCGGCGTCTTTGGCCTGTTCGAAGGTGGCGTGCGGGGGGATCGGCGGCACGTTCGGGTCGGTGCGGACATCGAGCAGGGCCGGGCGGTCTGCGGCCAGCGCGCGGTCCCACGCCGGGCCGACGTCCTCGGGCTTGTCGACATTGAACGCCTGCAGGCCGAGGCTGGCGGCAAAGGCGGCGTAGTCGATGTCGGGCAGGGTCTGGGATTCGGTGAACTTCGGTGCGCCTCCCATCGCGCGCATTTCCCAGGTGACCTGGTTGAGGTCGTTGTTGTGCAGCACGGCGATGATCAGCCGCGGGTCGGCCCAGTCCTGCCAGTAGTGCTTGATGGTGATGAGCTCGGCGAGGCCGTTCATCTGCATCGCGCCGTCGCCCGCGAATACGATCACGGGCCGGTCGGGGTGGCCGAACTTGGCGCCGATGCCGTAGGGCACGCCGGGTCCCATGGTGGCGAGGTTCCCCGACAGGGACCCGCGCATGTCGCCGCGGAACCGCAGCTGACGGGCGTACCAGTTCGCGGAGGAGCCGGAATCAGCGGTGACGATCGCGTTGCCCGGCAGCCGCGATGACAGCTCGTGGAACAGCCGCATCGGGTTGACCGGATCAGCCTCGACCATCGCCTCGGCGTCCATGACCTCCCACCAGCGGGCCACGTTCTTCTCGATGCCGTCGCGCCAGGACCGGTCTTCCTTGCGCTCCAGGTGCGGGATGAGCGCGCGCAGGGTGGCGGCGGCGTCACCGACCAGGTTGACCTCGTACGGGTAACGCATGCCGATGTACTTGGCGTCGATGTCGATCTGTACGGCGCGGGCCTGGCCGAAACCGGGCAGGAACTGGGTGTAGGGGAAGCTGGACCCGACGGTGAGCAGGGTGTCGCAGTCCTTCATCATCTCGTAGCTGGGCCGGGTGCCGAGCAGCCCGATCGAGCCGGTGACGTAGGGCAGGTCGTCGGCGAGCACGTCCTTGCCCAGCAGCGGCTTGGCCACCCCCGCGCCAAGCAGGTCGGCGACCTGCTCGAGTTCGGCGCGGGCGCCCCGGGCGCCCGATCCGGCCAGGATGGCGACCTTGGACCCGGCGTTGAGGATCCCGGCCGCGCGGGCGACAGCGTCGTCGCCCGGGGCCGCGGCGGGCCAGTCGACACCGACGCTGGAGGGCACCATCTTGAACGCGTGCGTGGGTGCCGAGTACTCCAGTTCCTGCACGTCGGAGGGGATGATGACCGCCGTCGGCGCCCGTTCGGCCAGCGCGACCCTGATCGCCCGGTCGAGCACGTTCGGCAGTTGCTCGGGGACCGTGACCATCTGCACGTACGGGCTGGCCACGTCCTTGTAGAGGCTGAGCAGGTCAACCTCCTGCTGGTAGGAGCCGCCCATCGCCGAGCGGCTGGTCTGGCCGACGATCGCCACCACCGGGACGTGATCAAGCTTGGCGTCGTACAGGCCGTTGAGCAGGTGCACAGCGCCGGGGCCCGAGGTGGCCATGCAAACCCCGACCCGGCCGGTGAACTTGGAGTAGCCGACCGCCTCGAAGGCGCTCATTTCCTCGTGCCGGGACTGGATGAACTTCGGCTTGTTCCCGGCGCGGCCCCACGCGGCCAGGATGCCGTTGATGCCGTCGCCGGGGAAGGCGAAGACCTTGTCCACGCCCCAGCTCCGCAGGCGTTCCAGCACGTAGTCGGCAACGGTAGGTGCGGTCATCAGTCTGTTCCTCTCATTGGTTCGGCGGCCATGTGGTCGGCGGCACGGGCCGCGACGGCCATGATGGTCAGGGCCGGGTTAGCGCTCCCCTGGGTAGGCAGGACGCTGCCGTCGGCGATGAACAGGTTCGGCCCCGCGAAGCTGCGGCGTGCGACCGGCAGGCCATACCGGTCCTTCTCCTCCGCGAGGGTGACCCGGTTCTCCGGCAGCGGCAAGAACTCGCACAGCGCCCCCAGGCAGGACCAGTGCACGTAGTCGCTCATGTACTCACGCAGCGCCTGGCCCCAGTGTCCCTGCGCGGCGACGTGCTCGGCCCAGGTGATCGGCAGCGGCGAGACGGTCTCGATGGAGAAGCCGCGCCGGTACGGCTTATCCGGGTCGGTCTCGTAGAACTGCTCGCTGCTGACCTCGGGCGGCGGCACCTTGTACATCCGGACCTCGCCCCGGCCCGAGTTATTCGAGCCGAGCGGCACCGGGTCCGCTCCGGCGATCACGCGCGGCTCGGTCCAGTAAAGGTGGTGTGAGCCCGCCTCGTCGCTGACCCAGTCGGCGTCGGGGTCCCAGAACGGGCCCGCGTCCAGGCCGACTACCCGCCAGCCTCGGCGGGCCAGGCGCTGCAGGAGCACAGAGCCGCCCGCGCCGCAGCCCACCACCGCCAGGTCGACCTCGTCGCCATCCGCGTACCTGCGCATATCCGATCGCTGCCGGTAATTCACCCGGCTGCCGTCATTCGGCAGCAGCCACGCCGATTCGTTCCGGTCCCGCACGCCTGCCATCAGGTGCCCCCGGACCGGATCATCCGACGGCGCGGCGTCGCGGACCCGGTCCCAGCGCAACCGGCAGCCACATCATCTTGTTGCCGAAGCTCGCGCTGTCGTGCTCGAAGAAGATCTCAGCGGCGGTAACCAGCGCGCCCGCCGCGGTCAGCGCGGACAGGCTGCGCTCGAAGCGACCCGTCTCGACGTTACGCAGCATCCTGTCGATGCCCTGCGGCGTCTTCTCCGGCAGCCTGCTGCCCCATGAGTCGGCTCGCATGATCTGGTCCCTTCCGGTCATCCGGGTTCCTCGCTGGGGGACACGACCAGGCAGAATCCCGGTCCCGTGCTGCATCAGCCCCAGCCGTCGCGTGAACCGACTACCCGGCCAGCGAGCCCTAAACTCACGCCACCGAACGGGCCAGCTCGGCGTTAATTTCGCCGCCTACGAGCACCGCTATCCCGGTGAGGTAGAGCCAGAAGATGAGGATGGCCACGCCGGCGAAGGCGCCGTAGGTCTTGCCGTAAGAGCCGAACCTCGCCACGTAGAACGAGAAGCCGAGCGAAGCGAGCAGGAAGATGGCCGTGCCAACCAGGCCGCCGGGACTGACCCATTGCCAGCGGGGTGACTCGCGGTTCGGCGCATAGCAGTAGTAAACGGAGAACAGCAGCGTGACGGCGATGATCGTCAGGATCCAGCGCACGGCGGTCCAGGCGATGACGAAGGCTGTTCCGGCGACCGGCAGATGACCCTCGATACCAGAGCCGATCGGCGCGCCGAAGACAATCAGCGCCGATGCGATCCCGCCGCACACGACAGTGGCCAGCAGGAGCGGGAAGGCCCGCAGCCGCTTGGGTACGAACTTGCGATCGACTGGCACCTCATAGGCGACGTCGAGCCCGGTCTCGAGTGCGGCCATTCCGCTCGAGGCGCTCCACAGCGCCACCAGCACGCCTATGACCAGGACGGAGAGCGAGGCCGAGGCGGACTGAGCGGTAGCGGCACGGACGGCCTGAACGAAGACTCCCGACGCCCCGGAGGGCAGCGCCTGGTTCAGGCCGCTGACCAGCCGGTGTACCACGCTGGCGTTCATGTGCGTCAGGCTGGCCAGGTCCAGCAGGGCGATGAGGGCCGGGAACAGGGCGAGGAACCAGTGGTAAGCCAGGCTCCCGGCCGTCATGCTGCAGCGATCGCGGACGAACTTCTTCCCGCAGCGCTTGACCATGTCGCGCCAGCCGGTAACCGGCCAGGCTCTCATGAAGATCACTCCAGCCAGCCCGCCGTTACCGGGCTGCGCTGAGCAGGCTCTCGATCCGTCCAAGGCGGCTGGCCAACTCAGCCACATCGGCCTTGGTTGCGCCTTGCTCGGCCGCCTTCAGCGTCAGCACGAGCTGACCGCCGGGCTCCAGGCTCCCGTGCTCGACCTCGGTCACGTCGTCACCGTTCTCGAGCCGCACAGCATGATCGAGTTCGCTGCGCCGCAGGCCCAGCCTCCGCAGCGCCGAGGCGATCGGATGCCCGCCGCTGATCACGGTGGTCGCCTTGCCGTCGAAGATCCGCGCGGCTCGGGGACTGACCACGATGAGCCGGTTGACGCCCGTGTTCACCGCGACCAGCGTGACGGCCCCGATGATGCCGCCGATCAGCGACGTATCGTTGCCGATGACCGCGTTCTGCACGACGTTGGACAACAGGAAGATCACCACGAAGTCGAACGTGCTCAAGGCCGCCAGCCCTCGCTTGCCGGTCAGCCGGAACAGCAGAGCGATGAGGGCATAGACGATGACTGTCCGCAGGATCTTCTCCGCCACCGGGATTTGCTCGACGAACATGCTGTGCCACATGGCGGCCTCCCGCGGCTACTCGAACGGTCCGACAGCACCTCATCCAACCAGGCATCCGCAGCGTGAACCCGCCGGAAAAGCCGTCCGCCGCGCGGCCGCCCAGCCCCGGCGCAGGGCACGCGTCGTCCTGCGTCCTAGTCGTCGCGGGCCGATGCCGCGTCGCGGAGCCGGTCGAAGGCCGCGTCGGCCAGGCTCGCGGCCTTCAGCGCCGCGGGACTGGGTAGTACGTGCGGCCGGGTAGGCCCGGACTGCGTGGCGCTGGCGAGCCTCGCGCCGAGCCCGTTGGCCTCATCTGCCGGGAGTGCGGCTCGCAGACCGGGCCAGACCTGATGTTCTTCGTAGGCGATGTGGGCCCGGGCGGCGCGATCGAACTTCGTTATGAGCGGAACGAACTGCGCGTGGCCGGGGGCCATTCCGTCCAGCTCGGCGAGCACCTGCTTCCCTTCGGTCTCCTGCTCGATGCCGCCGGCTGCGAGCGCGCCACCGTCGCCGAGGTGCCTCTCCACGGTCGGCCAGAAGTACTGCTCCTCTGCGGCCTCGTGCTGTAGCACAGCGCTGATCAGGGGGTCGGCCAGCGAGCCGCCCTGGTCCCGCAGCTCCGCCGGCGCGCCAATCAAGGCTTGCATCCGGTCCAGCATCTGCTCGACGTTCCGGTGCGCAGCCCCGAGCACCTCGAACACATCAGGCATGCCATCCTCCCCGTCGCAACGCCGCGGCAAGCGGCCAGCAGAACTTTTGCTGCTGCCCGGCCAGAGCGCATCCAAACCGCGAGTTCAGTGAAGACAACTGCAAGGAACGCCACCGCGACCCGCGCGAACGGCCAGTTGACCTATGACCCGGCACATGCCTGCGCCCGACGGGCACAACGGCGGCTTATCCCCGTGCTGGGCGCGGCCGGCTTGGCTGGTCGCCTGCCGGTGGCGGGAACTCCGCGGTGGCGCTGTCGATGAAGCGGCGAGCGACGTCGGTGAGCCGCAGGTTGTTGTTCCTGGCGTAATCGCGCAGGAGCCCGGTCCTGCGCATAAGCGTAAGCCCGCAGCCGGACAAACGCCTCAGCGACGCTAACGCCGAGCTGTCCGGTGAGCATGCCGGTGGCCTGATCGATCTCGGCCCGGTGCAGCGCCAGATCCGGCGCCTGCCCGCCTGTGCCCGTCGCGCCGGCTGCCCCGTCCGCACCCTGATGCACGCCGTCGAGCAGCAGCACTGTCGCCACGTCGGCCAGGATGAGGCTGTCCCCGACCCGCGCGCCGAACAGCGGGCCAGGTGAGCCTCGGTACAGGCCCATGGCCCCGGCCCGGATTGCCCCGATGATCAGCGGGAACGTGAAGACGGCCGCGGCACCGAGCCGGCGTGCCTCCGGCGCGAACCCCGTCCACCGGCGCGCCCATGCATTGTCATCCAGGTCAGGTGCCAGGACCGGCGCGGCGCTGGCCAGCACGTCGTAACACGGCCCCTCACCCAGTACGAGCTGGAGTTCGGCGAGCTGCTCGCAGACCGGATCTGTCACGCACATCACGAAGTCCGGTCCGCCACGGCCTACAGCGGTTACCCAGGCCCCGCTGACCTGCGCTGATGAGACAGCGACCGCGCACGCGTCGGCCACGGACACCCGCCGGCCCTGCGCGGCAGCATGCTCGGCGACCAGCCCCCACATGAGCTCGGCCTGCCCGCTGGTCATCTGCTGGCCCGCGACATGGGCATGGACAGCCGGGACGCCGACTCGACTCGCACCACGAGGGCTGCCCTCCTCCCAGAGCAGCCAGGCGGGGACTCGACCCGACGGCAAATTACCAGACCTGACCCGAACACTACGCCCCGGCCGGCCACCGCCACCTGCAGACCGCCCGCTGTCAGCGCGGGCCGATGCGGGGCGACCGGGGCGAGCTACCGGGCCGGACGCCTGCCGGGCCGCCGCCGCATCCGCAGCGCCGCCAGGAGAAGGGCGCCGAGGAACACGACAATGCCGATGATCAGCAGGTAAAGCAGGCCCTTTGCGACCACACCCACGATACCCAGCACGATCGCCACGATCACTAGCATTAGGAACAGGGCAATCATCGGATCCTCCGATCGGCCGGGCTGGTTAGCGGCGGGCCAGCCGCCGCTCCCCGCCAGCGCCCGCCACGTAGTCCAAGCCGTAGTGCGTGAAGACCGCCTCCTCGCCGTCTGCCGGCAACTCGCCGTCGGTGCCGATCGACGGGGCCTCCTTCACGAGTTTCTTGTCGTAGCCGACCTTGACGTACCCCGGTCCCACCGTCGCCTGATCAAGAGGTACGAACACGAGCCGGTGCCGGGTCGGCAGTCCGACCTTGACCGTGCCGAACGACGGCAGGTCACTTCCGGTGTCAACGTAGACCGCCTCAAGCTCACCGATCCTGTGACCGCTGGCGTCGACCACGCTGTGGCCGCGCCATTCCCGGATGTTGCCAGCCTCAAACATGCCAGCCTGCCCTCTCCAAGCGACACCGCCGCTACTTTGGTCCAAGATCCTACCCGGATACAAGCCGCGGACACGGCTCGCCAGGCCCTGACCGCTTCCCGCGTACATGGCCTTGAAACCCTGTGCGGGCCAGGACGTGACTCTTAATCACAAAAGCCGGTCATTCGATCTTCGATTGCTCAGTCCCGGCTTTGGCGGGCTTGTCTGGTGGGGTAGTGTAGAAGATGCGGTCGGCGCCGGGTAGGCCCTGTCCGCAGTCTCGTTGCTCCAGACCCTGGTGACGTAAGCCCTGAGCGGTGTGCTCGGAAATACGCCAGGAGGACAGAGCGACGATGACAACGCCATCCGGCTTTCCTGCCCTGCTGTCGGACCGGGGCTCAGGTACACATGCTTCTGTTGCCGTTGATCCCTCGACGGCTGGCTTTCGTGCCCTGGCGCTGCAGGTGCGAGGGATGGGTCTGCTCGACCGCAGGCCCGGCTACTACCGAGTGAAGATCACGCTAACGATCTTCGCCTTTTTCGCTGGATGGGCCCTGTTCGTCATGATCGGTAATTCGTGGGCAGTCCTCGCCGTCGCCCCGTTGATCGGCATGATGTTCACCCAGCTGGGCTTCATCGGCCATGATGCCGGGCACAACCAGGTTTTCCGCTCACGTCGACACAATCGCATGCTCGGCCTTACCGTGGGGAACGCGCTCATCGGCCTGAGCTTTGGCTGGTGGGTTCCCAAGCACAACGCTCACCATGCACATCCCAACGAGATAGGCCGCGACCCCGATGTCGCCGAAGGTGTCCCCCCTGCCTTGTCTGGCGCGCCGGCAAACGAGCGCGGCCCTCTCGCGTCGTGGCTGGCACACTGGCGGGCGCCGCTGTTCTTCTCCCTCATGCTGCTGCGAAGCGGTGGTATGCACGTGCTCGGGATCACGCGGCTTCTGCGGCGACGAGACCATGCCTCGGCGGTAGAAGCCTCCCTCATCATTCTGCATGCCGCGCTGTACCTGACCGTGGTGCTGTGGGTGCTCTCCCCGCTCAAGGCACTCGCTTTCGTCGCGGTACAGCAGGCAGTCTTCTCGCTGTACCTGGGCATCAGTTTCGCGCCTAACCACAAAGGGATGCCGATCATCGAGTCTGCAGCAGCGGCCGGCTTCGCCCGCCGCCAGGTGGTCACCGCCCGGAATATCAGCGGCGGCCGGTTCACCACCTTCTTCCTGGGCGGCCTTAACTACCAGATCGAGCATCATTTGTTCCCGTCGATGCCCCGGCCCAATCTGCGACGGGTCCAGGGCCTGGTCAGGGACTTCTGCGCAGCGACCGATCTCGGTTACAGCGAAGAAAGCTTCGTCGAGTCATTCCGTCAGATCACCCATCATCTCAACCTTGCCGGGGCTAACGACTAACAAGCGCGACCCTCTTTATTCGCAGCGCAATGAGATCACATCACTAGGACCTTGTAAGATAGGACGGCCGAAATGTTCGGCTTCAAGATCATCACGCAGTATGAGAAGGGCATCGTCTTCCGTTTCGGCCGGGCGCTGCCCGGCACCCGCGACCCCGGGCTGACCTGGGTCAACCCGTTCACCGACCGGCTGCGCAAGGTCAACATCCAGATCATCGCGGCGGCGGTACCTGCCCAGGAGGCCATCACCCGCGACAACGTCACCCTGCGGGTGGACGCGGTCGTCTACTACCGGGTCGTCGACCCGCTCAAGGCCATCATCAACGTGCAGAACTACCCCTACGCGGTGTCCCAGGTCGCCCAGACGTCGCTGCGGTCGGTCATCGGCCAGAGCAACATGGACCAGATCCTGTCCGAGCGCGACAAAATCAACGCGCACCTCAAGGACGTCATCGACGCCCCCACCGAGCAGCCCTGGGGTATCCGGGTGGAGCGGGTCGAGATCAAGGACGTGTCCCTGCCCGAGTCGATGAAGCGCTCGATGTCGCGGCAGGCCGAGGCCGAGCGGGAGCGCCGGGCGCGGATCATCTCGGCCGACGGCGAGTACCAGGCGTCGAAGAAGCTCGCCCAGGCCGCCGCGGTGATGGCCCGTGACCCGGCCGCCCTGCAGCTGCGGCTGCTGCAGACCGTGGTCGAGGTGGCCGCGGAGAAGAACAGCACCCTGGTCATGCCCGTCCCGGTGGAACTGCTGCGCTTCTTCGACCGAGCCGGGTCGGCCGCGCCGGCCGAGCCGGTATCCGACCAGGCCGAGCCGGCATCCGACCGGGACCGGGACAGCGCCGTCGCGTCGGCGCCAGCTGTGCCGGCCCTCGCGGCGCCCGCCCACCTGCCCGCCGGAGCCGCCGTGACCGCGGCCGTGAATTCGGCCCCCAAGCGGTAGCTGATTCTCGCCCTCGGGGCCGGAGGCTGACCTCGTAGCCTGTAACCATGTCCGGACCCGAGGACCGCTCGCTCTCGCTGGCCGAGTGGCTGGTGCTGTGCCTGGTGAGCGAGGAACCCAGGCACGGGTTCGCGATCGCTCGGATCCTCGGCCGCGAGGGCGCCATAGGCCAGATCTGGCGGGTACCCAAGCCGGTCGTCTACCGGGCCCTGCAACGGCTCGAGCAGCTCGGCCTGGTGCAGATCGGGGAACAGCAGCCGTCGAGCCAGGGCCCGGTCCGCTCGCTGGTCGACGCCACCCTGGCCGGGCGGGCCGCGGCCGCCGGCTGGCTGAACCGGCCGGTCGAGCACACCCGGGACGTGCGCTCGGAACTCCTGGTCAAGCTGGCCCTGCTGGACCGGGCCGGGATGGACGCGCAGCCGCTCCTCCAAGCGCAGCGCGCGCAGCTCCAGCCCCTCGCGGACGCGCTGCACGGCCGGCTGGCCGGCGCTAGCGGGTTCGAGCGCACCCTCGCGCTGTGGCGTTATGAGACGGTTTCAGCGACCGTGCGGTTCCTCGACGTGCTGTGCGACCGGGCCGGGGCCCGGTAGCCAGGCGCCTGCGCCCCGGTCTGACCTGCTTCTGCCCCTTGTGCGGGCCTGCTTCCTGATGTCTCATTGAGACTACCGAGCGGGCCGCAGCCTACGGCTGGGCTCGTCGCACGCGCTATGCGGGCGGGCCTGGGGGGTGCGGCCGCCGAAGCCGCGCAAGCAAAGGGAGATGACCATCCATGACCGTGACCTTGGACCGGAACGTCGAAGCCTTCATCAGCGCCCCGCGCCAGCTGTTCATCAACGGGCAGTGGGTCGACGCGGCGTCGGGCAAGACGTTCGAGACTCCCGACCCGGCGACCGGCGAGACCCTCGCCCGGGTGGCCGAGGGCGACGCGGAGGACATCAACCGCGCGGCGCGCGCGGCGCGCCAGGCCTTCGATGAGGGCCCGTGGAGCCGGATGACCCCGTCCGAGCGCGGCCGCATCGTCTGGAAGATCGGTGACCTGATCCTCGAGCACACCGACGAGCTGGCCCAGCTCGAGTCGCTCGACAACGGCAAGCCGTTCCCCGTCGCGCAGGCCGCCGACGTGCCGCTGGCCGCCGACCTGTTCCACTACATGGCCGGCTGGGCCACCAAGATCGAAGGCAACACGATCAACATCTCGGTGCCCTACATGCCGGGCGCGAACTTCCACTCCTACACGCTCCGCGAGCCGATCGGCGTCGTCGGGCAGATCATCCCGTGGAACTTCCCGCTGCTGATGGCGGCGTGGAAGCTCGGCCCCGCGCTGGCCGCCGGGTGCACGGTGGTGCTCAAGCCGGCCGAGCAGACCCCGCTGTCCGCGCTGCGGCTGGCCGAGCTCATCGCGGAGGCCGGCGTGCCCGAGGGCGTGGTCAACGTGGTGCCCGGCTTCGGCGAGACCGCGGGAGCGGCGCTCGCCGCGCACATGGACGTGGACAAGGTCGCGTTCACCGGGTCCACCGAGGTCGGCAAGCTGATCGTCGAGGCCGCCGGGGCCAGCAACCTGAAGAAGCTGACCCTCGAGCTCGGTGGCAAGAGCCCGAACATCGTGTTCGAGGACGCCGACCAGGGCGCGGTTCAGGGTGCCGCCAACGCGATCTTCTTCAACCACGGCCAGTGCTGCGTCGCGGGCTCGCGGCTGTTCGTACAGCAGAGCCGGTTCGACGAGGTGGTCGACGGCGTCTCCGAGATCGCCAAGTCGATCAAGCTGGGCTCGGGCATGGAGCCGGGCACGCAGATGGGCCCGCTGGTCTCCAGCGAGCAGCTGGAGCGGGTGACCGGCTTCCTGGAGTCCGGCAAGGCTGACGGGGCCACGGCCCTGACCGGCGGCGGGCGCTTCGGCGACCGCGGCTACTTCGTCGAGCCCACCGTGCTCACCAACACCACCCCGAACATGAAGGTCGTGCGCGAGGAGATCTTCGGACCGGTCGTGGTGGCCGCGCCGTTCAGCGACCTGGACGAGATCGCCGCCGTGGCCAACGACACCGAGTACGGCCTCGGCGCCGGCATCTGGACGAAGGACATCTCCAAGGCCCACGCCCTGGCCAAGAAGATCAAGGCCGGCACGGTCTGGATCAACTGCTACAACGTGTTCGACGCCTCGCTGCCGTTCGGCGGGTACAAGCAGTCCGGCTGGGGCCGTGAGATGGGCCACGAGGTGCTGAACAACTACACCGAGGTCAAGGCGGTCACCGCCCAGCTCTGACAATTCTGCTTTCCGAACGCCCGGCGCGCGCGAGCAAACCCCCCGGCTCGCGCGCTCCGGGCTTGCCTACCGGCCCCGGACGCGGGTATGCAACCTGAGTGATCCGCACGGGGGAGCAAGGGCTGCCGGCCCAGATGCGGCCGATGCTGGCCACCGCCGCGTCCAGCCTGCCGCCCGCCGACGGCGGCTGGGCCTACGAGATGAAGTGGGACGGCCTGCGCGCCCTGGCCTACCTCGACGGCGAGGCCGTGCGGCTGTGGTCGCGTACTGGCCGGGACATCACCGGCGGTTACCCGGAGCTGGCGGGCATGGCGGCCGGAGTGCAGGCCGGCCAGGTCGTGCTCGACGGGGAACTCGTAGCGTTCGATGAAAAGGGCTGGCCGAGCTTCGAGGCGATCCAGCAGCGGATGAATCTCTCGGCGGCCCAGTCCCGGCTGCTCGCGCCCGACGTGCCGGTCAGCTACCTGGCGTTCGACCTGCTCTCGCTGGAGGGCCGGCCGCTGCTCGACGAGCCGTACTCGCGGCGCCGGGCGCTGCTGGACGAGCTCGGGCTGAACGGCCCGCACTGGCAGACCCCGCCGTCGTTCGCCGATGCGGCCGGCCGGGACGTCCTGCTGGTTTCACGCCAGCACGGCCTGGAGGGCGTGGTGGCCAAGCGGCTGTCCTCGCGTTACGAGCCCGGCAAGCGATCGCAGAGCTGGCGCAAGATCAAGAACGTCCGGCGGCAGGAGGCGGTCGTCGGCGGCTGGAAACCGGGCGAGGGCAACCGGGCCGGCCAGATCGGCTCGCTGCTGCTCGGCGTGCAGGGCCCGGGCGGGCTGGAGTACGCCGGGCACGTCGGCACCGGGTTCACCCAGCAGACGCTGGCCATGCTCGGCCAGCGGCTGGTCCCGCTGCGCCGCGCCACCTCCCCGTTCGCCACGCCGGTCCCGCCAGAGCACGCCCGCGCCGCGGTCTGGGCCGAGCCGAGCCTGGTGGTGGAGGTGGCGTTCGCCCAGTGGACCAGTGAAGGCCGGATGCGCGCGGCCTCCTACAAGGGGCTGCGGACCGACAAGGACCCGGCCGAGGTGGTCCGCGAGCCCTGAGGCGTCAGCCGGGGCCGCCGAAGTCCGCGAAAACTCCGCCAGGAAATTTGTTGGCGCGCGTCTGGTCCCATCCTCCTACCCATGTCACGGCAATACGCCCGGCACCGCCCGCTCGGGGCGCCGGAGGGGAGCGCCCCGGGCGGCGGCCGGCCAGGAGGAGGCACGGAATGTACGCAGCACGACCGGCTACCCGCGAGATGTCCCGGCCCGCCGCCGGACGCAACCGCGCCACGATGGTGGAAGCCCGCCGCACGGTGATCGACCGCCTGCGGCGCCGCGGGGTCTGGCCCAGCCGCAACCCCTGGATGCCCGCCCTCGCCGCCAGCCGCGAGCGGGTGGTGGGCAGCGCCGTCCTGGGCGTCCGCGGCAACCTGCTTTAGCGGTTACGCCGTCTGTCACCATGGACGGGTGAGCGCCACGCGACTGGTCACGCTCGACGATGTCCCCGCCCTGGCCGAACTGGTCCGCGCCAGCCGCGACTTCCTCGCCCCGTGGGAGCCGGCCCGGGGCGAGGACTACTTCACCGCCGGGGGTCAGCGTACGGTCATCCAGAACGCGCTCACCCAGCATGCGGCGGGAACCGCGCTGCCGCACGTCATCCTCGACGACGCCGGGCGGGTGGCCGGCCGCATCACGCTCAGCGGCATCGTGCACGGCTCGTTCCAGTCGTGCAGCATGGGCTTCTGGCTGGGCACCGCCGCCACCGGGCGCGGCCTCGCGACCGCCGCCGTCCGGCACATCATCGACGTGGCCTTCGCGGAGCTGGGCCTGCACCGCATCCAGGCCGAGACGCTGCTGCACAACGTCAGGTCGCAGCGGGTGCTGCGGCGCAACGGGTTCGTCCGGATCGGCCTGGCGCCCGCGTTCCTGCAGATCGCCGGCCGGTGGCAGGACCACATCCTGTTCCAGGTGATCAACACGGGCGAGAAGTAAGCCATGATCTGTCCCGGACTCCGCGGGTTACGCCATATCGCGGGACCCTTATGAGGGATGATCACTATGCCGCCGGGGTCGCGCCGCGCACCCCGGCCCGGGACGCTCGGTTTAGGGGGTATGAACGGTGACTGGCGACGCCGGCGATGAGGCCCGGCCGCGGCCCCGGATCGACACATCGGTGCCGCATTCGGCCCGGATCTGGAACTACTGGCTCGGCGGCAAGGACAACTATCCCGTCGACCGGCAGGCCGGCGAGCAGACGAAGGCGGTGCTGCCCGAGATCGTCGATATCGCGCGCGCCTCCCGCCAGTTCCTGGTACGGGTCGTGCGGTACCTGGCGGCCGACGCGGGGATCCGCCAGTTCCTCGACGTCGGGACCGGCCTGCCGACCGTCAACAACACCCACCAGGTCGCGCAGGCGGTGGCTCCCGAATCGAAAGTCGTCTACGTGGACAACGACCCGCTCGTGCTGGTCCACGCCCGCGCCCTGCTGACCAGCAGCCCGGAAGGCGTCACGGACTACATCGAGGCCGACGCGCGCGACGTCGACACGATCCTGCGCGGCGCCGCGGCGACGCTGGACCTGACTCAGCCAGTGGCCATCACGATGCTGGGCATCCTGCCCTTCCTCGGCGACGAAGACGAGCCGAAGACGATCGTGGTCCGGCTGATGGACGCGGTCCCGGCGGGCAGCTACCTGGCCGTCACCCACTCGACCAGCGAGGTCAGCGGCGAGCGGGTGGTCGAGGCGGTGCGGCAGTGGAATCAGGTGGCCCCCACGCCCTACCACCTGCGCACCCCGCAGGAGATCGCCGCGTTCTTCGACGGCCTGGAACTGGTCGACCCCGGGATCGTGCCCTGCCCCCGGTGGCGGCCCGACCCCCACGACATCGGCTCGGTCCGGGACATGGACGAGTACTGCGCCCTCGGCCGCAAGTAGCCCGGCCGCGCTGTCGGCGGCGGCGCGTAGGTTGCGTTCCATGGACGTTCTGTTCGTCGCGAGTGTGGCGGTGATCGCCGCCGACCCATCGCAGAGCCGCAAGCTGTTCATCGGTGCCCTCGGTCTCCCGCTGGAGGGTGAGGGTGACGGCTACTACTCCAGCGGGAACATCCCCGGCAGCAAGCACTTCGGCGTGTGGCCGCTTTCCGAGGCGGCCGAGGCGTGCTTCGGCGTCCCGGAGTGGCCCGCCGGCCGGGTGGTTCCCCAGGCCTCGGTCGAGTTCGAGGTGGCGAGCCCGGACGCCGTCGCCGCGGCGGGGGAGGAACTGCGCCGCGCGGGCCACGAGCTCTTGCACCCGGCCCGCACCGAGCCCTGGGGACAGACCGTGGCCCGGGTGCTGACCGAGGACGGCCTGATCGTCGGCATCTCCTACGCCCCGGCGTTCCACGACGAGACGCCCGCCTGACTGGCCCGCTCGTCGCGTACCGCCACCCCGTGGCTCTCCAGCAGCCTACGGAGCTGCCGCGCGAGCAGGCCCGGCGCGGCGAATCCCCGGTGGTCGACGGTGAAGTGGTTCAGGTAGTACGGGCTGATGTAATACCAGCTGGCCCGGCCGCCCGGAGCATTGCGGAAGCAAAGACGCAGCCAGGCCGACTCGGTGGGTTTCTCTTCGGGACGGTACATGTCGATGTGGCCCCGCGAATAGCGGACCTCGACGGCCCGCAACTGGCTCAGCGGCCGGTACCGCACCCGCATCCGGCGGTTGAGCCGCACGGCCGGGGACTGCTCATCCAGGAAGAAGGCCACGCCGCGCAGCGCCCGGCCGTGGCGGCGCCAGAAGGTTCCGGCCAGCGTGTCGGCGACGCTGCTGAGAGCCACCACGGCGGCGATCGCCATGCCCGCCGCGCAGAGCGAACCCAGCAACACGCCGGACCGGGCCACAACCCACCCGAGCCCGGCGCACACGCCCGCCGCGGCGACGAACGTCCCGTACTGGATCACTCCCGCCGGGATTCCCTCCCGCGGGGGCACACCGTAGGTGAGCGTGGCCGAGGTCGCGGGCGTTCGACGCACGTGCCCAGTACATCGCAATTTCGATTGGTCCGGTGATCGGGCAAGCAAATCTGAGGTGGCAGCTTTATGACCTAATGTCAGGCCGGGAACTTCAGGACCCGCTGGAGGTGGTGCTCGGCCAGGCTCCGGAACCACTCGCGCTCAGGATGGCTGGTGCCTGCGATCCGCAGGGGTCCCGCGACCAGAGCCAGGTGCATGCACAGCTGGTAGAACCGGAGGCGGTCCTCGTCAAGGCCGCCCCGGCTGAGCTTGGCGTAGTGCCCGCCGAACCGCAGGCGCATCCAGACGTGCTCTGCCTCGACGTCGAAGTACATCGCCCCTTCGATGTCGATGAGCACCGGCTCGCCGCGGCGGTCGAGCAAGACGTGGTCCGGGCCGAGTTCGCCGTGGACGAGCGCGGCCGCCGCGCGCGGCTGGATCGGCTCGGCCAGCGCGTGCAGGGTGTGCTCTAGCCGGTGCTGCGCGCCGGCCGCGCGCCGGTCGCGTCCAGCGATCTCCGTGACCTGGGCCAGCGCCCGGTGGAGCATGATCGTCTCGCACGACGTCACGGGAGGACAGCCGCCCGCGTCGATGAACGCCACCTTTCCCGGTGACGGGGACCGGACGGCCGCCATGGCGGCGAGCCAGCCGGCGATCACGGACAGAGGGCGCTCCGCTGCCGCAGGGTCGCTTTCCAGCAGGGCTTCGACGGTACCGCCCGCGACGTCCTCCACCACCGCGATGTCCGCCGGATACAGGCCCCGGGACTGGTCCGCGAGCAGAAGCTCGGGGCAGCGGACACCGGCGGAGGCCAGGCGGAGGGCCGCGGCCTCGAACAGGGCGAGTCCGGATGCGTGCGAGAAGGGGTCGGCCGGATTGTCGGCGCTTTCGGGAAGCACGCCCTGCCAGTAGTCCTCGGAACCGTCCCAGACGTAGACGAGCGCGGTGCCGCCGTCATCCATCGTCAGGCGGTAGGCGCCCTTCTTCGAACCGTGGGCAAGCCGCTCTACCCTGCGCAGGGAACGGCTTTTGCCGAGGGCCGCGCGGACCACCGGGCGCATGCTCTCGACATCGGCGAACCTCCGCTCGTCGGCCATGGCTGTCCCTCTCTGCGACCGGGCAGCACGGACAGGCCACCCTGGCACGGCTCTGTGCCTAGATTGGATTCTCATGGGCCGGGTGATCTTCATGTGCGGTCCGGCCGGATCGGGGAAATCCACGGTGGCGCGGAGATACGAGCAGCAGGGCATGACCCGGCTGTCGTTTGACCAGGAGGCGTGGTCTCGCGGCATCACCACCATGCCCCTGCCGCCCGGCATGCACCGCGACATCGAGGACGTGCTGCGCGCCCGCCTGGTGGGGCTCGTGCGCGCCGGGGCGGACGTGGTCGTGGACTTCTCGTTCTGGTCCCGCGCCATGCGGGAGGAGTACCGTGCCCTGCTGCGGCCGCTGGGCGTGGTGCCCGAGACGGTGTACTTGGCGACCGGTCGCGCGATGGTGCTCCAGCGTGTCGCCGCCCGGACAGCGGGGGACGGCGACGACTTCGCGATCAGCCCGGAACTCGCGGCCTTCTACTTCGACCACTTCGAGCCTCCAACGGAGGAGGAGGGCCCGCTCACGGTCATCGGCCGCGCTTAAGACGCGCGGTCCGACCTCTCGGTGGGCCGAACGCATCACTATGCGAACCATGATCTTGTCATCGCCGGTGACCCACTCCGGGTACGTCTGCGCAGGTCACGGGCCAGGAAGGCGGCCCGGTGAGCTGCCACGGCCGGTCATTGGCCGCCGAAGGCATCCTCCAGCACGAGCCTGGCCCGGGCCGGTACCTGCTCGTCGGGGAAGACCTCGGCGCACAGGGCCAGCACCTGCTCGATGCTGCCGAGATCCAGGTGCTTGACCAGGAACCTGATGTCCTCGGCGTCGCGGCGCCGGGCGGCCAGGACTTTCATCGCCAGCAGGTGTTCTGGCGATGCGGCCGACACCCGCAGGCCCGGATGGTCGAACACCTGGGGGGCGTCGGGGTCGCCGCCTGGCGCGACGTAGGCGCTGGCCTGCTCGTTCAGCCACCACCGCGGCAGCCCAAGCTCGTCGGCGACAGCCCATGCCTCCTCCAGCACTACCCCGTGCGGCTCGAACACTGCGTCGATGTCGCGGGTCGCCCGCCGCGCGTCGTAGGCCAGGGCCATGGCCGCGCCGCCGAAGACGTAGATGTCGGCGACCAGGCCGCGCCGCGCCAGCCGGTCACCGAGCCGCCGGAACGCTTCCTCGATCGCCGCCCGGTCAAGCAGCGGGTCATGGGCGCTCACGCGACCTCCAGTTCCTGGGCCGCGACATACACCCCGCGGCGCCGGAACGCGGCGGGCGCGTGCACGACGGCATCCACCCGCGCCGCGCTGGTGTTGAACGGGAACCAGAACCGGCGCAACGAGCGCGAGGCGGCCCAGGGCGGCGCCGCCCGGCGATCCCGCGCGGACAGGTGCTCGGCCAGGGCCGCCAGGAACACATCCCAGTGTTCATCGCCGGTACCGGCGGGCTCCTCGGCCAGCAGCTGTGGCCGGGCTGCGACCGGTTCCCATCGGTACTCTTCCAGGAACTCAGCAATCAACCGCCACCGCGGTGACTCATCGGCACCCGCCAGCAGGCCGGCCAGGGCGGCCAGGGTCAGCGGCCGGTATGTGCCGCCACGATCATCCACACCCATGACGCTAGTACACCCACGCTAGGCCGGGATCACGCAGCTAAAGGCGGCCACCGGCCAGCGCAAAACGTACAGCCGACCTGACGCGGATGGGATAGCCCGGCCCGGCCGCCGGGCTGGGGGCCACGTCGGCTGGCGACAGCCAGGCGGGGCTGGTGCTGGCCGGGTGGAGGACCCCGGGCTTCTTGGAGGCTATTCCTCTTGTGACTCCAGTGAACTACTGGTGCCTCTCTTGTGCTGATTGTACGCCTGCCGGTGACGGCCCGGTGC
>Ga0207416_1002326_pt1 | contig 21199 bp, 18 predicted proteins | sample PaiPotPPM11metaG_FD_184107 | JGI IMG/M metagenome (GOLD analysis project Ga0207416, IMG submission 184107) | Iron sulfur acid spring bacterial and archeal communities from Banff, Canada, to study Microbial Dark Matter (Phase II) - Paint Pots PPM... ...
GCCGGGTCGTCGAGCACGGCCGCGGAGCCGCCGGTCTGCCCGGCGATCCGCTGTGCCTTGGCGACGATCGCCTGGTCGGGCTGGTAGCCGGGCGGCGCGGCGACCCGGACGTGCATGCCCGCGGTGGCGCCGCCGAGCAGGTAGGAGTGCGCCATGTTGTTCGCGCCGTCGCCGAGGTAGGTGAGCGTGCGGCCCGCGGGCGGGCCGAGGCGTTCGGTCACCGTCTGCAGGTCGGCGAGGATCTGGCAGGGGTGGAACTCGTCGGTGAGCGCGTTGATCACAGGGACCGTGGCGGCGCCCGCGAGCTCCTCGATGCGGTCCTGGCCGGACGTGCGCCAGGTGATCGCGGCGACCTGCCTGGTGAGGACCCGGGCGATGTCGGCGATCGTCTCGCCGCGGCCGATGTGCGTCTTGGTCGTGTCGATCTCGAGCGGCTGGCCTCCGAGTTCGGCCACGCCGACGCTGAACGAGACGCGGGTGCGCAGGCTTGGCTTGTCGAAGAGGAGCGCGACCGTCTTCGGCCCGGCGAGGGGACGCGCGCCGAACCGGTCTTTCTTCATCGTCTTCGCCAGGTCAAGGACCTGGGCCTGCTCGGCCGGGCGGAGGTCGTCGTCGCGCAGGAAGTGCCTCGGCATGCTCACGCCTCCTGCGCCGCGACGGCCTCGGCTGCCTCGGCCAGGATCCCTGGCAGCGCCGCGACGAACCCGGCGGCCTCGGCCTGGGTGAGTATCAGCGGCGGCGCGAGCCGCACCGCGTCGGGCTGCACCGCGTTGACCAGGAACCCGGCCTGCCTGGCGGCGGCGTTGACCTGCGGCGCCTGGTCCTGGGTAAGCACGGCGGCGAGCCACAGGCCCGAGCCGCGGACGTCCGCGAGCAGCGGGTGGTCGATGGCCGCGATGCCGCTCGCGAGGGTTTCGCCGACGGCCTTGACGTTGTCCAGGATGTTGTCCTTCTCGATGGTGGCGATGACCGCGAGGGCGGCGGCGCAGGCGACCGGGTTGCCACCGAAGGTGGAGCCATGGTCGCCCGCGACAAGCGCGCTGCCCGCTTCGCCGAAGCCGACGCACGCGCCGATCGGCAGGCCGCCGCCGAGTCCCTTGGCGAGCGTCAGCACGTCGGGCGTTACGCCCTCGGCCTGGTGCGCGAACCAGGCGCCGGTCCGCCCGACGCCCGACTGGATCTCGTCGAGCACGAGGAGCGCGCCCGCCTCATCGCAGGCACGCCGCGCGGCGGCCAGGTAGCCGGCCGGGGCGGGTATCACGCCGCCCTCGCCCTGCGTCGGCTCGAGTATCACGCCCGCCACCTGTTCGTCGACGGCGTTCGCAAGCGCTGCCGGGTCGCCGTATTCGACCCAGCGGACGTCGAAGCCGAACGGCTCGAACGGCGCGCGGATCGACTCCTTGCCGGTGACGGCGAGCGCGCCCATCGTCCGGCCGTGGAAGGAGTGGTCCGCGGCGACCATTACCGGGCGATTCCTGCCCTGCTGGCGGCGGACGACCTTGAGCGCCGCCTCGTTGGCCTCGGTGCCCGAGTTGCAGAAGAAGACGCGGGCGTCGGCTTGCAGCAGCGAAAGCAGCTTCTCCGCGAGCAGCACGCCCGGCTCGTGGATGAACAAGTTGCTGGTGTGCGCGAGCTTCCCCGCCTGGGTACTGACGGCCTCGACGATGGCCGGATGCGCGTGGCCGAGCGCGGAGACCGCGATGCCGGCGATCAGGTCGAGATAGCGGTTGCCGTCGACGTCCCAGACGTGGCTGCCCTCCCCGCGGGCGAGGGCGAGCGGCGGCACGCCGTAGTTGCCCATCATCGCGACCTCGAAGCGCTGTTGCAGGCCGGAAGTGCCTGTCCCTACCTGGCTCACGGGGTTTCTCCAATCACCATGGTGCCGATGCCCGAGTCGGTGAAGATCTCGAGCAGGATGGCATGACTGAGGCGGCCGTCGAGGACGTGGGCGTGCGGCACGCCGCCCCTGACGGCGGTGAGGCAGGCCTCCATCTTCGGGATCATGCCCGCGGACAAGGACGGCAGCAGCTTTTCCAGGTCGTCGGCGTCGAGCTGGCTGATGACCTCGTCCGAGTTCGGCCAGTCGAGGTAGAGGCCCTCGACGTCGGTGAGCACGACCAGCTTGGCCGCGTTGAGCGCCACCGCGAGCGCCGCGGCGGCCGTGTCGGCGTTGACGTTGTAGACCGCGTCGTCGGCCCCTGCATGTCGAGCGCTGGGGGCGACGCTCGAGATGACGGGGATGCGGCCGTTGTCGAGCAGCGCGCGCACCATCGAGGGATCGACGCTGGTGATCTCGCCGACCAGGCCGATATCGACGAGTTCGCCGTCGACGTCGGCGAACTTGCGTTCGGCGGTGAACAGGCTGGCGTCCTCACCCGACAGGCCGACGGCGTAGGGGCCGTTGCGGTTGATCAGTCCGACGATGTCCTTGTTGACTTTGCCGTTGAGCACCATGCGGACCACGTCGATGGTCTCCTCGGTGGTGACGCGCAGCCCCGCGGTGAACACCGATTCGATGCCGAGCCGGTCGAGGTGGCCGGTGACCTGGGGACCGCCGCCGTGCACGACGACGGGACGCAGCCCGGCGTGCCGGAGGAAGACCAGGTCCTGCGCGAAGCCGGCGCGCAGCTCGTCGGAGGTCATCGCGTGACCGCCGTACTTGATCACCACGGTCTCGCCCTGGAACCGGTCGAGCCACGGCAGCGCCTCGATCAGCGTGCCCGCCTTCGCCGTGGCGGCCGCCCTCCTGGCGGCGTCCTTCCGTTCCTGGATCACGATCGTCATGTGGAGTAGGCCGAGTTCTCGTGCACGTAGGCTTCCGTCAGGTCGGTGGTGAGGATGACCGCGCTGTGCGGGCCGGCGGACAGGTCGACGGTGATCGTGACGTCCTTGCCCGACAGGTCGACCTTGGACCGGTCGTCGCCCGGCGCGCCCGCGCGGCAGACCCAGATCCCGTTCATCGCGACGTTCAGCCGGTCGGGGTCGAAGACCGCGTCGGTGGTGCCGACCGCGGAAAGCACCCGGCCCCAGTTGGGGTCTTCGCCCGCGAGCGCGCACTTGAGCAGGTTGTTCCGCGCCACGCTGCGGCCGACAGTAACCGCGTCCGGCTCGCTCGCCGCGCCGACGACCTCGATGGTGACGAACTTCGACGCGCCTTCCGCGTCGCGCTGCAACTGGCGGGCGAGGTCGGCGCAGACCTCGGTGAGCGCCCGGTCGAAGTCCTGCTTGCCGGGCTTGACGCCCGCCGCGCCGCTGGCCATGAGCAGCACGGTGTCGTTGGTGGACATGCAGCCGTCGGTGTCGAGGCGGTCGAAGGTGACTGCGGTGGCGCCGCGGAGCGCCGCGTCGAGCTCGGCGGCCGTGAGGTCGGCGTCGGTGGTCAGCACGACCAGCATGGTCGCGAGGCCGGGGGCGAGCATGCCGGCTCCCTTGGCCATGCCGCCGATGGAGTAGCCGTCCTGCCTTCTAAAGGCGATCTTGACGACCGTGTCGGTGGTGCGGATCGCGTCGGCGGCGTGCACGCCGCCGCTCCGGTCGGCCTCGGCGACGGCCGCGTCCACGGCCGGGAGCAGCTTGTCCATAGGCAGCCGCTCGCCGATCAAGCCGGTCGAGCACACCGCGATCTCGCCGGCCGAGTCGCCGAGCGCCGCGGCGAGCCGCTCGGCCGTCGCGTGCGTGTCCTGGAAGCCGAGCGGTCCGGTGCAGGCGTTGGCGCCGCCCGAGTTGAGCACGACCGCCCTGACCCGGCCGCCGCTCGCCACCTGGCGCGACCACTTGACCGGGGCGGCTTGTACCCGGTTGCTCGTGAAGACGGCGGCGGCGGCGCGGGACGGCCCGTCGTTGATGACGACCGCGACATCCCTCTGCCCCGACGGCTTCAGTCCGGCGGTCACGCCCGCCGCGCGAAAGCCGAGTGGTGCGGTGACACTCATGGGGCGACTCCGTGGGTGGTCAGGCCCGCCGTCTCCGGGAGGCCGAGCATGAGGTTGGCGATCTGCACGGCCTGGCCGGCCGCGCCCTTGCCGAGGTTGTCGGTGGTCGAGGTCACGACGGCGCGGCCCGCGTGCGGATCGGCGGCGACCTGGACGTGCGCGCCGTTCGAGCCGTACACCGCGGCGGTGGCCGGCCACTGCCCCTCGGGCAGCAGATGCACGAACGGGCTGGTCCCGTAGGCGTCGGCGAACGCGGCGCGCAGGGCGCCGGTGGCGTCGTTGGTTTGGGTCGCGGCCCGGGTGAGCCTGGCCGTGGAGGTGGCCAGGATGCCGCGCGGCATCGGTGCGAGCGTGGGGGTGAAGGAAAGCGTTACTTTCCCTTGCGTCGGCAGCACCTCGGACAGCGCCTGCTCGATCTCCGGGGTGTGCCGGTGGGTGCCGCCGACCTTGTAGGCCGACATGCTGCCCATGATCTCGCTGGCGAGCAGGTCGAAGCGGAGCGAGCGGCCGGCGCCCGACGTGCCCGAGGCGGCGACGATCACGATGTCATCCGGCTCGACGAGGGAGGCGGCGAGCAGCGGCGCCATGGCGAGGATCGACGTGGTGGCGTAGCAGCCGGGCGCGGCGACCGTCCGCGCGGCCTTGATCTTCTCCCGCGTGGTCGGCGCGCCCGGTGCGCTCGGCAGTTCTGGCAGCCCGTACACCCAGCGGCCCGCGTAGGCGGCCTCGCCGTAGAACTGGTGCCACACTTCCTCGTCGCCGAGGCGGAAGTCCGCCGACAGGTCGACGATGCGCGCGTCCGGCAGCCGCGCCGCCAGGGCGGCCGACTCGCCGTGCGGCAGGGCCATGAAGATGAGTTCGGCGCCGCCGAGCGTCTCCGCCGTCGTCGCCTCGAAGTTCCTGCCGTCGAAAGCAGGGTGACCCGTGAGGTTGGGGTGGATCGAGGTGATTGGCTTGCCTGCGCTGCTGCCCGCGGACACCGCCGCGATCTCCAGGTCGGGATGACCGGCGAGCAGGCGGAGTAGTTCACCGCCCGCGTAGCCGCTGGCGCCCGCGACAGCGACCCGAATGCCCATGCTGATGCCTCCTTCTCCCTGAGAGAGTATGCATCCTATTGCATGAATATGCAAGACGGTTTACCCGGCCGCGGGCCCGCGGTGGTGGCCGGTGCCGGTGATGATCCCGAACGGGAGCGTGCTCAACGCGCCCGGTCCCCAATCTTCTCCTGGCCTGGTGACCTCGAAGCGTGAGGTAATCGCATGTACTGAATCAGAGATGTATGCTGATTCAGAGGAGGGACTATGGAGATCGATCTGGCCCTGGTGGGCGACCGGGTGCGGCAGGCACGCGAGAGATCCGGACTCACGCAGCGCGATGCAGAGGCCGTGTCCGGCGTGTCGCAGTCGATGGTCCACCGGATCGAGAGCGGGAAGCGCACGACCGCGACCCTGGAGGACTTCGACCGGCTGGCGCAGGCGGTCGGGATCGGGCTGGAGGAACTGCTGTACGGGTCCGCGGTCGAGGCCCGGGTTCTGGCCGCTGCCAGGGCAAGCGGGGGAACGGACGCGGCGGTGCGCTCCGCGACCCGCCGGGGTGTGGAACTGCTCATGCTCGATGACCGGCTGGATGCGGCGGTCACCGGACTGCGGCAGGAAGCCAGGCGGCCCGTGCTGGAGATCCCGGGGGCGGGCACCGCTCAGGAACGGAGCCGGGCCGCGGCGCTGGCGGTCCGCAGTGCCCTCCGCCTAGGGGACGCGCCTATCGCGGATGTCGCGGAGGTCATCGAAGACCTGACCGGCACGGATGTCGGCACGGCTCCGTTGCCCGCCGGAGTCTCGGGAGTCTGCGTGACCGATCCGGAGCGCGCGACCTCGATCATCCTGGTCGACAGCACCCACGTGGCGGAGCGGCAGCGGTTCTCCCTCGCGCACGAACTCGGGCACCTGCTGTTCGGCAGCAGCACCCACATGGACGCCGCCAGCACGGAGCGGACACCTCAGGAGATCTTGTGCGACGAGTTCGCGCGGCACTTGATCATCCCCGAGTCCGGGATCCGCGCCTGGCTTTCCGCCAATAGTGCCGAGGAGGTCGACGAGCGGGCTATGGCGCTGCTCGCACGCCATTTCGGTGCGAGCCCCGACGTGACCCGCATCCAGCTTGACCGCATGGACCTTCTGCACGGCGGCCTCGGCGACTCCCCGCTGCCGACAGGTCGGCGCTGGGCGTACCAGTACGGATGGGGCCTCCAATACGACGCCTGCCAGGTCGCAGCCGCGCAGCCCCGGGTCCCACGGCGGATCCTCGACCGCGCCATGGCCGCCTACCGCGACGGCAGGCTCGGCATTACTGCACTGGCCAGGCTCCATGACCGCAGCGCACCCGAACTGGAACTGGCTCTCGCCGAGGCCGGCGTGACCGTCAAGCGCGTGATTCGCCGCGCGGACGTCGCCGCGCTCGTCGCCCGGGCGCCCGGCCTTAAGGCCATCGAGGACGGAGCCGGGTCATGACCGGCGAGAGCGAGGACGAGGACTCTGAACCCGAACGCGTGATCAGCGTGGTGGACGCGGTCTGCTGCGTGTACTTCTGCGCCGCAGGCAAGAGCCCGCTGCTGATCAGCGTCTTGGCTGCCCTGGGCATGGAGATCCTCATCCCCTCCGAAGTCGAGCGCGAGGTACTCCGCAAGCACCTAGGACAGGTCCAGGAACACTGGCCCCGCATGCGGGCCTCGGCCCGGGTCAAGATCCTCGACCCCCTAGACCCTACCGACGGACAGTCCCTCGTTCTCCTCGCCGTCGCTAGGATCCGCGAGACATCGGCCCACCTAGCGCTCGCCAGGCAGCGTGACCTCGGCGAAGCCGTCGTCATCGGCCACGCCAGGGTCCTCGCGGACGCTGGCCACCAGGTATGCGTCGTCATCGACGACCAGGAGGGCCAGACACTGGCGACCATGGAAGGCCTCACGGTCCTAGCAGTCGAGGATCTCCTGATGGCGGCCGTCCAACTCGGCCTTCTCGCGGCTGAGCGCCTGCGCAAGACCTACGAGGACCTCATCCCCTTCGGCAGCGGACTCCCCACCTGGGATGCCAGCAGACTCAAACAGCAGCTCAGAGAATGGCGGCGGGCCCGGCCCCAGCCAGCCGCACGGGTTGGGAGATTAAACCGCTAGGGCTGAGGTGGGGGCGGTGTTCTCGCCGTCCTCGTCGTCCGCCACGTCGACGGGGAGCGGAATCGTGCCGCGGGTGCGGGCGCGGCTGGGGAGGGCGGGACGGTCGGCCGAGCCGGCGTCTTCCGCGAGGCCGTCGGCGGACAGCACCGCCGCGGCGCCGACGCTGATCGTCCGGCGCGGGCCGCGCTGCCAGAAGCCGGCGTCCTCGGGGTTGTCACCCGGCCGGACCGCGCTGAGGCCCCTGCTCGTGCTGATCATCTGCACCTGGTCGCGGCCGGACGCCTTCGCGCGGTACAGCGCCGCGTCGGCGGCGGCCAGCAGCTCGGTCAGCTCCCGGCTCGAGCCCGCGTCGAGCGCCGCCACCCCGATCGAGGCCGTGACCTGGACCCGCTCGCCCGTCGGGCTGAGGATCGGCAGGCGCGCGATGTGCGCGCGGACTCGTTCCGCGATGCGGAAGGCGTCGGTCGCGCGGGTCTGCGGCAGCAGCATGACGAACTCCTCGCCGCCGAACCTGCCCGCCAGATCGTACTCGCGCAGCACGCCGGTCATCGTGCTGGCGATCGCGCGGAGCACGTCGTCGCCGAGCAGGTGACCGTGGGTGTCGTTGATCTGTTTGAACCGGTCCAGGTCGAGCAGCGCCACGGCGAGCGGCGTGGACGTGCGTACCGCGCGGGCGATCTCCGCCCCCGCCTCGCGCTCCCAGGTCGCCGCGTTGAGCAGCCCTGTCTTCGCGTCGGCGCGCGCCTCGTTGAGCAGCTGCGCGTGCCGGAAGGAGCGCTGCAGCAGCGTGGCGAGCGGCAGCGCGATGATCAGCGTGAGGTCGCTGATCGTCATGCCCACGGCGACGAGCAGCGCGGCGCACAGCTCGGTCGCGTCGTTGTGCAGCATCTCCCTGGAGAAGAGCTCGTCCCTGAGGCTGGCGGCCGGGTTCTCGAGCCGGAAGACCGCCAGGATGAGGCCCTGGTTGATCACCCACTGGGCGACCGCGCCGGAGCCGGCGGCGACCAGCCACATCGCGGTGTGGCTCCACAGGTATGCCCGCGGGTCGACGTGCGCGGGAAGCACGCTCAGGTACACCAGGCGGGCGCAGCCGTAGGCGATGCCGATCGCCGCGACCGTGTAGACCCGCTTGTACGCCGGCGCCCGGCGTACCCGCCACTGGGTCAGCGTGAGCCTGATGGCGGGGACGATCAGCGCGTACAGGCCGGGCAGGAGGAACACGATCGGGAGTTCCCATACCGCGTATACGTCCTTCACCACGCCGGCCGGCTCGCTCGCGCGTCCCCTGCGCGCCATCTCGACGGAGAAGGCGCCGCAGGCGAGCAGCGCGGCGAACAGCACCAGGTCCGAGAGCCTGGGGTGGAATTTGGCCGCGGCGGCCATCGTCCACGCCAGGTAGCCGCAGGTCACGACGGACCACAGCGCGAGCAGCGGCCGAGGCAACGACCAGACGGCCCACTCCCGGACGCGAGGCATTCCGTGCCTAAACACGGTGCGACGCGCGTGATCCATCTGACCTCCCTGGCTTGCACGGTGCTTTCCGCCGCTATCCAGGCTGACCACGCTGGATAGCGCAACGTGCGGTGCTAACCCCACATTGTCACAGATTTCACGTGCGCACTGTCAAAACGCGGCTACCGACCGACAGCGCATCCATGCCGCGATCGATGCGACAGAGTGACGAAACGCCTGCACTGCAAGCGATTGCAGCTCGCTGGACGTGCCTCGCTCATCGCGATCCGTGACCAAACTGTGACCTTTCTCTATTTCGCGTGCCGGGCGCGTCGGATGCTGGCATGCTCTAGGGCGCGTGACCGCAATGACCGGATATGCGGTCTAGGACCGTTATGTGGCACTCCCGTCCGTCGAGAGGAGGACGGCATGGGAACGACCGGCTGGGCCTAGCAGAAGCGCGTCGGGCCGGCCGGCTCCAGGTGGAGCCGGCCGGCCCGACGCGCTTTCTGGTGCTTCAGGTTCGGGTGTTTCAGGCGCGCAGCACCGCACCCGTGCGGCGGGCGGCCTCGGCCACCGCCGCGTCGCGGGCGGCCGTCGCCTCCGCGGCGGTGAGCGTGCGGTCGGTGGCGCGCAGCCGCAGCGTGTACGCGAGGGACTTACGGCCCTCGCCGAGCTGCGCGCCGGTGTAGACGTCGAACAACCGCACGTCTTCGAGCAGGTCGCCCGCGCCCGCCCTCAGCGCGGCCACCACGTCAGCGGCGGGCACCTCCGCGGGCACGACGAGCGCGACGTCCTGCGTGGCGAGCGGGTAGGCGGGCAGCGCCGGGCCGCGCACGGGCTCCGCCGCCGCGGCGGCGGCCGCGAGCACGGCGAAGTCGAGCTCGAACGCGGACGCGCGCGGCGGTAGTCCGTACGCGGCGATCACGCGCGGGTGCAGCTCGCCCGCGTACCCGGCGAGCCACTCGTGCCGCCCGCCGCCCCCGGGTTGGCCAGCACGGGGTTCGCCACCACGGGGTTCGCCACCACGGGGTTCGCCACCACGGGCACCGTCCACCCGCACGTACAGCGCGGCGCAGCGGCCAGGGTGCCATGGCGCCTCGGCCGCCGCCCGCACCTCGAAGGTCAGGTGGTTCACCGCGCCGACGGAGCGCGCCGCCTCGATCGCGTCGGCCCACGTCTCCTGCCGCCCTGGTCCCCACCAGCCGGGCAGCTCGCGGTGGCCGGCGAGGACGCCGGCCACCCGCTCCGGCTGGTCGGGCAGCGCGGCGGCGAGCGTCGCGAGTTCCGCCTCGGTGGGGCCGCGGTCGGTGGCGAGGATCGGGGCGATGCCCGTCGAGCCTGGACGCGGCAGGAACACCAGGCCCGTCTCGAACAGGTCGGTGTCGGCGAAGCCGCGGCCGATGTTGCGTACCAGGGTGCGGAAGAGGCCGGGCAGCAGGGTCGTGCGCAGCCGCGGCTGGTCTTCGCTCAACGGGTTCGCGACCTTGACGGCGGGGCGGCGCGGGTCCTCGAGCGGCAGCATGAGGCTGTCCGCCTCGGTCGCCGTGGCGAACGGGTCGGAGTGCACCTCGACGAAGCCGGCCGCCGCGAGCGTGCGCGCCACCGCGCGCAGCGACCGCTGCCGCTCGGTCAGGCCGCGGCCCGCCACGGCGCGCGGCTGCCTGACCGGGATGTTGGCGTAACCCTCGAGGCGGATGACCTCCTCGGCCAGGTCGGCCGCGTCCGTCAGGTCGGACCGCCACGACGGCGGCGTGACGAGCAGGACCATGTGCTGCCGGTCGTGCTTGCCGTGGTCGTGGTCGTGTCCGTGGTCCTGCTCGGCGGCGGCCGCGCGGTGCGGCCCGTGCTGTGGCCCGTCCGCGCGCCACGGCGCGATCGTCGGTTCGTGGCCCGACGGCGTGCTGCGCACCTCGCAGCCCACTTCCTGCAGCCGGGCGACCACGGTCTCCATGCCGTAGACCACGCCCGCCACGCGGTCCGGGTAGTCGGCGGCCAGCTGGATCGTCACCGGCGGGACCGGCACCTGCGCGTGCGTGGCGCCCGGCACGGCCGTCGCGCCGCCGAGCTCGGCGAGCAGCGCCGCGGCCCGCGCGGTGGCGCGCAGCGGCAACTCGCGGTCGGTGCCGCGCTCGAAACGGTAGGACGCCTCGGAGTGCAGCCGGTGACGGCGGGCCATCCGCGCGGTCCCCGTGGCGCTGAAGTGGGCGCCCTCGATGACGATGTCGGTGGAGTCGTCGTCGATCTCGGTCGCGAGGCCGCCCATCGTGCCGGCCAGGGAGATCGGGCCGCTTGCGTCGGTGATGAGGATGTCGTCCTCGTTCAGCGTCCGGGTCACGTGGTCGAGCGTGGTCAGCGTCTCGCCTGGGCGCGCGCGGCGCACCACGATCGTGCCGTGGAGCTTGGTGCGGTCGAAGGCGTGCAGCGGCTGGCCGAGCTCGATCATGAGGTAGTTGGTGACGTCGACCGCCAGCGAGACGCTGCGCATGTCGCAGCGCGCGAGGCGGACCTGCATCCACAGCGGCGTCCGCGCCGCGGGGTCGAAGCCGCGGACCTCGCGGAGGACGAAGCGGTCGCAGGCGGTCGGGTCGGCGATCTCCGCGGGCCAGGGGCCCGTGGGCCCAGTGCCGGGAGCCGCCTCGTCCCTGCCCGCAGCGCCTTCGAATCCCGCAGTGTCTTCGAATCCCGCAGCGCCTTCGAATCCCGCAGTGCCTTCGAATCCCGTAGCGTCCTCGCCCGGCACGAACGTGAGCGCCGGGTCGGTGTACGGGACCCGGTAAGCGCTGGCGAGCTCGCGCGCCACGCCTCTGATCGAGACGGCGTAGCCGCGGTCGGGCGTGACGGTGATCTCCAGGACGTCGTCCTTCAGCCGGGCATATTCGACGAAGTCGACGCCGAGCGGCGTATCGGGCGCCAGGACCAGGATCCCTGAGTGGTCCTCGCCGATGCCGAGCTCGTCGACCGCGCAGATCATGCCCTCGGAGACCCGGCCGTACTTCTTCGCGGCGGTGATCTCGAAGCCGCCCGGCAGCACGGCGCCCACCGTGGCGAACGCCACGCGGTCGCCCACGGCGAAGTTGGTCGCGCCGCAGATGACGCCGGTGAGCGTCTCCGGGTCCGCGGAAAGCTCGGCGTCGCTCGTCGCGACGCGGCAGTAGCGGATCGGCTTCTTGAATCCGGTCAGCTCTTCGATGCTCATCACCTGGGCGGTGATGACGCCGCGCACGTCGTGGCCGACCTGGTGGACCGCCTCGACCTCAAGCCCGGCGAGCGTCAGGCGGCGGCCGACCTCGAGCGCGTCGTACGGCTCAGGGATGGGTGCGTAATCCCGCAGCCAGGAAACTGGTACCCGCATCGCTCAGATCTCCGTCCCGAACGCCCGGCTGAACCGCACGTCACCGTCGTAGGTGTCGCGGATCTCGTTGATGCCGTGCGCCAGCATCAGCGCCCGCTCGATGCCGAGGCCGAAGGCGTACCCGCTGTACCGGTCAGGGTCGATGCCGCAGGCCACGAGGACACGCGGGTTGACCATGCCGCAGCCGGCGATCTCGATCCAGCCCTGGCTGCGGCAGACTCGGCACGGTTCCGCGCCCGGCTTGGTGGACTCGCCGCGGCAGACATGGCACTCCATGGACACGTCGGCGGACGGCTCGGTGAACGGGAAGTAGTCGGGGCGCAGCCTGGTGCGCAGCCCGGTGCCGAACAGCGCGTCGACGAACGACTGAATCGCGCCGCGCAGGTCGGCCATGGTCAGGCCCTCGTCCACCGCCAGGCATTCGATCTGGTAGAAGACCGGCAGGTGGGTGGCGTCGAGCGCCTCGTTGCGGTAAACCTTGCCCGGGCTCACCACGTAGAGCGGAAGCGGCCTGGTCAGCAGGCTCCTGATCTGCACGGGCGAGGTGTGCGTGCGCAAGACAAGGCCGGACCTGGTGCCCGGGGGCGCATCGTCCGGCGGCGCGACGAACAGGGTGTCCTGCATCTCACGAGCCGGGTGGTCGGGCAGGAAGTTGAGCGCGTCGAAGTTGTACCACTCGGCCTCGACCTCGGGCCCCTCGGCGACCTCGAAGCCCATCGCGACGAACACGTCGGAGAGCTTGTCCGCGAGCATGCTGACCGGGTGGCGGGCACCCTGCGGCGCGCGGTCGTAGGGCAGCGTGACGTCGACGCGCTCGGTGATCAGCACCTGCTCGTCGCGTTCGCGCTCAAGCCGCTCTTGGCGTTCCCTCAGCGCGTCCCTGACTAGGGCCGTCGCCGCGCCGACGCGGCGGCCGGCGTCGGCGCGGGCCTGCGGCGGCAGCGCGCCGATCTCGGCGCGCGCCAGCGACAGCGGCGCCTTGTCGCCGGCGTGCGCGATCCTTGCTTCCTTCAGCTCGTCCAGGGTCGCCGCGCCGGATATCGCGGCGAGCGCGGCCGTCGTGGCGCGCTCGACCTCTTCTGCCGTCAAGGCGGTCACCTCGACCGGGTCGTAGTTCTTATTAGGTGCGGACATCGGTTTTCCGTTCGCTTCCCTCAAGGTCATCAGCCGGCTGGCAGGACTGTGCTTCCCGAGCTCCAGTGTTTCCCGCACTCGCCTCCGGCGCGCTGGACCCGCCGTGTCCTCCCTCGTCGCTCGGTCGCTCGTTCCTCGCTCCCTCGCTCCTCAGTCCGGGCACGGCGGCGCGCGCCTTTGGCTCGCGCTCAATCGCGGACTGTGGCTCGCCCGCGTGCACGCACCCGCAGTCGCCGCTAGGCGATGGGCGTGCCCGCGGGCAGGATAAATCGGAACTCGGCGCCGCCACCCGGCGCGCGGGCGACGGCGATCTCGCCGTTCATGGCTTCGATGAGGCCCTTCACGATGTACAAGCCGAGGCCGGTGCCGCCGCGGCGCTTGCCGCGCCAGAACTGACGGAACACCCGGAGCGCCATCTCGGGCGGTATGCCCTCGCCCTGGTCGCGCACGGACACGGTGATCGCATCCTGCTGATCACCGCCGACTCGCGCGCTCCGTACCACGATAGTTACGATACCAGCCCCGTGCCTGACCGCGTTTTCCACGAGGTTGCCGAGAATCTGGTCGATCTTGTCGGCGTCGAGCCAGGTCTCCGGCAGGTCGTGCGCGGCCTCGAGCCGGAACCGGTCCTCCGACTCGCCGGAGGCGACCCGCCCCGCGATGATCTTCCGCGCCCGCTCGGGGACGTCGACGAGCTGCCTGCGCACCTCCATGCGGCCCGACTCGATGCGCGACACGTCGAGCAGCTCGGTGATCAGCCGGGTCACCCGGTCGGCGTCGGCGTTGACCGTTTCGAGCATGACCCGCTTCTGGTCGTCGCTGAACCTGGACCACTTGGCGAGCAGCGTCGCGGTGAACCCCTTCACCGACGTCAGGGGCGCGCGCAGCTCGTGCGCGACCGTGGAGACGAGCTCGGCGCGGCTGCGCTCCAGCCTGGCCCGCTGCTGCGCGCCGCGCAGCGTGATGACCAGGCGGCGGACCGGACCGGACCGGCCGTCGCGCACGTAGCCGACCGAGACGAGCACCTCGAGACCCTCCCCGAGGAACAGGCTCCGCTCCGGGTGCCTCGTCCTGATCGCGAGCCCGTTGTACGGGTCGGCGAACATCCACCAGTCGCGGCTGTCGTCGTCCCTGAAGGGCAGCACGTCGAAGACGTACTTGCCGATGGCCTCCTCGGCCGCGATGCCGGTGAGACGGACGGCGGCGTGGTTGTAGACGACCACGCGGCCGGCTTCGTCGGCGACCACCAAGCCATCGGGCAGCTCGTCGGCCATCAGCGACTGCGCGTCGCTGAGCGATTTCGCGGTCAAGGGAGCGGGACTCCCGCCCCCATTCCCGGGGAAATACTGGGCAGACAGTGCGGACGGCGGGGCGGACGGCGTGCCACCGGCACGCACGGTTCCGCCCGGTGCCTTCCGGCCCGGTCTGTGGTCCTTCACGGCGCTTGCGCCTCCGTCCAGCAGGGGGCGCATCGGGTCGGCCATCGCTGGCTCAATCCGCGATGCGGGTGACGGAATGTGATCAGACTCTAGCGCGTTTACCCGCCCTTGGGACAGTACCCACGTTCGGGGATTTCGCTACGTCATAGCGTAAATACCCTATGCGAGGGATTCTTTGGCTGCCATTAGGCGCGCAACGCGTCGTAATCATAATGCTTCGCACATATGAACGTGACGTCTAAGAAGTCGCCCGATCCCGGGCATTCCGCACCGCTCCCTCCGGGCCGAACAGCGACTGGGCGGAGGCGTAGAGGCACACCGCGGCCGCCGCGGCGAGGTTGAGCGACTCCGCGCGGCCGTAGATCGGCACGGCGACCGACTCGTCGGCGAGCGCTAGCAGGTCGTCGGGCAGTCCCCACGCCTCGTTGCCGAACAGCCACGCGGTCGGCGAGGCCAGCGCCTCGCGCGTCCGCGGGTCGTCGAGCGTGGTGCCTGCCCGGCCGTCGGCGGCGAGCACCCGCAGGCCGGCGCCTTTAAGCGCGTCGACGGTCGCGGGCAGCCGCACGCCCGCGACGACCGGAAGGTGGAACAGGCTGCCCGCGCTCGCCCTGACGCACTTGCCGTTGTAGACGTCGACGGAGGCGTCGGCGAAGATGACCGCGTCTGCGCCCGCCGCGTCGGCGGCGCGCAGCACAGTGCCCGCGTTGCCCGGGTCGCGGACGTTCGCGAGCAGCGCGACCAGGGCCGGGCTCGCGGCCGTGACCTGGTCGAGCGGCACGTCAACGAAGTCGCAGACAGCGAGCAGGCCCTGCGGGGTGACCGTCTGGGCGAGCTCGCTCATCACCTCGCCGCTGACCAGTTGGACGTCGACGCCGGCGTCTTCCGCCTGCGCGACCAGGTCGGCGTGGCGCGCCTGCGCGGGCGCCGTAAAGAACAGGCCGGTGACGCGAGCGCCGGTCGCCAGCGCCTCGGAAACCGCCTGCGGGCCTTCCGCGAGAAAGGCCCGCTCACGCTGGCGCAGTGCCCGTTTAGTCAGCCGGCGGGCTGCCTTAAGCTGCGCCATGCTGGCGCTGGCGTAGGGTGTCAGGCGGCCGCGCCGACGGTCTCGGGCAGCGCCTTGCGCGCCACCTCGACCAGGGCGGCGAAGGCCGCCGCGTCGGTCACGGCGAGGTCGGCGAGCACCCGCCGGTCGACCTCGACGCCCGCCGCCTTCAGTCCCTGCACGAAACGGTTGTAGGTCAGCCCGTTCGCGCGCGCGGCGGCGTTGATGCGCTGGATCCAGAGCCTGCGGAAGTTGCCCTTGCGGTCCTTGCGGTCGCGGTAGGCGTAGGTCATCGAGTGGAGGACCTGCTCCTTGGCCTTGCGGTACAGACGGGACCGCTGGCCGCGGTAGCCCTTCGCACGCTCGAGGACAACCTTGCGCTTCTTCTTAGCGTTAAGCGAACGCTTGACGCGTGCCATTGTTCAATCTCCCTCTGGGCTGCGGTTACTTGACTCGGCCCTGTGGCCTGTGAGCTCAGTGGCCTTTTAGCTCACTTGCCGAGCAGTCGCTTGATCTCGCGAACGTCGGCCTTGGCCATCGGGACCATGCCTTCAAGCCTGCGCGTGCGCCGGGAGGACTTGTGCTCGAGCAGGTGCGCCCGGTTGGCCCGCAGCCGCATGATCTTGCCAGAGCCAGTGACCTTGAACCGCTTGGCGGCGCCGCTGTGCGTCTTCATCTTTGGCATAGTCGCCGTCGTCTCCTCGTTAATTGCCGCCCAGGGGCAGCATTTCCTCGCGGAACGGCCCCGCACCTTACGTGCGGGGCCGCATCGCCTTAAACCGCTACGCGTCGGTCGGCGCCGGTGCCGGTGTCTCGACCGAGGTCTCCGCTGTGTCGACCGCCGTGGCCGCATCGACCTGGGCCGGAGCCTCGCTGCGCGGGCTCGGCACGGGGCGCGGCTGCGCGGGCTTGGCCTCTGCCTTGCGCTCCGGTGCACGCCGGTGCGGGCCGATCACCATGATCATGTTCCGGCCGTCCTGCTTGGGCTGTGACTCGACGAAGCCAAGCTCGTTGACGTCGTCCGCCAGCTTCTGCAGGAGCCGGAAGCCGAGTTCGGGTCGGGACTGCTCGCGCCCGCGGAACATGATCGTCACCTTGACCTTGTCCCCCGCCTTGAGGAACCGCTCGACGTGGCCCTTCTTGGTGCCGTAGTCGTGCGGGTCGATCTTCGGGCGGAGCTTGATCTCCTTGACGATCGTCTGCGTCTGGTTCTTGCGCGACTCGCGGGCCTTGACCGCGGACTCGTACTTGAACTTTCCGTAGTCCATGAGCTTACAGACCGGCGGCCGCGCGGTCGGGGCAACCTCGACAAGATCGAGGTCGGCCTCCTGGGCCATCCGGAGCGCCTCGTTGATCGAGACGATCCCTATCTGCTCGCCCTTCGGGCCGACCAGCCGGACCTCAGGCGTGCGGATCCGGTCATTGATACGCGTTTCGGCGCTGATGTGACCTCCACAGGTTCATCATTTTCTGCCGTCGCCGGGCTCTCCGGCGGCGGCTTGTGCCTGCCCCGGCAGTTCTCCTGCCGAGGACAGTGGCCTGTCGTGACCGGCTGCCAAACGGAAAAGCCCCGCAAGGCGCGTGCGCCGCGGGGCTACCACATCGGGGGCGCCATCCGCCAGCTCTGTCTTTCACCACTGAGCTGACGACCGCGCCGCACCGAACCCGCCGACCCGTAGGCCGACCAGGTGGGAGGTGGTCCTCCGCTTGCACGCCCGGCACGCGATGCGTACCGGACTGGTCACTGTTAAGAGTATCAGCACTCGGGGGCAATCGGGTATTCCCGTCACCCGCCTCGTGGACTCAGCCGGCGCGATGAGAGTAAGCACGCACCCGTTCCGACTAATTCCTTGCTGTTATCCTGAGGTGGGGCACAGCCCGCGTCAGGCGATCTAACGTTGAGTAGTTCTTTATCACTCTCTGTGTCTGCCATGAAACCACTGGTCTTAGCTATGAGTTCGCACTGACGGGCGGGTCTTTGCGGTGCCTCGGCCCTGGGCGCTTCGTAGCGTGACGGCCATGTCACACGACACACAGACTCAAGCTGGCCGCATCGGCCTCATGCTTAACAAGGTTCCCGAGGTCACCGTCTACTTCTGGCTTATCAAGGTGCTTTCCACCACGGTGGGCGAGACGGCGGCGGACTTCCTCGACACCAACCTGAACCTCGGACTGACGACCACCAGCCTGATCATGACGGCGCTGCTCGTGGCGGCCCTGATCGCGCAGATGCGGGCGGACCGGTACGTGGCGGGGCGCTATTGGCTCACGGTGGTGCTGGTGAGCATCGTGGGGACGCTGATCACCGACAACCTCAGCGACGGGTACAACGTGCCGCTCGAGGTCACGACGCCGGTCTTCGCGGTGCTGCTCGCCGCGACGTTCATCGTCTGGTACGCGACGGAGGGGACGCTGTCGATTCACTCGATCTTCACCCGCCGGCGCGAGGCGTTCTACTGGACCACCATCCTGTTCACCTTCGCGCTTGGCACCGCGGCGGGCGACCTCACCGCGGAGAAGCTGAACCTGGGCTACTGGGTCGCGCTCGGGCTGTTCGCCGCGGCGATCGGCGTGGTCATCGTCGTGCGGTTCGGGCTGCGGGCGGACGCCATCGCCAGCTTCTGGGTCGCCTACGTGCTGACCAGGCCGCTCGGGGCGTCGCTCGGCGACCTGCTGTCCCAGCCGAAGGGCGCCGGGGGCCTGGGCCTGGGCACCACGGCGACCAGCTTCCTCTTCCTCACCGCCATCCTCGGGCTCGTCGGCTACCTCACCGTCGCCAAGTGCGACGTGAGCGCCGAGCCGGCGGAGACGCTGTAGCGCCGCGGGCGGGCGGGGAGACGGGATGTCCGTGCGCCCCGCCCGCCCCGCGGCGAGCAGACCGCGCCGTTGGGCGGCGGGACTATCCGCCCAACGGCGCGGCCGTGGTCAGTTGACGACGCGATTGCGGAACGTGCGGACGGCTAGGGAGCCGAAGACCGCGGTGCCCCCGATGAGCGCCGTGAGGATGGCCCAGAGCGGCATGTGTCCGAGGTTCGGCGTCAGCGCCGCGCGCAGGCCCTCGGTCATGTAGACCATGGGGTTGATCAGCACGACGATCTGCAGCCAGCGGATCACGTGCAGCGCCGACCACGGGTAGTAGACGCAGCCGAGCATGGTCAGCGGCAGCAGGATGACGGCGAAGACCATCTGCATCTTGCGCGGGTCGACCACCGTGCCGAGCCACAGGCCCAGCGAGGCGGTGAGCGTCGCGGCAAAGACCATCACCACGATGAGCAAGAACCAGTTGGTCACGTGCACGTGGGGGCCCTGCCCGGGCGCGTGCACCCAGTACACGACCGGGAACACGATCGCGGCGCCGATGACCGCCTGGATCGCCCCCGCGGTGATCTTCTGGATCGCCAGCACGCGGATCGGGACGGGCGCCAGGGCGCGATCTTCGATCGTGCGCTGCCAGGAGAACTCCATGACCAGCGGCATCGTGGTGCCGAACATGCCCTGCATGAGGAACATCGAGCCCATCAGGCCGGGCACCAGGATCGTCGCGAAGGTCACGCCCGTGCCGCCCCCGCCGAATCCGCTGCCGATCTTCGGCAGCACGTAGGCGAAGACGAACGCGAACAGCAGCGGCTGCATGACCGCGCGGATAAAGGTCGACGGCGCGTTCCGGCCCAGCACGCGGAACTCGCGCGCCATCATCGCGGCGAACGTCTTCCACAGGGTCGGGTGCGGCACCGGCGCGTCGGTGATGAGCGCGGCGATCGACGCCGCTACCGGCGCGTCGCCGCCGGCGGTCGCGCCGATGCTTGCGGGCTGAGTGGTGGTGGCCATGGGTCTCTACTCCCGGTACTCGCGGCCGGTTAGGGCGAGGAAGGCGGTCTCCAGGCTGGGCTTGGCCTCGGCGGCGTCGCGGATATGCAGCCCGTTGGCCGTGCCGATGCCGACCAGGTCACCGAGCAGGCCCTCGGGGTCGCTGCCGAAGACGCGGAGCTGGTCGCCGTCGGCCTCCACCTTCGTGACGCCGGGGCGCTCGGTGAGGCCGGTCAGCTCGGCGAGCCCGTCAGGAACCGGCTCCTCGAAGCGGACGGTGACGACGGTCTGGGCACCGGAGTCGGCGAGGAGCTTGTCCACGGAGCCTTCGGCGAGGATGAGGCCGTGGTCGACGACGGCAATCTTGTCGCAGAGCGCCTCGGCCTCTTCCATGTAGTGCGTGGTGAGCAGGATCGTCTGGCCCTGCTCGTGCAGCACCTTGAGGATGTCCCAGAGGTTCACCCTGGTCTGCGGGTCGAGCCCGGCCGTCGGCTCGTCCATGAAGAGCACGTCCGGCTGGTGGACGAGCGCGCGGGCGATCATGAGCCTGCGGGCCTGGCCGCCCGAGAGCTGGTCGGCCATCGCCTTCCTGCGGTCGGACAGTCCGAACGCGTCGATCAGCTGGGCCGCGCGCTTGCTCGCGGCGCCGAGCGACAAGCCGAAGAAGCGGCTGCGGAACTCAAGGTTCTCCTGGACCGTGAGCTGCATGTCCAGGGTGTTGTTCTGGGTGACGACGCCGATGCGGCGCTTGACCGCGACCGGGTCCTTGACCACGTCGTGGCCGGCCACCCAGGCCCGGCCGCCGGTGGGCGCGACCAGCGTGGTGAGCATCCCGATCGTGGTGGACTTGCCCGCGCCGTTCGGGCCGAGCAGTCCGAAGAACTCCCCCTGCGGGACGTCGAGGTCGATGCCCCGCACCGCCTGCACGTCGCCCCGGCTCGACTTGTAGGTCTTGCGCAGCCCTTCGGTCCTGATCGCCGACGTCTCCGCCGGCGATCCCTGGCCGCCGGACCGCGCGCTCACGGTCGTCATGCGCCGCGTTCCTCTCGCAGTAGCTGGCTGAGATGATCGATCATCTGAATGAAAAACCCCCGGACCACAGCCTCGTCCGCCTCGTCGACGAAGTCGAATGCTTTACGCCAGCGCGCGGCCGCCTGCGGCACGTAGTAGGAGATCAAGCCGCGGCCCTGATCGGTGATGTAGAGCCGGACCACCCGCCGGTCGGCGTCGTCGGGCTTGCGCTCGACGAAGCCCCCCTTCACCAGGGTATTCACGACGCTGGTCATCGTGCCAGGGCTGGACCAGGCCTGCTCGGCGAGCTCGGTCGATTTCAGTCCGTCGCTGGCCATCAGCACGCGCAGCACGCCGAGGCCGGCCAGGCTGACCTTGAGCCCGGCCGCCTGGACGGTGTGCTGGCCGTAGGCGCCGAGCAGCCGGGTGGCCGACAGCATGAGCGCGTGCAGCGGCAGGTCGTCGGGGAACTTGAGCAGCTTGCCCGGCCACTCCTCCCAGGGAATCGCCTGGTCCAGGGGACCGCAGTCGGCCGGTACCGCGGCCGTCGCCCCCGCGGACGGTTCGGCTTCCGCTCCGTCAAACTCCCCTTCATGCACACCTTCAGTATGACCGAGATGAGATTTGAGGTCAAATATTTTGACCTCAAATCAGTAACGATCCAGCCTGTCCCCTATCGACGCCGTCCCGGGGCCGGGCCGCCCGCCGCCCGGCTGGGGGGTGATAGCGGGTCATCCGGTTCATCGGCCTGGTATCGCCGGACCGGTTGCGGGACTTCGTCCGGTTTTGTCCCGCCGTCTAGGCGGCTGTTTTAGTCATTGCGGGTCATCGGGGGCGGATAGGGCATGCTTCAAAATAAGG
>Ga0207416_1002327_pt1 | contig 21193 bp, 21 predicted proteins | sample PaiPotPPM11metaG_FD_184107 | JGI IMG/M metagenome (GOLD analysis project Ga0207416, IMG submission 184107) | Iron sulfur acid spring bacterial and archeal communities from Banff, Canada, to study Microbial Dark Matter (Phase II) - Paint Pots PPM... ...
CGAGTATGCCCTTGCCCTGGCTCGCTCGATGGACCACCCGCGTCGCTTGCGGGAGGTACTCCACGATCTGGTGGCGGATCTGCAAGTCAGCTGTCGGGTCAACACACGGAAAACCCACCCCAATCACTGCCAGCTCATCCAGGAGTCGGTCCATGCCGCCTAACGTTGATGCGAATTGGGCGTCTTGCAAACGCCCGGCCCGCATGCAAAGAGCATCGGATGGGCAACCAGGACGTACGCAAGACGCCCCTACGAAGCCGCTGCTCAGGCCAGAGGCCCCGGCTACCCCCTGTTCGCTGCATGCCGCAGAAATGCCCCGTGATCGAGAACAGGCGGCCCCATGCTGAGAACAGTCAGGACCGCAATCACATTCCCAGGGCTTCGCGGTCACTCTGCCGAGAGGCACAACAGAATCAATACCTCCCCGCCTCTCAACTTGCCTCTGGGCAGCGTCACACCCAACGTACCCACCACAGAACCCCTGGTGGTCCGGCTGACCACCGGCCGCACTTCGGCGGCTCTCACCTGCGCCGGATGGGCGCTATTCGCCCTGTTGGCATTGGTCGGGATCGGACAGCTGTTCATCGGAGTTGATCCACAGGACGAAGGCCAGCTTCTGACCTATCCATGGCTCATCGCGCACGGCATCATGCCATACCAGCATATATGGATGTCGTATCCCCCCGGAACGTATCTCGTCCTGGCTGCGCTTCTGAAGCTAGGTCTGCCCGGACTCGTCGCCGAGCGTGGCCTGAGCGTCGTCGTTCGGCTGCTGTATGTCCTTCTGATCAATCGCGCGCTCACCGGGAGCTGGCGGCGTTTCTCCTGGCTGGGTACGTCAGTTTCGTTCAGCCTCCTGTTTCTCTCGTCCGGAGCCAGAGCCTATCCCTGGGTCGTCGGAATGCCGCTTCTTTTGCTTGGGCTTCTGGCGAGCAGGGATCGTCCTCGAACGGCCGCGGCACTTTTCTTCGCCGCCGGAATGTTTCGATTCGAATTCGCCCTTGCCGGCTGCGTCGTCCTCCTATCTCTCTCTGCCCTGGACAGAATCGATCGAGCCTGGGCGCGCCGACGCCTCGCAGCAGGGCTCGCTCTGGTAGCTGCCACCGGTATTTTCCATCTCGCCCTCAGCGCGGTCACCGGCGGTCAGGCCTTGAGGGATATCTTCCTCGATCCGATTTTCGTCGTCGACCCGGCACACCGTCTACCCCTGTTTCCACCCTATTTCGGGCCGGCGGGAGTGCCTCTCGAGTTTCTTGTCGTGGGAGGCCCACCGCTCTTGATCGTTCTGGGTCTGCTCCACAAGCGGCCCTACCTCGTGGCCACCAATCTCGGCGTCTTGACCCTGCTCTCGCAGTTCTTTCAGCGGGCCGACTGGCAGCACCTATTCGCTGCCGGCGCCGTCTCAGTGCCCTGGATGCTGTTCGGCTTCGGCGAGCTCCTTTACCGCGAAAATCGGTTCCACCGTGCGGTCGCTCCGGTACTCGACGGTGACGCCGGTGACGGAGAAGTTCGCACAGCCTCACGTCTCATAACCGGAACGCTTGCAGCAGTTGGACTGGTGGTCGGCGCCTGCTACTCGATCGTCGTACTGTCCTATGGCGTCTATCTCTCCCCTCTTTCGCCCGTCACCTCTGAGTCGGTCTATCGCAGCTGGTCGCAGCACGTCGTCCACGCCGGGTCGAGCACAATTGTTGCCTCCAGCCGGGGAGAGGCTCGCGATGACACGCAGTTAGTGGCATACTTCCACCGCTATGCCCGAAGTAGCCAGCAATTGTTCATAGCGCCAATCACCTTGCGCTACGACATCTACAACCAAACTGCCCTGTACTACGTTCTGGGTTTGCATCCGGCAAGCAAGTACCTGGAAATGTTGCCCGGGCTCGAAAAGCGTGCAACGGTCCAGAAGGAGATAATCGCCGACCTGCGGAGCTGCAAATGGATTGTCCTCTGGAAGGGTGGCTTTTCACGTGAGCCGAACTCGAGCGTCGTGCCCGGAAGTGCGCTGCTCGAGCATTTCGTGCGGGCGCACTACCACGTTGTGCTACAGAACCCCACCTATGAGGTTCTTCGGCGGGATTCATGAAGTACTCCTTCGTGCTAACCCCTTTGGGACGTTGCCCACAGAAAAAATGGCCTTTCGCTCCATAGTCTAGAGCGGCTTTCTCGGGTACGTTTACAGAACGGAGAACAGCCACCCGGCGAATCACGACACTGCCGCTGCAGGTGAGGGGGGAAGACCTCGTTCCAGATGATGCGCTTACGAGATCGCTTCGATCGCTCCAAGCGAAAGCCCAGTAGCCTGCCACAGCGTATCGGTTTCGCCCTCTTCTGGCTGCTCGTGCTTGCTTATGGCTTCATGATCCCTCTGGGCGCCAACTGGAATGCAGAGAGCCATTTGTACTTGACCTTCGCCATCGTCGACCACCACAGCGTGAACATCGACCCATATCACCAGCGTCTCGGCGATGAATCCTTCTACGGCGGCCATTATTACACCGACAAGGCGCCGGGCCTTTCTTTTCTGGCGGTCCCGCTCTATGCAGGACTTCGGGCCGTCAATCCGCACACCAAGGGCCAGGGCTATGGGGTGCACAGCCACATGCGCTACTCCATCCCACGGAGTACCGTGTACCTGCGCTACATCATCACCTACCTGCTCATCGTGCTGCCGTCCGCCATCTTCGGCGTCCTGCTGTGGCTCTTCTTACGGCGCTTTACCCAGAGTGACGGCTGGGCCCTGGCAATTGCAGTGGTCTATTCGCTGGGCACGATTGCGTTCGTGTATTCGACACAGTTCTTTAGCCATCAAGTCACGGCAATTTTGCTGTTCGGGTCATTTCTCGTGATGTTCTCGCGGGTTCGGATGCAAGCTCCCAACATGACCGTCCTTGGCTTTGCCGCTCTTGCAGGGCTACTTGCGGGCTATGCCGTCATAACGGAGTATCCCGCGGCCGTCATTGCCGCACTCCTGGCGGCTTACTGTTACGTCGTTGCACCGGGAAGAGCGCGTGCGCTAGTGGCCTTCATCCTGGGCTTGGTTCCCGCTGCCGCCTTGAACGTCACGTACAACCTGCTGGCATTTGGCAAGCCATTCTCCACGGGTTATAGCTACGTCCACTCAGAGGCCTATCAGAGTCAGGTTCACGCGGGAACACTCGGGCTGGCAAATCCAGCTTCATACGGTATTCGAGCTCCATCCTGGAATTCACTCTGGCAAATCACTTTTGGCCCGTATCGCGGAATCTTTCTCATTTCACCGGTGCTCCTGCTGTTCTTCGTCGGAGTTGTCTTCTTATGGAGGCGCCGGGACCTGCGGGCGGAGTTTTGGCTGTGCTCTCTCGTGGTCATCCTGTATTTCCTGATGGATGCGTCACGTGGGGTGGAGCAGAACGGTTGGTCCGGAGGCTGGAGCATTGCATCCCGTCATCTGACTCCAATGCTGCCGTTCATGCTCCTTCCCATTGCGCTCGCGTTGCGCATCCGCGCCTTCCGGCTTGCATTCGTCGCCCTCGGGAGTGCGTCGATCGCCATGACCTTCATGGCGGTCGCGGGAGGCGATCAATTCAGCTTCTCCGATCACAATCCTCTAGTAAATGAGATGCTGCCAAACTTCTTCAACGGTAATCTCATCGCCAACTGGGGTGCGGCGTTCGGTTTGCGAGGGCTGGCCAGCCTCGTACCCCTGGCAGTCCTCGCCGCAGCGCTGCTGTCGCGCCTCCTCTGGCTGCTGCATGTCAAGGGACGCCGGTTTACCCTTCACGAGCCTGCCCTGCTTGTAGGGGTACCCCCCCGTGGATACCCCGAGGAGGCGGGTTGATGCCCCGGCGCGCCGCGATTGCAGCCTGCTCGGCTTTGCTGCTTGGATTGCTCTTCGCCTATGGTTCGATGTTGAAGAGTGGCGATGCAGGGCTGAAGCAAACGGACTTCGTACCGTACTACAGCGCCGGGCGTCTCGTCGCAGATGGTCATGGCGACCATATTTTCGATTCTGGTGCCGTGGCTAAAGAAGAGGCGGCGCTGGTCTATCCTCTCAAGGTCAAAAATGGGGTTATGCCGTACCTCTATGCTCCCTACTTTGCCGTGGCGCTGGTACCGCTGGCAGTCCTCCCATATGCGGTTGCGTATCTCGTGTGGCTCCTGCTCAATTGCGCCGTGCTGGCGCTCGTGGTCTACCGATTTCAACGTTATGCGAATCTGCGGGGATCGGACGCTCGGCTGTTCTGGGTAGCAGGGTTGGCCTTTCTGCCCGTGTTTATCGCTCTGGCCCAGGGACAGGTGTCGATTCTGCTTCTTGCCTTACTAGCCGCGACGTTTTTCTTGTTCCGAAGCGGACGTACTGCCCTGGCGGGGCTTGTGCTGGCGCCCGCTCTGGTCAAAGCTCCGTACCTGGTGCCCTTTCTGCTGGTTTTCGCGGCGCGTGGACAATGGCGCGCTCTAATATCGTTCTCAATTGGTGCCCTGGGCCTTCTGCTCTTGCCGATGACTGTGCTAGGAGTCCGGACCGACGCACAATATTTTCACTTATTGACCGTGGCCGCCACCTGGCACACCCAGATCGGGGGTTTCGAGCCGCAATTCAATCACAGCCTGGCAGGGTTTACCGGCCTACTCCTGCCCTCCCCATGGGCAACGCTGGTCAGCCTCGCCGTTGGTGGATCGGCGCTTCTGCTCCTGGTCGGGTGCGCTCGTAGCTCGAATGACGTCGACTTAGCCTTCGCGCTTGCAGTGGTGGTCGCCATTCTAGTGACTCCTCATGTGCTCGTGCACGATCTCGTCTTACTGCTTCTGCCTGCAGCCGTTGTGTTGCGCCACCGCCAAATCGCTCGAACCGGAGCGATTGCGCTGCTTGCCGGAGGCTACGGCGCGATGCTGGTGGGATTTCCGTTGGTGAGCATCGTCCCGTTGCAGCTGTCGGTGCTTGTCATGGTGGGCCTGGGTGCCTTTCTTTTGGCGGCAAGCCGTCGTATCAGTCCGTCCGGCACGGCGACGGTAGGGCTGCAGGAAAGTGACCTGCGGATGAGCGTCGCGCAATGAGCGCACAGCCGCAGCCCAAGATCACCCGGGAGGGGCCCAAGCAGCGTCTCATGCTGCACTATGTCGTCGGAAACTGTGGAGCACTGTTCGCCGGACTTGCGGTCGCCTACGTCGGATTGCTGCGAGGCGGCCACATCACGAGCCTCACTATCAGGACGGGCGACTTCATCCAGTACTTCAGCGTTTCGCAGCTCATTCTGGGAGGTCACGGGGGCGCGATATATGACCCGCATGCGCTGAGCCATATCGAGGCGCTGCTCGTCTACCCGCTGTCGATGCAGCACGGCGTTCTGCCCTACCTCTACCCTCCGTACTTCGCGCTGGCGGTGAGCCCGCTCTCTGCATTTCCCTATGGCGGAGCCTATCTCTTCTGGCTCGTGCTCAACTGCGTGCTGCTCATCGTCGCGCTCTTCGCCCTCGAGCGGTACGGAGGCCTTACGGGTCGCGGCGCTGCGCTGGTGCGCCTGGCCGGCATCTGCTCGCTTCCTGTCATCATGACGCTGGCGCTCGGTCAAGTGTCGATTCTTATCGTCGCCCTGCTGGTACTCTGTTTCTTCGCAGCTCGTTCGGGCTACGACGGCATCGCAGGAACGGCTCTGGCCCTGGCCCTCATCAAGCCTCCCTACGTGCTGCCCCTGCTGGTCATGTTTCTCGTCCAGCGCCGCTGGAAGGTATTGTCGGCGTTTGTCGCCACATGTCTATTTCTATTGGCCGTCCCGATCCCCGTTCTCGGAGTCTCCATTAATCAGACGTACACCCAGCTGCTCGCGACCGCGACCGGATGGCAGGGACAGGCGGGCGGTGTCTTCTATCACCACGTCATGATTGCCGGAGCCACCTATGATCCGCATGTCAACCAGAGCTTCGCCGGCCTGGCCCAGCTGCTGATGGCCACGCCTGCATCGAAGCTCATTACTCTTGCTCTAAGCGTCGGGCTGCTCGCGCTCCTGGTGCGGTGCGCATGGCTCTCCCCGGACATAGATCTGCCTTTCGGCCTGGCGGTCGTAGCGGCGCTTCTCGTCAATCCGCATGTTCTGGTCCACGACCTGACGCTTCTGCTACTGCCCGTCTGGATTGCGCTTCATCACCGACGGGAGGGACTTCCTCACGTTGGCTGGCTCCTGTCGGCTTGTTATGTATTGATCACCGTCGGTTACCCGCTCTCGTACGTCGCGCACCTTCAGCTCTCTGTCATTGCCATGTCGGCGCTCGCGCTTTGGATGTTCTTTAGTGCGAAACGGGTCTACGGGAGGGACGAGCACAGATCACCGGTGCTTGGACCCGTACGCGCGCCGGGACACGTCTGGTGAGCGTACTCCCATTTCTCTACCCTCCCTTCGTCGCCGTCGCCCTCGCGCCGCTGGCGGCTCTTCCGTATGCGCTCGCCTTTCTCTTCTGGCTGGCGCTCAATTGCATGCTGTATTTCACCGTGAGCTATGCCCTCGAACGCTACGCGGGGCTGACCGGTCGCCGCGCTTTTCTGGTGCGCCTTGGATCAGTTTGTTCTTTACCTGTCTTCATGGCCCTCGGCTTGGGTCAGGTATCAATACTTGTCGGCTATCGCCTTGCATTCGTCGTGCCGCTTCAGCTCTCCGTACTCGCCATGCTGGCGCTCGCAGTCTCGCTCTACCTGGCGAATAGTAGCCGGGTTTCAGCTAGCGGCGCTCAAAACCGGAGAGCACTAACGAAAACCACTACCTGATAACCGAGAAAGGACTAACACGTGCTCGCCCGAAAGGCCAATCAAGACTCTCTCGCCCTCGCGCCCGACAGTCAACCAGAGGGTCACCCAAGCCTGCGGCGGGGTCACCGGGAGCCCGCGCAGGTCGGGATTCTTCGCTTCGCACCGTCGATCTATCATGTCGCCGCCATCGCAGTCCTCGCGGCCATCTTCGTCGTCGCCTTGTTGCCACGGGTGGAGACCGACTTCTGGTGGCACCTCAAAGTAGGAGCGTACATCACCGCTCATCACTCCGTGCCTTCACACGACTACCTGTCCTACACGTTTCGCGGCCACCCGTGGACGGACCATGAATGGCTTGCCGAGCTCATGCTTTTTGGCCTGTATAACCTTGCCGGACTCTGGGGTCCAATCGTCCTCTTCGCCTTCATCATCTGCGCCGCCTTCGCATTTGTGTACTGGAACATGGCGGATCGTGGACTCAATAGAGTGCTCGCGCTCTTCGTGCTCTCGGCTGCCTTCACCGCGTCGCGCGGCAGTTGGGGTCCCAGGATCCAGATGGTCTCTATGTTCCTCCTGGCCGTTTACGCATTTGTCCTGTACCGCTTCCAGCTCACCCGTGACCGCCGACTCCTCTTCGTTTTTCCTGCATTGATGCTGCTGTGGACCAACTTGCACGGCGGATTCGTTCTGGGCCTGGTCATCATGGCCATCACGCTTATGGGGGAAGGCCTGAATTACCTCACCAAGCACGACGATGCGCTTTTGCCCGCGGATCTACGCGCTCTCGCGCTCGCGCTTGGCGGCACCCTCGCCGTGACCGTTGTGAATCCAAACGGCGTGCGCCAGCTCCTCTATCCGCTGACCTTTATCTTGCCGAATGCCTACACCAACCAGATCCAGGAGTCTGCCTCACCCAATTTCCACATGCTCGTCATGATGGTATTCGAGGCGATGCTCTTGCTGCTCATTGCGTCCGCGTTCGTCGCACGGCCTCGATTTAACTGGACCAATCTGTTTCTCGTGCTGGCCTTCACCCACCTTGCTCTCAGCCAGGTGCGCAACGTACCGCTCTGGGTCGTGGTCGTCACGCCGCTACTTGCCCTGTACCTGCAGGCCATGGGCCCGGCGCTGCAAGAGCAATTCCCCAGATTTCGGTATCGCCGAAGGCCGCTAAAGAGCAGGCTCGTTCCCGTTTACAATCTCGTGCTGCTCGGGCTCGTCGCGATCCTGTATGCGCTTGAAGCCCACACCTATATCACGCCCAACGCTCTGCAGAAAGCACAGAACGACAACTTTCCCACCGGGGCCATAGCCTACATGCGCACTCACAGCCTTCCTCCCCATGTCTTCGCGTCGTACGGCTGGGGCGGTTACCTGCTGTGGAATCTATTCCCGCGATACACCGACTTCATGGACTCGCGCGCGGACACGCTCTTCGACACGAGGATGCTCCATGCCTACCTCAATGCATACAGCGGCACGCCCGGATGGGACACCGTCTTGAGGCAGTACCAGGTGCAAGACGTGCTCGTCGAGCGCGACGCCCCGCTAGCTCAACTTCTAGCCACAAAGAAGACCTGGCATCTTGTCTACCACGATAGCCTGAGCGTGCTCTACACGCGCCAGACTTCCGCCTGAAAACCCCTTTCAAGGGCCAAATTTGGGCCGCAAAGACCCGGCAGATGATCGCTTCTTCCCAAACTGCATCGTCTGTGATTAAATGGGACTGCCGCGAGTCCCAGGCATTCTCCGGCGGGGGGACAACTTTGGAGGATCAGTGGTTCGACGAGCTGTCGAGACGGCTGGCCGCGCCTGTCACGCGCCGCCAGGCCTTCAAAACGATAACGGCAGCGGCCCTGGGGGGACTGCTGATCCGCTCCCAAACGGGTGAGGCTTTCGGCCAGGCCAACGACCGCTGCGCACACTTTTGCAACGACCAATTTCCGGCAGGACGCGCTCGCGGCAAGTGTAAGAGTGACGCCGCCCAGGGAGGGGGCCTCTGCTACCGGTGTGGACCGGGCAGTAATAGCTGCGGTCTGTCAGCCTGTACTGGGGTCTGCTGCGCACAGGGAGCCGGCTGCAGCAACGGAACCTGCGCCTGTCCCGCCGGCCAGGTAGTCTGCGGCGCCGGGAACGCCGCCTGCTTTGGAGTCGGCACCTGCACCGACCTGACGACCATCCAGAACTGCGGTGACTGTGCCATTGCCTGCGTCGGTGTGCAACCGGGCTGCTGCAGCGGCAGCTGCACGGATCTCGCCGGCGACATTCGGAACTGCGGCAGGTGCGGCAACGCCTGCACTCCGGACCAGACCTGTACCAATGGGAAGTGCCAATTCGGGAGCCCCAATCCCGAGTGCGCCGGAGCGAGCTGCGTGAGCCCGAAGCTGTGCGGACCTGGCGGCTCAAACTGCTTCTGTGCGAGTCTCTTCGGGGGTGGGGGCGTGTGCCTGAAACAGCCACCGGGCAGCACGTGTGCCAGCCTCAACTTGCAGCCATGCACAAACGGGACGTGCCCACCGGGGCAGCACTGCGTGGTCGATACGTGTTGTCAGACCGGTAATCCAACGCCTCTCTGTGTAGTTACATCGCTCATGTGCCCCGCATCTACCACCACGACCGCTGTGAGCTCATAAATGGTAGGTAAAACCACGAGGTTGCGAAGCAGTCCGCGCCGGTCGTAGTGGGATCTAACTCAAGATCATAGTTCGGGTGCCTCCTTCGGGAGCACCCGATTGCTATGGTCATGGACATATCTAACGTAGCGGCAGCCCCGCGCACCTCGCCGAAGGCTTGGGTGTTTTGCCCTCCCGGTCCGCCTGCCGCTCCTCGACTTAACGTTGCATGGGGAGCGAAAGCTGTTGCCCCCGCCACCCATCCATAGCATCAGGCAGAGGTAGTGGCGACCTGCGTTCGCCCGCGGCGCTCCCCCCGGTCGGCGTGTCCTCCCCCTGCCTTCGCCAATGCTGCAGGCGACGATGATGGCCATGGACCAGCCGTCACCGCAGCGGTGGGCGGGGAGCGGTCGGGCATCCGGCAGGTATGGCACCGTGGGTACCGTGACCGCATCATCCCTGCGGGCGAACTGCGCTCGCCCGGAGAGCGGTTCCGGCGGTCCAGTGCCGACCATCCACAGCAACGGGAGCTGGATCGGTCTGGTGAGCGGGAGGCAGGCGAGGCGGCATCGTAAGCTGCCTGGGGTGCCACGGGCGAGCGCAGGGCGAACGCAGGTCGCCCCTACCAGAGGTGGCCAGATGGCGACGAGGACGGCTGGCGGGGCAGCACCGTTAGTCTCCCGTGCAACGAGCGGTGAGTGGGCATCCCACGGGATATGGACAGACGAAGATCGGACCGAAGACCCCGTACCTCGGCCTGGAACCCGGTAGCTCGGTCCTCCGTGGCCGAGGCGACCCGCAGGTCTTACCGTCGAGGCATCGCGCCCTCCGTGGCATTGGTTCATACGTAGAGTATCTTCGCGAAAGTCGTACTCCTTTTCCGCGAAAGTTCTGCCCTTTCGGGCAATTGGCACAGCCTCCCGTGGGGTTTATCCTGACCGTTGTAAATGCACTGTCACCAAAGTCAAGGAGGATTATGTGATCGAGTTCGCAGTAGCCCAGCAGACGAAGCTGAAGGAGTTGGTGTCGCATCTCTTCAACCGAGAAGAGGGACAGGACATGATCGAGTATGCGCTTCTGGCCGCGCTCATCTCGATCGTGGCCATTGCCATCATCCTGTTGGTTGGCCCGTACCTGGACAACCTGTTCAAGGACGTGGTAAACGCCCTCGGCACTACCTAATTTGCCGATCAAGGCAGCAAGGAGCGCCGGGGGTTCCGGCGCTCCTTGCATGTTTCACACTCCCCCCTTTACTGGGTGCTGCCCGGCATTCAAACCGGCCACCATGGTGGCGATTTTACGAGGATTGCCCGGTCAAGACACCGCGGCATCCGGTTCTCGGAGTGAAGGAGCAACGAAGATGCAACAAGTGATAACGCGACAGAGGTTTGGGCTACTGAAGCTGGTACAAGGCCTCTTCCGGCGAGAGGAGGGACAGGACATGATCGAGTATGCGCTTCTGGCCGCGCTCGTCTCGATCGTGGCCATCGCCATCATCCTGTTGGTTGGTCCGTACCTGGACAACCTGTTCGGGGACGTGATCAACGCGCTCAACTCTGCCTAGACATATTCGGACGAGGAACGGAAGCATGAAGCTATCGAGAATCCATGACGAGAAGGCACAGGGCGTAGTCGAGTTTGCATTGATTGCCTCCGTTCTCGTACTTCTCTTTGTCGGGACGGTGGACTTCGCGCGGTTTCTCTACTACGACACGGCCATCAACAGCGCCGCGCGTGTTGGCGCGGAAATGGCGAGTAACCATTGCCTCCACGCGGGCCCCTGCGCCGACACGAATACCTCAAAAACCGCAACGGCCGACGCCTACGTCCTGTGGTCTACCTCTTGCGAGGCCAGTCCCTATCTAAGTCTGTCCCCATCGTACGCATCCTGCGCACCAGGGGTGGCCTACGACTGGGTTCCCAGCTGTGGGTCCTTGGGCTGCACTCCCTGCACCAACGATATCTGCGTGTCCCCGAGTACCCGACAGAGCGGCACGCCGGTGACGGTTAGTGTGGGCTACAAGTTCCATCCGATCAGCTTCCTGCTCGACTGGGTCTTCAGCACACAGCAGTGCTGGACATCGGCCGGAGGTGCGCCGCTGGACGACTCGACCTCGAACGGACACACTCTGTGCGCGAGCTCGGTCGGGAAGGTGGAGTAGATGCGGCGGGTGCATGGCGATCGCGGCCAGACCATCGTCGAGTTTGCCATTATCGGGACGGCGCTTATGATGCTCACCGCAGGACTGGTCGACTCAGGACGTGCGTTTTTCCAGTACAACGCCGTCGCGGCAGCGGCTCGCTATGGTGCGCGGTGGGGCTCGGTCGTGGGGGGAACATGCGGCCCGCATCCGGGCAGCCAGGCCGGCAACGCTATAACCGACTGGTGCACCTCGCTGGGCACATCCGGCGGATCCTCACCGAACCCCTTCTGGACCCAGCCCGGCAACAAGCCTATGTGGCAGAACGCCTCGGGTAGCTGCCCAAACAGTCTGAGCTCCGCGGACTCCACCAATTCATATACTGCCTCGGCCTACAACAACTCGAACTCGACGACCATCGTGGGAACCGTCGTGCAGCGATTCGACTCCAGCAGCTCCAGCACGAATTTCATTCTCGGGAACCTGACACCAGGCCTGGATCTGAGCAACACGAAGGTGTGCATTCAGTTGCCGCCGAGAGCCTGGAACCCGGACCTGCAGCAGTGGACGCCCTTCCCGGGCGATACCGTCACCGTTTATGTGTACTACCCTTTTTATCCGGTTAGCGCACTCCTCCCCGCCACACAGCTCAGTCTGGTGGCGTCGGCGCAGTATCAGATCGAGGGATCGTAATGAGCCGAGTCCATAACCTGCTGAAACGATCGGAGAGCGGACAGTCGCTGATCTTTGTGGCTGTGATGGGCGCTACCCTCATGGGGATCATGGGTCTTGCCGTCCTGGGGGGCCACGTGTTCGTCGAGTTCCGAAGAATGCAAGCGGCGGCCGACATGGCGGCGATCGTAGGTGCGCAGAAGCTGCCCTGCGACACGACCGACGCCACCTGCATCAGCAATGCCGAGGGGCAAGCCTGTGACTATGCCCAGAAAAACGGCTACGGCGGAGGCGGAACCGGCGGCACCACCTGCGCCACGAGCACCAAGAGCAACGGGTATGGCAATAGTGCCATCACCACCACGGCAAGCGTCCCGCCCACGTCATGCAGCCCCTACGACTTTCTAGATTACGGCAATAACTCGAGCTGTCCGGGGCGGAGCGCGAGCCAGCAAACCCAGTACGTCTTCATCGAGGTGCGGATCCAGGAGCCGATGACGGTTCCAATCTTCAACATCTCGTTCACGCTGGATGCACACGCCGTCGCCAAGCAAGGCGTGGCGTCGCCCACGGACTTCGCCGTGTCGGTGCTGGATCCCAACGCGAATCCTGCCTTCACCATGGGCGGTTCTACCAACACGGTGGTGGTGGGCGACACCATGGCCAACGGCGCTTACGCCCTCACCGGTACCGGTGGCGCCGAGGTCTCGTGCGACGGCTCGTGGTTCACAGCCGCCAGCCAGTCGACTCCCGCCACCACCTCCTTTGTATCCGACCTGAATGGCGCACCGAATTTTGCTCCCGCCGCCTGTATCGTCCCGCCGGGCGAGACGCCCCTCTATCCGGCCGCCTTTTTCCCGGATTCGCCGCTCATTCCAGACCCGTATGGGGATACCGTGCCGCCCACCGCCTCGATCATGCCGAACTGCCCTGAATGCGGGAATCCCAATGCCTACTACTACAAGTGGGGCACGGGCAACCGCACGGGCGGGGCATGGTTCCAGGCCACTGGCCGGGTAACCATCAGCGGTTCGAACACAAACGTCGAGCTCTTCCCTGGCACCTACAACGGTGGGCTCTACGTTCACGGCGGCACGATCTATGTAAATCCGGGCGTCTACACCTTCACCGGCGATTTCACGGCGGACTCTGGCGCGATGATGTGCATCTATGGAGCACCGGCTTGTGACGAGCTGGGGACGACCATTCCCGGCCAGACTTTCAACTGCGCGCACGCGGCCTTCTCGGGAAGCACCAACGTCTACCCGTCCGATCAGTGGTACTACCACTGCTCGCCGTGGGGCGTCTGGGACACGGAGCTGTCCAGGGCAAATGCTCCGGGAGGCGGTCCCACGACGACACCGCCGATCTTCTACGACCCGACGGGCAACAAAACGCTGCCCCTCAACGGCGTGACCTTCTACATGCAGAGTGGCAATTTCAATATGAACGGCCATGCCGACATGTACATGGCCTTCCCCAATTCGTGTCTGGGTACCGCAACGTCCGGATTCAGCCCGGGGAGCGCAGTCACCTTCTCCGGGAACCCCATCGGCGAGCCATCGGGCTACAAAGACGCCTACTATACCTACCCGCCGGGCTCGCTGGCCAAAACTGACGGACTGGGAGAGTCGATCGACGTCAAGTATCAAGGGACCAACGCCCAGGTCTACCCCAACGCGGATCTCACGCTCGCGGGAGAGTGTCATGATGGGCTGTTTGTGTGGAACGGCGAGTATCCCAACAAACCAAAGAGCCAGCACCTGCACTTCCTCGCATTCGCCGACAACACGACCACCAACTTCACGCTCAATGGCAGCGCCGTGGAGGACTGGTGGGGCATCTGGCACACCTTTCCCCAGAACTACCCCGGCTATCCCGGTCCGCCGACGCAAGACTGCCCCGGCGGAAACTGCAACATACTCCTGAACGGGAACGGCGGCAGCTCGGGCGTGCCCATGCTCGAAGGCCAGGTTGTGACAGGGACCGCCTCCTTCAACGGTAACGGCTCCGTCGAAATTTTCTACCGTCCCTGCAAGGAGCTGAAGACACCCTGCGGGAACGGTCCAGGTACCGCTCTTGTTCAATGAAATTCAGATCAGATTTCACCCCCAGTGAGGTATTAGGTTCACATGTACCAAAAACGAAACGGTAGGCAGCTCATCATCATCGGCATCGTCGTCGTGGTCCTCGTGCTCGGCGCAGGCTTCTTCTTCACCCGAGGCGGAGGCTCGAAGAGCAGCTCCCCGTCGACACCCGAAACACCGGTAGTCGTCGCCCTGCAGGCGATACCACAGGGAACGCAGTTTTCGGCGGGTCAGCCGCTTGCGCAGTTCTTTGGAGTCCAGAAGGTCCCCCGCACGTTGGTTCCATTCGGCGCATACACCAGTGTGAATCAGATCTCGAACCTGCTCCGCTCCACCGGATGCCAGCCGGCCAAAACGGTCGGGTGCAGGGGTCAACTTACAGTTACGCAAACCATCTTTCAGAACCTGCCGGTGGTCAGCGGTATGTTCTCCACCCTGGGCCAATTTCGTCTGTCCGCAGGTCCGGCCTTCCAGATTCCGTATGGCTATGTCGCCATTGCGGTGAGCTTCGGCGCCTCCAACAGCGTGCTGGGCAGCATCAACCCGGGCGATGACGTCGATCTCATGGCCAGCCTGACGAACCTCGAGACCACCGGTGGCATCAAGCTGAAGGTTCCGACTCAGACGCAGTTCGTGCTGAACGACGTCCGCGTAATTGGAGTCAACGGTCCACCGCCGAGTCCTTCCGGTTCGAGCTCGTCCTCCTCGTCGTCCGCCTCCAGCAACACCAATAACGGACAGGGAGGGCAGCTCCTGCTCCTGGTCCGGTACCAGCAAGCTTTGATCATCCAGCACCTCAAAGACTTCGGCGGCTCGTGGGCAATCAGCGTGGTGCTCCGCTCCTCCAAGGAGACCGATATTCCGCACTTCAAGACCCTGCCGGTCAACGAGCGGTGGTTCTTCGTCAAGCAGGACAACAAGTTCGACTTCAGCACCCCGTACTAGGAGCTCGGTCCGAGAGGAGAAAGCAACTGTGGGACTTCTCGACAGAATGGGTAACGGGCCCACACCCAAGACCCAACCGACCATTCGCGCGCTCGTCGCTCCTACCGAGGAACCTGAAGTGGAAGGAGCGACCGATCTGGCGCTGCTGCACGCGCCTGAGGAGCAGCCGGAGCAGGACCTGGTGGTCCGCCGGTTCAACATGGGCCAGTCCAAAAAGGATCCTTTCAGGCACATCCGTGAGCGCGTGCAGACGCAGCTCTTGCGTGAATCCAATCGCTACCTCAAGCTCGACGATCGAGACGCCGTTCATGGCCAGATCGTCACCATGCTCGATGAAGCGCTCACCCAGGAGGGGATCCAGCCGGCGCGCGTCGACTACATGCGCATCCTAGATAGCATCGCCAACGAGGTGCTCGGCTTCGGGCCGATTCAGCCGCTGCTCGACGACGACACCGTAACCGAGGTCATGGTAAACGGCTACGATCAGGTGTTTGTCGAGCGGTTTGGCCACCTGCACCTGGCAGATGTTGCGTTCGACGACGAGAGTCACGTCATGCGGGTCATCGACAAGATCGTCGCTCCGCTGGGACGGCGCGTGGACGAGGCGTCTCCCATGGTCGACGCTCGGCTGCCCGACGGTTCCCGCGTCAACGCGATCATCCCGCCGCTCTCGCTGGTCGGTCCGGTCCTCACCGTCCGGCGGTTCCCAAAGCAACCGCTCCAGATCGAAGATCTCCTTCGGCTTGGGTCTCTTACGCGGGATATGGCCGACTTCTTGTCGGCCTCGGTGCGAGCCAGGCTCAATGTCGTTGTGTCCGGTGGCACTGGGTCCGGAAAAACGACCTTGCTCAACGTGCTGTCATCCTTCATTCCCGAAACCGACCGCATCGTCACGGTGGAAGATGCAGCCGAGCTGCAGCTTCTGCAGGCCCATGTGATCACCCTCGAGGGTCGGCCGATGAATATCGACGGCAAGGGTGAGGTGACCATTCGAGATCTGGTTCGCAACACCCTGCGCATGCGCCCGGACCGCATTATCGTCGGCGAGTGTCGTGCGGGCGAGGCGCTGGACATGCTGCAGGCCATGAATACCGGCCACGACGGATCACTCACTACCGCCCACGCAAACACGCCCCGAGATCTCCTGTCGCGTCTCGAAACGATGGTGCTCATGGCGGGTATGGACCTGCCGGTGCGGGCCATTCGAGACCAGGTCTCCAAGGCGATCAACCTGATCGTGCAGCAGGAGCGCATGCAGGATGGAACTCGCAAGATCACGTCAATTAGTGAGATCCAGGGAATGGAGGGCGACACCATCGTGCTGCAGACGCTGTTCGAGTTCGAGCAGACCGGTTATCAGAGCGGCAAGGTAGTGGGCGTCTACAGGCCCACCGGCGCACGTCCCAAGTGCTATGACAAGTTTGGTGCGATGGGCATCAACCTGCCGCTCTCTGTGTTCGGCAGGGTGCTGTTGAATTCCTAGGAGAGAGGGCTATGCTCTTACTTGTACTGATCCTGGTGGTTCTCGGTGGCGGGATCATCTTCTTCACCATGCGCAGCTCCTCGGGTAATGCGCTCGTAGCCATCAACGCTCGCCTCGGCCGATACGGCCTGGCAGGAGGCGGCAGCTCCGGCGGAGTCCAGATCGTAAATCAGCGTGGACGCAGTCAAAATGCTGTGTCCCGCGCGGTCGAGAGGCTCGTCGATCGGGGAGGACTGACCGCGCCCATTGCCGATCGACTCTCGAAGGCCGATCTACGCATGACTCCCGCCGAGTTTGTGTCCATCGCCGCCGGAGCGTTTGTGGTTGCAGCGCTCCTCGGTCTCATCATCAAGGGCAGCCTCGGCATGCTGGGATTGGGCGTCTTGGGCTTCGTCGTGCCCTGGATCTACCTGAGTAGGCGAATTAAACGGCGCCAGAAGAAGTTCATTGAACAGCTCGCCGATATGGCCCAGATGATGGGCAACAGCATGCGGGCCGGCTTCAGCATCATGCAGTCCATGGAGCTCGTGGCCACCGAGGGTCCGCAGCCGGCAGGCTACGAGCTGGACCGCGTGGTGACCGAGGTCAAGCTGGGTCTACCGCTCGACGCAGCGATGGACCACCTCATCAAACGCCAGCCGAGCGAGGATCTCGAGCTCATGGTCGTCGCCATCAACGTCCAGCGTCAGATTGGAGGCAACCTCTCAGAAATTCTGGCCATCATCGCGCAGACCATTCGCGAGCGTGTGCGCTTCCAGCGCGATCTCAGGACGCTTACGGCCCAGGCGCGATACTCTTCGTGGATCATCACCGCTCTCCCCCTTGCGGTCGCGGTCATCATCAACTTCATGGACCAACCGTACGAGTCGTTCCTCTATACGACGACCCTGGGCTGGATCATGCTGGGCGTCGCCGTCTGCATGCTGGGACTCGGGTTCTTCTTTCTCCACCGCATCGCCAACATTGAGGTATAAAACGCAGCCATGACATTTCTCATCATCGTCGGCATTCTGGTCGGAGGGGGAATTGCAATATACGGCGCGCTGAGTGTGAAGCAGGTCGACGATACGCTGGCCGCCCGCCTCACCAGGTTCGATCTCAAGCCTGCCGGCTCACTGACGGCGCTCGAGCTTCAAATTCCTCGCGTCGAGCGCTTGTTTGGTCCGATCCGAAGGATGATTGCCCAGCGGGTTCGGCAGTTCACACCGGTCGGCACCATCGAAAAGACTCAGACGAAGCTGGCCCAGGCCGGAAATCCTCACAACCTGACCGTCCAGGATTTCCTCGGCCTCAAGGGCATGACGGCGCTCGGCCTTGGGTTGGCCGCCTTCCTGGTGTTCTCCTTCCTTTTTCACCTGACCTTCCTGAAGTTCCTGCTGGTTGTCGCCGGCGCGATCCTTGCCGGGTTTAACCTTCCGAACTACTGGATCAAGTCCACCATCAAGAAACGGCAGAAGGAGATCCAGAAATATATGGCGGACGCGATCGACGTCCTGGCCATCAGTGTCGAGGCCGGTCAGGGATTCGACGGTGCCCTCGAAACACTCTCGCGACGCAAGCAAAATGCTCTAACTCAGGAGTTCGACCGCTTTCGGCTCGAGGTGCAGGCAGGGAAGGGACGCAAAGAGGCTTTCAAGGATCTGGCGCTTCGAACCGGTGTGGAAGACCTGAATGCCTTCGTCGCCGCTATGATTCAGGCTGATCAGCTCGGCATAGGCATTGCACAGGTCTTGCGCACCCAATCGGTCGAACTGCGCATTAAGCGGCGACAGCGGGCCGAGGAGCGTGCTCGCAAGGCGCCCATCAAGATGCTCTTCCCTCTCATCCTGCTTATGTTTCCGTCGCTCTTCATGGTCATTCTTGGCCCGGCCATTCCACGACTCCTGACTATCGTTCACGGGGGCGCATGACATGCTACAATCGCACACTCTTTTTCCCTCAGCCACCTCGACCAAGCAAGCGGGAGGCTGACAGTATGGTCGCTGTTCGTGAGGCCGTAGCCTTGACCAACACCGTTCTTATCGTCGACGACAGTCCCACCGCACTGCCCGAGCTTCGCTCCCTCATGGAGAGTGAGGGCTACACCGTGCTCACAGCGTTACGTGCCGAAGAGGCCCTCGACACACTGCGAAACTCGAAAGTCGATCTCATCATCACCGAGGCGCTGCTTCCCGGAATCGATGGCTTCGACCTGGTGCGTCAGGTTCGCCGTCACGACTCCTGGTCGCAAATCCCCATCATTATGCTTACCGTCCGCTCCGCGCCGGAGGATTACGCCTCGAGCTACGAAGCCGGAGCAGACGAACACTTCCTCAAGCCGATGGAGCCGCTCAAAATCATAGCGGCCGCGAAGGGTTTGATCACGCGATACGAAATGGCCCGTACCGCGCCCGAGCACTCCGGCCGTCAGGTGCAATTTGCCGGCAGGCAGGGCAGGCGTGCTCCGGCAGTTGCGCCGGCTCTGTCGGACCGCGGGAAGATCATCAGCGTATTCAGCCTCAAGGGCGGTGTCGGCACCTCGACCATCGCCGTGAATCTGGCCGTTGCCATCAAGCAGCTCGCGCCGGCGACCCGCGTCGGACTCATCGATCTCTCCCTGGAGGAAGGATCAGGCGCTTTGCTCCTCGACATCCTGCCCACGTCTACCATCTACGACTGGGCCCGAGAGGATCTGGAGGATGCTACGCCCGACTTGCTGAACCAGTACTTCGTCCAGCATCGAACCGGCATCAGCCTGATGGCTGCTCCTCCTTCGCCGGAGCAAGCAGAAACCGTCCGACCGGATATCGTGCGCGTTACCTTGCGCCTGGCCACCGAGGCCTTCGATTACACCGTGCTTGATACGGCGTCCACCTTCAGTGAGAGCAGCCTCATCGCCCTCGAGATGGCGCAGGAAATCATTCTTCCGGTGACGCCGGACATTGCGGCGCTCAAGACGGTGGTGAACGCTATGCGCATCCTGAAGGCCGTGAACATCGATTCCTCACGAATTCGCGTGGTGCTGAATGAAATCGTACCCAGGGCCGGGCTCAACCGGCAACAGGTCGAAAAGAGCTTGGGCACGAGCCCACTCTCGATTCCGCACGCGGGATCAATGTTCATCGACGCGTTGAACCACGGCATGCCGGTGGTCACCTTTGAACAGCCGAATCCAGTGTCGAAGGCTCTCATCGACATCGCAAGGCTCGTTTGCGAGCCTGACGAAACAGACAGCGCCGGCAAGACCAGGTCCGGATTGTTCGGTCGCCTGCGTCACCATTCCTGACCGCCATTGGTTTCGTCACCCTCTCTCCAAATTCTGTCGACGCTTGGCGGTCTGCTCGCCGGCACTGTCATCGTGTTCCTGGCGCCACGACTCGTGTCCTACCGCCTCTCTCAGCGTGCCCCGCTGCCGCCCGCTCGGGTGCTGATTCCGTTGGTCGGCGCCTGGTGGGGACGCTGGAGGCCTGCCTACTCGAGCGGACTCGAAATCCTGTCGGCCGGCGTCTTTCTCGCGCTATCAATCCGCTACGGTAGCGATATCAAGCTCCTCGTCGGGGCGCTCTACAGCATCTTACTTCTGACCATCGCCGCTATCGACCTGGATCACCGGCTCGTGCTCAACCGCTTGTCGTACCCTGGTGTGGTCCTCGCGCTACTCGGTTCCCTGCTCTGGCCGGGGATTGGACTCGTCAGCGCGCTTCTCGGAGCTGTCGTTGGGCTGGCCATCTTTCTCGTGCTTCAAGTCTTGGGCCGTGGCTCTCTCGGCGTGGGCGATATGAAGCTGGCCCTCCTCATCGGCGCTATGCGTGGGTTTCCCGACGTGTTCAACGCTCTCCTTCTCGGTACACTTTTGGGCGGGCTGGCCGCGGCTTTTCTGTTGATTGTCATGCGCAAGGGCCGGAAAGCTTCAATCGCCTACGGCCCTTACCTCGCTGCCGGCGCCATCTTGTCGTTCTTCGTCTGACAGTTCCCCCTATACTGGCCGAATTCGACACCACTTTCGGTATACTGAGGACGTTCCCGGAACGCCATCGGCAGTGCACGGCCGTCGCGGCGCATGCCGTCCATCATGAGCCGCTCACCATTTGCCTGCCTCCGGAACGCGTGGAGGGGTACCCAAGCGGCCAAAGGGGGCTGACTGTAAATCAGCTGCGCACAGCTTCGGGGGTTCGAATCCCTCCCCCTCCACCAGCAGAGCCGTGAGCTGTGAGCCATGAGCCTTGAGATTTCCCTCTTCGGGCTTCACACGGCCCATTGCTCATGGCTCATGGCTCTTGGTACACTTTTGCGGACCGCACGCACGTCTACCGTAGTACCCCCCTGTCTTGCTCCAGTAGCTCAGTGGTAGAGCGCGTTCTTGGTAAGAACGAGGTCGCGAGTTCAATCCTCGCCTGGAGCTCCACGTGCACATGTATTTTCCGAACCTGAAGGAGACCGAGTAAGGAATGGCAAAGCAGAAGTTTGAGCGAACCAAGCCCCACGTCAATGTGGGAACGATCGGGCACATCGACCATGGCAAGACCACGCTGACCGCCGCGATCACCAAGGTGCTC
>Ga0207416_1002329_pt1 | contig 21183 bp, 22 predicted proteins | sample PaiPotPPM11metaG_FD_184107 | JGI IMG/M metagenome (GOLD analysis project Ga0207416, IMG submission 184107) | Iron sulfur acid spring bacterial and archeal communities from Banff, Canada, to study Microbial Dark Matter (Phase II) - Paint Pots PPM... ...
AGCTACACCGCTATCCTCGACGCCTGTCAGGACGCCTGGCGCAAACTCCTCGCCGAAGTCGGACGCATCACTTCAATCGCCACGCGTGATTGGGCCACCATCGGTCAATCATTCTGAAGCCTGGTATAACTACAAGAGAACCGGTGACAGGGATTGTTTCTGGCCGGATATGCAGAGCATCGGGCCAAGAACTCAGGCTGGCATTGCCCGCATGGATTTCGAATGAGCCGCCACTTAACTGTGTAATGCGCCAGCTACCGTAAAGACCGTTGCCTTGGCCGACGCGCTTATCTCTTGTCACACCTTCGCGAATGGCTTTATCGAGAGCCTCTTGGTCCGATCGAATTTCTTTGTGTCCACTTCTCAATGAGGCCGGTATTCCAATTCCGGCATCGCAGACGCAAAATTCAACGACTTTTTGTTCGCGGCCAAAGTTTGTTATCTGCAACAAACCACCGATGGGTGATTGAGCATGACTTATCACATTATCGGTGATTTCATTTAATGACCACTCGATCGCCTTCAAATGGTTCCTATCGAATTCACTCAGCGCAGACAAGATTTTTTCTGTTACCTTTGTCACAGCTTCAAATTGATCCTGCGCCGTGCGAAATTGCATCACAGGTATCTGGGCATATCCTCGATAGCTGCCCGGATCGTATCTGCGCGGATCAATGAGATTCGCCCAATTGGCATTTAGAAATAGCCGACAGAGCCGTTCGTCTTGAGTTATTGCTGAATCTTGGTGACGTGAAGGGTCAGGCGGCGGCGGGTTGAGCTTGCGAACTGACGACCTCGATTCCGTCGTTGAACTTTACACCAAGGATGACTTTCGGCAACTGGTTATGGCCGCGGAGACGATGCCAACTTTTCTCGGCGGCTTGCGCCAGCTTGAAGATCATCGCGAGTGCAGTCTTGTTTGAGAGACAGCCCCTTGATCGGATCGTTCGATGCCGAACGGTCGCGAACGTGCTCTCGATCGGGTTTGTGGTGCGTAGATGTTTCCAATGCTCGGCGGGGAAGTCGTAGAAGGCGAAGAGCGTGTTGCGGTCCTTGGTGAGGCATTCGACGGCCTTTTCGTATTTGACGCCATAGGTTGCGATGAACGCATCGAGTGCGTTCTCGGCGGCCTTGCGGGTCTCCGCCATCCAGATGTCTTGCAATGCGCCCTTGGCCTTGGTCTGCAGGCTGTTTGGCAGCTTGTTCAAGACATTGGCGGTTTTGTGCACCCAGCAACGTTGCGCTCGCGTCTTCGGCCACACCTCGTCGATCGCCTTCCAGAAGCCGAGCGCCCCATCCGCGACGGCAAGTTGCGGATCGATCGTCAGACCGCGCCGCTTGAGATCGAGCAGCAGCTCCTTCCAAGATTGCGCGCTCTCGCGGATGCCGTCGGCAAGCCCGATGAGTTCCTTCCTGCCTTCGGCGGTGGCGCCGATAATCACCAGCAGACACTGCGCGTCGTCTTCGAGCCGGGCCTGGACGTAGATGCCATCGGCCCAGGCATAAACATACCGCTTGGCCGACAGGTCGCGATCGCGCCAGCGGGCGTGTTCGTCGATCCAGGCCTCCTTCAGGCGCGCGATGGTCGAGGCGGATAGTCCGCCAGCGTCCTTGCCGAGCAAGGCAGTCAACGCCTCCTCGAAGTCGCCGGTGGAGATGCCTTTCAGGTAGAGAATCGGGATCAGCACTTCCAGGCTCTTGGATCGGCGCGCATAGGGCGGCAAAATCGCCGATGAATAGCGAATGCGCTCCCCGCCGTCGGCGGCACGGTCGCGAACCCGCGGACACCGCACCGCAACCGGTCCGATGCCGGTCATGATCTCACGCTCGGGCAGATGCCCATGGCGCACCAGCCGTCGGTGGCCATCAGCGGTCAGCTTGTCGGCATGGCCGCCGAGGAAGCCCGCAACCTCGGCCTCCACGGCATGCGCCAACAGCGCTCGCGCGCCGTCGCGCAATACCTCGGTCAATGGGTCGGAAAACGTCCCTGGCTGGGACAGCTTGACGATATTATCCTGGGTCACGGCGTATCACTCCTTCGGTGGAGAAGTGGAGGCCTCGAACACCCCCACGATACGCCGCCTTACCCCTTCACGCCGTCACCAACTTCCGCGCATAACTCAGGTCTCGCCACGCCTCACCAAATTTGTCCACGTGGGGAACTCTATCGCGAAGCGTTTTCTTGGCCATCTCCGCCAGACGTGACGGCCGGCCATCCGGCTCAGCCGTGTCCTGATCGAGGAAGTGCTGATTCATTGCCACCAAACGGGAAAGCGCCAATGGAGATAATTCAAAGTCTAAAACTGCGATTATCCAAATTACCTTTCCGAAATGACGCATCGCATTCGGTTCTGAAGCCGGGTCGAGAAAACTTCCGAGCCACTGATCCGCATCCTTTGCTGGTTCAAACGAACCAATGTTGCGATCCATTTGCCGAGCGCAGCACAGCGTCAGCCAAAGTCGGTCATCCTCTGGAAGGGAAGCGAAGAATGATCGCAGCACATCAGGCGCGTTTCGACTCTCGGACGACATCTCAGGCGGCTCCTGCCCACTGATTCGCTTGGCTGCTTATGATGCTGTAGTGGTAACACTGAGGCGGAGATATTCACGGAGCACCATGCTGCTATGGGGTCGAGAATTTTGAATTTTCGTCGAGCGCGGAGGCGTCGGAAGATTTCGAACCGCGCAAAGAAGTTTGGGGCAACGTCACCACCAACCTCGATCTTTAGGAAGCGAACAAACAACGCGAGACCGTGGCGAACTCGTTGTTTGCTTAAGGCAGCGGCCATGCCCCACGGCGCCGGTCCTAGCACGTCAGGCGGCGTAGCGTTCGGCCGTCTTACCTTGTCAACGCGCTATCGTCGGCGACGTGACGCGGCAGAACTGCATCGCGGGCGCCGCAACAGCAACAATTAACAAAGAGTTAAGAGGGGTTTTTGGCGGACCCATGTGTCTGGCATGGGTTTTATTCGCCCGCGGCCCGTACGCCTGGCCATGCTGGGGGCGGGTTATGCCTTCGCAGCAAAAGTGCCCCGACGCGGCGACTAAGTGTGCGGCGGTTCGCAAAACATAGCCGCACATTGTAGCAGCGAGGCGGCATGATGAAGCGTGACCTATATGCCGAGGTTTCAAATCGCATCATTGCAGAGTTGGAAGGCGGGGCAGCGCCATGGGTTCGTCCGTGGAGTGCTACGGCCGGCGCGAATACGCCATGCAATGCTGTTACAAACCGCCCCTACTCAGGATGCAACGTGATCCTGCTATGGCTCGCGCAGGATCGCGGCTGGCCAACGCCACGATTCCTTACGTTCAAGCAGGCAATCGAAGCCGGCGGAAGCGTGTGTAAGGGCGAGCGTTGCGGGAGTACACGGTTTTCAACGTCGCTCAGTGCGAGAACCTGCCCGACAGCATCAAGGCAGGAAAGCCGATGCGCGTTCGGAACCCCGACACGCGCGATGCGCTCGCCGATGAATTCCTGCGCTCAACCGGCCCGGATATCCGCGGGGGGTACGGTGAAGCGTATTACGTGCCGAGCCAAGACTTTGTTTCGATGCCGGCTTTCAAGGCATTCAAGGGCGCGGACCACTTCTACAACGTCGCGTTCCATGAATTGACGCATTGGACGGGACACAAGTCGCGCCTTGATCGGGATTTGAAGAACCGTTTCGGTGCGCGCCAATACGCGGCCGAAGAACTCATAGCCGAGTTGGGCGCCGCGTTCCTCTGTGCGGAATTCGGATTTGACGGCGACATTCGGAACGCGGGTTACATCGCGAACTGGATTGAGTTGTTGAAGGCCGACAAGCGGGCATTTTTTACAGCATGCAGGAAGGCGTCCAAGGCGGCAGACTATTTGCGGGGGTTGGCGCTCGCGTCCGCGCAAGCGATGGCAGCGTGAGGTTGCCATGCGCATCGAAACCAAACCCTATGCCTGGTCATCCATAGACCACATGAACGCGCGGCGTGCTGCAAAGCCCGCCAGCGGCGGCAAGAACTACGCCCTGAAAGACCGAATGGTGAATAAAGCGGCCGAGCGCGAACGCGTCGCCGGGCTCAATCCGTTCGATCTCATTCGCGAGCAAGCCCATCACCGCTTCGCGGCCATCCGCGCCGAGACGCACGAAGCTCTGGCCCGTTTGCGCTCCGATTACATTGGGGGCGACGACATACCGTTTTGAGGCGTGCATGTACGCTTGCCATTTCTGCCACGACGGCGCGCGCGCTGATTGCTGTGTGGTCTGCGGTGCGGAGCGTCGCGGGGAAGCCCGCCGCAAAGCCGCTGCTCCGCTAAAACCGACCAGACCGCAGGCGCCGTGCGATATCGGTCTTTTCAGCGACGAAGCCTTGCAACTCGATCTTGTCGAAATGCTGCGTTCAAAACGCTAGGATTCATGGGAGCATGCAAGGCGACTGCCGCGCCGATTGCTTTGTTGTCCAGGCAAAGTCCCCTCATACCGCAATTAAGAACAGCAACGCCGGAGCGTGGCCCAACCTGCTAGGGCAGCCGCTAGGGCACGACGGGGATATCCTTGAAACTGCATGTTTTATCAGGACCTTGCATTATCGATTGGCGGAGAGGGAGGGATTCGAACCCCCGATACGGTTGCCCGTATGCCGCATTTCGAGTGCGGTGCTTTCAACCGCTCAGCCACCTCTCCGTGACGCGGGAATGTGCCGCAATATCTAGCGGCGGCGGCTGGCGGAAACAAGGCCGCGATAGGGCCGGTCGCGCGCTCGCGACAGGGCCGGCCGCGCGCTAAAGTTCCCGGCCGATCTTGCGGTCGAGCGAATAGGGCCCGCCGCCGCGCGCCGCGATGTAACAGCGCGCAGCCGTAGCCGCGATGGCGCCGCGAGCAGCCATCGTCCCAATAGTTCGGGTCATGGGAGCTCGCTGTCATGGGAGCTCGCTTGTTGCTCATGCCGTGGCCCATCTATACTGACCCGGAAACGAGTGGTGGGAGCGCTTTATGGCGGAATGGTTCGTCGCCAAAGCAGCCGAGTTGCCGGACGGCGACCGGCGCATCGTGGTCGCCGGCAAAGACGAGATTGGCGTGTTCCATCGGGGCGGCGCCTATTACGCCTACAGCAATTACTGCGTCCATTCCGGCGGGCCGGCTTGCGAGGGGATTTTGATCAACAAGGTCGTCGACCTGATCGCCGCCGACCGCACCTATCAGGGGCAGGCGTTCTCCGACGAAGTGCATTTCGTCTGCCCGTGGCATGGCTACGAATACGAGCTTGCCACCGGCCGCTGCGTCGGCGACCGCAGACTGAAGCTGAAAAAGTACGAGGTGGTGCGCCGCGGCGACGATATTTACGTCGTCGCTTAAGGGAGAGAGCGATGGATACCGTTCCGAGCGACGTCCGCAAGCTCAATTTCGACGAATACTCGACCGCGAAGCATCTCGATCACGCCGCGCAACAGGCGCGCGCCAGAAACTTTCAGGATTTTTTGATCGTCGACGTCGACGCGCATCACTACGAGAACGAATCCTACAAGGAGGTCTTTCAGTACATCGAGAGCCCGGTGATTCGCCACGACGTGATCGATTCCGCGCAGCGGCCCGGCCGCTCGGCGATGCTCAACTCGTCGGTCGGCAATCAAAACCTCGGCGGCCGCATCACCCGCTCCAACCTGCGCCGGCTGCAGAAGGTGCCGGCCGACGGCAAGCATCGCGACATCGCCATGACGCTCGAATGGATGGACGCGATGGGCGTCGATTACGCCTGCATGTTCCCGACCCCGATGCTGTTTCTCGGCTTGCATCCGCAGGTCGAGATCGAAGTCGCGCTGTGCCGCGCCTACAATCGCTGGCTCTGCGAACGCATTCTCGCCGTCGAGCCGCGCCTCGTCTCGATGCTCTACATCCCGTTCAACGATCCGGACGCCGCCTACCGGACGGTGAAGGATTTCGGCGAATGCAAGGGCGTGGTCGGCTTCATGGTGACCTCGCCGCGCTACAAGCCGGTGCACGACAATGCCTACATGAAGACCTACGCGCTGCTTGAAGAGCTGGGCAAGCCGATCTCGTTCCACGCCGCCTATTCTTGGGAGGACAGGGCGCTGCAGATGACCAACAGGTTCATCTCGGTGCATTCGCTCGGCTTCATGTGGTTCAACATGATCCACATGACCAATTGGGTGGTGAACGGTCTGCCCGAGCGCTTCCCCAAGCTTAAAGTCATGTGGATCGAGAGCGGACTCACCTGGGCGTACTGCCTGATGCAGCGGCTCGACCATTCCTACATGATGCGCACCTCCGATTGCCCGTCGCTGAAGCGCAAGCCCAGCGAGTACATGCGCGAAATGTATTACTCGTCGCAGCCGATGGAGAAGCCGGACGACAAGTCGATCCTGGAAGCGACCTTCAAGATGATCAATGCCGAGACGCAGCTTCTCTGGTCGTCCGACTATCCGCACTGGGATTTCGACCTGCCCGGCGTGATCTACGACCTTCCCTTCCTCAGCGAGACGGCCAAGCGCAACATTCTGGGCGGCAACGCCGCGCGCGTGTTCGGGCTGGATACGAAAGTGGTGAAGAAGATTCCGTAGCGCGGTTCGCTCACGTCCCCGTAAACACCGGCTTGCGCTTCGCCATGAACGCGGCGCGACCTTCGTTATAGTCGCGGCTGGCGAAGCACTTCTCCACCATTTCGACCGTGCGCGCGACGTTGCGCTTTCCTTCGTCCTTGAGGATTTCGCCGACGGTGAATTTCACCGCCTTGATGGTGAGCGGGGCGTTGGCGCAGATCGTGTCGGTGATGCTTTTGACCGCGCTTTCAAGCTCGGCCGACGGCACCACGCGGTTGACGAGCCCCATGGCGAGCGCCTCCTGGGTGTCGAACTGGCGCGCGGTGTAGAAAATCTCCTTGGCAAAGGCCGGCCCGACGATGTCGACGAGCCGCTTCAGCCCGACATAGCCGTAGCCCAAGCCGAGTTTGGCGGCGGGCACCGCGAAGCGCGAATTGTCCGACGCGATGCGCAAGTCGCAGCAGGTGGCAAGCCCCAAGCCGCCGCCGATGCAGTAACCGCGGATCATCGCGATGGTCGGTTTGGGGAATTCGTGGATGCTGGCGTAGGCCGCTTCCGACTTGGCGCCGTAGGCGCGCTCGGCTTCAAGGTTGGCGCGCTCGCTCTCGAATTTCGAAATGTCGGCGCCCGATACGAACGCCTTGCCGCCGGCGCCGGTCAGCACCACGGCGCGGATGTCGGTGTCGGCGGCGAAATCGTCGAGAATGCGCTTGGTCGCCTCCCACATGTCCAGCGACACGGCATTGTGCCGCTCGGGATTGTTGAAGGTCACGATGCCGACGCCGCCTTCCTTGCGCGAGAGCATCTTGTCGGTTTGAGTCATTCATTTGCTCCTTTGAAAGTCCTCGTTTCCCGGATGCGGTGCAGCGCGAAGCGGTGCACCGCTGTTCCGGGACCGTTTCAAATTCAGAGTTTGTAACGATCCCGGGTCTGCGGCACGCCACTTCGTGCTGCGCTGCGCCCGGGAGACGCGCATGAGAGCATTACACCGCCTTCGCCTTGTGCAGCGTCGCGATCTCGCGCGCGGAAAAGCCGAATTCCTTGAGCACCGCGTCGGTGTGCTCGCCGATTTCCGGCGGCGGCGCCGCGAAACGCGACGGCGTGCGCGACAAAGTCATCGGCTGGGCGACGAGCCGCATCTTGCTCTTGTCCTTCTTGGCGACACTCTGCGCCATGTTGAGATGCCGCACCTGCGGGTCGGCGAACATCTGATCGATCGCATAGATCGGCCCGCACGGCACGCCGGCTTTGTTCAGGCGTTCGACCCATTCGGCGCTGGTGCGGCGGACCATGTATGTTTCGATCGCGGCGTTGAGCGCGTCGCGATGCTTGGAGCGGGATGCGCCGGTCTGATATTCCGGTTTTTCCATGAGCGCGGTCGCGTCGGCGGCCTCGCAGAACCGTTGCCAGATTTTCTGCCCCGTGGCGGCGATGTTGATGTGGCCGTCCTTGGTTTTGAACACACCGGTCGGGATGCTGGTGGGATGATTGTTGCCCGCCTGCTTGGCGACCTCGCCCTGGACCAGATAGCGCGCGGCCTGGAAATCGAGCATGAAGATTTGCGCTTGCAGGAGCGAGGTGGCGATGTATTGACCCTTGCCGGACTTTTCGCGTTCAAGGAGCGCGACCAGGATGCCGAGCGCCGCAAACAGGCCGGCGCTGAGATCGGCGACCGGAATGCCGACGCGAACCGGCCCCTGCCCCGGCAGGCCGGTGATCGACATCAGTCCGCCCATCCCCTGCGCGATCTGGTCGAACCCGGGCCGGTTGGCGTAGGGGCCATCCTGTCCGAAGCCGGAAATGCTGGCGTAGACGATGCGCGGATTGATCTTGGCGAGCGCCTTGTAATCGATCTTGAGCCGCTTCTTCACGTCGGGGCGAAAGTTCTCCACCACGACGTCGGCCTTTTTGACCATGCGCTTGAAGGCGGCGAGCCCTGCGGGCGCCTTCAGATTGAGCGTCATGCTGCGCTTGTTGCGATGCAGGTTCTGGAAGTCGCCGCCCTCGCGCGGCCCGCCCATCGGCTCTTCCAGGCCGGGCGGGCTCTCGATCTTGATGACGTTAGCGCCCCAGTCGGCGAGTTCGCGCACGCAGGTCGGCCCCGACCGCACCCGGGTCAAATCCAGCACCGTGAAGCGCGCAAGGGCCTTCGAAGCATGGGGAAAGGGCATTGCTGGCGCCTCCAACGCCATATCTCACCGGCGACGTTTTCTGGTCCAATACGCCGGAGGGGCGAAACTTTGCCGATCTTACCGCCATTGTCTACCGGCTCGAACGCGATCGGCGGCTCGTGACGCTGACGGCAATCGGCTAGAATGTCGCCAAGCATGGCCATTTTTCCGGCACTTTCAGGAGGCGATCATGAACGAGGATGCCCTCAATGTCAGCGTGCGCAAATTTCTCAAAAAAGTCGGTGTCACTTCGCAGCGCGAGATAGAGCAGGCGGTGCGGGCGGCCGTTAGCGGCGGCCGGTTGAAAGGAAACGAAACGCTGCCGGCGAAGGCGACGCTGACGGTCGGCGGCATCGGCCTCGCGGTGGAGATCGAGGGCGCCATCGAACTTGAGTGAAGCGAATTTTCCGGGAAACAATCATGATGGATCGTCGGCGCACACTTGCAGCCCTGTCGTTTGTTGGCTCTATCACTATCGCACTCGGGGCGGCCGCTCTCGCGCAGGAGCACCACGGCAGGCCGGGGGGCGAACGTCGCCAAGTACCGGGCCAGGAGCACGGTCGGCAAGGCGGTCCCGGCCGGCCGGAGCAGGCGGGGCCGGGCGTGCTCTCGCTCCTGCCGGGCGACTCCGTCACCGAGCACAGCATCGATCTGACCGGCGGCGGCAAACTTGCCTACACCGCGACCGCCGGGACCTTCTCGCTGTTCGACCAATCCGGCGCGCGCTCGGCCGCGGTGTTCTATACGGCTTACGTGGCGAAATCCGGCGATCCGGCGATCCGGCCGGTGACCTTCGTCTTCAACGGCGGCCCGGGCGCGGCTTCGGCGTTTCTCAACCTCGGCCTTGTCGGCCCGCGCCTGGCCCAATTCGGCTTGAACGGCCGTGACGGCTCGATCGTCCGCATGGTCGACAATCCGGACACTTGGCTCGCGTTCACCGATCTGGTGCTGATCGATCCGATCGGCACCGGCTGGAGCAGGGCGGCCAAGCCGGACGGCGACGAGGCATTCTGGGGCGTGCGCGCCGACGCCGAATCGATGGCCAAGGTGATCGCCCTCTACGTCGCCAAGAATAACCGCGTCAGCTCGCCGAAATTCATTGTGGGCGAAAGCTACGGCGGATTCCGCGCCGCCAAGGTGGCGCGCGCGTTGCAAAGCGAGCAGGGCATTTCGGTCGGCGGAATCCTCATGCTGTCGCCGATGCTCGAAGGCGCATTTCAGTTCGGCGGCAGCCGTTTCGCGCTCGGTGCCGCACTGCAGCTGCCTTCGCTGGCGGCGGCCGAACTCGAGCGCAAGGGCGCATTCAGCAAACAGGCGCTGGCGCAGGCCGAGCATTTCGCCCTCACCGATTATCTCACGACGCTTGCCGGACCGCCGCTGCAAGGCGATGCGGCGAAGAATTTCTATGCCCGCGTCGCCTCGATGACCGGGTTGCCGGAGGATGTGTTGGCAGCGTCGCACGGCTTCATCGGCGACGCGTATGTTAAAGACTTGCGCTTGAGCCACCGCAAGATCGTCAGCCACTACGATGCAACGTTTGCCGTGGATGATCCGAATCCCGAGTCGCCCGTGGCGCGCGCGCCCGATCCGATCCTCGACGGCCTGGTGCGCTCCTACGGCAGCGCCTTTGTTTCCTATGCGCGCGACGAACTCGGCTTCAAGACCGACATGACCTGCAACCTCTTGAACCCCGAGATTTCCGGCAAGTGGAAGTGGGGCCATGGCCGAGGGCAGCCGAGCGTCGCCGAGGATTTGCGCGAGCTGTTGGAGCTCACGCCTTCGTTCCGGCTCATGATCGCACACGGCTATAGCGACATGGTCACGCCCTACGCGGTGTCGCGCTACGTGCTCGACCATTTGCCCCCGGCCGAGGCCGAGGAGCGGACGCAGCTTCGGCTCTACCGCGGCGGCCACATGTTCTACCTCGACCCGGACTCGCGAAAGGCTTTCACGGCCGACGCCCGAACGATGTACGCATCGCCATAATCGAGCGGGATCAAGAAGCATGACGACGGTCGCGCATCGCACCGCTGCCGACGGAATCGATGAGTTCATTCCGGTCAGCAAGAACGATATCGTCGAGGCATTGGTTAAATCCGGCGCACTGGCAAGCGAGGAAGAGCGCGACAAGTTTCGCCGGCTTTGCCGGATGCTGGCCGCGATCTATCACTATGAGTATTTTGCGCTGCTCGAGCGGCTGCGTCATGACTACTATTATTTCGGTCCGGAGATCGAGCCGCATGCGGCGATGGATGGTGCGCGGATCGAGCGTGCCTATGCCGATCTCGTGCAATCGCTCGATCGGGTGCTCAAGGACGCCAATTTCGTCGAACTGCCGCATCGCGAGATCGCCGGCGCGCATCGGCGGCGCACCGTGCTGCGCGTCGAAGTGAAGGCGCCGCTCGACGATTTCCGAGAGATCCGCTTCTACCGGCGCGGACGGCACATCGAGCAATTCGAAGTCCCCGAATGGTTCGGCCTGCGCCGGCGCAAGGTCGAGGCGGAGGTCTTCGACGACGTGGTCCTCCTCGTGGCAATGAAGCCGCAAGCCGAGATCGGCTCGCAGCGCGAGTTGCGCGCGCTCGAGCGCCGCAAAATCCGGCCCGGCTCGGTCTTGCTCAAGTATTTTCGCAATATCGCCTGTAGCGACCTCGGCGCGCTCTTTCCCAATGTCCGTGTGGTGATGAGCAGCTTGGACAAGCTCATCATCGGCGTCCCGGCGATCGCCGGCGGCATTCCGATTCTGCTCAATCTTTATGCAACCATTACCGTGCTGTTCCTGGTGATTGGGTTCTATCTGGGGCTGACCGCCTCGGTACACGACAAGGACATCAAAACAGCGCTGGCGGGGCTGAGCGGTCTGGCCGCATTGGGTGCCTTCATCCTCCAGCAATGGATCAAATATCAGCGGCAATCGCTCAAGTACCGGACCGAGCTGACCGACAACGTCTACTATCGCAACATCAACAATAATGCCGGAATCTTCGATTACCTGGTCGGCGCGGCCGAGGAGCAGGAATGCAAGGAGGCGTTCCTAGCTTATTATTTCCTGCACGTGGCGCCCTCGCCGCCGGATGCCGACGAGCTCGATGGCCGCATCGAGGCCTGGCTGCGCGAAACCTTCGGCGTCGATCTCGATTTCAAGGTCGAAGACGCGCTGGCGATGCTTGAACGGCTCGGCCTGCTCAGGCGCGAGGGGGAGCGGCTCTTTGTCTCACCGCTCGATGGGGCGCTCGCCCAACTTCACAGCGTTTGGAATGCCTTGTTCCCTGCCGAAAGACCGACTGCGGCGATATGAGCGGCGGTGCGCTGATATGCGCAGCCGTCGCGATTAACTTTCTCATTTTCTTTTTTATCGTATTTCGTAATATCCTGATAGTATTGCTCTATTGAACGGGAAGCCATTTGGGTAAAAGTGGCGGACCGTCAGAAGAAATCCAACACCTCAAAGGGAGGAAGAACGGCGATGTCCAAGGATCGTATAAACGCGCCCGTGCAGCGGCGCACGATACTAAAGGCCGGTCTGGCGATCGGCGCCATGCAGGTCGCCAGCCCGTTCGTGGTGAAATCGCTCGCGGACGAGCCGATCAAGATCGGCCTCGACAACCCGCTCACCGGCACCTTCGCCGCGCTCGGCAAGAACGAATTGATCGGCTGCCAGCTCGCCGTCGAGCAGATCAACGCCAAGGGCGGTATCCTCGGCCGCAAGGTTGAGCTACTGGTCGAGGATTCGACCAGCGGCGATGCCGCCACCGCCGTGCAGAAGGCCACCAAGCTGGTCGAGCGCGACAAGGTCGATTTTCTAATCGGCAACATCAACTCGGCGCTGGCCCAGGCGATAGCCAACTACGCCTTCGAGAAGAAGGTGTTCCAAATTGTGCCCGGCGGCCATATCGACTCCGTCACCGGGACGCAGTGTCACTGGAACGTATTCCGCGTCTGCAACACGACGCGGATGGAAACGAACTCGGTTTCCGGCCTCCTGCTTAAGTCCTACGGCAAGAAGTGGTACTTTATCACGACCGACTACGCCTTCGGCCACGGCTTGCAGGCGGGTTTCGAGGCCAGCCTGAAGGCGGCCAAGGGCACCGAGCTTGGCAATGATTTCACGCCGCTCGGCACCACCGATTTCTCGGCCAATTTGATCAAGGCGCAGTCCACGAAGCCGGACGCGATCGTCCTTCTTCTCGCGGGCGATGACATGATCAACTGCCTCAAGCAGGCGGTGCAGTTCGGCCTCGACAAGAAGACCCATATCGCAGGCGCGCAACAGGAGCTGGAAGTTCTCCTGGGTCTGCCGCCCGAGGCGCTGATCGGCGATTGGTGCTTCGAGTGGTACTGGAAGCAGCCTGGCGTGCCGCATGTCGAGCAGTTCGTTGCCGACATCCGCAAGCGCAGCGGCGGCAAGGTGCCGACCGCGCGCACCTGGTTTGGCTATGCCGCGATCTGGTCGTGCAGTCTCGCCGCGGAAAAGGCGAAATCGCTCGAACCGATCAAGCTGGCCAAGGCGCTGCAGGGCATGGTGCTGCCGCCCGAAGTGGCGCTGATGCCGAACAATCCGTTCTACCGCGTCGGCGACAACCAGCTGATGCCGACGCTCTACGTCGGCCATTCGCAGAAGGCGCCGGCGGGCGGCGATCCGGAAGACCTCTTCGCGGTCACAGAGCTGGTCAAAGGCACCGACGCGGCGCTGCCGGTCCAGGAGACCGGCTGCAAGATGGTGTGGCCGTCGTAGCTATGCAGCGGCGACGGGGGCCGCGTCATTGCGGCCCTTGCGTCGTTGTTGTACGGAGAGGGGTTCGCACGCCGTGCGATCGCCGGCATTTGTCTGGCCCGCCAGGTGGCATGTGGCGGGCCGATTCTTGACCGGCGCAGGGGTTGGGGTTCTGTGATCGCCGCATGACGCTGCTGTTGTTCAACGTCTTCAATGGACTAATCATCGGCGCGTTCTACGCGCTGATGGCGCTGGGACTGTCGCTGATCCTCAATCTTTCGGGTGTGATCAATTTCGCCCACGGCGGCTTTCTGGCGATCGGCGGCTATCTCGCCTACACGCTCATTCCCTACCTGGGGTTTTGGGGCGCGCTGGTAGCGTCGCCCTTTCTCGTCGCCTTCATCGGCATTGCAGTCGAGCGCGTGCTGATCCGCCCGCTCTATGGGCGCGATCCGCTTTATGGCCTTTTGCTGACATTCGGCTTGGCCTTCATGATCGAGGACGGCACGCGCTTCATCTGGGGAGCGCAGAGCCTGCCCTATCAAATTCCAACCTGGCTCTCTTCGCCGTTGAGCAGCGAATACTTCTTTCTCACCGGTTATCGCCTATTCATGATGCTCCTGGTTGCGACGGCGGTGTTGGGCCTGTTCTTCATCCTCAACTACACCCGCTTGGGGCTGCGCATCCGCGCCGGCACGCTCGATCTCGAAACCGTTTCCGTGCTCGGCGTCAACGTGCGCGTCTTGCGCAACCTGAATTTCGGCCTCGGCATCTATCTCGCCGGCCTCGCCGGTGTGCTCGCCGTCGGCATGCTCGGCTTGGAGCCGACTGTGGGCGACAATCTCATCATGCCGAGCTTCATAGCGATCATTGTCGGCGGGCTCGGCAGCCTGCCGGGCACGCTCGCGGGAGGATTGCTGATTGGCGTCGCCTCAGGGGTTACCAGCGTGTACTTCCCCTCGGCGAGCGAAGCGGTGATGTATGTGATGATGGCGGCGGTGCTGATCGTCCGGCCGCGCGGCATATTCGGGGAGGAAGGCCGATTCTGATGCCGATTCTCGACAAGCGAGTCGCCAACATCCTGGTCTGGATTCTGCTGTTGACGGCGCCGTTCTGGCTGGTGGGGGTGGGCGGCTATGTCGAGCTCGGCAGCCGCGTATTAATCTACGCGCTGGCGGCGATGGCGCTTAATTTCCTGCTTGGTTACACCGGCGTGCTGTCCTTCGGTCACGCCGCCTATTTCGGCCTTGGCGGCTACGGCACCGCCATGATCATCAAGTTCGTCTACCCCAGCACGCCACTCGCGATGCTGGTCGGGATCGCCGTCGGAACCGCAGCGGCGGCAATCGTCGGGCCGTTGATCGCGCGGCTGCGCGGCGTCTATTTTGCCATGTGCACCATCGCCTTCGGCCAGGTGTTTTATTACATCTCGTTCCAATGGAGCTCGGTCACCGGCGGCGATGACGGCCTGAGCGCCTGGACGCGGCAGCCGATCAATCTCGGGTTCACCAGCCTCGATCTCCAGAACAACAACAAGTCGTTTTATTACTTCGTGCTGGCGGTATTTGCCGTTTCGGTCGGACTCATGGCGTTCCTGCTGCGCTCGCCTTTTGGCCGCACGCTCTTGGCGATTCGCGAGAACGAGCGCCGCGCCCGCTTCCTCGGCATCCCGGTGGACCGGCACATCTGGATGTCGTGGGTGATTTCCTGCTTTTTCGTTAGCATCGCGGGCTGCCTCTATGCCCTGTTGAGCGATTTCATCGACCCCCGTGCGATACGCTGGGATCAGTCGGGCACCTTCGTCATCATGACCGTGCTCGGCGGCATGCGCTCGTTCTGGGGGCCACTCATCGGCTCCGCGATCTATCTGGTGCTGCAGGACTACATTTCGAGCCATACCGAGAACTGGATGTCCTTCATCGGCCTGTTCTTCGTACTGATCGTGCTGTTCTTCCCGCGCGGCGTGCTCGGGATCATCCGGCGAAAGGCGACAACGTGAGCCTGTTGCGGGTTGAGAACGTATCGAAGCATTTCGGCAGCCTGGTCGCCGTCAACGATGTGTCGATGATGGTCGAGCCGGGTGAATTGCGCGCCGTCATCGGCCCCAACGGCGCCGGCAAGACGACGTTCTTCAACCTGATTACCGGATTTTTCCGGCCCAGCTCGGGCCGCATCATTTTCGACGGCGAGGACATCACCGCTCTGTTGCCGGCACGTCGCGTGTGGCGCGGCATCGCCCGCACCTTTCAAGTCACCGAGGTTTTTCCCGAACTGTCGGTGCACGAAAATCTGCGCATTCCGGTCGAAGTCGCCTCCGGTTTTCGCCTGCAACCCTGGCTGTCGCGCGCGGCCGACGCAAAGGTCCGCGACCGCGTCGCCGAACTGCTCCACATGAGCGGCTTGGCCGAGAAGGCCGGCCGCCTGGTGGGAGAGCTTGCCCACGGCGATCAGCGCGCGACCGAGATCATGATGGCGATCGCGCTCAATCCGCGTTTGCTGTTGCTCGACGAACCGACGGCCGGCATGGGCGAGCAGGAAACGTTCGAAATCATTCAGCTGATCCGCCGCCTGCACAAGGATGGCAAACTGACGATCGTGCTGATCGAGCACGATATGCGCGTCGTCTTTCATCTGGCCGAGCGCATCATGGTGCTCGATCAGGGCAAATTCCTCGCCGAAGGCTCGCCGCGGGAGATCGCCGCGAACGAGGCGGTGCAGACGGCTTATCTGGGTAAGGCCGCATGAGCGCCGCGCTGACCGCCGAGGGGCTGCATACCTATTACGGCAAGAGCCACATCTTGCACGGCGTCAGCCTCGAGGCGGCCGAAGGCCAGGTGACTGCGCTGCTCGGCCGCAACGGCGCCGGCAAGACCACGACGCTGCGCAGCCTGATGGGTCTGACACCGCCACGCGAAGGCAGCGTCACTATCTTCGGCACGCAGACAACGGCTTGGCCGCCGTATCGCATCGCCGCGCTAGGTGTCGGCTATGTCCCGGAAGGCCGCAGGGTTTTTGCCAATCTCACCGTGGACGAGAACTTAAGGGTGCCGCTGGAGCGGCCGGGTCCGTGGACGGTGGACGGCGTGTACCGGCTGTTCCCCCGGCTCAAGGAGCGCCGGTCGAATCGCGGCCGGCAGCTCTCCGGCGGCGAGCAGGAAATGCTCTCGATCGCTCGTGCGCTTCTGATCAACCCCAAGCTTCTCATTCTCGATGAGCCCTCGCAGGGGCTGGCGCCGCTCATTGTGCGCGAAGTCTTTCGCATCGTGGCGCAGATGCGCGCGGAAGGCATCACCGTGCTGCTGGTCGAGCAGAACGTGCACATGAGCCTGGAAATTGCCGATCACGCCTACGTGCTCGACGACGGTCACGTCGTCTATTCCGGCCCGGCGCGCGAGCTTGCCGCCGACGAGGCGCGCGTCCAATCGCTGGCCGGCGCCAGCGCCGAGGAATGGGCGCCGCACGCTTAGAAATATATCCGTCGCCCTGAGGCGGCCGCTCGCTGATCAGATCGCTTTATTCGGATCGAGGTCGTACTTGGCGCACATCTTGGCGACCAGTGCGGCGTCTTTGCCGCCGGCGATGAGGCCCATGGTGGCCGCGATGACCCTTCCGCCCAAAACTTTGGCTTCGACGATGTAGGCTTGGCGACCGTCGTAGGCCGGATATGGGCTCTTCGCGTCCACCGTCGCGCAGTAATTGACCTTGTCTTCCATAGTGAGAGCGGGAAACTTCGCCCAATGGTACTTCGCCGATCCCGGATCCCTGAGGTTGGGAGCGACGGCGTTGACGATCACTTTCTTTTCTGCGGGGCTGAGGTCGCGCTGGCCAAGGCCGGCGGACGCCGATGCGCCGCCGGTTGCCGACGTACTCCTGGCTCCGGGAGAACCTGCCGATGGCAGACCCGCCGCGCAAGCCGACAGCGCCAATCCGGCGGCCAATGCGGTCATCGCTTTCAGTCTGCTCGCCTGCAAAGGCCGTCCATTCGTGGCTTGAAAGTCAGGGACGCCGCCCACGGAGACTTCCGCGCCGGCCGGAGTTCGGACGAGCCGGGGTGGCTCGCATTGCAAACCCATCGTATGAAACCTGCCGATCGGCTCCGTCAATCCCTCACATTGTTGCAAGGCCCGCATTCGTGCGGCGCAGGAATCGAACCGGTGATTCGCGCCTTCAGCCGCGATTCGAATCGGTGCTCGCCCGTCGAAGCAATTTTAGAGCGGATTGCCGCGGCGGGGAAACCGGTGTGCGACGCCGAAAAACGGGCTGCTCGTTGAAGGAATTTCGCTGTGCGACAAATTGGCGCCGGCGAGTTCCGCAAATCGCGAGGGAAAAGCTATGGTTTCGTGTCCACTGTGTCTTTTCAGCACTAGAGCACCGACGCCCCCTTGCGTATGGTTAACGCGTCCATGGCACGGGGGAGAACGTCAATGAAAAAGCTTGCCCTTGCAATCATCGCGGTGCTTGCTCTCGCGACAATTGCTGGCTGTGCCACTCCGCCGCCACCGGTGGTGACGAAGGGGTAGAGGCACAGCAAGCGAGAAATGGGGAAGGGCCGGCGTCGTGCCGGCCCCTTTTCCATCGGTGCGCCCGCTCCGGGCAAAGGCCGCGGCCGCGAGCGTCGATCGATGCCCGCTTATTCGGCCGCGCGCTTGTGCGCCAGCGCGGCGGCCGCTTTGTCGTAGCTCTCCTCGCGCGCCAATTGCTGCTTGAGTCCGACCAGATCGTAGTAATCCTCGAGCGGTAGCAGATGGTCGAACGTGGCGGCGAGCGAGTTCTCGCGTTTGAGGATGCGCAGCACGTTGCGCACGGCATAAGCGGCCGCGAACAGCGCGATCGACGGAAACGTCGCCGCGGCAACGCCGGCCGCTTCGAGTTCCTCGAGGCTTCGGCGCTTGAGTCCGGCCGCCTGCGACAGCGTCGCCATATGAGGGCCGCCCACTTCCCGCATCGCGCGCTTGATCTCGTCGATGGTGTCGGCCCCCATCGGTTTCGCCATGTCGGCGCCCGCCTCCATGAATAGCTGGCAGCGCGCGATCGCCGCATTGAGGCCGTCGACGCCGGCGGCGTCGGTCCGGCCGGCGATGAAGAAATCGGCGTCGCGCCGCGCATCGAGCGCGGCCTTGATCTTGGCCAGCATCTGCTCGACCGGGATCACCTGCTTGCCTGGCAGATAGCCGCAACGGTTGGGAAAGACCTGATCGCTGATGACGACGCCGGCGACGACGGCGGCTTCGAACGCGCGCACCATCTGCCGCACGTTGTTGACGCCGCCGAAGCCGGTATCGGCATCGACGTAAACCGGTACCTCGACGGCGGCGGCGATGCGCGCGTAATGATCTGCGTAGTCGCGCATGTTGGATTGGCCCATATCGGGCTGCGCCAGCATCGAGCCGATCGCGGCGTAGCCGCCGGCGCAGATCGCTTCGAACCCCTCGGCCTCCATGAGGCGCGCCGACAGCGCGTCGTAGGCGCCGGGCATGAGCACCAGGCGTTTGCCGGCCATGATCGCTCTGAATTTTTTTCGTGCGCTCATCCGGGCGCCTCCCTTTTCCTCAACGACTGTCCTTCGCCGTCTGCAGCCACGGCTGCGCCGCGGCGGCGCGTCGTTCCCAGCTCACGATCTCATTCATGTGCTTGAGCGTCAGTCCGATATCGTCGAGACCTTCGAGCAGGCGCATGCGGTCGGCGGGTGCGATGTCGAAAGCGATGTCGGCGCCGCCCGGTCCGCCGATCCGCCGGCTCACGAGATCGACCGTAAACGGCGCCGCGCCGTTGACGGCGACGATGCGCGCTGCGAATGCATCGGCCGCGTCCGCCGCAAGCACGATCGGCAACACGCCGTTCTGCAGGCAGTTCTCGCGATAGATGTCGGCGAAGCTCTTGGCGACGATGACCCGGATATTATTCGCCAGCATGCTCCATACCGCCGACTCGCGCGACGAACCGGCGCCGAAATTGTTTCCGGTCACCAGGATTCCGGCGTCGCGGAATTGCGGTTTGTTGAGGACGAAATCGGGATTCTCGCTGCCGTCCTCGCGCCGGCGCGCGCGGTGAAACAGCATCGCCTTGTAGTCCTCCTTGAGACTGCGCGAATGCAGAATCGGCGCGATCTGGTCGGTGTTGATATCGTCCTGCAAGAGCGGAGCGGCGACGGCGGTGTGACTGCTAAACGGCTGCATCACGCCGCTCCCGATAGCACTTGCCGCACGTCGGCGATGCGTCCGGCGATTGCGCTTGCGGCGGCGGTCGCCGGCGACGCAAGGTGCGTGCGCACCGTCGGTCCCTGGCGGTTCTCGAAATTGCGGTTGGTGGTCGACACGCAGCGCTCGCCCGGCGCGCCGCGATCGCCGTTGCCGCCGGCGCACATCGAGCAACCCGATTCGCCCCAGAAAAAACCGGCGTCGCGGAACACGCGGTCGAGCCCCGCCGCCTCCGCCTCGCGCTTCACGCTCGACGAGCCGGGCACCGCCATCGCCGATACGCCTTGGGCGACGCGGCGCCCGCGCACCACGGCAGCCGCCACATCGAGGTCCGCCAACCGGCTGTTGGTGCACGAGCCGATGAAGACACGATCGACCGGCAGTCCGGCGAGCGGCGTTCCCGGCTGCAATCCCATATAGGCGAGCGCGCTCTCGGCCGCGGCGCGCCTCCCCGGATCGATCGCCGCCGGATCGGGCACGCGGCCGGAAATGCCGACCACCTGGCTGGGATCGGTGCCCCAGGTGATCTGCGGTTCGAGCGCGCTGCAATCGAGCGTCACCTCTCGGTCGAATTCGGCGTCGTCATCCGTCGCCAGCGTGCGCCAATAATCGAGTGCGCGATCCCACATCGCATCCTTCGGCGCATAAGGACGTCCTTTGAGCCAAGCGAAGGTTGCGTCGTCGGGCGCGACAAAACCCGAGCGGCCGCCCATCTCGATGTTGAGATTGCACAGCGTCATGCGCTGCTCGATCGGCATGGCGGCAAGGGCTGAACCGGCGTACTCGACCGCGTACCCGCGCGCGCCGGCGACGCCGAGTTGGGCAATGAGCCGCAATGCCACGTCCTTAGCGCTGACATGCGCGCCGAGCCGGCCATCGAGCCGCGCGCGCATACGCTTCGGCCGCTTCAGCGCCATTACCTGCGTGGCGAGGATGTGCGTCATCTCGGTCGTTCCGCAGCCGAAAGCCAGCGCGCCGACGCCGCCGACCGTGCTGGCGTGGCTGTCGGGAACGGCGTGGGTTGCGCCCGGCAGCACGATTCCGACTTCCGGCGCCACCACGTGGGAAATGCCCTGTTCCGGATCGCCGACATCGAAAAGTCTTATGCCGTTCTTGCGGGCGCCTTGGCGCATCGCCCTGATGAAGGCGGTGCCCGACGGGTTGGTCTCGTCATCGCGGCCGGGTCGAGTGGCGACGGTATGGTCCTGCACCGCGAAGGTCAGGTCCGGTCTGTGCACCCCTCGCTGCCGCTTCTCCAACTGCGCAAATCCGTGGTGGGCGTGCAGCTCGTGCAACACATGGCGGTCGATATAGAGGAGATCGCGGCCGTCGGCGCGCTGCCCGACCACATGGAAATCCCAAATCTTGTCGAACAAGGTGCGCGGGATGAGGTTATCCTTGCAGCCGATGGCCTGCGCTATCTTGGGCGGGGCAACGGCGCAAGGCAAGCGGCGGTATCCGTAGATGGGGTAACGGGCCGGCGCCAGAGTAGCAAGCTGGCTTGGGGCTTGCGGGGGCGTTGGCGGGAAGGTGGTCGTCCCTCACAATGATGGTGTGACGAAGTCGGCG
>Ga0207416_1002330_pt1 | contig 21174 bp, 13 predicted proteins | sample PaiPotPPM11metaG_FD_184107 | JGI IMG/M metagenome (GOLD analysis project Ga0207416, IMG submission 184107) | Iron sulfur acid spring bacterial and archeal communities from Banff, Canada, to study Microbial Dark Matter (Phase II) - Paint Pots PPM... ...
AAGCGAACACAGAGGGCTGAGCAAAGCTTACACCCCGTGGGTTCCCCGTGAAATAGAAACATGCTTTTTGTTAGCGCCCCTAGTATAATGGTAGGTGGCGCAAATAGCAAGAGAAGATCGCATAAAAATTGACATTCTCACCTTCTCTGGTGAATGGTTCCGGCACGCTTATGCTGCACCCGTGTGCTTGACATGAAAATGCGGTCATACCATACTTGCAAAAAACCGTTGGAAATCCATAGAGGAGCAGATTTATGGGGTTAACAATCTATCAGGTGGACGCTTTCACGGATAAGCCGTTCGCGGGCAACCCGGCGGCGGTCTGCGTATTGCCGGAATCACGGGATGAGCGGTGGATGCAGGACGTAGCGCGCGAGATGAACCTGTCCGAGACGGCGTTTTTGCTGCGGGAGGATGATGGTTTCCGCCTGCGCTGGTTCACCCCGGCGGTGGAAGTAGACCTGTGTGGTCACGCGACGCTGGCGAGCGCCCACGTGCTGTGGGAAGCTGGCTATCTTGCAAGCGCAGAGCAAGCGCGCTTTCACACGCGCAGCGGGCTGTTGACGGCCGATCGTGGAGTCGGTGGGTGGATCGAGATGGATTTTCCTGCGCAGCCGCCAGCGCCGGCGGAAGCGCCGCCCTTCTTGCTAGCAGCGTTGGGCGTCGCGGATCGCGCGCGCTTTGTGGGCAAGAATATTTTCGACTACCTGGTAGAAGTTGATGCCGAGGAGGTCGTGCGCGGGCTACAGCCGGATATGACCATGCTGGCAAAAGCGCCAGCGCGCGGCGTGATGGTGACGAGCCGCGCCTCGTCACCGGGCTTTGACTTTGTCTCGCGCTTCTTCGCGCCGCGAGTCGGCGTCAATGAAGACCCCGTGACCGGTTCCGCGCATTGCTGCCTCGCGCCTTATTGGAGCGAGCGGCTGGGCAAGGACGAGATGCTGGCCTACCAGGCATCGCCGCGCGGCGGCGTGGTGCGCGCGCGCATGAGTGGCGATCGCGTGAAGCTGGGCGGGCAGGCGGTATCGGTGCTGCGCGGAGAATTGGCGTGGTAACAGGTGATACTATGTATCGTAAAACCTGTTGCGAATCGTTTATTAGAGCAGAAAGGTCTCTTCTCGATTACCTATCTGAGCAGGCGGCCTGTTACTTTAGCAAAAGCGAACCGTCTTGAACAAGGAAAGCGGATATCGTTATCGTAGGATTCTGGAGTTTTTATGGGAAAATCTTTATTAAGCAATACGTCAACGGAACTTATTGAGTCTTCTGCACAACATGAGTCCAACCTTGAGGCATCATCCCCAGCCAAAAATCCATCTCTGCCTAGCTATCATACAACGAGCTGGCCGATCGTCAACCGCGCGCTTGATTTCGTCGATCAGCGGACGAACGGGCGCGCTGGCTGGGTGCAGCGCCTTTTCTCTTACCTCTTTTTTGGTGGATGCGCTGCCGTCGTCAACCTGATCGTGTTCTATATCGTTCTATATCGCGTCGCTCTGCCCGTCAGCAAGCAGGTGCATAACATCATTGCCTATGTTATCGCGGCTGAAATCTCGATTCTGGCGAACTTTATCCCTAACGATTACTTCACGTTCCGTTTCCTGCCCGGTCATAATCGCTCGTGGGGCGCGCGCTGCCTGCGTTTCCATATCACGACCATCGGCGGCGTAATTATCACGTTCGTGATCGAGTTCGCGTTGACGAGTCTTACCCCCATTCCGCCGATCCTAGCCGAGGCCATCGCTATCATCATCGCGCTGGTGTACAATTTCACCGTGCATCACCTGTTCACGTATCGACATGTGAAACAGAGGGCGAGTTAATCCATCATCGCAGCGGCCTTCAGCACCGCCGCGACGGGCTTGACGTAGCCGGTGCAGCGGCAGATATTGCCGGCCAGCGCCGCCCGTACCTCTTCTTCCGTGGGGTGCGGGTGGTCTTGCAAAAACGCATATGCTCGCATGATCAGGCCGGGCGTGCAGAAGCCGCACTGTGCCGCGCCCTCCTCGGCGAAGGCTTCCTGGATGGGATGCAATGTTTCCCCGCGCGCCAATCCCTCGATAGTCAGCAGATCGCCGTCCGCTGCCTGCGCCGCCAGCATACAGCAGGAATTGATGGATTTGCCGTTCAAGATGACGCCGCAGCCGCAGCAGTCGCCCGTGCCGCAGATCAGCTTTGTCCCTGTCAGGTGATGCGCGTGCAGGGTTTCGAGCAGCGTCTCACCCGGCTCTACGCGCCAGCCCACCGCGCGCCCGTTCACTTTCAGGTGTATCTCTAACTCAAGCATGCCGCCACTCCTCTCCGTGTGGGGTCATTCCCGCCGCTTGTCGCAGCGCGCGCGCCGCCGCGACGCCGCTCACATGCCGCCGGTAATCGGCGGAGGCGCGCTGATCGCTGATCGGACGCACCTCCGCGCGCACGATCTCCGCGATCTGCTGCCATAATGCTTCCGTTGCCTGCTGGCCGCGCAAAGCTGCTTCGGCGCGCGTGATGCGCAGCGGCGTCGGCGCAACCGCCCCTAATACCAGCCTGGCCTCCGTGATGATGCCATCCTGGATGGTAAGAGTTGTCGCCGCGTTGACCAGCGAAATATCTTCCGCCGTGCGGCCAATCTTATAAAAGCCGCCGTGAACGTCGCTGCCGCCCAGGGGGATGCGCAGCTCGCGGATCAGTTCCCGCTCGCGCACGCTTTTGGCCGGTCCGGTGAAGAACTGATCAAGCGGCACGTGGCGCTCGCCGCCTATGCCGATCAGCACGGCTTCGGCGTTGAGTGCGATCAGCGACGGCGGCGTATCAGCCGAGGGCAGCGCGGAGGCGCAATTGCCGACCAGCGTTGCCATGTTGCGGATATTAGGCGAGCCGCAGACGGCGGCGCTGCGCGCCAGGATGCCGCCCGCCAGCGCCTGGACTGCGGGATGGCGAGCGACGCTGCGCATGGTGGCTCCCGCGCCGATGCGCAGCCATCCTTGCTCGACGATGATATAATCCAGCGCCAGCTTGCGAATATCCACCACCTCGCGCACGCCGACCGTGTAGCGCGGGTTGACCAGCAGATCAGTGCCGCCCGCGATGATCGTGCGTCCTTCTTCCGCCAGCAAGCGCACCGCCTCGTCAATGGTGGCGGGACTATGATAAACCGAAATGTGCAGCATAACAACAAACCTTCTAAGTGAGTCGTCTCCCCGGTTGCCCTGGACGTTACAGGCAGCGAGAGAGAAAATATAGGATTGCTTCCAACGCGCCGCCGGCCACGGCGCGCGACTTGTCCGAAATGGTGAAACAATGCTCGCGCGCGGCGCGCGGGTCGATGTCGCCCACTTTCATACCGCCGCTGACATGCAGACCGTCACGCAGCAGGCCGCGCAATATGCCCCTGATCGCCGCCACAACGGGCGCGTCGTTCCCGTCGCGCGTCTTAATCACGGCCACCGTTTCGCCAGCCTGCACCAGATCGCCAATCTGCCGCACGCCGCGGCATATCCCGGCGGCAGGCGCCTTCAATAGCCGCTCGCTGGTGTAGCCGCCGATGGCTCCCGGCACGCCGGTATTTGCTTCGGCGCAGCCCGCGAGATAGACGCGCCCCAGATTATGCCCGCGATTCGTCTCGATCACTGCGTGAACGTCTTTCCCGGCCTCGTAGCCTGGCCCCAACGCGATCACGATAGGCGCGTCGTTCATTGTTACTCCCGTGTTCTGTTTGGAGAGCGTGGCCTCGATCAGCACGGTAGGCCGCAGCGCGCGCAGCATCGTGCCGTCCGGATCGACGGCGATGGGAATCATGCCGCGCGCGATGATGGCCCCGATCTCATCGAGCGAGGCAGCGCGCCGCGCCGTCACGCCCTCGACGGTCATGCTTTCCTGCATCACCGCCTCGGCGAAGGAGACTGTGCGCCGCACCACCGTCGGCTCCGCCAGTTCGGTTGCCATCACGGCAAAGCCAGAGCGCGCCAGGCGATGCATCACCCCCGATGCGAGATCACCCGCGCCCTTGACGGCTATCAGGGTGTCTTGAATGCTTGTTGTTGCGTTGTTCGGCATGTTTACGTCCAACCCACGTAGTGCAGCGCCTGCGAGATTTGCTGTCCGGCGCGCGTCACGGCGCTGATCATCTCGTTCTGTTTGGGGCGGCAGCGTTCGCTGGGACCGCCGATGGAGACTGCAGCGACGACTGTTCCCAGGTGATCGAAGACCGGCGCGGCCACCGCATCGATACCATCTTCCAGCTCGCCGCAAGAGACCGCGTAGCCTGCGGCTCGCACGCGGCGCAGTTCTTCCAGCAGGAGGCGCGGGTCAGTGATGGTACTATCGGTGTAGCGGGTCAGCGTAGCGTGGTTGATCATTTCGCGCAGGCGCACTTCCCATTGATAGGCCAGCATCGCCTTGCCGGTCGAGACGGCATGGGCGGGCAGGTGCTGTCCCGGCACATTGACGAAGCGCACCAGGAAATATGAGTCTTCGGTATCGATGATCACGGCTTCCATGCCTTCCAGAACGGCCAGGTGGACCGATTCGTGGGTCTGATCGCGCAGCTCCATAAGTATAGGGCGCGCCACCTTGCGCACGGCGTTGGAACCCAGGATGCTCGCGCCCATCGCGGTGACGTGCAGGCTCAGGGCATACTTGTGGCTATCTTCATCTTGCACCAGGAGACCCTCATTGACCAGCGCGGTGACGAGCCGGTGTGTGGTCGATTTGGGCAGCCCCGTCGCGTTCGCTAGGTCGGTAATGCCGAGCAGCCCGCGCGCGCTGAACGCACGCAGGACGCTGGCGACGCGATGGACAATCTGCACTGTTTTTTCCCCGTCCAGGGTTTCTCCGTGTCGCATAGCGTTTTCCTCATTGCCGGGATAGCAGCAGCTTGTTCCGAATAGTGGAATACTGTTCCACTCATGGTGGTTTGAGTATAGCCAATGCTGGTGTGTTATGTCAAGGGCGCGTATCCCCTTTTACACTCCCTCGTCCCGCGTGGTATGATACAAGCGCAAGCAATTACTATAGCTGCCGGGGCGTTCGCGCCCGTAATATACATGTCCAGGAGGAACTATATGAGAGCGGTCAAAACGCACGTGGGGCGCTGCGATACTTGCGGCGAGCCTGCTGCCTATAAGCAAATTCTGTCCGGCGGGCGACAATTTCTCTTTTGCGAACAACATGTTCCCCTACCCATCAAGCGACAGGCCGAAGCGGCGGAAGCTGCCGAAAAAGGCAAAAGGTAGTTTAGAGGAATGTAGTGATGTCCCTTGTGGGCATCAGGATTTGGCTGCCGAAAAAGGCAAAAGGTAGTTTAGAGAAATGTAGTGATGTCCCTTGTGGGCATCAGGATTTGGCTGCTGAAAAAGGCAAGAAATAATTTAGAGTAGTGATGTCCCTTGTGGGCATCAGGATTTGGCTGCTGAAAAAGGCAAGAAATAGTTTAGAGGAATGTAGTGATGTCCCTTGTGGGCATCAGGATTTGGCGTCAAAATTGGGCTTTACGCCGCCGGCAACTGGATATAGAAGGTAGAGCCATCGCCTGGAATACCGGCGCTTTCGACCCAGATGCGGCCATGCATCGCCTCGATCAGGCGGCGCGCAATGTACAGTCCCAGCCCAGAACCGCGTACCGGGCTGTTTAAGTCTCGTTCGAGGCGCGTGAAACGCTCGAAGAGCCGCTCTTGAGCTTCCGGCGGGATACCGCTGCCCCAATCCTTCACGCTGATGATGATCGACAGTTGATTGCTGGTAGGAACGGCGCGCGCGGCGATAGCGATGGGCGTGCGCTGCGGCGAATACTTGAGCGCGTTGGTGCTGATGTTGGCGAGTACCTGGCGCAGCCGCGCTTCGTCGGCCAGCACCTTGAGTTCGCAAGGCACGTCGGTATGGGCGGTGCGCTGTTCCTGCCCCAACTGCGGTTCGAGCAGGTTAATCACGCCGTCGATCATATCAGGCACGGAGACTGGCTCCAGGTGCGTCAGTTGCATCTGTGGGTCCATCTCTAATTGGCTGGCGTCCATCACATTCCCCAGCAGCACCACCAGTTCATCGCAACTGCGCTGGGCTTTTTGCAAGAAGTCGCGGCGCTGCTCAGGCGGCAGCGTCTCATCGAATTGTGCCAGCAATTCGATATAGCCCTGGACGGACGTTAGCGGCGTGCGTAACTCGTGCGACGCCGTGATCATGAACTGGTCTTTCAGTTGATCAAGCTCCTGCAATTGCTGGTGCGCCGTTTGCAGTCGTTGGTAGAGGAGCGCGTTGGTGAGGGCGACGGCGACCTGCTCGGCAAGCTCTTGTGTGTGCTGCAAATCGCCCACGCCGAGCGGTTTCTTATCGCTGGCGCGCGACGGTTGCGAGCGGGCCAGGATGAGCAGCCCCAGTACTCGTTCATTGGCGATGAGTGGCGCGAGGATGGCGCGGTGGACGGAGCGCTGCTGCAATTTCTGGCGCAGCGCCGAGGGCGGGTAGGGCGCCAGCGCCTTCATGGTCGGGAGGGTCGTAGACGTGTCGCCATTGCCGCCGCGGATGGCGGGAGCCAGGAAGGTAAAAAGTTTGCGCCCATGCAAGGTTGACGTATCAACCTGCATCAGCGCTGGTTTCTGGAACGCCAGCGCCAGCGCTTCCTGGTCGTTGGGATAAATAGGCGGCCATTCGTCCAGTGGAACAATAGGTTCCGCTTCATGAACGAAGACGGAGAGCGGGCGCAGCAACTTCTCACCGCCGAAGCCATAGAGCAAAGCGTAATCAGCCTGGAGGGCGGACGCTCCGACGGTGCAAATGAGTTGATAGACCTCGTCAGGTTCGATGAGGGCAGCGTTGAGGCGGGCGGCAATGTTTGCCATCGCTTTCGCGAACGTTTCCTGTTCAAGGGTGGTCTCGTACAACCGGGTATGTTCGATGATCGCGGCCACCTGCCCGGCATACGTTTTCGCGAGAGAGTGGAAGGTTTCGCTCATGCCGCCCGGCGCATAGCTGGAAAATCCGATGCAGCCCTGTCTCTTCTCCTGAAAGATCAGCGGCACGAAGAACGTTGTGCCGGTGTTCCGCTGCTGATGCCAGTCGGCAACGGCGGGCGGGAGCGACGGCTGTTCCTCTTGCCAGTTGACGTCCAGTTCTTTCCCGGCCAGAATGGCATAATTCGCCAGGGCGTCGTCCTGGATTTGCCAGGAATCTATCATCGGCGTGGAGGCTATAGCGGCCCGCACCGTGAGGCGGGTTGGCGTCTCGTAGGGATTATCGTACTCGTTGATCAGCATGAGCATAGCCGCGTCGAAGCCGAGATCGGTGGCCGCTACAGTCACAATATGCTGCAACAGTCCTTCCAGGTTGAGCATGTTGGAGAGTTCGGCGTTAGCCAGCCGCAAGCGTTCGGCATGTTGCCGCCGTTGTTCGCGCTCGCGCAAGAGAACGTCGTTTTCACGAGCAGCCAGCAGGTAGCGGATCACGATCAAGACGCCGACCACAGCGGTGAGTAGGACCATGAAGAAGGTGATGCGCCTATTGCCGACGAGTCCTGGATAAAAGTGGCCGTCGAGTTCCGAATAGAGCATGAGGACCAGCAGTACGACGAAGGGGATATAGAGCAAAGCCTGGCGCGGGAAGAGGCCGAGCAATGCCGCCGGTTTTTTTGGTCCGAGGCTATCAGGCTCCGGCTGTGATAGGGGTTGGCCGGGATGTACCTGGTGGTTGTAGGCGCGCTGAGCGAGGACATGATACTGGTGAAGCGCCGCGAGGCCGATGAGTAAGGAACCGGCGAACCAGAAAGGATCAATGTAGGGTGTACCCGACGTGTAGGTTCCGAGGGCGGTGAAGTAGGCATAGATCGTATCCGCCCATGTGATAAAGAGAATGCCCAGGCCGGCCATGAGCAGCGAGGGACGCAGGATGCTTTCAACTCGTTGTAGTATCAGCAGGATAACGGCGAGGAGCAGGAGCATATCCCAGAAGGGATAAGAAAGAGAGACCGCGAACGCGTACATGTCCAGCGGCGGAGTAGAGTCGGCTAATGCGACATAGGTTGGGCCGACAGCAAAGAACCAACTGATGCCTAGAATACACAGGATCAGGATGAGCGCGTCCAGGCCGGTGCGCACGCGGAAGCGCAGCCTGGTTGGCATACAGAGCAGGCCGCAGAACACGAGCGGGTAAAACAAAGTGAAGCCGATGTCGGAAAGGGCTGGTTCCGGATTCCGTATGCCGGCTTGCTCCAGATAGGCATAGATGAAGCCGCCGATACTATCAAAGAGCAGCCCCACGCCTACCAGCAGCCAGGCGATGCGATGCGGCGAGGCAAGTCGCAGCGCGCCGCGGTGAGCGCGGTAAGCCGTGACGAAGGCGAAGTAAGCTCCTATCAGCGATGTCACGCCATACATCAGGTCCGAGTAGAGCATTACCGCGCCGCCCCCTCCAAGGTGGAAGAGCATCCAGAAGGCGCTGACAACGATAATTAAAATAACGATGCCTGTCGCGAGATAATTTTGTTGATCGAGCTTGCGCAGGTAGGCGCGCGTAACATCGGTTCGGGCAACTGTCTTCAAATATAACCTCGATGCGGCTGGTATTCGCCTGTTCCTGTAGTATGTTTCGTCTATAGTATACCCAAGTGGAAGGAATTTGTCACATGGATATGCCTTCAGGGCGAAGGAAATTCTCCGGAAAATTGCTGCCCAAAACTATTGACAACCCTCATATTAGGGGGTATACTTAAATTCGCCAGATTGTGTTTGCTAATAGCAAAGGTAGCACATCGTAAACAGATCACAGCGAACTGGTGCAGGCAGGAACAGGAGGCTAAAAGGCCATTGCAATCCCGCCGGAGATTGAAAGATAAACATCATCCCTCACGAGCAGACCTGGAGTCCATATTCGATCCACACAGAGCAATGCCGCTAGCGTGACGTGTCCTGCCGTGAACGACAGCAAGACATGACATCGTCGCCGATCTTTTTCGACGCTTATCGCTCAGGAAGAGGCGCAACCTGGCCTGAAGCGTTGTTCAAGCAGGTTAAATGGCTGTCTGAATCCCGCCTGGGATTGAAAGTAGGATAAGAGTACCATTGCGGAGGGATATTTTCACTGCGTTTCGTTGTTTGTATCATATGCTGCCTGTTTTGCTGGCAGATAGTTTGATAGATGTGTGGGCAAGTTGAGAACGGCATGTTTCAATGGAGCGATGTAGGAGTAACCGCTTAGAGCAGGTAATAAGCGGTTACTTTTCTTGTCAGAAAGCGTTTCTCAACGCGGCATGAAATGGCAATCATCACATTTTTCTGTTTTTTTGTCCTTTGGAGATGCGCTTCCCGGCGTATCTCTATCTCTGTTGGCTTCCTCATCTGAGCCAAAGGCAAGCGATGCGGCTCCCTGCGAGGGGCGCGCCGTATCCTTACAGTGAGAGGAGATTTCGACACATGGCAGTAAGCAGCAGGGCTGTAGCTCTCCCGGAACGTGTTTCTTTTGCGCGTATCCCGGATATCCGGCCAATGCCAGGGTTGATTCAGATTCAGCTAGATTCTTTTGAATGGTTTAAGAAAGAAGGTCTGCGCGAACTTTTTGAAGAAATTTCTCCTATTGAAGACTTTACTACAAAAAATCTTAGTCTCGAATTTATTGTGCCTCCGGAGCCGTTCGGGCAACCGAAGTATAGCGAGGACGAGTGCCGGGACCGCGACGCGACGTATGCCGCTCCCCTGACGGTGAAGGCGCGTTTGATCAGCAAAGAGACGGGCGAAATCATCGAGAAGGATGTCTTCATGGGTGATTTCCCCCTGATGACCAGGCAGGGGACGTTTGTGATCAATGGCGCGGAGCGCGTGGTCGTCAGCCAGTTGGTGAGATCGCCAGGGGTGTACCTGACGGCGGATGAAGATGCGGCGACGGGTCGCAGCTTGTTCGCCGCGAAGCTGATCCCCAATCGCGGCGCGTGGCTGGAGTTTGAGACCAGCAATAAAAATCTCTTGACGGTGAAGATCGACCGCAAGCGCAAGATTCCGGTGACGACGCTGCTGCGAGCGATTGCAAGCATGGCGAAAGAGCAGTGGCACGGGGAAGACCTCGATCTTGCGAGCGACCAGGGTATTCTGGATGCCTTCCGCAATGTCGATAACGATCCCAATGTGCGTTTTATCCAGGCGACACTGGATAAAGACCCGGTGAAGCGCGAGGACGAGGCGCTGATTGAGCTGTATAAGAAGCTGCGTCCCGGCGATCCTGCGACGCTGGATAACGCGCGCGCGATGGTGAAGAATCTTTTCTTTAATGCGCGCCGCTATGACCTGGGCAACGTGGGCCGCTATAAGATGAACCGCAAGCTGGACCTCTCTGTGCCGCAGGCGCACCGCACGCTGACGCAGGATGACCTGGTGAACATCATCCGGCGCATGATCCAACTGAACAATGGGCATGGGCGCAAGGATGATATTGACCACCTGGGCAACCGCCGCGTGCGCTGCGTGGGCGAGCTGATCCAGTCGCAATTCCGCGTGGGTTTGCTGCGCATGGAGCGCGTAGTGAAAGAGCGCATGAGTATCCAGGAGCCAGGGCAGGCGACGCCGAACGCGCTGATCAATATTCGCCCGGTGGTGGCGGCGATGCGCGAGTTCTTCGGCGGCAGCCAGTTATCGCAGTTCATGGATCAGACGAACGCGCTGGCGGAAATTGGACACAAGCGCCGCCTGTCGGCGCTCGGTCCCGGCGGCCTCTCGCGCGAGCGCGCGGGCTTTGATGTGCGCGACGTGCATCAGTCGCACTATGGCCGCATTTGCCCGATTGAGACGCCCGAAGGCCCGAACATTGGCCTGATCGGCAACCTGGCGACATATGGGCAGGTGAACCCATTCGGCTTTATCGAGACGCCCTATCGCAAGGTATTCCGGCGACTGCCCGCCACTGATCGGCGCTTGATCGGACGCGAGTTGCGCGGCATCTATGGCCGGGAGCGCGAAGATATCACGGACGAGAACGGCGAGGTCATCCTGAAGGCGCGCGCGCGGGTGCGCGTGGACGAGGCGCTGTTTGCGAAACTCTCCCAGGCGCTGGGCGAGACGGAGGTGCGCGTCAAGCCGGTGGTGACGGACGAAGTGGACTATCGAACCGCCGACGACGAGGAGAATTTCTGGATTGCGCAGGCAAACGCGAAGCTGACCTCGAATAATGAATTTGCCGAAGAGCGCGTGCTGGCACGCTACCAGGGTGAGTTCTCCGAAGAGAATTCGGACAATATGGACTATATGGACGTGTCGCCGCGGCAGACGGTGAGCGTGGCGACGGCGCTGATCCCCTTTCTGGAGCATGACGACGTGAACCGCGCGCTGATGGGCGCGAACATGCAGCGCCAGGCCGTGCCGCTGCTGCGACCGCAGTCGCCGGTGTGCGGCACGGGTATCGAGCGGCAGGTGGCGATTGACTCCGGCCAGGTGATCGTGAGCGAAGTGAACGGCGAAGTGTCGTCGGCGACGGCGCGCAGTATCGAGGTCGTGGATGAACAGGGCGAGGAACACCTATACCGCCTGCGCAAGTTTGTGCGCTCGAACGCGGGAACGTGCATTAACCAGCGCCCGATTGTGAAGCGCGGCGACTGGGTCTCAGTTGGGCAGGTGATCGCGGATAGCTCTTCGACGGAGCAGGGTGAACTGGCGCTGGGTCAGAACATCCTGGTGGCGTTCATGTGCTGGGAAGGCGGCAACTTTGAGGATGCCATCCTGATCAGCGAGCGGATTGTGCGTGAAGACTACTTTACGTCCATTCATATAGAAGAGTACGAGATCGATGCGCGCGACACCAAGCTCGGTCCCGAGGAGATCACGCGCGATATTCCGAACGTGGGCGAAGAAGGACTGCGGAACCTGGACGAGCGCGGCATCATTTATGTCGGCGCGGAAGTGGGGCCGCAGGATATCCTGGTAGGCAAGATTACGCCGAAAGGCGAGACGGAACTGACGGCGGAAGAGAAACTGCTGCGGGCAATTTTCGGCGAGAAGGCGCGCGAAGTGAAGGATACGTCGCTGCGCGTGCCGCACGGCGAGCGCGGCAAGGTGGTGGAGGTGAAGGTGTTCGCGCGCGAGCAGGGAGACGAGCTGCCGCCGGGCGTGAACCAGTTGGTGCGCGTGAGCATTGCGCAGAAGCGCAAGATCGGCGCGGGCGACAAGATGGCGGGGCGGCACGGAAACAAGGGTGTAATTTCGAAGGTGATGCCCATTGAGGATATGCCATTCCTGCCGGATGGGACGCCGGTGGATATCATTCTGAACCCGCTGGGCGTGCCGCACCGCATGAATATCGGTCAGATTATGGAGACGCACCTGGGCTGGGCAGCCGAGGCGCTGGGCTTCAAGATCGCGACCCCGGTGTTCGATGGGGCGAGCGAAGAAGACATCGAGGAGTGGCTGCGTCGCGCGAAGTTGCCGGAGAGCGGCAAGGTGCAGTTGTTTGACGGGCGCACGGGCGATCCGTTTGATAGCACCGTGACGGTAGGCTACACCTACATGCTCAAACTGGCGCACCTGGTGGAAGATAAAGTTCACGCGCGCTCGACGGGGCCATACAGCCTGATTACGCAGCAGCCGCTGGGCGGCAAAGCGCAGTTCGGTGGCCAGCGTTTCGGCGAGATGGAAGTGTGGGCGCTGGAAGCCTACGGCGCGGCGAACATCCTGCAGGAGATTCTGACGGTGAAGTCAGACGACGTGGTGGGCCGCGTGAAGACGTATGAGGCGATTGTGAAGGGCGAAAACATCATGGAGCCGGGCGTGCCGGAGTCGTTCAAGGTGTTGGTGAAGGAGTTGCAGAGCCTGGGCATCAATGTTGAGGTGCTGAACGAGGACGAGCAGAAGATTCAGTTTGTGGAAGATACGTCGAATGATGTGATGCCGGAATTGGGCATCAATCTGTCCGGTTTTGAAGGCGAGTAGAGGGTAGGGGCGACCCTGGCGGTCGTCCTGCCCTCACGGTGTAGGGCGACCGCCAGGGTCGCCCCTACCCTCATGGAGGTAACATGCTGGAAGTCAATGATTTCAACGCGATCCGTATTAGCCTTGCCAGCCCTGAGCAGATTCGCGGCTGGAGCTATGGCGAGGTGACGAAACCGGAGACGATTAACTATCGGACGCTGAGGCCGGAGAAGGATGGTTTGTTCTGCGAGCGCATTTTTGGGCCGACAAAGGACTGGGAGTGCTATTGCGGCAAATATAAACGGGTACGCTTTAAGGGCATCGTGTGCGACAAGTGCGGCGTGGAGGTGGCGCGTTCAAAGGTGCGGCGCGAGCGCATGGGACATATCGAACTGGCGTCGCCGGTAAGCCACATCTGGTACTTTAAGGGAACGCCGAGCCGCATCGGGCTGCTGCTCGATCTGTCGCCGCGCAACCTGGAGCGCATACTGTACTTTGCACTCTACGTGGCGACGAGCATCGACGAGGAGGCGCGGCAGCGCGAACTGATGCGCCTGGACGAAGAGACCCTGCGGCTGAACGAGGACGCCGATACACTGGTTGAGGAGCGCATCGGCAACCTGAAAGAGCAGCGCGAGAGCCAGAAGGGAAGCGCGCGGAATCGCGCGGCGGCGACGATAAGCGAGCATCAGGGACAACTGGAGCAGGATTTGAGGAGGGCGCGCGAGGCGGAAAGCGAGACGCTGGCGGCGCTGCGCGCGGCGATGGGCGTGGAGGTGGAGGAAGATATCACGTATGGGCCGACGGATCAGGCGATCGTGAGGCAAGGCGAGGTGGTTGAGCCGCGTGCCACGGAGACGCTGGAGCAGATGGCGGAGACCTATCGCAATGACCGCGCGAAGCAGACGCAGGGGGAGATCGAGCAGGCGCAGCAGGAAGGTGACAGCGAGGTAGCGAAGATTGAGGTAGACGTGCAGGGTCAGATCGATATGGCGCAGTTCCAGGTGGAGAAGGAGCGCAAGAACAGGCGGGATCGCATTGAGCAGTTGAAGCGCGACCTGGAGGGATTGAAGAAGATGGACCTCTTGCAGGAAAATCGCTACCGCGAGCTGAAAGAGGAGTTCGGCGATGTGTTCCACGCGGCGATGGGCGCGGAGGCGGTGCGCGATCTGATCGCGGATATCGATATGGACAAGCTGTCCGCTGACCTTCGGCACGAGATCGGTTCGACGGTGGGTCAGCGGCGCAAGAAGGCGACGAAGCGGCTGAAGGTGGTAGAGGCGTTCCGCAAGTCGAATACGTCGCCGGAGTGGATGATTATGACGGTGTTGCCGGTGCTGCCTCCGGATCTGCGCCCGATGGTGCAACTGGATGGCGGTCGCTTCGCGACGTCGGATCTGAATGATCTGTACCGCCGCGTGATCAACCGCAACAACCGTTTGAAGCGGCTGCTGGAACTGAGCGCGCCGGAGATCATTATCCGCAACGAGAAGCGCATGTTGCAGGAGGCGTGCGACGCGCTGATCGACAACGGGCGGCGCGGGCGTGCCGTAGCGGGTTCGGGCAATCACAAGCTGAAGAGCCTGTCGGATATGCTGAAGGGCAAGCAAGGGCGTTTCCGCCAGAACTTGCTGGGCAAGCGCGTTGATTACTCTGGCCGCTCGGTGATCGTCGTGGGGCCGGAATTGAAGCTGCACCAGTGTGGTTTGCCGAAGCGCATGGCCCTGGAACTCTTCAAGCCGTTTGTGATGCGCAAGCTGGTGGAGGAGAATTACGCGCATAACATCAAGAGCGCGAAACGCTTTGTGGAGCGCGTGAAGCCGGAAGTGTGGGATGTGCTGGAAGAGGTGATCAAAGACCATCCAGTGCTGCTGAACCGCGCGCCGACGCTGCACCGGCTGGGCATTCAGGCGTTCGAGGCGGTGCTGGTGGAAGGCAGCGCGATCCAACTGCATCCATTGGTATGTTCGGCCTTCAATGCCGACTTCGACGGCGACCAGATGGCGGTTCACGTGCCTCTCTCGGATAAGGCGCAGGACGAGGCGCGGCAGTTTATGATGTCCACGCGCAACCTGCTTGATCCGGGCAAGGGCGAGCCGTCGATCAGCCCCAGCCAGGAGATGGTGCTGGGCTGCTTCTACCTGACGCAGAAGCGTCCAAATAAGAAGGGCATCGGGCGTGTCTTCACGAATACGATGGAGGCTCTGCTGGCCTACGAGCATGGCGTGATTGACTTGCAGGCGGAGATCAAGGTACGCCTGGGCGACGTGGAGGTGTACGATGAGCCGCCGCCCGCGAAGACGACGATGAATGCGAAGGGCAAGCTGGTGACGACGACGGTAGGGCGCATCATTTTCAACGAGGGGCTGCCGGAACGCCTGCGCTTCAAGAACTACGAAATGAAGAAAGAGAACCTCAAGCAGGTGGTAGCCGAGTGCTTCCGCGAGTATGGTCGGGTAAAGACGACGGAACTGGCGGACGAGATCAAGCGCCTGGGCTTTTCATTCGCGACGAAGTTCGGCGTCAGCATTTCGATTGGCGACGTGAAAGTACCCGCCGGCAAACAGGACGTGTTGAAAGACGCGGATAGGAAGATTGCCGAACTGGACGAGCAGTATCGCGACGGCCTGATCACGGATCAGGAAAAGTACCAGCAAACGGTGGACATCTGGAACGAGGCGACGGATAGGGTAACGGAGATGGTGGAGCAGACGCTTGATCCGTATGGCTCGATCTATACGATTGCGCGGTCTGGGGCGACGAAGGCGAAATTCCAGCAGATCCGCCAGTTGTCGGGTATGCGCGGCCTGATGGCGAGTCCGTCCGGGCGCATCATCGACGTGCCGATCCGCGGCAACTTCCGCGAGGGGTTGTCGGTGCTGGAGTACTTTATCAGTAGTCACGGCGCGCGCAAAGGACTGGCGGATACGGCGCTGAGAACGGCGGAGTCGGGCTACCTGACGCGGCGTCTGATCGATGTGGCGCAGGATATGATTGTGACGGAGGAAGACTGCGGCACGACGGAAGGCGTCATCATCAACACCGAGGACAGCAAGGAGATGATGCTGCCGGATATCAGTTCGCGCATCGTGGGACGCATCCTGGTGGAGGCGGTTCCCGGTCTGGAGCATATCCAGGTAGGCGATGAGTTGACGGAGGACGTGGTCGAGGAGATCATGGAGGTGGGTACCAAAGCAGTGCGCGTGCGTTCAGTTTTGACGTGTGAGGCGCGGCGCGGCATCTGCCGCAAGTGCTACGGGCGCGACCTGGCGGCGAATACGCTGGTGAAGCAAGGTGCGGCGGTGGGCATCATCGCGGCGCAGTCCATCGGCGAGCCAGGCACGCAGTTGACGATGCGTACCTTCCACACCGGCGGTATCGCGGGCGCGCAGGGAGACATTACGCAGGGCTTGCCGCGCGTCGAGGAATTGTTCGAGGCGCGCGTGCCGAAGGACAAGACGGAGATCAGCGAGATCGACGGCAAAGTGGAGCTTGTCAAGGACGAGAACACGAATGCGCGCACGGTACGCGTGGTCTCGACGAATGTGTTCTTTGACGAGTATCCCTTGCCGGAAGGGACGCAGTTCCTGGTGAGCGATCAGGAACACGTCCACAAGGATCAGATCATCGCCATGATGCCTGCCGAGGACGGAGTGGAACCGCAGCCGGTGCTGGCCCGCTACGAGGGCGACGCCTTCATCAACGCCGAGGGCAAGCTCTCGATTCGCTTCGAGGAGCGCGAGGAGCGCGCGTACTCCATTCCCGCGGCGCGCAACATCGCCGTGACAAACGGCCAGGAGATACACGCCGGTACGCCGCTGACCAGCGGCCAGCGCGACCCGCAGGATGTCTTGCGTATCCAGGGCCGCGAGGCGGTGCAGATGTACCTGGTGAAAGAGGTGCAGAAAGTGTACCGCAACACCGGTGTGTATATCAACGATAAGCACATCGAGGTCATCGTGAGGCAAATGCTGCGCCGCGTGCGCGTGGATGAGCCGGGCGATACTGATCTGTTGCCAAATGATCTGGTGGATCGTTTCAAGTACGATGAAATCAACGCGCGCGTGCTGGCGGAGGGCGGCGAACCGGCGACGGCCCAGACGGTGCTGCTGGGCGTTACCAAAGCCTCGCTCAACACCGATAGCTGGCTGGCGGCGGCTTCATTCCAGGAGACGACCCGCGTGCTGACCGAGGCGGCCATCGACGGGCAAACCGATCACCTCGTTGGACTCAAGGAGAACGTGATCATCGGCAAGCTCATTCCGGCTGGCTCCGGCTTCGTGCAGCGCCAACGGGAGCGGGAGCAACTCGCGCAGCGCCGGGGAGAGGATAGCAACGGCGGTTCTGCAATGGCGGGCGTTGGCGTGGGTCCATCCGGCTTCGGTTCGAGTACTAATGGCGCGGCGGCAATGCCCGCGCTTGACAGTTTGAGCGATGAGTGATAGTATTAGTATCCGCACGAGCATAAAGAGGGCGCACCCCTGGTGCGCCTTTGTGTGGAAACCATTATGAATGAGGAAAGGCAGACCGTTCATTGCCGACGATCAATCAGTTAATCCGTAAAGGCCGTTCACAGAAAGAACGAAGGTCTAAAGCCCCGGCGCTTCTGTATACGTACAATGCGCTGAAGAACCGGACCTCCCGCCTGCGTGGCTCGCCACAGAAGCGTGGCGTTTGCACCCAGGTGCGTACCATGACGCCTAAAAAGCCGAACTCTGCCATGCGCAAAATCGCCCGCGTGCGTCTGACGAACCAGATGGAAGTGACAGCGTACATTCCCGGCGAAGGACACAACTTGCAGGAACACTCCGTGGTCCTGATTCGCGGCGGGCGCGTGAAAGACCTGCCCAGCGTGCGCTACCATATCGTTCGCGGAACGCTCGATAGCGATGGCGTCGCAAAGCGTCGCAAGGGCCGCTCGAAGTATGGCGCGAAGCGGCCAAAAGCAGGGCAGGGTGCCGCAGCGTCGGCAAGAGGCGGAAAGAAATAACTAGTAGGACAGAAAGAAAGGTTGCCGTCAGCCCTTGTACTAGTCTTCATCCACTCCTGAGTGGGAGATAACAAGCAAGGATACCGCCTGGATAACCAGGTAGGTCGGCATATCGCACATCACTGCAAACATCTGTAAGGGTGTAGGGCTTGCCCCACCCACTGATGTCGATTTGCAAACATCCGTAGGGGCGCGGGCTTGCCCCGCCCTACGTGTGTCGATGATCGGGATTGTTTGTGGTGAAGGTCGAGTGACCTCCTCATTGTGATGAGAACGCGGGTTTGCCGCGCTGAACAAGAGGAAAGGCGCTCGCGTGTAGGCGTCCGAAAGAGATGGTGAGCCGCGCCTCGCCAGTCGAATCGACGCCTTTTCTGGTGTCCGCAACTATCAGACAGAACAGAAGCAAGTTCCTTGACGAGGAGGCAAAACGTGCCAAGACGTAAAAGAGTCGTGCGGCGAGTCGAGATACCGGATGTGAGGTATAAGAGCCGCAACGTTGCTCGCTTTATCGGAAGAATCATGGTGGATGGCAAGCGCAGTACGGCTGAACGCATCGTGTACGATGCGTTCACGGCCATTGAAGCCAGGCAGAAACGTCCCCCGCAGGATGTATTTGAGCAGGCGCTGAAGAATGCTACGCCCTCCATCGAAGTGAAGCCCCGCCGCGTCGGCGGTTCAACCTACCAGGTTCCGGTAGATGTTCGCAAAGACCGTGGATTGGCTCTGGCGATGCGCTGGCTCATCAAGTCGGCTCGCTCTCGCAGCGGTCATACCATGGCCGAACGACTCGCGAACGAATTGATGGACGCTGCCGCTGGACAGGGCGCGACCATTAAGAAACGTGAGGAGACCCATAAGATGGCGGAGTCTAACAAGGCTTTCGCTCATTATCATTGGTAATAACTAACAATGCCTAGAGAATACCCACTCGAAAAAACTCGCAATATTGGTATTATTGCTCATATTGATGCCGGTAAAACTACCACGACGGAGCGCATCCTCTTCTACACGAAGAAGATTCACCGCATGGGTGAAGTGCATGAAGGGGCGGCGACCATGGACTGGATGCCGCAGGAGCAAGAGCGCGGCATTACCATTACCGCCGCCGGGACTACGTGCTTCTGGCTCGATCACCGCATCAACATCATCGATACGCCCGGTCACGTGGACTTCACCGCCGAGGTGGAGCGATCGCTGCGCGTCCTCGATGGCGGCGTCGTCGTGTTTGACGCGGTCGCCGGCGTTGAGCCGCAGTCTGAAACGGTGTGGCGCCAGGCCAACAAATATGACGTCCCGCGCATTTGCTTCGTCAACAAGATGGACCGCATTGGCGCGGATTACTGGCGCACGGTGGACATGATCCGCGAGCGCCTGGATGCGACGCCCGCGCCGATCCAGCTTCCGATTGGGCAGGAGAGCGACTTCAAAGGCTTTATCGACCTGATCGAGCAGCAAGCGGTAATCTTTAGCGACGACCTGGGTACGAAGTCCGAGCATACCGGCATTCCCGCGGAGATGGCCGAAGAGGTGCAGCAGCGCCGCGAAACCCTGATCGAGCGCGTCGCCGAGACGGACGAAGCCTTGACGCTCAAGTTTCTAGAAGGCGAAGAGATTACCAAGGAGGAGCTGGTAGCCGCGCTGCGCAATGCCACCATCAGAGGCGCGCTTGTACCCGTGCTGTGCGGCTCGTCCTTGAAAAACAAGGGCGTGCAGGACATGCTCGACGCGGTGATTGCCTACCTGCCGTCGCCTCTGGATATTCCTGCTCCCACCGGCATCAATCCTGATACCGATGAAGCTGTAGCCCGTCAGGTGAGCGACGATGCCCCGTTCAGCGCCCTGGTCTTCAAGATCGTTTCCGATCCGTTTGTGGGGCGCTTGTCGTACCTGCGCGTGTATTCGGGTATCTTGAACAAGGGAGCGTCGGTGCTGAACAGTACGAAGGACAAATCCGAGCGCATCGGACGCCTGCTGCGTATGCACGCCAACCACCGCGAGGATATTGACGAGATTCGAGCTGGAGATATCTGCGCCGCCGTTGGCTTGCGCAACACCTTTACCGGCGATACCTTGTGCGATGCGCAAAATCCCATCGTGCTGGAGTCGATCACGTTCCCGCAGCCGGTCATGTCCATCGCCATCGAGCCGCGCACCCGCGCCGACCAGGACAAGATGGCCATCGCGCTGAACAAGCTGGCGGAAGAAGACCCGACCTTCCAGTTGCACACCGACCCGGAAAGCGGCCAGACTATTATTAGCGGCATGGGCGAACTTCACCTCGATGTCATCGTGGATCGCATGTTCCGCGAGTTCAAAGTCGAAGCCAACATTGGACGACCGCAGGTGGCCTACCGCGAAACGATCACCCACGAGGCGCGCGCCCAGGGCAAGCATGTGCGGCAGACGGGCGGTCACGGCCAGTACGGCGATGTCTGGATCAGAGTTGAGCCGAACGAGCGTGGTAAGGGCTTTGAGTTTGTCAATGGCATTATCGGCGGCACTGTACCCAAAGAATACATCAAGCCTGTCGAAAACGGCATTAAAGAAACGTTGGATAACGGTATCCTCGCCGGCTATCCGATGATCGATGTCAAAGTGACCCTCTACGATGGGTCATATCACGAAGTGGACTCAAGCGAGATGGCCTTCAAAACCGCCGGATCGCTGGCTATTCGTGAAGGCGCGCGCAAGGCGGGTCCGATCCTTCTTGAGCCGATCATGCAGGTGGAAGTGACCACCTCCGAGGATTTTTATGGGGACGTGATCGGCGATCTCAATCGACGCCGCGGCGTCATCTTAGGAATGGAGAGCCGCGGAACGATGTACGTGGTGCGGGCCTTTGTTCCTCTTGCCGAAATGTTCGGCTACGTCAATGACCTTCGTTCCATGACCAGTGGGCGCGCCAGCTATTCGATGGAGTTTGCCCACTACGATCCTGTACCGAAAAATATTGCCGAGGAAATTATCGCGAAAGCCAACCGGTAGGGACGCAATTCATTGCGCCCGCCAGCTTCGCTGGTGTTCTGTTTGAAGCCGACTCAGGGGAGAGGCCAATCAGGCAGGACATATCCTGAATTGCTGTTCTCACGGTTGTGAGAATGGCTGGTACGTGAAAAGGTATCTTTTAATCAAGTGCCATAGCAAAAGTGTAGCCCCTGACGCACGTATGTTTGCACTGAGCATTCTTTTGAAGAGGAAAAAACATGGCAAAGAAGAAATTTGAGAGGACGAAGCCTCACGTGAACGTGGGGACGATCGGACACATCGACCACGGGAAGACGACGCTGACGGCGGCGATCACCAAAGTGCTGGCGACGCTGAACCCCAGCA
>Ga0207416_1002331_pt1 | contig 21166 bp, 17 predicted proteins | sample PaiPotPPM11metaG_FD_184107 | JGI IMG/M metagenome (GOLD analysis project Ga0207416, IMG submission 184107) | Iron sulfur acid spring bacterial and archeal communities from Banff, Canada, to study Microbial Dark Matter (Phase II) - Paint Pots PPM... ...
TTCGCCTGGCTCGGCAACTTTCGTCGCTTGGTCGTTCGCTACGATCGCTCGGACGTCGTCTACGAAGCTTTCTTTCATATCGCTTGTTTCATGATCACGTTACGCAGGGTTTTGAAATGAGTTCTATTCAAACTGCTGCACCTGTTACTGAACTTCACGCGGGCCGATCTGCCGCAAAGCTGCGGCGCTCCGCAAACGAACGTAGCGATTGGGATCGCTGCGTTGAAGCTCCTCGAGAGTGTGCACCACGTGTTCCATCGCGGGGTCAAGGGGATGGCCGAGGGCATCCGGTGCAAGAACAGGTTCAGGAGCCAACGGAGCCAACTTCGCGTTTTGCTCCAGCGAGCGAACCAGCAGGTTGACGGCTTCCACGCGCACGCCGGCATTCGCATCGTGTTCGAGCGCATCGACCAGCGTTTCGCGCACGGTCTTGTCCGTCACGGCATCGCTCAGGGATTCCAGCGCCTTCATGCGCACCGCGGGATTCTGATCCTTGCGTGCCGCAAAGAGCAGAGCACGGCGCACGTCCAAATCGCTGGCGCGGGCCCGCAGCGCTTCCAGGCAATCCAGCCGCACTCCAGGATCCGTTTGCTCGCCGTTCTCGACCACATACGTCAAAACTCGCCGAAGGTCGGGGTCATCGACGCTTCCGGAAAGCAGTAGCGGCTCTTCCGTGCGCACGCGCACCTGCACGGTTCCCGGCGCGCCACCCGGCGTTGGCGCCAAATTGATGCCCGCGACCGCCATTTTGGCGAGCTGCTCGTCCGTGAATTTCGCGGCCGGCGAAACGTTCACGGTCTGCCCGTTCGAAATGGGTTCGAGGCGCGCGGAAATCCACGGCAACAGTTGCGTGCCGAGCGCCGCGCCAATAAGCAGCAATAGCGCGCCGCTTAAGACCGGCTGCATCGCCATCCAGCGCCGCAGCCACCCAAACGGCCGCCAGTGTTCTTGCAGTGGCGGAGCGGACAATTCATCGAGCGCTTCGGCCAGTTCGCTGCGGCATTGCGAAAGAAGTATGCCGCCCGTATCGATCTGCTCGGAAGCTTGCAGCGCTTCCAGCAAGGATTCGTGAAGCCCGCGCTCCTCGGCAATCTGCGCGGTGCACGTTGGGCACGCTGCCAAGTGCGTTTCAATCAGCGCGGTTTCTTGCTCGTTGGTCTCTCCGCAGGTGTAGAAGACCAGCAGCCCGGCAACTTCCTTGCAATGGAGCTTTGGAGGCGCGCTCATCGCAGGCCTCCCAGTTGGCTTCGCAGTTTCCGCGTCGCGCGGAATAGCGAATTCTTGACCGTTTCTTCCGTCGTGCCCAAAGCATCGCCGATCGCGCGCAATTTCAATCCTTGATAGTGCTTCAGTTCAAAGACGATCCGTTCTCGCGGCGAGAGCCGCTCCATCGCGGTGGCGATACGCGCTTGAATCTCTTTCCCAAAAAGTTGCCGCTCGGGATCGAGTGTCGGCCGGTGCTCGCGCTGGCGTTCAAAGAAATCCGTGATCCCTTCCTCATGATGCGCGGAGTTTGTCTCCGGCGCTTGATCTTCAGGACGCGCCTGGCGCCGCCGCAGATGATCCAGGCAAACGTTGGTGACGACTCGGTAGAGCCAGGTGTAAAAGCTGCATTCGAAACGAAAGCGGTGAAGGTTCCGGTAGACCTTGAGGAAAGCCTCCTGATAAACGTCCCGCGCATCTTCCGGACGCTTCATCAGGTTCAGTGCCAGCCGCAGCACATCCCGGTCGAAGCGGTGAACAAGCTCTTCAAAAGCCGCCCGGTTCCCGGCTTGCGCTTCCGCCACAAGGGTGCGCTCGTTTAGGTTGGGCAAAGAGTCCACCGTGACCAGGGAGGCGCCAGTGCCACCCGCCAGGCCTGCATCATTAGCCAAAGCTAGAGCCCATCTTGGAAGCGGCATATTTCGCTTTCTCTTCTCGTGCGCTGGCCTTGCTGCTTCTTTTCCAACACCTTAGGCTGAACCCGACCACCCCGCCGCACACGGAACATCACGCGACCACCCAATTTGGACGTGCTAAGACACCTTTGGGTGAGCATCCACTTCCCACTTAGAGAACGAACCTCGAGGCCTATTTGTTTCGGATTTCGACAGTCCGGCAGGGGTTGCCCGCCCCTGCTCAGGGGGGACACTTTGATTCGTCTCTATTCCCCCCTAGCCGCCGGTGGACGCTCGCATTCGCCAGACGGATAGCGGCCAGGCAAGCAGCAGTAGGATCAGCAGCAGCACCGCATAGCCATTTGTGCGATAGAACGCGTCCGGCTGCACCAGCAACTGCGCGGCAGCTCCGAGCAGCGAGACGCATGCCACCACGAGGATACAGCCCAGCACATTAAAACGCATTACACGCCGAACACCGAAGACGATCACTCCCAGCATAATGGCTGCGCCCAGAAACTGTTTTGCGAAGTCAGTCCCGTTCCCCCAACTGCTGCCGATGAGAAACATGGCGCCCAAGAGGAAAAACGAAAATCTTAGCCAGCGCGCCTTGAGTACCGAAGCCACAAACCCCGCAGTGAAACCAATCAATCCGGTAAGGAAAAGGCCGCTAATCACCGCACTGCCAAAAGCGGCGCCGGATGGCAGCACGGCGTCAAAATACGGACCGAGAGAGAAAGGCAAGCTGCGATGTACCGTCTGCCAGTTCAGAAAGACAAATTCAATCAGCCGCCTGAGACCCAGAATCCCGGCCGTCCCGCACATGCCGATCCACAGCGCGTCGCGGTAATAAACTCCAGGCAAACGTGTGCCCACAGGAAGGCGCTCCTCCCCAAACGCGCGATTGCTGAAATAGGTAGCGCCACCGAAGAGCAGTGCGAGACCTCCGGCATAGAACACCGCGCCGAGAAGCAGGCCGATGACAACGCCGCCGAGCATCGTCTTAAAGGGAATTGCCGTCTGATAGGAGTTTAGGAAAAACTGCCAACGGTTGCCAAGACCGACGATCAGTCCATAAGCAAGCAGCCCCCAGAGCGACCAGAGCCCCAGGCGGCGCCAGGGAATCGCCCGCATGCTTTCCGAGCGCAGATTCCTGAAGAATAGCAAAATCGCCGTAATCCCCAATCCGCCGAACAACAAAATCGGTACCGCGAAACCGTAAATGGTGCGGAAGAGCGTCTGCTCTTCCTGTGTGCGTCGCCACTCGTCGGGAATCTTGATGAACATCCAGGTGGTCCCGCCCTCCTTGTCTTCCAGCTCCTCTCGCGCTTCTGGTTTCGAGTAGTAGGAGCCGCGGTAATCGACGACTTCATCGCCGAGAACCGCCACTTTAATGCGAACAAACGCATGGCTCACGACGTCATTCGAGGAAGTTGAGCCGGAGTCGATCGGCGTGCGTTGTTGCCAGACCAGTTCGTGGTCCGTTCGGTGGATGCGCTTGTCGGAATATGTTTCGACGAGACTCCACTGGCTCAGGTCGAGCTTTTTTTCTTCGCGCAGATACTTTTCGGCCTTGGCCATGGCTTCTTCTTTGCTCAGCGAGGGTCCCGGGGTATCCTCCGCAAGCTTGTGATTGAAAGCGAGAAATGAGCCACTGGGACTAAGCTTGATCGAATACTCTTCCGGTTGGCTATCCTTGAAATAGCGCACCTGCCAGATCGCCCCGGGTACTTCCTTGGCATAGATTTCGTTCAATCGAGCGATGCCTACACGCTGCCGAAGGAATTCGTTGGTCAGCGGATCCGTGACATCCACGAAAATCGTTGCACGGCGATAAGAATTCGGATCGCGGCCGTGTTGGCGAAGAATTTCATCGGCGCGGGCCCGCGCGGTCTTCGCATCCGCGGAGAGTTTCAGATAATCGCCCACCCTTGGCGTTTTTAGGCGCCACGCGGCCACGCCGCCAAGAACCAGGCAAACCGCCAGGAAGATCATCGTAGCAGGCGTCAGCGCTTCATAACGCGGCGCGGCCGTTGTGGTTTCGGCCGCCGCTGGAGCGGAGACAAAGCGGATCTCGCCGACAGGCTCGGCGCCGTTGAGCAAGTCTTCGTCCCGTTCGAATCGCCCGCGCGCCAGGTATGAAACGCCCGCAAAAATCAGCGGCGCGAGCGCCGCGGCGCCGACCACCACTCCGGAAATCTTGAAGTACAGGCTGTTCGAACGGACGAGCAGCAAACCGACAAGCGAAGCGTCCACCGTGTAATGCCAGATCAATGTTGCCATGATGCCCCAGCGCAGCATCACGACGCCCGCGACGATTCCGATAAGTCCGACCTCGAGGCCGCGGATGTACGGCGGCTCGTTCGGATACGCCGAATGCAAAAAGCTCCAACAGAATGCTGGAACAATCACGGCCACGATGCTCGATCCAGTCAGCCGCTTAAGAAAGGGAATGGCAAACAGTCGAAATAGAAATTCCTCGCTCGTCGCGGCCAGCATCCCGATCGCGATGCCGGAAATCCACGGAAACATGGTGTTCACGGAATTTTCGTAGTTCAAATCCTGTGGTGCCCACGCGCCGTAGTGCCGCGCGACGATGTAGAACGCCACGATGAACCCGATGTGCGCCGCGGCGAGCGACAGTCCCACGGTGGCCGCGGAGAAAAATTCCTTCGAACGCAGACCGCGCAGGGTGAGCAATTTCCCGAGCCGCAACTTTCCTGGCTGCGACGCGCGGTATAGCGGCTCGGCTCCGGGGAGGATAAGCGAAATCGTCAGCGCGGAAGCGACGGCAAAAAGCAGCGCCTTCGCAATTTCCTCGAACACAAAACTTCCGTATGAGGAATTCGTATCGTAACCCATGCGGTCCAGCGGCCAGTTGTTGAGCTGCATGAAAAACAGCAGGATAGCGACGATAATCCCCAGCTTGATCGCTCCGCCCCACCCCGTTTGCCCGCGCTTCGTCAGCAAAATCCCCAGCCATAGCGCCGACCCCATCAGCAACAAATAGGGAATGATGGCCACCTGATTGTAAAAAATATTTGTCGAGCGCAAATGCTCGTAGCTTCGTTCCCAGCTTTCCGGAACGTGCAAAAATTCTTCCGAACTTCCAACACGGTCGCCCTGCAGAGTCACGCGCAGCCGGTACGGGGCATCCTTGGCCTTGAAGCCATGCTTCTCCCACGTAAAGGACCAATCGAGACGGTTCGGTTTTTTGCTGGAGTTGGCTTCTTCCGAAAGGAAGTCCCACTTGCTCAGGTTCACGCTCATCTTGCTACGCAGAAATACTTGCGCCGCCGTTTCCGCTGCGGCGCGCTCCAGCGCCGCTCCCGCCTTCGCCTCGGCAATTTTGTGATCGTAGCCGACAATCTCCCCAGCTGGGCTGACCCGCACATGAAACTCTTCTTCCTGCTGCGGCCGGAAAAAACGCACGTCCCAATACCAGATGTTCAGCTCGCTGGACATTAGCCGGTTGGCTTGCTGCAGTCCCACCTCCCGCTCCAGATACGTTTTCGCGTTGTCGTCCACCTTGAAAACGATCGCCGATTGGTAGCCGCCGATGTTTTCTCCCAGGCCGGCAACAAATTTCTGCGCTCGCGCCAAAGCCTCAGTGCGCGAAACCTTGAAATCCACCGACGCTTCCGGAAACGCCCGGAAAAAGTATTTCTGCGCAAACACCACCCCTACGATGCCCAGCAGCACCCACAAAAGCAGCGCGCGCTTGTCCGAATTTGTCAGCCGATCTTCCGCCACCTACGCCTCCCGTACGTGTCGCTATCGCAAGACACTCACACTTATACTACGTTGCGGATTTGCGCAACTGTCGCCCGGCCCGTGCGAGAACCCTGGCATCGTCTCAAATCGAGATGCTTCGTCCGCGCCCTACTGCGAATCCGAGCCGCCGGCCTTGTAAATCCTCGTTTTTGTTCTTGAAATAAAAGTAATCTTCGTGTATACTCACACCTAGTTAACATTGTGCCCGGTATGCCGAAGCGCCAGCGTCTCGCTGGCTTTTTTGTTTTCCGCCACATCCGTAAATCCTTTAGAATCAATGCATGCGAGCCGCCCGTAAGCGTTGATTCTAAAGCAGTTAGAGATAGTGCAACTCCTTTAGATGCAACACTTACAAAAAAACCGGGGGAGGGGGGCCGCGTCCACATTTTGGCTTCCGCCTCCGCTTCTCTCCGGCGCCACCCATTCCGTTGGCAGTGGTATAAAGAACGACTGATGACTCTGGCCCTTTCCACCGAAGTGCGCATGATCAAGGGCGTCGGCCCGCAGCGCGCCGAGCTTCTCGCCAAGCGCGGCATTTACACCTTCGAGGACCTGCTCGCCTATCTGCCGTTCCGCTACGAAGACCGCATCCACTTTTCCAATATCAAGGACATTCAGCCCAATGGCGTCTACACCATCCGCGCCCGCGTCATGAGCGGCCAGGCCATCCCCAATAAGTTCGCTCACAACGCCATCTATCATCTGCTCGTGCAAGACGCCGCCGGCGGCTTGCTCCCTTGCAAATTTTTTCATGGCGGCTATCTCGAGGGCCGCCTCAAACCCGGCCAGCAGCTCATACTTCACGGCAAAGTCGAAATCGATAAGCTCCGCCCCGCCCGCCTCGAAATGATCAATCCCCAGCTCGAGATGCTTGGCGACGGCGAGCCCGACTCCACCGAAGTCGGCCGCATCGTCCCGATCTACGAAGCGATCGGCACATTCGGCTCGCGACAGATTCGCCGCGCCATGTACGCCGCGGTTCAGCAACTCACAGAAAGCACCGTGGCCGATATTCTTCCCGAAGAGCTGCGCGCTCGTCTTGGCTATCCCTCGCGCCGCGAAGCCCTGATCCACGTCCACTTTCCCGCACCCGATGAATCGCTCGAAGCGCTCAACATTTTCCGCACGCCCGTGCAGCAGCGCCTCATCTTCGAGGAATTCTTTCTCTATCAACTCAGCCTCGCGCTCGACCGTCAAGCCACGCGCAAAGCAAACGCCATCGCCTTCCGCGTCCGCGAAGAAAAAGTCCGCGAAGCGCTCAAGCGTATCCTGCCGTTCAAGCCCACCGCCGCACAGAAACGCGTCCTCGCGGAAATCGCCGCCGATCTCGAAAAGCCCGCCCCCATGAACCGCCTCCTGCAAGGCGACGTCGGCAGCGGCAAAACCATCGTCGCGCTACAGGCCGCCGTCATCGCCATCGAAAACGGCTGCCAGGCCGCGCTCATGGCGCCCACGGAGATTCTCGCCGTACAACATTATCTTTCCGCGCGCCGCATCCTCGCTCCCGGTAATTATAAAGTCGAACTGCTCATCAGCGGCCTCAAGCACGCCGAAAAAACCGCAGCGCTCGCGCGCATCAGTTCCGGCGAAGCCCAGCTCGTCGTCGGAACTCACGCGCTTATCGAAGACCAGGTCCAGTTCGCGCGCCTCGGCTTCGTCGCCATCGACGAGCAGCACCGCTTCGGCGTCCTCCAGCGCAAACGCCTCATGGACAAAGCCGCCTCCCACGGCCACGCGCCGCACGTCCTCGTCCTCACCGCCACGCCCATTCCGCGCACGCTCTCGCTCACTCTCTATGGCGACCTCGACGTCTCCGTCCTCGACGAACTCCCGCCCGGCCGCACGCCCATCCAAACGCGCCTCACCTCCGAGCCCCATCTCCCCGGCATCTGGGAATTTCTTCGCCGCGAAGTCCAGTCCGGCCATCAGGCCTACATCGTCTATCCGGTCATCGAAGAATCGAAGCTCGAGCTCAAAGCCGCCATCGACGAGTACAAACGCCTCTCGAAAGAAGTTTTTCCGAAACTGAAACTCGGCCTCCTCCACGGCCGCCTCTCCAGCGAAGAAAAAGACGCCGTCATGGAAAGCTTCCGCAAAAACGAAACGCAAATCCTCGTCGCCACAACGGTGATCGAAGTCGGCGTCGACGTCCCCAACGCCACCGCCATGGTCATCGAACACGCCGAACGTTTCGGCCTCGCCCAACTCCACCAGCTCCGCGGACGCATCGGCCGCGGAGCCGCCAAATCCCACTGCATCCTCGTCGGCCCCATGCATAAGACCGAAGACGCGCAGGCCCGTCTCGACGCCATGGTGGCCACCACCGACGGCTTCAAAATCGCCGAAACCGATCTCCAACTCCGCGGCCCCGGCGAATTTTTCGGCACCCGCCAATCCGGCGACCTCGGCTTCCACGTCGCCAACCCCCTCCGCGACAAAGACCTCCTCGAGGCAGCCCGCCGCGAAGCCTTCTCCCTTGCCGAAGACGCCGACCAATCCGCGTCTCTCCAGCGCCTCCTCCGCCAACTCCCCCCCGAATGGCATCGCCGCTACCACCTAGCGAGAATTGGATGATAGGTTCTGAGCATGATACGACTGCCGACACCAATTCGTTATTTGGAAACGATTACGAAACACGTCCGAAGGCATTTCGGCACGGATGGTTTTGTGCTTCACGAAGACAAATCATCGACAGTCCACGTCGATTTGCACGTCGTCCCGCCCAATGCTTCCCGAGCCTACTTCACCCTGCTGACGTCAGGCATGAGCGACCTGGATATGCACACGCCCGAAGGGCTTGAAGACTTGGCACTGGCCGAGCTGTGCTTGTGTTTGCCCAAACACTGGCCGTTGAGCATGACTGATTTTGGGTGGCGAGACTCGCAATATTCTTGGCCAATCGCTGTATTGCAGCGAACCGCGAGGTATGTTCATCGTGAGAAGACATGGTTTTCTTGGGGTCACACGATCGGAAGTATCGTACATCCGGGGCCCATCGATGCCGAAGGACGATTCACGGGCATCCTGCTGCTGAATCCTCGTACGTTCCCCGAGGGCGCGGACAGAGTGACCACGGAGGAGGACGGTCGCACCATCAACTTTCTCGCGGTAATCCCGCTTCTCCCTCCGGAATTGGAATTCGGGCGAAAGCAGGGTTCAGACGCGCTCGAAGAAAAACTCATCGAGGCTGGCGTAACTGAACTCTTGAACCAGCAGAGGCCCTGCGCTGTATAGATCAAATTGGCCGACTTAACGACAAATCCCGTCCGTGAAGGTTGCGACTGAACAACATGCGCATCATTGCCGGCAAATATCGCAGCCGCATCCTCAAAAGCCTGAAAGGCCTCGCTCTCCGTCCCACCAGCGACCGCCTCCGTGAAACGCTTTTCAACGTACTCGGCCCCGGCGTCGTAGGCTCCCGCTTCCTCGACGTCTTCGCCGGCACAGGCGCCGTCGGCATCGAAGCCCTCAGCCGCAGCGCCGCCGAAGCTATCTTCATAGAAAATCACGCGCCCGCCGCAAAACTAATTCGCCACAATCTCGATTCCCTCAAAATCACCGCCGGCTACACCATCCTCGCCGCCGATGCACTCACCGCCCTCCAAAAACTCGCTGCCCGCCACACTTCATCCACTCCGCCCATCGACTTCGTCTTCGTCGATCCCCCCTACGCCGACCACGCCACCTACGCCCGCACCCTAGAATTCCTCTCGTCAAGCTCCGCCACTTTCCTCTCCCCCAACGCCCTAATCATCTTCGAGCATCACCACAAATTCCAACTCCCCGAACGATTCGGCAACCTCCGCCGCACCCGCGTCCTAAAACAAGGCGACGCCACCCTCTCTTTCTTCTGCTTTTCCCCTGAGCGTGATCGGTTCGCGTAGCACAGCCACTCCTGGCTGTGCTCCTTCGCTACCGACGTGCGGTGAACACCACCACAGGCAAGAGTGCCTGTGCTACCGCCAAACGTCGGCCGGCGTTGGAAATCAGGGAACAAATCGCGCTTGACAATAATATCTATATATGTAGACTTTAGCTAGCGAACTTGAAGACTCCCCGCCTATCTCCGCAAACACTTCGCGTCCTCGAACGCTTCGTCGAGCGCCCCACCGCCTGGCGCTACGGCTACGAGCTCAGCCGCGAAACCGGCCTCAAATCCGGCACGCTCTATCCCATCCTCATGCGCCTCGCCAAATTCTCCCTGCTCGAAACCAAGTGGGTCACGACCGAAGACGGCGTCCCCCCGCGCCACACCTACCGCCTCACTCCCAAGGGCGCCGCACTGGCCCGCGCCACGTTTGCCACCGCCCGTTCCATGCTGAAAGCCCGCCGCCCCGCCTTCAGCGGAGGCCGCGCATGATCAACGCCGAATTTCCCCGCCGCGTCGCCACTCTGCTCTTACGCTTCGCGATTTGGATCGCGCCCCACGACACCCACGACTGGGGCCGCGGAATGCTCAGCGAGCTTCATCACGTGGAAGGGAATTGGCCGGCACTTCTGTGGTCTCTCGGCGGCGCGGGTGTTCTCGCGAAGCACGCCATGCTCGCCGTAATCCTCCCCGGCAGCCATCGCCGCACCGTTTCTTCCGCCAGCGAACTTTTCTCTAAGGAGACTCCCATGCGCAAGACAACTCTCGCCGCCATCGCTGCGTGTGTCGTCGCCTCTCTGCTTTTCTTCCTCGCGCCAGTATTCCGCCAAGCTTTCCAGGTCTCTCTCGCCCAATGGCACGACGTTTTTCACATCAGTCAGCGCTGGCTGGGCCACGGACCAAACCCCGAGTTGGAAGCGCTCGCGAAGAAAGCCGAACAAAATCACGACGCCGAAGCGCTCGCCTTCGTCGCTGTCCGCGCCGCGAATCAAGGTAATGAGCCAGAGGCCGTCCGTCTCGCCGACGAGGCTGTCCATCTCGACTCAAACCTCACTTGGGTCTACGCCGTTGTTGGCACGCCATGCCCGACTTCCGCTGAGATCGACCGTTGGGCTCCCGCGCTAGAACAATGGGATCCTCAAAATGCCTTCCCGCATCTCATGGTGGCCGAGAAGATTGACTGCGATGAGGTTGAACATGGCGTGAGCGCGCTAAAGCCTCGGGAAAAATCGGCTGCTTGGCAAGACGCCATGGCCGCCGCGTTCCAATCTCCGAAACTCGACACGTATTTCAGCCGCCAGAGGGAGCTTGATCGCCGGGTCTTGATCCGTTATCGCCTTCGTGATCCCTTTCAAGCGATATCGGACGGCGTCAGCTTTGGCTATGGCCTGCCAAGTTATGGGATTGGGGACTCGGATGAGTACGCAAAGTCGCTTCTCGAATCCGGCCAGGCTCTTGAGTTTCACGGCGACCGCAAAAGCGCCTTCGAGAAATATTGGACTGTGGCCCGCTTCGGCCAAATGATGGGCTCAGCAACAAGTGAGATCTTCGTTCAGCGATACTTGCAAGAGGCTTATCAGCGTCTCGGCGGGCTGTCGGAAGCGGAAGGGAATCACGCGGAGGCCGCGTTTTACTCCTCGTTGAAGGACCGGGCTGATCAAGCCGTGCAAAGAGATCTTGCTGCCCTGCGCGCCAACTCCAGAGGAAGTGACCTTTCCCACTGGAGCGCTTTTCTCGTGAGGTTTTCCGGCCTCGTGATGCTCGTCTGCAGCGGTCTTTTGCTGATTTGCGCGCTCGGCGTCTTCATACGGGGCAAATCACTCAGGCTAACTGCGCTTCAACCCAGCTCATTGTCTCTCGCAATCGGCCTCTTCGCTGCGATTGGCGCACTGCTCTCCAGCGCGGTGCTCTATGCCGGCTACCGCCCGTACTCGGAAATTCTCCAGCGATTCATCACCAAAGGTGACGAAGCCGGTCTTTCCGAACTCTCCAATTTTCTGTTCGCAACGGAAGTCCCTCTCGGAGCGCATGGCTTCCTCGGAGTGTATGACGCGGTGTCTCGATTCTGGTTCGTCGTGACTCTGCTGTGTGCGGTCGCCCTCTGCTTCGTCCTCTTAATCCACTTCCGGCTGCGCCGCCCAGCCACCGCGAGCGCCTAGCGCGTCGCGCCATACATCGTCGCCCCGCTGCCCGGCATCTATCCAATCGGGTTTACGACCGTCCGCTCCCAGCGATGAACCGGGCGCATTCTGCTAAGCCAATGTATAATCCAGAATTCTATGTCACTAGGCCAGGTCAATAGTGGGTTCAACCTCTTGGGACAAGGCGGCGCGGCCACGGCTGCGCGCATGGCTCCCATTCCGGATGCCACGCCTGCGCCCGAACCCATCATCGTCGAGCCCAAGCTCGAGATTCCGTGGGGCGACTTCCATCAAGGCCTCGCGAGCAGTGTGCGCACCCTACTCACTTGGCCACTGGTTCCAAAGAATCTCCTCGGCGCTGAATACTTCAAGGAATGCTGGATCGAGCGTCGCATGCCCTGGCGCGCCGTAGTCGCTGCCGCGCTATGGCACGTCGTTTTCGTTCTATCTCCGTTCTCGATATTTTCCACGACTGCTCGTCACAATCCCGCTTTTGACAACACTCAACTCACTTGGTCTGGCCCCATCGAGGATTTTCCGAAGCTCGAAATCGCCGCCGCAAAGCCCAAGCTCGCGCCGCGCGCCGAGGCCGCCAAACCTATGGCCCCTGAAGGCGCCGACGCTTTCCATCCCCGCCAGCGCATCATTACCGATCCCATTCATCCCAATCACCCGAGGCAAACGCTAATTAATCCTGTCGCGCCGCAGCTCGCCCCGAAAATCCTTCCTAATTTGCCCAACATCGTCCAAGTACAAGCTGTCGCGGGACCGGCGCGGCCTCGCGTGGAAATCAGCGCGGACGCCCTCGCAAAACTCCACCCGCGTCAACATCCCGTGGCGACTACAACTGCCGCTCCGCTTCCGGATGTCCCCACCTTTGAGCAAAAGCCCGCGGACATAACGCTGGTGCCATCTTCAAACGCTCCCGTTCGACCGAAGCTGGACCTCAACGCAGGCGCCGCACCGCGCGTCGCCGAACGCGCGCGTGCCGGCGATTCCGTCACCGCGCCGGAACTCTCGGCAGCGCAACCCGCCGGTGCCAGCTCCTCAACTCTTATCGCTCTTTCTGCTGAACCAGCGCCGCCAAAGCCCGATATGCAGCCGCCTGCAGGCAATCTCGCCGCGCGCATTTCCATGTCGCCCGAAGGCAAAAAATCCGCCGTACCCAGCGGCTCGCCGAACGAATCCGCGGCCTCAGCAGGTGGCGGGAAAAACCCTGTCGGTATCAGCATCAGCGGCGGAAACCCCAAGCCCAATGCCACAGTGTCCGGCATGGGCGGGTCTCCTCTGAAACTTAGCTTGCCATCCTCCCGCTCGCTTGCCCTGCGGCCGGATGCTGATACTAAAACGGAAGATGCTCCCGCGCGAACCGGCCCTCCCAACTTCGCCATCCTTCGGCCCGGCGCCAAGCCGGAACAGATTTTCGCCGACAAGCGCGTCTTCACCCTCAACGTTCAGATGGCCAATCTGAACAGCGCCAGCGGAAGCTGGATTTTGCATTTTTCGGAACTTGGCTCGAGCGCAGAAGGCCCGCGAACTACATCGTCAGATTTGACCGGCCTCGCGCCCATCCGCAAGGTCGATCCAAAGTATCCGCCCGACCTGATCGATCAAAATGTCGAAGGCGAGGTCATCCTTTATGCCGTCATCCGCTCCGACGGCTCCGTCGACAGCATTCAAATCGTCCGCAGCGTCGATCCGCAACTCGACGCCAACGCCAAGAGCGCCTTCAGCCAGTGGAAATTCCGCCCCGCCATGAAAGGCGGCGTCCCTGTAGCACTCGAAGCCATCGTCCACGTCCCCTTCCACATCTCCGACAATCGCTAAACTTTCTCTGTTTCGAGCCAATGCCTTTGTTTATGGAGCGGCCTCGACTGTCAGCCGCAAACCGATGCTCCTGGTGACGGCGACCAACGTGGACAGTCGCGGATTGCCCTTCTCTGATAGCGCTCGATAGAGGCTCTCTCGTTCAATTCCAGCGGCCTTCGCGACTTTGGCGATGCCGTGCGCCCGCGCCAGATGGCGCAAGGCCAGGAGCAGAACGCGCGGCTCGTCGGAGTCTTCGAATGCCGCTTTGAGATACTCGGCCGCGAATTTCGAGTCTTTACGAAGGCGGCGAACCATCGCTTCGTCATGCGAAACACTTGTCTTTCGCTTCATATCGTTTTGATCCTTCTCTTGTAATCGTTCAGATATCCAATCGCGCGCTCTATGTCCGCCGTCTGTTTTCGCTTGTCGCCGCCGTTCAGGAGCAAAACGGACTCTTTACCCGTTATCGCGTAGTAGACTCGATAGCCGGGCCCCCAATCGATTCGCAATTCCCACAAGCCGGCTCGTAGAGGCTTGCAGTCTCCAGTGTTCCCGGCAGCCAGCCGGTCAATCCGTACCGCAACTTTCGCCTGCGCTCGCGGATCTGCCAGTTGCGATAGCCATTCGTCGAAAATGTCGCGCCCAGCTGCGTCGACGTAATGGCGAATTTCTGTCACTGGCATATTGTAACTTATAAGTTACGAAGCGTCAATCACCTTGGGCGCGTGCTCGGCGATACGTGCACGCTGAACGCGCTGCACCTGTACCCCGGCTGCGCTTGGCTCGGCGGGATGCTCTACGAAAGTGTGAAAGCCAAAGGAACCGGCTGTGCTCAGCTGTCATGCGGTGATTACCGAGATCAGGCGGTCGATGTCGCGTTCCGTGTTGTAGAGATGGGGCGACACGCGAATATTTTCTTCACGCAGGCTCACGATAATATTTTCCTGGCGCAACTTCGCGTAAAGTTCGGCTGTCTTTTCCGGCGTCCGGGCCGCGAAACACCCGTACGCACCGCGCTGCGACGCCTCCAAAGGGCTCGTCGGAATGCAGCGGTCCTTCGGCAGCCGCTCGTACATGAATTCGATCAAAGCGCGATTGTGCTCGGCCACAGTTTGTGGTCCCACGCGCACGACAAAATCCGTCGAAACATCCATGGCCACAAGATTGAAATTGAAATAGCTGGCGGGCTCCGCGCTATCCCAGCGTTTCGCCGCCGGCGCGGGTTTCGGATCATCGAAATTGAGGGAAGCGAAATTGTCCGAGCCAGCTACCGCCATCCAGTAAAACGGCCCCGGCCGCATGTTGGTGATGTGCTCGTTCTTCGCCCAGAAAAATCCGGTGCCAAACGGGCCGAGCAGCCCCTTGTATCCCGCGCTCACCACAAAATCTGCGCCCAATTTTTCTACGTCCATCGGGACCGTCCCGCAGCACTGGCTGGCATCCAGCAAAAGCAGCGCTCCTTGCGCGTGGCAAGCCGCGGCCACGCGCGCCGCATCGAGCAGCGAGCCGTCATTGAAGCGCACCAGGCTCACTGACACGACGCGAGTTCTGGGAGTCATCGCGGCAATCAAATCATCGGCGGTGATAAATCGCTCGCGCGATGCAACGATTTTCAGCTTTATGCCTTCGCGCTCTTCCATCGGCTTCCATGCCGTGTATTCCAGCGGAAATTCACCCTTCGCCGTAATCACTTCGTCGCCGGGCTTCCACGACAATCCATACGCAACCGCCGCTATGCCAGTACTGGCTCCCGTCGTTATCGCAATCTCTTCCGGCTTGCCGCCGATGAGTTTTGCAATCGAAGCGCGAATGCGGTTCGGAACCTCAAAAAAAGTGGAGTCCGGCTTGCGATGCGGAAATTTCTTCCACTCCTGCGCCGCTTGCAGCGCGCGCAGCGAAACCTTCGGCATCGGCGACTGCCCGGCAAGGTTCAAGTAGGTAGCATCCTCGAACTCAAACCATTCCTGCCGCCAGTCGGTACGAGGGGAAATGCTTGGTGTGGCCATACAAAGCTCCTTTGCCTGCGCGAGAAAAGATAAGACTCGCGCAAGGCTCGGTCCTATCCAACATCCAAATTGGAATCGCTCGAGGTCGCTAGAAGTGGCCGCGCAGCTCGCGAAAAGCCGGAACGATGACGAGCTTGCCTGCGCCGGCCATGACCGGCTCGTGCTCGAGCTGCCAGGTGTGCTGGTGCGGAATGTAGACGGCGTTGAGCCCGATCTTCATCGCGGGGTTGATGTCGCTGCGCGGACTGTTGCCGATCATCCAGCCCTGCGATTTTACGATTTTGTATTTGCGCACCAGACTGCCGTAGGTCTCCGGATCTTTTTCGCTGACGATCTCGATGAACTCGAAAAAGCCCTGCAAGCCGGAACGTTCGACCTTCGCGGCTTGTTCGGCGGGCTCGCCTTTCGTGAACAAAATCAGACGGTGCCGCTCGGTCAAATACGCCAGCGTTTCCGGGACGCCATCGAGAATTTTCGGCGGCGTGCGTTCCAGTTCCACGACGCGGCCGTGAATTTGCGCGAGAGTCTCGCGGCGAACCATTTGATCCGCGAGCTTCAGATAGGTTTCCTCCAGCGACCGGCCGAAACTGCGCACGCCGTAGCCGTACTGGCGGATATTTTTCCGCTCCGTCTCATTCAGAATGTGCCGGATGTAGGCGCGCGTGTAGCCGCAAGGCTCGGTGAGGGTGATGAAATCTTCGATCAATTTTTCGAAGAACACGTTGTTCTCCCACAACGTGTCGTCGGCATCGATCAAAAGTGTATTGCGTCGCATGGGGATTCGTGTTTAACAACCCTTATGAAGCGAAAGACAGTGCGTGCGTTGCTTTACGGCTACGTCAGTCTACCAGTCTCTGAGCTATTTCGGCGATGACTGCCGCCGCGCCGGAGGATGCGGACGAGAGGAGAACAGGCGGCTTCGGTTTCATCCGCAGCGCGCTCTGGTTGGCGCGGTTTCCTTCACAAAGCCTTGCGGCGCCCTGCGGCAATTTTTTCAAGGATGCCGCGCGCCACGCCTTGCAGTTCGCCAAAACGCGTCAAGTAATCCTGAAATTCGTGGTTCAGCGTCTTCGCCTCTTCCGGGCCAAGTTGCGTGCGCAGGATCATGTCGCGCAGCTTAACGGGATGCGGCAGAAGCGCGTCCTCTTGCAATTCTTCGAGCGCAATGCTCGCGTCGTAGTGATACATAAGTCCCCCCGCGGAGAAACGAGGCATCGTCCCTTCAAAGTAAAATGGACGGCCCAAGCCATTGTACTCGCCGAGCGAGGCCGCATGCGACTGTCACCGATCATTCTGAACGGGCATTGGGAAGTAGAACGGCGCCCGCGATGCGACGAAAATCGAAGTAGGTTATGCAGCGTTAGCGGCGGCGGGCATGAATTCGTAACGTGCTATTTTTGCGGCGACGCCCAGGCGCCCATTGGAGGTGGTTTCGACGCGAACGATCTCGCCCACGCAGCGGATATTGACGTCATTGGACTGCGTCACCTGCTCGGGCAGAGTGATGACAAATTCGATTTCGCTGCCGATAGGAAATTTGGTTTCCGCAAGGAAGTATAAACCGCGGTAACTGACGTCGCGCGTTTGTGCCGTGAGTTCAGATCCATGTGGTTCATGCGGAAGCACGCGCAGCGGCAGCGTCATGTTGAAACGCCGAGCTCCGCGGCGGTCGGCTCCGTCGCTCATTGCTCCTCCCACTAGGGCTGGAATTTCAGAGAAAGCTAACATCGGCACCAGTAAACTGCAACGCGAAAGTCAGGAAATTATGTCCTAGTACCAGGTTTTGGGCTCAAAGCGCATATTGTAAGGTCTCGCGTGCTTCGAGCAGTACTGTTACTCCCGCAGGTTGGCACGAGCGTCAAAAAGCGCTTCAACCGATATATCCGCGTTTACTTTGAAACATCACGTGGACACGCACGTCGCGCATCGTTTAATCGATCAGCCCGATTCGCGGCCCACGTGCCGAGGAATTCGGTCTTTTCGCGGTGTTGCGATACACTCACATTTCTTTGACGGCAACTATGAGCGCAGCGCATGCATCGCGCAATCTTTTTCTGACCGGCCCCGCAGGGCGCTTAGAAGCCATTTTGTGGAGCCCGAGCGCGGGATTGCCGCCGCTGGCCGCGCTGGTTTGCCATCCGCACCCACTTTTCGGCGGCACGATGCACAACAAAGTGGTCTATCAAGCCGCAAAATCGCTGGATGCGCTTGGACTTTCTGTTTTGCGTTTCAATTTTCGCGGGACGGGAATGAGCGAGGGACAGCATGATCGCGGCGAAGGTGAGCGGGACGACGTGCGCGCCGCACTGGATTTACTTGCTGCGGAATTTCCAAACATTCCGCTTCTCGTCGCGGGATTCAGCTTTGGTTGCTGGGTCGGGCTTCGCGCCGGTTGCGAAGATGCGCGGGTCACTTCGTTGATCGGGCTGGGTGCGCCAGTGAACAACGCGGATTTTTCTTATCTGACGCAGTGTAAAAAGCCGAAACTTTTCGTACACGGTGCGAATGATATTTATGGTGCGGTCGACAAAGTGAAGAGCTTGGTAGCGTCGTTGCCGGGGAAAAACAAGCTGGTGGTGGTAGAGGACGCCGATCATTTTTTCGTAGGAAAGCTCGGTCAAGTCGATCGAGCCATCACTGCGTGGGTCACACAACGATTGTCGAACGTGGGCGAGTGAGAGCATCCCTAACAGTGGAGTCGAGTCCGCGGCGCTAGAAGTCATGCGCCTTCGCCGCGCGTGAAGAGTTGCGTGAACTGATCCACGGTGGCCGGCGCGACACCTACTAGCTTCGCGTTGGCGTGGACATGCTCCACGTGCGACATTCCAACGAGGGCTGTCGTGATCCCTGGCGAGGACCTGACGAATTGTAGGGCGCGTTCCGCATCATTTTCGAGGCCTAGAGCTTGGGTTACAAACGCCGGTAGATTGCGCGCGACCTGGCCTTGCAGCAGCGATGCGCTGGCAACCAATGTAATTCCCAATTCGCTCGCGGCTTCCATTACCGTGCGGTCATGCCCGCCGATGAATTGATTGCCGAGCGTGAGCGCTTCCGTCATTCCGAGATTGAAGGGAAGTTGCAGGAAGCGGAAGCGATGCTTTTCGCCGGCGATGTCCGCGGCGATTTGCGCAAATTCGGCGAGTTGCATGGCGTCGCGCGCTTTGGATTCCTGGCGGAATCCGTTCCAGGTGGCCATGCCGTAGAACTGAATTTTGCCCGCGTCGGCGGCGGACTCTAAATAGATAAAGGCATCGCGGATGCGTTCGAGAAAATCAGGGCGGGAGACTTCGGTGAGCTGCGTTTCCGGATTGTGCAGGTAATAGACGTCGATGCACTCGAGCTCCAGGTTGCGGAGGCTGCGCGCGAGTTGATTCTCGAGAAAGCGTGGGGTCATGCAGTGGCTGCCCGCGACAATGTCTTTCGGCGTGAAGATCCCGGGCTGAAGGTATTCGTGAAAAAAATATTCGGTCGGTTCGGGGGGCATGGAACCGTCGGGAGTGAGATAGCCGCCCTTTGTGCAAACTACTAGCTCTTCGCGGGAAAATCCTTTTGTCGCGAGCTGTTTGATGGCTGTGCCGATGTTGCGCTCGCTGCGCTGGAAGCGGTAGTTGATGGCGGTGTCGATGAAATTGATACCTTCTTTGGCGGCGGCGGCGATCGCCGCGGTGTAGCTCGCGTCGACCTTTGGGTCGGGCTGGCCGAGATAGGTGCCGATGCCTAGCGAAGACATCACGAGGCCGTGTGCTTCGCGGAAGTGACCGTCGGCGGCGCGTCCGGCGAAGCGATTGGCGTAGCGCTTTGTTCCTTCGAGCGTGGCGGATTTGGTCATGGCATTCCTAGCGTTGCGATCGCATTAACTGCGTGCACAGCGTGCGCACTGGGTGTAGGGGCACGATATATCGTGCCCCTACATCTACAGCCGTGATTACGCTGGCGATGGCCGGTCACCTTCGGCGGGTTCGGCGGTCTTCGGAGAAAGCAGCCGCGAACAGGCTCGAAGAATCTTACGGTATGGCCAGTCTTTTTCGCGAAAGAAAATCTCGCCTTCGCGAGGATTGCTGTAGAACCAGCGGGAGATGAGGGCCAGATGCTCGCCTAGTTCGTCGCGGGCGGCGGTTACAGATAGCACCGGGGAGAGCACTTCGTTTTGTTGGGCTGCGGCGCTTCCGTCGAGATAGTCCTTGAAAATGTGCTCCGCGGAGCGCGGCTGGCTGGCGATTTCGGCGAAGCGCAAGAAAAACGGCTCGGCGAGGCGGCCGCCGTGGACGCCGAAGACGCCGATGGATTGGTCTTCGGCGGCGCGCTGGAGAATTACGGCGTCGAGATTGGCAATGCGGCGGGCAAGCTCGGGACGGAAGCGCAACGCGTCGTCGAGTTTTTCGAGGCGCTTGTGAAGTTGCGCGGCGCGCTCGAAATCGAGATCGGCGCTGGCGCGCTCGCGGTCATCTTCGATGGCCGCGCGGAGCGAGTTGCCGTTGGTGTCGAGGAACTGCACCAGGCGCTGCACTTCGGCGTCGTATTCCTCTTTCGTGCATCCGGCAAAGCACGGCGCGAGGCACATTTTCATTTCGGAGTAAATGCAGCCGGGAAAAGTAGGATCGCGGCGGATTTTGATTTGGCAGCGGCGGACTTTGAACATGTCGAGAGTCTGTTCGGAGAAGGCGAGCGCGGATTTTCTGGATGGGAAGGGGCCGTAGTAGGCGCCTGCCGTGGGTGTGCCCGATTCGTCCACGGGGATGCGGCGCGTGACGTAGCAGCGCGGATAGGCGTTGCTCAGGCTGATTTTCAGGACGGCGGGTGGACGCAGGCGAGTGAGTTTGCGATAGCGCTGCGGAAAAAGATGCTTGGCGTGCTGATAGTAGGTGAAGATTTGTTCGAGCGCGGAGCCGGTGAGCCGGTAACGCACACTGCGCGCGAGTTCGCGAAGATTGAGGCGCTTGCTTGCGGGATCGGGAGGGCCGAGGAGGCGTTGCAGGCGGCGGCGCAAGTCCTGCGTGCGAATCAGAAATGGCTCGGCGTTTTCTGCGCGGGTCTCAATGAGGCAGACTGCGGGGCGAGGGGGAAGCGCGGCGAAAAAATCTTCGTCTCGCACGGGATCGAAATCCTGGCCGCAGTCGAGTTCGAGCACGGTTACAGAATATAACGGGAACCGGGAAGCCGACAGCTGACAGCTCACAGCCGACAGTTTGGGGCAGGAGAGGCAGCTCCTCTTGAGGCCGGTACCCACTCCCTGGTTTTTTGTAAGTGTTGCATCTAAAGGATTTAACTTTGGCGTAAGTTCTTTAGATGCAATAGTTGCGGACGATTGGATAGCTGTTGATTCTAAGAGATTTAGCGGGACTGAAGAAGTGACGAGTGGTGAGTGGTTAGTGGCGGGAATGATCGAGGCGAGGTCTGCATGCTTTATGGTTCGGAGATTGGAGGAGTAGGGCACACCCCACCCCCGGTGTTTTCTGTAAGAGTGGCAAACACAGGGCTTATGCTTGACGCGGTTTGTAAGAGTGGCAGGGAAAGGAGTTGCAGGTAAGCTAGGAGCCGACAGTTGACAGCCGACAGAACGAAGACGACGGGGATTGGCGGAGATCGAGAGGCCGACCGTCGAAAGTGGAAGGTCGAACGGATGGCCGGAAGCGAACGATGACGCGGAGAGGTTGGGTGCAGAGGGGAGTTGGGCGGGCGAGTGTGAGAACG